>Ga0256791_1000697_pt1 | contig 11500 bp, 16 predicted proteins | sample MC6MC0942MT_FD_190188 | JGI IMG/M metagenome (GOLD analysis project Ga0256791, IMG submission 190188) | Metatranscriptome of enriched soil aggregate microbial communities from Iowa State University, Ames, United States - MC6-MC0942-MT... | ecosystem: Environmental > Terrestrial > Soil >...
AGCCGACCGCGTGGTGATCGGCCTGCCGCGCTACAACTTCGGCGCACCATCGATCCTGCACACCTGGGTCGACTACATCGTGCGTGGCGGCGTCACCTTCACCTATGTCGACGGCGCCCCGGTCGGGCTGCTCGACGACAAGCCGGTGCACGTGCTCAACGCCAGCGGCGGCGTCTACAGCCAGGGCACCGACACCCTGGCCGGCTGGCTGTCGCAGACCCTGGGCTTCGTCGGCCTGAACAGCGTCGAGTTCATCTACGCCGAAGGCCTTGGTATGGGCGAAGAGAGCCTGGCCGCGGGCCTGGCCGCCGCCAACCTGAAGATCCAGCACAGCATCGCCGCCCTCGGCGAGCGCCCATGCCCAAGCCTGGCCACCGCAGTAGGGAGGTAAGATGACCCGCAGCCAAGACAACCCGTCGGTCCAGGAGCTGTTCCTCAGCGAACTGGTGGCCGAGCCCAACCGCTACCACCTGTACATCTCCCACGCCTGCCCGTTCTCGCACCGGGTGCACCTGGTGCAGAGCCTGCTGGGCCTGGAAGACGCGCTGGACGTGACCTCCGTGGCGGCGCGCCGCCACGACCAGGGCTGGGAGTTCGACGAGCACGACCAGGACCCGCTGCACAAGGACGTCACCCTGCTGTCGAGCCTGTACGAGCGTTCGCGCCCGGGCTTCACCGGCAACCAGTCGGTGCCGGTGCTGTGGGACCGCCAGCAGAACCGTATCGTGCACAACGATTCGGCGGAGCTGGCGCTGCAGATGGCCACCCGCCTGCTGCCCCTGGCCAAGACCCCGATCGACCTGGTGCCCGACCGCTCCAGCTGCGACATCGTCGAGCTCAACCAGTGGCTGCACACCAACATCAACCGCATGGTCTACCACATGGGCTTCGCCCCGGACCAGGAGAGCTACGACCAGGCCTACAAGCAGTTCTTCGCGGCCATGGACACCCTCGAGCACCGGCTGCGCAAGCAGCCGTACCTGGTGGGCGGCAAGCTGAGCCTGTCGGACCTGTTCCTGCTGCCCACGCTGATCCGCTACGAGGCGGTGTACTACGTGCACTTCAAGACCAACCACAAGACCCTGGCCGAGTACCCGGCGCTGTACCAGTACCTGGTGCGCCTGACGCAGATCCCGGCGATCTACCGCACCATCGACATGGCGCATATCAAGCTGCATTACTACTACTCGCACAACCACATCAACCCGACGCGGATCGTGCCGCAGGGGCCGGCGTTGAGCTGGTTGAACTGAGCAGTTGGCGTTTGCGGAGCAGGACCGCTTTGCGGTCCTTTCGCGGCAAAAGGCCGCTCCTACAGGAGGCCGCATCCCCCTGTACGAGCGGCCTTTTGCCGCGAAAGGGCTGCAAGGCAGTCCCGGCGGCTTAAGTCGAGAGCAAACTCCAAGCATCTTGAACGCATAGCTTACAGATGAGTGCGATTAAGCATTGTACGAAAAGTAGTATGGTGTTTCAGGCCACTTCAAGATCCACCAATCCTCCAGTAGACTGCGCACTTTGGCCGGATTAACCCGCCACGCCATGAGATCTGGAAATTATGGAAAAAAGTGCACCTCAGGTAAGAAACGCTCCACGTCCGATGCTAGTCACGTATGCGGCAATCTACTGCCTGCTCATCACCTGCAAAATTGTCTATTGGTTAGTCAGCGAAGGATGGGAAATGGCAAGGGTGGGTGATTTCGCAATGATTATGCTGGTGCCTCCAGCACTGTCATGCATTCTACTCGTCACAAGCAGCGTGTTGTTGTACAGGCGCAGCGCGAAGTCCGTATGGTGCCTGCTTGGGGCACTGCTCTTTGGCCTGACGCTGATCCCGCTCATGTTCCCAGAAATTTCTCGCCTTCCGGCGAGCTTTTACCCGCAGGCTTTTTGGTACGTACTCCCGGGCACCCTACAAGCAATGCTGCTGGTTGCTGTCTGGATCTACAGCTTGCGGATGCGCCAGAACGGTTACCTCAAATAAAAATTGCCGCGTTCAAAGCCCTGCCTCGTGCAGGGCTTTATCCATTTGGAGCTGCAGGTTTCAATCCAGTCCACGCTAGACTCTAGTGATACAGAGCATAAAACCAGAACACGACTATACGATAATTAAAATAGCCATACCGGAATGGCAGCTGCTAACACTTGATCATCTAAACTCCACATGTTCTGAAATCCCTCAGCAAAAAAAGGGCATCTTTTTGAGCACGACACCGAACCCTCTTGAGACTTGAATAGTAGTACGCCATTAAGCTCACCGCATCCGGATATCTATATTTCGCAGCCATCAACTCCTTTATAACCACAGCCGTCTTCATTCGATGTACGAACAGCCGCACAACGAACTGCTTGATTGTATTACTTCCACCATCTGCAAGCAGGTTTCTAATCAACTGCACTTGATAATAAACTGGCAAGTGGACTCGAGCTGCAACATCTGCACCCAAACGAACATTAAAATTGGCCAGTACCTGTACAACCTCCATTCTTTCACTACCTGACAACGGTCGTATTTCTTTGCAGAGGGCGTTCTCAGAACGACTATTCCTATTGACAGCAAGATCAGAAACCAGGTTTTCAATTCTATCGACCAATGGTTGCTCTCTCAGCTTTTGATCACTCATTTTTAAACACCCTACAGAAGCTTAGCCACTGGCGAAGAAAAAAGAGACAGGTTGGCCTGCCGCTTCTTCTCCTTTTACATCAGACATTCTGCGTGAAGATTTCTATAAAACTTTCAAAAGCCTGACGTACAGAGCTTTGCTCTTCTGGCGAAAACAAAAAATTCATAACTTGCTCTTCAAGGACACAGTCATATATATCAACCCCAACCCAACCCTTGGACCAAAATTCTACAGTTCCAAGCTTACCAAAGCCTTCCAACTCTATCCGTTCAAGATCACCAAAATCCCCGCCAGAGCATGACGAGTACTCCAGAGAGCACCCCTCTAAAAATGGACTTATACATTCATTGAACCATGAAGCAGTCATTAGATCTCTCACTTACGGCTAAAAGGCAAAAGGAGAAAAATAGATCTATCCGCCCCTTTACAGCAAGTCAGCACAATAGCTTTCACTCCACACACTCAACCGAGAATGACGAGAAGCCGAAGGACAACTTCCCATCCTCATGCTCGCAAAACTCATAACGCACCCTATCAAAACCAGCATCAACCTTATTCACGCTCATGTGCATCAACTGCGTTAATCCGCCGCCAAGATCTCGGGAGGTAAATTGGCTTACATCAATAAAGCTGATACGTACCGCACCAGCATTTTCAGACGCTGCAATTAATAGAGACAAATCATAGGCCATTGTATCTTCATCAAACTGCATGCTCATGGAACGCAAGCAATTATTGGCAATAAGCAACTCATTCAATTCCGAAACACCAGTCATTATTTACCCACAAATAAAAATCGACAAATAAGTCTGTCCCGCGACAGCGAGCACCAAGAACCATTAATTAAATGGGCGAAAAAGGGGACAGATTTACTTTCCCCACTCTAATCTCGGCCTACCTGCATGACAGCTAGATCCCTTCGCTGCCAGGAGCTGGAATTAGAGTAGGAAAAATAAATCTGTCCCCTTTTCCCTAGACGGTCGCACGCATTTCATGGAACGTGACCACCGGGCCATACTCCTGATCAGAGTTAATAGCCTCTACGTGGAAGCTTCTATCAGGAAATTGCGCCTTCAATACCATTCGCCAGGACATGGCCAGCACATTGGACAGTTGCTCGAAAACCACCTCGTCCACCGCAGATCCACACCCTGAAAACACATCGTACAGATGGGTATGATTCAGCATCCTCTCGACACCGGCTTTATCGCCTGAAAAATGATCAAGCCACACACGAAATGCGGGCTCGTCAAATTTCATTTCCAGTATCACCGAATCCTCGAACACGACGAAGTCCGGGAACAGCCATTTGCAAAAAATCAAACTGTCCTCTGGGCTGACGACATCTTCAATATAGGAAAACAGGTCAACAGACGCTGGTTCCTGCCAGCCGGCTCGCCAAGCCGCAAACCTTTTAAGCCCTGTCAATTTCGCGAAGGATTTGATTATTTTCATGTTCGTGTGCCAATGTGAAAAAGTGCGGTGAAAAATGAAACAGGCCCATACCTACGCTCTTTCCCCGCCACTGCCAGCAGCATATAAACTACCTATATTCCGCATGATCCGAATAGGCATCTAGGGGTGTCGTGGCGGCTAAATACTCCGAAAAAGCATCAATTAGCCGTACAAGCTCGCTATCAAACCTATCCGGCAAGAGACCCAGTATGTCCTCCAACTCGCAACATTCCATAACAAGATCGCAGACAACAGCAGAAATCCCTTTCCTTCTAAAAACACTTGACGCTCCGGGCGAGAACAACAAGCGTTCTGCTTCATCCAGTTCGATGACACCAGCCCTGACTGACGAAAGCAACCCAATCGAAGCCATCGCTAGAAATCGTCCAGCTTCATCACCGTCAAAAATTTTTACCTCCAGCGCTACATCGGCCACCTAATACGCCTCCCATCCCCAATCAAGATTTTTTGGAAGTATGAGACTTATCGACCAATACTCTCCGTTTATTTTCTTGCCGATCAGCCCGACTCACACCCTTCATTTCTTCCACCGAAAACCCCAAACGACCACCTAACGCTTCAATGCGCCTATAAGATTCCTCTCCCTCGGCGAGGTATTCAACCATGAACGGCTGAGGTGGAGCCTCTTTGTTCCGAACGCCAGCCTGTAAAAAAACCATGTAGTCACTCAAAGTGGAAACAGCTTGCTCAATGGTCATTAATACCTGGGATCCCTCACTGTACTCACACTCTAGATACAGATGACCTGCCGCATATGCCATGTGGTGTGCATTGCCGAACCCCAAGTACTCAGATTGACCACGGAGCTGACAGTCCTCCAGTCGAGTGATCAGCGCTTTTGCGCTAACACTACTACTGACGTCGTCACTCAACCACCCCACAATCTCACGCACACCGAAAGGAGGTCGCTCCTTCTGAACCTTGGCATCAGGCTCATTGGCCAAGAGGTCATAAAACCCAAAGCTCGACCAACTTGGATAAACAATAACTAAGTTCATATCTTTCTACTTTTCTAGAAAAGAAAAAAAGAAAAAAGCAAAGAAAAAAGGAGACAGATTTATTTTCCCTGCTCTAATCTCGCCCTACCTACATGAAGGCTAGATCCGTTCGCCGCCAGGAATCGAAATTAGAGTAGGAAAAATAAATCTGTCCCCTTTTCCGCTTCATTTTTATTGCACCAAACTAAACTAAACCAATCCAAATTTATCCAAGCAGTCTATGACCTCTCTGGCATCTACCAACATCACCAACCCATCTTCATTCAATTGAGAAAATCCTTCAGCCTGCAAACAGGAATATACTTCCACGAACTCAGAGGAGACATCCTGAGTAAAGGGATCCTCCGTTATAAATTTCAACCGAGCCCTGACGGGAATTATAAACAATGATACATAGGCAGCCAAGGACACGCCCTCAGCCTTAGACTGCAAATAGTGATCCATCTCATCATAGGCATAACCAAAAGCCTGATACACTGTGAGGCCTCGCTCACTAATACCTCGTTTAAATACCATTTCCATCTCGGAGCGTATTTCTAAGTAGTTCACAATTACCTCAGGAATAAATCTCGAAGAAGGCAAGAAAAAAGGAGATAAAAAAGGAACAGATCTATTTTCTCTACTCTAATTTCGGCTTTCCCTGCGTGGCTGCTTTAACCCCTCGAATGCACAGCATTCGAAATTAGAGCAGGAAAAATAAATCTGCCCCCTTTCTCCCGCCCTTTCAATTTTCGGCCATGAATTTTCTCAAAATAATTTGAAGCCATAAGTCCTGTACAGGAAAACCTCTCCTCACATTTCACACATAGATCTTATATCTTCCAATTTAGCAGTACCTTTCTGATCATCAAAGTACAAACAACCGTCATCATATACAACCTTCCCTCCCCCGCCCACACCTACACCATAAGAGACTGCAATAGCGAGATTCCTTCCTTCGCCAACGCCACCTGAAATATGTGCAATAAATGGCATGCCAAACTCGTCCTCTTCCAGCAAACAGTCATCTGCACTCAAGAACGTCACCCAGCAACAGACATTTCTTTCATGATCAAAAATATAAATCATGTTCGAAAGCAAGTCCGATGCACCAACCAAATTAACACCAACCGTAACTCTATTAACCACAAACCCTAAAGCCGACAAAGCCTCTTGAAGCCAGCTTTTTAACTCTTCAAATTCAGGCACACGCGTCACAGGGACGAATAAACTTGCTGCCACTACTGCCACCCCTTATGCTGGGAAACTCTACCAGCCGATACATTCAGCCAGCCATCCTGAGTTTTTATATAAACATTTGAGACCGCCCCTTCCCCAACAACATTAGATACCGGAGAGCCAGGCCGGAAATGGTCAATCATTTTCTCCATCGAGACGCCTGTTTTCGAAGCATCAACATAAATATCACCTTTATACCCAGCCTTACTCATATCCTTAAGGACAAAAGGGGACAGATTTATTTTTCTTACTCTAACCTCGGCCTACCTAATGACACCTTGATCCCATCGCCGCCAGAAGCCGGAATTAGAGTAGGAAAATAGATCGGTCCCTTTTCCTGCCGCCTGAACTACAGCAGGCAAACTAGATCTGTCCATTTTTCAGTCCACTTCATGCTTTCCATGCCCCAGACCGATAGTAAAATCAGCTGGTCATTTGGCTCTTAAATGGCATAATCTGACGGTTCGTTGACAAGAATCTCACCAGCTTGATTTAGCGAGAACAGTCCACATGCAGCCAGTCATACAACATCCTTGGGATATAACCCCAAGCGAAGCCATAGATCTACAGATACGACTATCTAAACTTGTGGTCAAGCAAGATCAGCTTGGGCCGATCTCTAGTATCGCAGGCATTGATGTCGCCTACCACAAAGAGAACGATACACTGATCGCCTCCATTGTTGTGGTTGACGCAGAAAGCCTGGAAATCATCGAAGAGCATGCATGGTCGGGTACAACTTCATTCCCCTATGTGCCTGGTCTTTTTTCGTTTAGAGAGCTGCCTTCAATCGTGAAGCTCTTATCAACTATAACCCACCGACCTGACCTGATCATCTGCGACGGGCAAGGTATAGCTCACCCTCGTCGGTTTGGCTTGGCATCGCACTTGGGGGTACTTTATGACATACCCACTATTGGATGCGGCAAAAGTCGCTTCATCGGTGAATACGCACCTCCCCTTGATGAAAGGGGATGCCAATCAGGCCTGTTCGACGGCGACGAACTAATCGGAGCCCCGCTCAGGACTCAAAAACATGTAAAACCTGTGTTCGTTTCAATCGGCCACCGAATCTCCCTTGAAACTGCCTGTCACTGGGTATTGAATGCAACACGCAACTATCGACTACCAGAAACGACCCGACTTGCAGACCGATATGGAAGGCAATTCTACGAACAGAACAAACACCCCATTACCCCTCCAAACTAACCTTCCGATTATTTAAATATACGTCACATTCGGGACGAAGTACCTGAAGCTGGACGCACTCTTCACGCCACCAGTCAACGCAATCCTTAGCAGCCACAACTTTCAATACACTCAACTGCTGATAACTTTTCAAACACTGCAGAACTTCCGGTGTCCCACTGACACCATCCAGCTCTAACTCTCTGATACAGCGCTGGACAAAAAATGGGACAGATTTATTTTCCCCACTCTAATCTCGGCCTACCTACCTGATGACTAGATCCGTTCGCCACCAGGAACCGAAATTAGATTAGCAAAAATAAATCTGCCCCCTTTTTTTTCGTCCCCCTTTTTCCCTTTTAGAACAGGGAGCTTAACTATCTATTTTGCACCAACAGAAACTCAAAAATTAAGTATTACCTACATAGACTGCCCCGCCCGACAACTCCATAACCCAAGGTTCGGTTGATGACGAACAAAACACATTTAACACACGACCGTCAGATAATTTAAAGCATGGATCAATTGGCTGATCATCAATTAGCCAACTCACCTCAAGAACGGATAAATTCAACAATCCAGAAACAAGATAGCTAGCGTCATTATCCCAACAAGCAAACAGCAAATTCCCATCCTTTGACACACGCCATGCACTCTCAGTCTGAAAGCTCCAACCCAACGAGAAAAGCATAAGTTTATCGCCATCCCATAATACTCTTTCAATCTTTATTGGCAACAAAATAGCCACAGCCTGCAAAAATTTATTCATTGCTTATTCCACTTGCTCAATATGCGTACGTTCTCTTATCCATTGCTTTCGCTCCGCCTTTGATAAACCCTGCGGGGGGTGCGGCGGCTTTCCTGTAATCTCGGCCCACCTACATGACAGCTAGCTCCCTTCGCTGCCAGGAGCCGAAATTAGAGTAGGAAAAATAAATTTGTCCCCTTTCGCTATGTATTTTCTCAACATAATTTGAAGCCATAAGCCCTGCACAGGAAAACCTCTCCTCACATTTCACACATGGATCTTATATCTTCCAATTTAGCAGCACCTTTCTGATCATTGAGAAAAAGGGGACAGATTTATTTTCCCTGCTCTAATCTCGCCCTACCTACATGAAGGCTAGGTCCGTTCGCCGCCAGGAACCGAAATTAGAGTAGGAAAAATAAATCTGTCCCCTTTTCCTCCGTCCCCTTTTCCTTCCCGTCTCTATTGCCCCTCAGAGCTGCCAAAAGTCTCTCGCCGCCTATAAACCACCCTCCCAACTTCCGAATAACCAGGAAGTCCTCCACCACCAACTAACACCTCATATCGACTTTTCAACCCCCCGTCTTGGTAAGCCGCATACTGACACATCACCTCTTCAACTTCGTCTATATCCTCCTCATCATAATTCTCCAAGTAGAACCTAGTAACCCACTCCCCGCCCTCCAAAGATATAGTAACCATTCTAAAATTAGGGGAAATTGCGCCAACCAATGCCTGCACAAGCATCAAAACTTGATAATTCCAACGTTCGAGACTCTCGCTCACTTCGGACTCCAATTCGGATTGGTCGGAACAATACTGGGGCTTTTCGTACCCTTAATAATGAAGACATTCAAAAAAAGGGGACAGATTTATTTTCCCTGCTCTAATCTCGCCCTACCTACATGAAGGCTAGATCCGTTCGCCGCCAGGAATCGAAATTAGAGTAGGAAAAATAAATCTGTCCCCTTTTCCCACAAAATAAATTCGCTGCGATAATCACCTATGTAGCAGCCATTGTCGTACAAGCCACCCCACATGAGATCTCCACCCATAAACTCCAATGCCGCCCCAGAGTATGGAGCACCTCGAAAAACCCATGTACCAGCCTCTTCTGTCAGCGCCGATTTTTTTATAATCATCAGTATTCCCTCCCAGTGATTAGATCCACATCCTTAAGTACACCACTGCAAAAATGGGATATGCAAAAAGGAGACAGATTTATTTCCCCTACTCTAATCTCGGCCCACCTACATGACAGCTAGCCCCCTTCGCTGCCAGGAGCCGGAATTAGAGTAGGAAAAATAAATTTGTCCCCTTTTCCGCTCTTTTCCGCTTTTTTCCCTTTTCCGCTTCCTCACGCTCAGGCTTCCTAGCCCTCAAGGTGGTTAGAACAAATTCGACAAACTCGTCGAACCGTTCCTCCTCATTTGGCCAGTTGATTACAACTACAGCTGCCAGAATGTCAGGCAAACCCCATACTCATCGAGAAGATCATCAGCGATCTCAAACTGGAAAACCTTCTCTGGAAAGCAGTCTGACAACGCGCGCTTCCAATACCTAGCGATCTGCTCGGCAAATAAATGACAAAGACGATAATCCTCCTCCGACAGCCCAACCTTAAATACGGGTCGATTCGGCGAATCCTCCCACTTTGAAAAGAACTGATTTATTGAGAAAATGTTTCTGTACCGCTCAACATCTTTACGCGATGTGCTTTGCTCCAACGCACCAGCTTCAGTCTCGACCAGCCCCTTCAAACATTTTTTTTGCGAATCGTATTGCTGTGCATTAGGCAGCCAAAAAACATGACCATCAACCTCAACAAAATCGGGAGAAAGCAAACCCAGAACAGAAATCGCCTGTTCCAATGAAACCAAGTTCCCTACATATGAAAAAAACTCTCCAACGCCAATATCTGAAGCAAATAGATTCAACGAATCTTTAGAAATACAACCTTGATAAGCTTTCATCAATTCAACCCTAAATGTTCAAGAACCGACTGAGGAACATTTCCCTCAAAGGCTTTTGTGTCGTTCCCCTTCTTGGGGAAATATGATCCATTCGGTGCCTGATTCCATTCGACGACCTTAATCCGAGAGTTAGACACATCATACAGTGCCCGTCCCTCAGGGCCATAGACAACAGCATGCCCATTTCCAAGATTGGCGTAAGAATTGGGTGTTTGTCCTTGCAGCGGATACTGAACACCACCACGCATTCCTGCGACTGTCACATTCGTTTTCGTTAGCCCCTTGGTAAATTCTAAATCAATAATGTTACCGGCAGAGTCCGCAATGAACCGGGGTGTATTAGAAGCGTTCGCTTTCGACGACCCCGACTTAGGCTCCAAGCCCAACACACCCGAGGAGGGGCCTGACCCCGACCGATCTGGACCACTACCCTTGCTACCCCGTCCGGCCAACCCCGTAGCAATCCCTGCCGCACCGGATTCCGCCATGAACGTCTGGTACCAGAAATACTGTGCCTGCCGTTCCTCGTCATAATGGCGATCCTGGATGATGCGCACCATCGCCCGTTCATCGTTTGTCAGCGTCGACAGTTCAGCCAGTGCATCCAGTGCACTCGAGCCTGCCTTGACATCCGTGTACTGATTACTGCAATCGCCCTCCCCCTTTGCCTTACAGCCTTCGAACCATGCACCGGTCTTGCTTACCCTTATCCCTTCGTACTTATCCAGCACACCGCTGCGGCAACCCGCAGGGTTCTCGGCGCCCCGGCACCCCACCAACTCTTGCGCGAACTTGTCCACCTCTTCGTGCTTGAGGTAGTTGTTCACCGTCGCTTGTTGGGCGACCCAACCGGCAACCTGCTGGTCCTTGTCGCTTCCTCCGGCTACCGCCGCAACGCTCATCCCGAGTAACTGAGACGTCATGGCCAACAGCTGGTCATGCGCCGCACCGGGGAAAATCTTCTCCCCGTACATCTGGATCAACGCCTTGTTGGCCCCCGCCGCCAACGCCGAGGTCGCGAAGTCCCCGCCGGCCATCTCGCCGATCAAGCCGCCGACAATGGCATGGACAGCGACCCGCGTAGGCAAGCCGGAACCGACGAGGCTGCTGCCGACCTGGTTGTAGACAGCACCTGTCAACGCATCCGCAGCCAGGCCCAGCGCCGCTTCTCCGACGTTGTCGATGAATTTGCCGCCACTGGCGACAGTCTTGAGCGCCGAACTGACCGCCAGGCGCGTGCCCATCTGGGTGATGAACGACGAATCGGCGACGTAACCA
>Ga0256791_1000698_pt1 | contig 11493 bp, 6 predicted proteins | sample MC6MC0942MT_FD_190188 | JGI IMG/M metagenome (GOLD analysis project Ga0256791, IMG submission 190188) | Metatranscriptome of enriched soil aggregate microbial communities from Iowa State University, Ames, United States - MC6-MC0942-MT... | ecosystem: Environmental > Terrestrial > Soil >...
ACTGCTAGTTATATGATTTTCTATTCTATCGGCAGTGAGTCGACTTCTTGCTTCTGGACGCACTGTGAAAAGTATACTTTGGTTCGTGACATATACAGCTTGCACAGCTAAATCTAAAAGGATAACACCGATAACTAGTAGGAATAGAGAATGGTTCATTAATTTAATGAGGAGCCATGAAAGTAATAATAAGGATAAGGCTATGCCAGTAGTTCGTTCTCCCAATCCGCGATCGGCGAGTTGTCCGGCCTTAGTGGCAGCTAATGCACCAGCAACTCCAGCAAGACCAAATGCTCCGATAGCTGTATGTGATAGATTATATGGTGCAGCACTTAGAGGTAAAACTAATGAAGTCCATAAAATACTGAATGAAGTGAAAATGAGAAATGCTAATATTCCGCGAATGCGTAAGAGTCGTTCTTCTACAAATAATAAGAGAACGGAATGTAATAATTTACGATAGGTCATAGCTGTTTTTTTATGTTCAAGATTAGGTAAATTACGATATAACAAACCAATTACGAAGAGCATAAGTACAGCGGAGGTAAGATAAACGGAACGCCATCCGGCTAGATCTGTTAATGTTCCGGAAAATGTACGTGCAAGTAGAATTCCTATTACGACACCACTCGTGACGAGACCTACTATTCGCCCACGGTCTTTTGGATTAGCTAAAATGGATGCGTATGCGACGAGTGTTTGCGTAACAGTCGCAAGAACTCCGACTAAGGCCATACCTATAAAAAGTACGGTGCTTGAAGGAGCGAATCCGATCACAATTAAAGCGAAAACGGATAAAAGCATTTGAACAATAATAAGTCTTTTTTGGTTTAACAAATCACCAAGTGGAACTAATAAAAGTAATCCGAATGCATAACAAACTTGAGTAATCGTAATAACGGCACCAATAGTTGAATGGTTGATCTTAAACTCATTTGATAAAGAATCAAGCAGAGGATGAGCGAAGTATATATTCGCCACAGCCATCCCGCAAGCTATTGAAAATAATAGAGTTATATAGCGGGGCATGATTGTATCGATAGGTAATTGGAACTGATCATTATTCTGAGTAAGAGCAGTTGTTATTTTTTCTTTAGCATCCATAATATCATCTCCTTTTGTTTTCGAAATAATGTACCGAACGGTATGTTATTTCGTAAGTAAAATATAATCAGGGATAAGTTACTATGTCAAGTGAATTGTAAAGTAATTTCAGTTTGTTTTGACATATCATTTATAATTTAATACGATATATAATATACTGATTAGTACATAAAAACGTGATTTGTAATTTAGAAAACATTTGAAGAAAGAGGAGAGATTCAATGGCTCGACTACGCGAATTTGATGAAGAAAAAGCTTTGGATGCTGCTATGCAACTTTTTTGGGAGAAAGGATACGCTGCTACTTCATTAAGTGATCTAACTGCTAAAATGGAAATACAAAGACCGAGTTTATATGCAGCATTTGGTGATAAAGAAGGGCTGTTTGAAGCTGCATTACGGAGATACACCAATATACACGCGACTAGCATTCGAACAAAACTTCAAAAAGAACGATCTGTAAAAGAGGCCATTCGTACATTTTTTGAAAATATGGTGGAAGAGGAATATAAAAGAGAATCAAATACAGGCTGTTTTTGTATTAACACAATGGTTGAGCTTGCTCCTCATAATGAAAAATTTGAAGTGCTGACTAGAGAACATCAAATGTATCTTTCAGTTATATTTCAAGAATTAATCGCCAAAGGTATTCAGTCTGGAGAACTGCAAAGTGATGTGAATGCTAAAGCATTAGCACAAACGCTAGTCACTTCATTAATTGGATTAACAGTGTTAATGAAATCTCGCCCAGAACGTTCAGTGATAGATAATTCGGTATGTATCATAGTATCGTTACTAAAATAAATGTAACAGAATTGTATTTCAATCAACTATGTCGATTATAGACACTCTTATTTATAAACTTTCAACCTTAAAGCACTGAATTGTCTACGAAGGCAACAAGTGCTTTTTGTTTTCGGGTAAATATGAGCAGGTGAATCATAATGGTTGTCTGCAATGTATGAAGATTGTTTGAGTATCAGATAAGAGGAGAATGAAAACACTATATAAGCCCCTTCAAAGCCCCTCATAAGCACCTACCAAGTAATAAATCACTAAGAAAAAACAAAACAAAAACAACTACAAGAACAAAAGAGCGCGAAAAAATAAAACCGGCGTAGTAGTAGTAAAAAAAATTTGAAATTCGAATGCCAAAACCGTTACCTCATTCCTATATTTATATTGAAGGATTGGAATTTTCCTATTTGCTAGTAAAGGGCGGGAGGGAAACTGATGGCGGTGTACCGTAATGTGCAGGTGAACTTTTGGCAAGATGAATTCATTTTAGATTTAACGCCAGAAGAGCGTTATTTTTATATATATTTGTTAACTGGTACGAAAACGAAGCAATGTGGTATTTACATATTGCCAAAGCGTTTGGCAGAGCTTGAAACTGGTTACAGTATGGAGACTGTTGAGAAGTTATTGAACCGGTTTGTGGAATACGGGAAGATTTTATATGATGCGGAAACGAAAGAGTTATTCATTATAAATTGGTTACACTATAATCCTATTTTTAATACGAACATAGAGAAATGTGTATTACGTGAGCTGAAACTGGTGAAAAGTAAAGAGTTCCTACATAAGTTTTTGCGTAAATGTCTTGAAGAAGAATGCAAGATTCCGTTATTACTTCAGTATTTTGGAATGCCAGAGGAAGAGATTGATAGTAATTCACAACAAGTAATTATTCAAGAGAAGGAAGAGGTAGAAGTAGTAGAGGAGGTCACTCCGCATAGTGAAGTTTACAAGTTTTACGAACAAAATATTAGTAGTTTATCTCCATATATCGTGAAGGAATTAAAGGGATGGATGCAAAGAGTTTCAGGAGATAAAGTACTAGAGGTACTTAAAATTGCTTTTGAAAATAATAAGGGAACGTTCGCTTATGTAAAGGGGATTTCGAGGAATTTGTGTGGGGATATTAGTGAGGAAAAGTGTGTAATAGGAAGTTTAGAGCGAAGGAGAAGTATTTTGAGTAGTGTTTTTTAATTTACATTAACTTAATATAGAATGTATGTTCGTTTTTGTGAAATTTATGCTATACTACAATTAAATAAGGGTATTTTTATAATAGATAAAAAGATGCGGGGGAACAAAGTTTGACTAATAATACATCTCAGTTGTTTCAATATATTCATATGACACAAGAACAGGAACAATTATCGTTTCGTTATTTAGAAACGAGAGAAGAAGAGATTTTAAATAATATTCAACTAACGACAATTAGAGATCAAAAGAGAGCTGATTTTGCGGAGCAGTTTATAAATGATTTTAGGAAAGTACATAAACAAGATCCGGCTTTCTTTCGGTTATTTTATTATTTATTAGGGGAGCAATTGTTAAATGTTCTTATAATAAGGTTTAAATATGTGGATTTTTCTAATATGAAGGTTTATTTAGAAAAGAGCGAACTTCCTGTAGATAAACTTATAGGAAGTGCATGTAAATATTTAACTAATATTTCGAGTTATGTGGATGAAGCGTATATTTTTCTTCAAGAATTAATAGGTGAGAATCCGAAATATATAGAAGATCAACTATTAAAATTATCAAATCAACAGCAACTATCACTACTTCTCGTAATGTTTGAAGTAGATTATGAGAGATTCCATACATATCGCTCTTTATTGGACGAGAGATTAGAAGAACATGCTGAATTCATATTGAATTTGAATGGAGAAAAGGAAAAGATTGAAGCAGTTGAAAGATATATAAAAGGTGAAAGTGATAGGGAATTATTTTTAGGTGGAAACTTACCAGAATACATTTGGCGACTATTATTTAGTATTCATCAGTATTCAAATATTGCGAGGCGGTATGTTGAAATATTAGCGAAGAAAAACGTTTGGGGTTTTATGAATCATGCTACGCGTTACGTGTGTCAAGCTCTCAATCAGCCTCAAAACTATAAACGAACAGGGAGTGTAAATAAGAAAACCTATGATGAAATTCAAAGTTTTTGTAAACAGTTTTGGATTTCTGAGGAAAGATTCTTTGCACATCGGCTGAGGCAACATGATTTAAATAATGAAGGATTTTGTAAGACGTATGAATATGAAATGTTATGCTCCGTGGCGGAAGAAAATCCTGAATTTGTTCAACGTACTTTGCAATATGTAAGTAAAATTAATTATCTCATTATCGCACGAACGTTAGCTGAAAAAGGGTATGAGTTAAATAGAGGGAGAATGCGGGAAGAATTTTTTGTCGCTGCTTTGCAAATTAAATTGTCTACAATACGTGATACATATCGTGATTATTTACTAGGGAAATTGTCACTTGAGGATATGGAGCAAATACTTAAGGATCCTAAGTATAGAAGTATGTATTGGGGGATGCCAGTATTAGAGGTTGCACTCCTTTGGGATGTAGATGATGTAGCGAAGAGGGAAGCTGTACTTACACTGCAATTCGGAGATGAATATAACGTTAATTTATACGAACTTCTGTACGAATGTTCTGTCAGAGGGATAGAACCGAAACAAGTATTAGAAGATCTTCTTTCGTATGGATTAAGTAAGGAAAAGCTTATCACTTATGCAGTTGAACAAGCTGCATGCTACAGTGAAGAGAGGAATAAGGCAAAGGAAGCGCTTGTTCATGTCATTGTAAAAGAACAAGCGTACATAATTGAACGATTTGATGAGTATTCTGCTGTGGCCAAAGCGTATATTTTAGAAGAGTTAGCAAGGGATAACATGATTAAAATGCGTCCCATTTTGATCAAATGCTTAGGAGATTCATCTAAAAAAATGCGCGAGTCTGTAGTGAAAATTCTTTCGAAAGATGAAGGAGCTGCGGCAGATGTAGCAGCTGAACTTCATAATAAAAAGAAAATTGTTCGTGAAAATGTGATGAAAATACTAATAGAGTATAAGATTGAAAAATATATACAACTTGTACAGGAAGCTTTACAAGAAAAGAAGAATGCTTCTTTTGTTGAGAAATTTGCTCCGTTACTTGAAGTGGGTGGAGATTCAGAAAATATAGAAGAACTTTGCAGTCGTATAGTAACGGAACAAAAAAGAAATTCATTTGTGCAATGGATTGGGAACGAACCACAAATTCGTCTTCGTAATTCAAATGAAATAGCCGATGTAAAACTTCCGCTAGCATATGTAAATCAGTATGTATCAGATTCCGTTATTGAGAAGAAAGATGCGGCTGAAGTAATTAGTACTATTTTGAATGAACAAGACTTGAAGGAATATGTACAAGAAATATATCAAGTATGGATTTCTCAAGATGCAGATGTGAAGAAACGTGGTATTCTTTCGTTATATGGCATGTATAGTGATGATAAAATGGTCGGTATACTTAAAAAGCAAATTGATGAATGGGTACTTCATATGAGAGGAAAGATTGCAGCAGATGCTGTTCGGGCTCTAGGATTGTCCTTATCTAAGCTTGCACTTGTGTCTATTCATGCGATGGCATTTAAATATAAGCATAAGTTAGTGCGTAATGCGGCAAAAGAAGCACTAAGTCTTGCTGCGAAAACACGTGGTATAACAGAAGAAGAGTTGGAAGATCAACTGGCACCAGATCTTGGCTTCAATATACGTGGTGAGAAGGAGATTGATTTTGGGAATAGATGTTTTACTGCTATTTTAACTTCTGAGTCAAAAATTGAATTAGAGACAGAAGAAGGAAAACGTATGAAGTCACTTCCAAAGCCGAATGCAAAAGATGATGTGGAAAAGGCTGAAGAAGCTAAGAAAGAGTTAGCGGCTTTAAAGAAAGAGCTTCGAAGTGCTCTGTCCATGCAGAAACAACGTTTGGAAGCGGCACTTTCACTAAAGCGCTATTGGTCATACGATACGTGGAAGTCGGTATTTATGGAAAACCCAATTATGAAGCAATTTGCTATTTCGCTTGTTTGGGGTGAATATACGGAAGGAACGTTGCGGAAAAGGTTCCGTTATGCGGAGGATGGTTCGTTTTATTCAATGATAGGAGAGAATCATGAACTTTCACCTGGAAATGTTATTGGTTTAATTCATCCGTTAGAATTATCAGGAGCGGAAAAGGAGCTATGGAAAGAGCAACTGACAAATTCCGGAATTGTGCAGCCATTTCTACAAATTGAACGGCCAGTGTTTGTAGTAGAGGAAAATGATAAGATTGATGTTGAGAGATTTGGCGGTATTTTATTAAATGGTCGCTCGTTATTTGGTAAGATGACAAAACTTGGATGGACTCGCGGATCGGTTCAAGATGGCGGTGTTTATTATACATTTTATAAAGAAGATACTCGCACTGGATTAGGGGCGCAACTGTCATTTAGCGGAGCGCCGATTGGATATGAAGGTGAAGAAGATGTATGTGTATTTGAGATTCAATTTTATAAAGCGGGTACAGTGAACCGTGGTTCATATGAATATGACGAAATTGATGATGAGAGACGCATTGTACCAAAACAAGTAGACAAGCGCTTCTTTAGTGAAGTATTATATGATGTGCAATTAGCGACCGAGTCAAATCTTGGTCATAATGAAAGCTGGCGTAACAAACGTTAAGAAGTCCCCCTTCATTTGTAGGAAAATGAAGGGGGTTTTTCAAGTTTTTTAAAAGGTTCTTCCTTAAATAGAAGCGAATAGTTTGAGAAAGGAGGGGTTATATGGATATGGAAGTCGTCATAAAGAAGAAACGAACTAGGGGTAAGAGAATTTTTATTTGGTCCAGTAGTATCGTTCTTTTGTTGGTTATTTGTACAGTGATTTTTTTGAACATATATACGCTTAGTTCTATGCCAAAGATAGATGGAACGATAAAGCTAGAGGATTTACAACATGCTGTTACGGTAAAACGGGATGGTAAAGGGGTACCGCATATTAAAGCGGAAAATGCACATGATCTATATTTTTCACAAGGGTATGTACAAGCGCAAGATCGTTTGTTTCAAATGGATTTAAGTAGAAGGCAAGCTTCTGGGATGTTAAGTGAAGTTGTAGGAGAAGCAGCTGTTGATCGAGATAAGTTGTTTCGAACGCTCGGTTTACGGCGAGCGGCCGAAGCGTCTGTTAGTCAATATGATGGGGAAGCGAAATATGCCCTGCAGTCATTTGCTGATGGGGTAAACGCTTTTATACGCGAGGCGAAAGCAGAAAAGAGATTGCCAGTTGAGTTTACTATATTAGGTTATGAACCTACTGAATGGTCAATCGTGGATTCTTTAACGATTGGAAAGTATATGGCGTTTGATTTAGGAGGACATTGGCACGGACAGGCGTTTCGATATTGGGCGCTGAAAAATCTACCGAAAGAGCAAACAAATGAGCTATTTCCTACATATCCGAAAGATGCACCTAGATTGCTAGCTGAATTGAAAAATACAAATGTGAATGTAGCACAAAGTTTTGCAAAAACGGTCATTCCACCAGAGTTTAATGGTAGTAATAACTGGGTGATAAGCGGTGAGAAGAGTGCGTCTGGTAAGCCGATTTTAGCGGATGATCCTCATTTATCTCTTGCGACACCTTCCATATGGTATCAATCACAACTTGAAATGAAAGACTTACATGTAAGTGGCGTTATTTTCGCGGGAGTGCCAGGTGTTATATTAGGCCACAATGACAAAATAGCATGGGGCGTTACGAATACTGGTCCTGATGTGCAAGATTTATATATTGAGAAGCGAAATCCTAATAATGAAAATGAATTTTTGTATAACGATAAGTGGGAAAAAGCTACGGTTGTTGATGAATCTATTAAAGTAAAAGGCGGGAAAACAATTCCGTATAACGTGACGGTTACGAGGCATGGTCCAGTCATTTCGGAGTTTGCAGATAAAGGGAAAGAGAAAACGAAAACAGTATTCGCTTTGAAATGGACTGCTTTAGAGCCATCAGCTGAATTAAAGGCTGTATTAAATATGAATAAAGCGAAAGACTGGAATGAGTTTGAAACTGCTCTTCAAGATTTTCATACACCAACTCAAAACTTTGTGTTTGCATCAAACGATGGCACGATTGCTTATAAAGCGAACGGAAATATACCAGTGCGTAAAAAAGGTGATGGTAGTTTGCCAGTGCCAGGATGGACAGATGAATATGAATGGGAAGGGTATATCCCATTTGATCAGCTTCCAAAAGTAATAAATCCAAAACAAGGGTTTATTTCAACTGCCAATAATAAAATTGTGGATGATAATTATCCGTACCATATTAGTAATACGTGGGCGCAACCGTATAGGCAAATGCGTATTCAAGAGTTTTTGCAAGAGAAGGAAAAGTATACGGTGAAAGATTTAGAAGATTTACAGATGGATCAAAAAAATTTATACGGGAAAGAATTTGCTCCTATATTTTTAAAAGAGTTAAATAAAACATCTTTAAATGAAGTAGAGAAAGAAGGAGTAAAACAATTAACAGAATGGAACTTTTATGATAGTAAAGATGAAGCGGCACCGTTAATATTCCATTTGTTAATGAAAGAGATTTCAAATACGTTATTTTCAAAAGAAATACCGAAAGATGTGATGGAGTTATTTGAAGGGAAGTCACAAGTAGTTGATGAATTAATTCGAAAACAAGTAGCAGGAGAAAATAGCGCTTGGTTTACGAAGTATGGAGGGTTCACGAAAGTTGTGCATACATCGTACGAGAATGTAATGAAGAAATTACAGAAGGAATATGGACCCGATGTTGGAGAATGGAAGTGGGGCGATTATCATCAACTTGCTTTTACACATCCAATTTCGAGATCATCTAGTATATTAGCATTACTCGCATTTAATCGTGAAAAACCAATTCCAATCGGCGGAAGCCAAGTTACCGTTCAAGCAGCGAGTTACGGAGAAAATGGTATTGTAAATCACGGAGCTTCTTGGCGATTCGTTATTGATACGAAAGATATGTCAAACGGTTATCATATCGTAGGACCAGGACAATCGGGACATTTTAGAAGCGATTGGTACCATGATCAAATAGATGATTGGGTAAATGGAACGTATCATACGACTACATTGAATCCGGAGGGGATAGAGGGGAAGGTGTTAACTTTAGAGCCGAAGTGATAATATTTCCACTAATGAAAACTGTTAAATTAGAACAAAACCAAGTTCTTAAATAATTTTAATAGCCTACTATCAGTTAAATTGATAGTAGGCTATTGTATTTTAGAGGATAAGATTCAATGATTTTATTATGACAAAACAGTAAGTGTTTTAACATTTACTTATACGATAACGGGCTTTATTTACTCTGTTACAAAAGAAACCACACAAAGCGTTCTTTTTCTTTGTTACTCATTTTTATACACCGCAAAACATTTTGTTATTCAATAATTCCAATTTCTAGAGCCTTTTGAACAGCTTCTTCTTTGTTACGAACTCCTAGCTTTGTATAAGCTGTGGAAGCATAATTTCTGACCGTACCATTCGATAAATATAACCTTGATGCTATGGTAGTGTAACGAAGTCCTTTTGCTACTAGCTGCAATATTTCTATCTCCCTAGCTGTTAGCTCATAAGCGGTTGCTTTTGATTGTGGTGTCTCTTTTTGCTCATCAAACTTCTCAAATATTTTGTGAGACATTTCCTGATCAATTAGTGTCCCACCTTTGTGAATAAGTCGGATCGTATTAGCTAGCTCCAACGTTTCAATAGATTTGAGTAAAAAACCATCCGCACCGTTGCGAAGTGATTCTAACGCCTGTTCGGTATCTTGAAACGTTGTAAAAATCAATACGCGGATATGTGGCCATTGTTGCTTAATCTTTTTGGTTGCTTCGATTCCATCCATGTGCTGCATATCTAAATCCATAAGTATAACATGGGGTTGAAGGCGCCCACACAAATCGATGGCTTGATTGCCATCCTCAGCCAAACCGACTACGTTTAAATCTTCATATCTATCGAGTAGTGTCCTCAAACTTTCCCGAACAAATGGCTGATCGTCTACAATTAACAAACGAATAAGTCCATCTTTTATTTCAGTTTGTCGTGGTATGGTACATGTAACAAGCATTCCTTCCTCTGGCTTTGTATATACAGACAATTGACCTTGCAAGTTCATTGCCCGTTCTTTCATCGCATTCATACCGAAGCCTTCCTGCCATTCTACATTTCCTTTTCCATTATCTTGAACTTCTAACCTCGTATATTGTTGTTCAAACTGCAATGAAACTATGATTTCAGTCCCCTGACCATGACGTACTGCATTCGTAAGGGACTCCTGTAAGCAACGAATGAATGCGATCTTCGCTTGCCGAGATAGTTGATATTCCTCTCCGAACGTCCTAAAACTTACATTTACCTGAGCGTGCTCCTGAAATTCGGCTCCAAGATTTTGTAGAGATTGAATCAAGGAAGGCGATTGACACGGAGAATCCATTTGATGTAGGTAACCTCTCACGTCCTCGATGCTTTTACGTCCCATTTCAAGCAGAGAATCTAGCCTCTGTATACCCATTTCAGTAGCAAGTTCGGTACGCAACGTTTCCATCCCCATAATAATAGAAGTATAAGCGTGACCAACTGTATCATGAAGCTCGCTCGACAGTCTGTTCCGTTCTTCTGCCAGTGTAATGCGTTCAATCTGAGACATATATTGCTCAAGTACTGCGTTTTGTTTACGAATCGCTTCATTTTGCTTATGATTGACGATTAATAAATGGAAAGCGAAGCCCGTTACATAAGCAAGTCCATAGTAGGTAACCAAAACCCAATAGCTATTACTTGGTGCAACCGCATATAAAATTCCAGTTGTTATAAAAACTGTTGTTGGAGCTGTCCAATAATAGGACAAATGCTTACTATTCGCAGCAATTAGAAACACCGATATAAGAAATGTCTTGTTAGCTTCCGGAAATAAAGAGGTTAAATATATACACAGTCCACCATATAGCAGTATTTCTGTGAACAAGTAATATTTGTAATTGAACAGTAAGGCTACCCATGGAATAGAGAAGGCAACAGCCTCCCAAAAAATAATAATCCAAAGTGGTAATGTTAAACCATCCTGAAAATCTAATGTGCCTACGACGATAGAGACACTAACAAGTATACGGACTCCTAACATAATCCAATCATACCAAAACCAATACTTAACCATATCTAACAAGTCATTTACCCCCTAAATAGCCTACCTTTTTACTTCCTATATTATAAATTAATCCTTCATACATTGTTGTACTTTTTAATTTTACACTACAATTCTCTCTTAGAAGGTAAACTTCTATTGATTTAGTTGCCGGATCATGCTACGTGTATAGCCCCCAATTTTCTTTGTCAAACCATCTACTATTCTAATACTTATGGCGGTAAATACTATACCCATAAACATTACAAAGAGTGACTTGGCAAAAGTATCTATCTGTATGAATATAATGTTCATTTCGATGTGGCGATACAGTAGTGGTGCGAACAGCAACATAAGTGGCATTA
>Ga0256791_1000699_pt1 | contig 11488 bp, 10 predicted proteins | sample MC6MC0942MT_FD_190188 | JGI IMG/M metagenome (GOLD analysis project Ga0256791, IMG submission 190188) | Metatranscriptome of enriched soil aggregate microbial communities from Iowa State University, Ames, United States - MC6-MC0942-MT... | ecosystem: Environmental > Terrestrial > Soil >...
GGTAAAGATATATTTTTCAGGTTATTTTAACAAAAAACTAGGTTATTTCGTTATTTATTATAGAAAGAACCATTACTAATAGATCAAGTAGTCTCTGGCAAACAAGCAATAGGCTACTTGATCTATTCAAATATTGAGATATTTGCCAACTATCCTATAATAGGTGCATTAAAAGGACATCCAAAATTCAACGACACCTCTTGAGCGCTGCAATTCGAACATGGTAGGATAGTTTGTTTACCCCCGTATTCCCCATTTACTATTTTATAAACTTCTTTTAAATCGTTGGTATAAAATCCGTCAGGAAGAACTGTCTGAAGAGTTGAATCTGAATAATACTTTCCGTTTTGATTATTAAAAAATATCTTGGTGGTACAAGCAAAATAGGTTTTTTTTCCATTAATAATCGTTTTCATTCTATCAATATTGTCTGCATATCTAAAATCATCTAAATCCATTCCCGGCAATTTTGGCAATACAACCCCAGTGCCACCACCATTCCCACCGTTACCTGGAAATAATGGATTAGAAGTGCTACTTGAATCTGGAAATAAATCTACTGTTATTTTTCTTGTTTGGGTTTTTATTAGTCTCATAGTACTTGCTGTTATAGCTCCTTGCAAGCCTTTTGTAATCCTCCCATATTGTCCACTTTCGTGTAAATTTCCAGCAGCCCAATCATTATAGACAGCCCACCCCCAAGCAAGTGCATATCCCGCTAAATCAACATGCACAATTGAATTCTCAAGGTCAAAGGGAGCCAACGTGGGAATAGCTGTAATATTCATTTTGGATTTTGCAACAACTTTAGCAGACGGGCTCTGCACAGTAGTATTTAAATGCCAATATTCATTAGAACTTTCTGCGATTGATAGCATTCCAAGGAAACCTTCACCTTCATTTATATTCCACACTATATTTTTGTATTTTGTTCTCAACTCTTTAAGTTTATTTGCAAAATAAGGTCCCGCCTGTTCACTAGTCATATTTAATTGTGAACCTACAGCAAATATATCCTGAAGTTCCTGAATCATCAATGATTCCCTAGAACTTAAAAGATTATTTTGAGTTAACAGCTCCTCTGTAGCATCAATCTTGGAATTTATAAACAAAGTGTTTTCAGAGTTAATTACATCTACAACTGTTTGTAATATTTGTGAAGGAATTCCTCTATATTCCTCTCCATAAGTTGAGCCAATAAAGTCATAAGTGGAAATAATTATGTTTTTAATATCTTGGGATGCATAATTTGGAGTTGGCAACAATGAACCAGAATTATTTTTTGGAGGAAACAAGATACTAGTTGAAATGGTGTTTGAGTTTATACTATAAGAAATACCACTATTATGGCTAGCTCCTAGGTCTTTGATATTGGCTTTCAATTTATTATTATATTCCTTTGAGCTTACAGTCTGTTGTGAATTAAAGTCTTTTTTACAGGATATCATTGTGATGCACAGGATAAATAAAAATGTTATTTTTTTCATAATTTAAAATTTAAGTTTATTTAATTTTCTACCATAATCTAATTTCAACATATGGAATCTTATTTATACAGATTTTCTATATTGAAATTAACATTGTCTTAAAACATTACTCAAAGGTTATCTATACGAACGATTCTTTCGAATAATAGTCTTGATCTTTTTAATTCATATTTTTTTCATTTTCAACATAACTTTCTCCACAGCTTTATTGGCTTAGACTCCAGTCACAATAGTGAAAAGTAGGCAAGTACTAATTTTCTTAAGCATAGAGATTTGCAAAACCAGCTCTTTCGCGGGATTAGTCGCCACGTTTTGCCAAATGGTAAGTTATTCATACATTTATTCTTGTGGTTAATTGGGTCTACTTAATTCACTTTTTAAATTTTTAGCCTTTTTAAATCATTTACGGACAGGGATGCTGCAACATTCCTGTTCTCTTTTATAGGCTATCGGTTAGTACTAATCGATTACATACACACTCTTTTTATTTATTTTCTATTATCATTTCTTTTATCAGATTTGCGCCAATGCTCAATTGAATCACGCTCTGCAACAGTTTCCTGTCCATGAAGTAACTTTTGAATTAATTTGGCTATGTAATTGGTATTAGCTTTCATATCTATAGGTTAGAAACCCTATAGATCAATATGGGGTGACAAGAATTTAAAATTATTTTAACAAAAAAATAATAATGGGCAAAAATTCAGGATGTAACTTTTCAAGTAGCATCTTCATACCACGTTGTTTTTGTGTCTTAACGGTATTAATACTGATCTGAAGCCTTTCAGTAATTTCTAAATTGGACAAACCGTCTAAATATCCCAGCGTGAAAATTTGCTGGCAGGCAGTTGGCATCTCTTGAATAATTCGGTAAACTTCATTTATTACTTCTGTATGGATCATAGATAGTTCAACAGAATGATCATCTTCTTCCGTAAAACCAACTTGCGACCAATATTTTTCCTTTACCTTCTCGTGTCGGATATATTTTAAACAAGAAAACCGGACAGCAGTATATAAATAATTGCGAACAAAATTCTCGGATTCATCCATACGCTGTTTTTCCCTAAAAAATGTAATAAAAGCTTCCTGTACCAGATCTTCTGCAACAGATGATTCTCCTACAAATTTCCAGGCAAAGTGGCATAAGCTTTTATAATACTGTCTAAATAACTTTTCTTCAGGTCCCATAGCGTAAAACGGGTGTATAAAACAATTGATTAGTCACTATTGATGGAGTTCAGTAAACTAGTCTAGCGTAAAGATAGAATTTTAATCTTACTTTAACAATTATTAACATGTTTATTACATATATTGCAAGAAAAACACTTAAAACACTACTTATCAACAAATTAACACCATCCCTTTCCAAATACCATTTTCACCACCGCTCCACTTTCATCCATAAATAAGCCTTCCCTTCAACAAAAACAAAACCTCAGTTTTTTGTATTTATACTAAGCAAAACATGCAAAAAGCTCCCGTTTTTCGAGTTTTTTTACTATATTGTAGACTTTCAAAAAATTTAAACAAAGACTAAATGCTATTTACTGTTCTATCAGGATTAATAACATCGAGCCTTATTGTTCCGTTTGGTAGATTCCTAAAAACCAAATGGGGTTTTATTCTCGCATTTTTACCGGTACTCTTATTTCTGTATTATATAAAACTTGTGGTGCCCATTAGTCAGGGATCTTATTTTGTACAGTCGACAGCATGGGTCCCCTCGCTAGGCATTAATCTGGATTTCAAATTAGATGGTCTGTCACTGCTCTTTACATTATTGATTACCGGAATTGGAGCCTGCATCTTTTTTTATGCAAATGCCTATCTTAAGGGACATAAATACATCGACCGTTTTTTCGGCTACCTCTGTTTGTTTATGTCGGCCATGTTGGGTCTGGTGCTTTCGGACAACATGCTATTGCTCTTTATTTTTTGGGAATTAACATCTATTAGTTCCTTTTTTCTAATTGGATTCAACAATGACAACGCTGATTCCCGCAAGAGTGCTATGACCGCGCTATCCATTACAGGCCTGGGCGGTTTCTTTCTACTTGCTGGTTTTATATTAATGGGCAATATCGCTGGTACGTATAATATCAGCGAACTTATGGGCAAAGTTGCTTTAATTCAACAACATCCACTCTTTCCCCTTATTTTTGGATTGGTAGCGCTTGGTGCCATCACAAAATCAGCACAATTTCCTTTCCATTTTTGGTTGCCTGGGGCAATGAAGGCACCCACTCCGGTATCTGCATACCTTCACTCGGCCACCATGGTAAAAGCAGGTATATACTTGCTGGCTCGCTTTTCACCGATCTTGGGTGGAAACTCGATCTGGACATATTCGCTTATGATCATCGGTGGTATTACCATGCTCTACGCTGCATTTCACTCACTTTTCAGAACGGATCTCAAGGGGGTACTCGCCTATTCTACGATATCCGCATTGGGGATCTTGGTCTTCTTACTCGGTCTTGGATCCAAGGAAGCAGTGATCGCAGCGAGTGTCTTTATCCTTGTGCATGCTTTATACAAAGCAGCTTTGTTCCTAATTACGGGTATTATCGACCACGAAACCGGAACACGTGACTTAACTGTCTTGCGCGGATTACGCAAAGTGTTAGCCCCTGTTGCTATTGCAGGGTTTCTAGCAGCATTGTCAAGTGCGGGAGTCCCCTTGACCTTTGGATTTATCGGAAAGGATCTGATCTACGACGCCACTTTACAAAGTGACTCACAATTATTCTTTTATTTGACAGCAGCTGCTGTCCTCACTAACATCCTCCTCGTATCTGCTGGATTTATGGCCGGAATAAAACCCTTTGCCGGCAAATTACCGGAACAGTTTGCCCATGTGCACCTGCCCTATAAATCCATGTGGATTCCCCCGTTGCTGCTGGCTGTATTGGGGGTCATATTCGGCTGTATTCCTGGCTTTATTGGCGACTGGATCTCCGGACCAACCGCAAATAGTATCTTAGCTCAACAGGAAGTTTTTCATCTAAAAATATGGCATGGTTTTAATCTGATACTTTTACTGAGTGCCATAACAATTGTGGTCGGAACACTTGTATTTATTTCAAACAAACCAAGTGGGAAGAAATTGGCATGGATTGCTACTTTTGATAAAATTTCCCCAGAGAATATTACTAAGGTCTGTGCACAGGAGATTGTCCTATTCTCCGCTTTTTTCACAAACAAGATGCACAACGGTTACCTACGTTCATATCTTTTGAAAATCATCTTGTTTGCGGAATTATTGATCGGTTATCAGCTATACCTAGGTGGTCCGTTGCATATCAAATGGGATACCTTGTCCCCTGTTAGCTTTTATGAAGTGACAACAGTATGTATTCTGATCGGCGCTATCGTATTAACAATCCGAACTTCATCACGATTAACCGCAGTTGTAGCAACTAGTGTTGTTGGCTATGCAATATGTCTCATCTTTGTTTTTTATAGCGCGCCGGATTTGGCAATGACTCAATTCACAATCGACACCCTAACAGTTGTTCTGTTTGTATTGGTCTTGTTTAAATTGCCTTCTTTTTTAAACTTGGCAAACCGGCGTACCATCATTCGAGATGCAATAGTAGCTATTATATTTGGTAGTATGCTGTCTATGGTCGCTTTACGTGTATTACATGAACCAACCACTACCAATATCAGTAAATTCTATGGTGATTATGCATACGTACTGGCGAAAGGAAAGAATGTTGTCAATGTACTGCTTGTTGACTTTAGAGGTTTTGATACCATGTTTGAAATTGTGGTATTGAGCATCGCTGCACTTGGAGTGTACAGTTTATTGAAATTACGTCTAAAATCATCTGATAAAGAATAAAAATAAAAGGTTAAAAATTAAGTAAAAAAAGAGAATCAGTTGGAATGCCACAGGCTTGCACAACCAAAATCTCAATACTCAAATCTAACTACTCAATACTAAATGAATAGTACCATATTACAAACCGCAACGCGGTATCTCTTACCGATACTTTTATTGTTTTCGGTATTTCTCTTGCTTCGGGGGCATTATTATCCCGGAGGAGGATTTGTAGGTGGTTTGGTTGCATCCATAGCCTTTGTGTTGCATAGTTTTGCTTTTGGTCCTCAAAACACCATGAAACTCATTCAATACAAACCCTTATCCCTTATTCCCATCGGATTGGGAATTGCTGCTGTGAGCATGTTTCTGCCTACTTTTTTTGGCTATCCGGTCATGACTGGACTTTGGTTGGAGGAAAAGATTCCTGTCATTGGCATGATTGGCACAGCTTTGTTCTTTGATCTCGGTGTATACTTTGTCGTCATTGGGGTTGTATTGACTATTTTATTCACAATTGCTTTAAATACAGAAGAGGAATAATGGAGCTGATTCTCGTTTTATTGATCGGTATTTTATATGCCGCCGGGATATACCTCATCTTGCGTCGCAGCATGGTGAAACTGTTATTAGGAATTATGTTATTGGGAAACGGAACCAATATATTGATCTTTCTGTTGGGTAATATTGTCAAAGGCAAGCCACCGATAATTGACCCCGACTTAAAGGTATTTACGGATATCTATGCCGATCCCATACCACAAGCCCTTATTTTAACCGCAATCGTAATCAGTTTTGGACTGACTTCGTTTGCTATTGTACTACTTAAACGCGTTTACGCTTTACTGGGCACAGATGATTTGGATAATTTGAACACGCCTGAGGAAGAAGATATATGATAGACAACCAGATTATTGCCACGGTTATCGTGCACCTTTTTATTGCTATTGTCCAGCTAATACTCTGGAGAAAGTCTACTGCGCAGCGTTTTCTGAGCGTCGGTGGAAGCCTCTTGGCACTTATTCTCGCATTTAAGCTTTTTTTCAAAGTCTATGATGGTGAAATCCTGACCATGAATGCCGCCAATTGGAAAGCTCCATTTGGAATCGTCTTTGTCGCTGATCTTTTTAGTAGTACCCTGGTCGTCCTCACCTCAATTGCTGGACTTGCAGTTTCGATTTTTTCTTGTGTCGGCGTTGGAAGACAACGCATTTTATACGGCTATTTCCCTATTTTTCATTTCTTAATGATGGGATTAAATGGAGCATTTTTGACCGGAGATATTTTCAATCTCTATGTCTGGTTTGAAGTGATCATTATTTCTTCCTTTGTGTTGATGACGCTCGGTGGTCGTAAATCGCAATTGGAAGGTGCCGTAAAATATATGGCCATGAATATATTGGCCTCCACTTTTTTCTTGACAGGAATCGGTATCCTATATGGCATCTCGGGCTCCCTCAATATGGCTGACCTTGCGCTACGTATCCCAAAGATACAAAATCAGGCACTCGTAGAAATTACAGCTACTTTTTTCCTTATCGGCTTTGGAATCAAATCGGCTGTATTCCCGCTTTATTTTTGGCTTCCCTCCTCCTATCATACACCGCCTTCAGCTGTTGCCGCAACTTTCGGAGGACTATTGACCAAAGTTGGGATTTATGCCTTATTCAGGATATTCTCTTTATTGTTTATTCCAAACCATTTCACCAAAGAACTGTTGGTCATATTGGCGATACTCACCATTTTGACGGGCGCCTTTGGTGCATTGATTAAAACCAATATCCGCAGGTTATTTTCCTATTTGATTGTTTGCCATATTGGTTTTATGATTGGTGGTTTAGGTTTATATAGCAAATGGGCGCTGTTGGGTGCTATTTTTTATCTTATTCATGATATTATGGTAAAAACCAACTTGTTCCTAATGGCAGGTGTTATTCGTCAGCTTCGGGGTACTATGGATATGAACAAGCTGGGGGGACTATATGCGCAATACCCAAAGATTTCTTTACTTTTTGCAATCGTACTTTTTTCCCTGGTCGGCATCCCGCCCTTATCGGGCTTCTGGCCCAAAATCTATCTTTTTAGAGATGCCTTTCAATTGGAAAAATATGCTTTCGCAGGAGCATTGATTATCGGTAGTTTTATTACACTCTATGTTATTGCCAAAATGTGGTCCCAGGTATTTTGGAAGGATGCTCCCGAGCCTGAGATCATCGAAGATAAATTTGCTGGAATGATAGGCTATAAAAAAACGATGCTACTCTTGCCCGTCATTATATTAACTTCGGCATCGCTTTATATCGGATTTAATGCAGAAGCCATTATACATGTTGCAGATAAGATAGCGACACAATTACTGGATACTTCACCTTATATAAATGCTGTATTAGGAGGGCAGAATTGATATGATAAAACAGTTTTTAATGAACCTTATGCTATCTTTTATTTGGGTAGCACTGACAGGATCAATGTATTATACGAATTTCATGTTCGGTTTTTTACTTGGTTTCGCGATTCTTTGGATCATGAACAAAAATGAAGCCGATCAACGTTATTTCTATCGTGTTCCCAAAACGGTGAGTTTTATTCTATTTTTCTTATGGGAAATGATTGTCGCTAATGTGCAGGTTGCTTATGATGTGATCACCCCAAAGTTTTTTATTAAACCTGCGATCGTTAAGTACCCGATGGATGCTAAGACAGATCTGGAGATTAATTTGCTTTCAACTTTTATATCATTAACACCCGGTACGCTTATTTTGGATGTGAGTGAGGATAAGAAAACTCTTTTTATTCATGTCATGTACATGAAGAGCAAAGAACAATTTGTCTCCACGCTAAAAAACAATGTTGAACGAAGACTTTTAGAACTCTTACGATGACTTTAACTACTTACTTCGATTATGTTATCCTCCCGATATTAACCTTATCGGTTATTCTGGCTTTTATCCGTTTATACAAAGGTCCACAGATCTTTGATCGCGTCATTGCCCTGGATCTCATTATCACAATTGGAATTGGAATTATTACAGTCTATAGTATACGAACTTCACAAGAAGTATTTTTAGATATTGCGATGATTTTGGCACTGATCGCATTTCTAGGAACTATAGCCTTTTCATTTTATTTAGAAAAACAACGCAATGATGACTGATATTACTTTAGCAATTTTAAGCACCATTGGCGCACTGGCCATATTATTTGCGTCGATTGGCATATTAAGGATGCCCGATTTCTATTTACGCCTTTCAGTAACTGTAAAAGCAGCAACTTTAGGAGTCGGTCTCTTATTGATCTGCGCCGCAATGACCTTCCCTGACGTGTCCGTGACGACCAAAGCAATAGCAATTGGTTTCTTTTTAATCTTGACCGCACCTGTTGCCGCCCATATGATTGGACGGGCCGCTTACATACAGCGTGTAAAGACCTGGAAAGGGACAATCTTAAACGACCTGGAAAAAGAAGGCCAACTAGATTGTAGGAAAGAAGATTTTTAGACTCTTCTGTTGATATTCGCAAAAATAGTACTATCAACAGAAGTTCATCACAAACAATTAAGGCATCAAAACCAGGTTTTGATGCCTTAATTGTATAAGACCTTTTCAATAGATGAGCCTCTTCGTCCTTGACTCGAAAGACTAAAATATAATACAGACCGGAGCCGGAACTTTGATTTCTTTACCAGCATCTGTCAGCAATCCAGTCTTTGTATCTCGATTAAACAGTACGATATTATTGGTATATTGATTCGCCACAAGCAAGTATTTTCCATCGGGAGAAAGATTAAAATTCCGCGGCCCTTTCCCCTTTACCGATGTATTGGACAATTTATTTAACCCGCCGTCTTTTTCCACTGAGAAAGTCGCTATTGTATTTGCGTCACCGCGGTTGGTCGCGTATAAAAATTTGCCATCAGCAGAAATTTTTATGTCTGCCCCACCATTTTGTCCCTTGAAGCCCTCGGGGTTGATTTCGTAAGTACTCTGATACATCCAGTCATTGCCCTCTTTTTTATAGCTAGCGATCTGTCCGGTCATTTCCAATACGACGTAGAGAAATTTTTCCTTTTTATCAAAAGCAATATGACGAGGCCCCCCACCCGCGGGTGTAAAGAAATCCTCAGATTCTTCAGCGAGACTATATGCATTTCCGGATTTATTAACAGGAAATACAGAAATTTGATCTAACCCTAGATCCTGCACATATAAACGATCGCCCTTACTGGAAAAAAAAGTTGAATGTACATGTGGTTTCTCCTGACTGACTGGATCTACACCTTTACCTTCATGTTGAATCAGTCGATTTCTTTTACTCAAAACACCATTTGTTTCGAGATCAAATAGTGCCGCCGATCCTCCGGTGTAATTTGCTACTGCCAATAGATTACCTTTAGGATGCACTTCAACAAAACACGGTGATTCCCCGCCCGTAGGAAGTGAGTTCAGAAAAGTCAGCTGTCCATCCTTAAAAGAAAAGGCAGACACTGTACCCTCCTGATTTGGAAGTTCATTGACAGCATAGACAAAATTATTATTTCGAGCCAGAAAAGAAGGGTCCTTACTTTCTTGGGTGCTGACCAAGGTGGCTTCACCCGTTTTTGTATCGAAATTATAGATATAAATACCTTTGCTTTCTGTTTTGTTCGTATAGGTTCCAACAAACATTGGAATCTGTTGCGCAAAACTAGCCAAAGGCAGGAATGTCATCAGATAAATAAAAGCTTTTTTCATGTGTATACAATTTATTAAAAATAATTGTTCGAATTTCCCCGTTGCTCGCTACGTAGCACAAAAAATAAAGATACCTTCCTAAGTCATTACTATTGCAGATAAACTTGTTAAATTAGGTTAAAACCACCCTTTCTAATAGGCAAATCCGTATTTTTAGCGAATCAATTTTAACAAGTCTAGAATCTCCTTTTGAAATATTGGGATTATAAAAATATTGTTAAATAAAAATACGAATAATTCATATAATCTGATAATTTTGTGCTGTTGTTCAAAATAGTATATATTGAATGATAGAATCGGGAGATTATTAGTGATTTAGATGATTTCATCGTGACATGGATCTGTATGAACCAGTACAGGATCTAAAAATTGTTCATGATTGTTTCATCAGTGTTTAGAAATATATTATTTAGATGAAAAAAAACATATATATATTGTTTTTGTTGCTGTTTGTATCAATTCAGGCCAGCTTTGCACAACGTCAGATTGTTGACCGAGTAGTGGCAACGGTTGGTTCGGGAATTATTCTGCAATCCGATCTGGACATGCAATATTCACAATGGCTTGCGCAAGGGAATAAACCCGATGAAAAGTTTAAATGTGGTGTTCTTGAGCAATTGATCATTCAGAAATTACTTTCCCAACAGGCGGTAATTGACTCGATTGACGTCACGGAAACAGAAGTGGATGACAACTTAAATTCCCGTTTACGCCATATGTCCCAACAAGCTGGTGGACAAGAACGCTTAGAGAAATTCCTGAACCGTTCTTTGTTACAATACAAAGAAGAAATGCGTGCAAGTGTTTTTGAGCAGCTGAAAGCAAATAAAATGCAACAAAATATCGTACAGAAAGTGGATGTAACACCATTGGAAGTAAAACGTTATTTTGAAGGATTGAATAAAGATAGTCTTCCTTATTTCAATACAGAAGTTGAAATCGGTGAAATTGTCATGATGCCGAAATTGACCGACGAAGAGAAAAAGGAACAACGGGAGAAAATTGAAGGTATTCGCAAACAGATTGTCGATGGTTCGGATTTCGGAACAATGGCGCGTCTGTACTCGCAAGATCCAGGCTCCGCACCTTATGGTGGTGACCTAGGCTTCGGCACACGTGATAACTACGTAAAAGAGTTCTCCGCAATGGCGTTTAAATTAAAGCCAGGAGAGATATCACCTATTGTAGAGTCAAAATTTGGTTTCCACATCATCCAGGTACTGGAAAGACGTGGAGAAGAAGTGCATACCCGTCATATTTTGATGAAAATGAATCCGGGCGCTGCAGCATTGGAACGAACCAAAAATAAACTGGACAGCATCTACAAATTGGTTGTTGATAAGAAATTAGATTTTTATCACGCTGCGACCAACAATTCCGATGCTGAAGAAAGCAAATTTAATGGAGGTATGGTCTTAAATCCTCAAGGATCCAGCCGTACA
>Ga0256791_1000709_pt1 | contig 11349 bp, 7 predicted proteins | sample MC6MC0942MT_FD_190188 | JGI IMG/M metagenome (GOLD analysis project Ga0256791, IMG submission 190188) | Metatranscriptome of enriched soil aggregate microbial communities from Iowa State University, Ames, United States - MC6-MC0942-MT... | ecosystem: Environmental > Terrestrial > Soil >...
CGCTCCTTATCATATGTTACTGGATATTCCTATTGTCTCGGCACAGCGTCACCAACAGTTAAGCTATGAATCGGCGCAGACTCGCGTCGCTCGGCCCCCTTGCAGGGGAATCATCCAACAGCCGTTCCGAACATAGGCGCCGATTGCGGTCTGGCCGTCGATCGCGATCGATCCCACCCGGTGAGCTTCCATGGGCAACCGAAGCCATCCGGTAATGCCTTCGGGCAGTCGCACCTTTGCTCGGAACGAATGCTCCGAAACTTCTATCCGCACGGCAACGGCGCCTTTGACGGTCATGACTTGGCAATCGGCCCAACGCAAATCTCCCAGCTTCGGAGAAATCTCAAGGCTATGGGAAGACGAATCGAGCTCCCCGATCCCGACGATGCCATGCGGCAGGAAGTAAGCCGGAGCCACGCTCCAGCCGTGGCAATAGCTTCGCGTAGGGTAACCCGGCGCCCATCTGCCGGGGAGATCCTCCCAGCAAGTCGTGCTGCCCGCGTCCGCCATATAGCCCCAAGTTGTACGGACCTCGTTCAGAAGAGGAGCGATGAGACCCGCCTTTTGCAGCGCTTGGAGCTTAAAAAATCGCATGAACGGCGTAGCCGAGCGCACCGTATCGGTCACCTCTCCCCTGAAGTAAGGCAGAAGGGCCGAACGCCGCTGCGGGAGCGCAACGTCGTTCAGATAGCATACGATCTGCGTCTGCTCGCTCGCCGTAGCGCTAAGCTCTCCGTTATCGTGCAGACAATCCGCGAACGCTTGCTTGGATTCGTCCCACAGATGAGCGTTGATTTTTTCACAGATGGCGTCCGCGATGCCCAGGAAGATTTCCGCATCGTTCTCCCTCCCAAGCCGGGCGGCCATCTGTCCGGTTTGGCGGCAGCTCTCGGCATACCAGGCGTTCACATGCGTGACAATCGCAGATGACGGAGCATCGATAGCCGCCCAATCCAGCAAGTTCCAGTATGGAGAGCGCAGCAGCCCCGTCGACTCGTCCGTCAGATGCTCGCGATAATAAAGCGCTTGTTGGCGCAAAGAAGGATATATCCGTTCGGCAAACTCTCCGTATCCGCCTCTTCGCGCATGATTCGCGCAGGCGAGCGCCCATAAGAGACTCCAGGTGGACAACACGTTTTCCCATCCGCTCGGCACTTGCGACTCCACCACGGGGGAGCGGTTCAAAGACTCCGCGGCAAGCAACAGGCACCTTTCGATAAGGCGCTCGGCGCCGAACAACGATGATGTCGCCAACGACATGACATAAGCATCCCCGACCCAAAACGCCTGCTCGTACGTCGGACAATCCACGAATACGTCGTCGCTGCACAAACGGGCCGTCCAACGGCTCATCTCGAAAATGCGATTCAATCTTTCGTCGTCGCAGCGGAATCTGCCGATTGCCGGGGCAGGGTATGTTCGGAGGAGACAACGAACGTACTTCAGCTTGATATATTCTTGAAACCCGGATAGCTGAACGACCAAATATCTGAAGCTGCGATGAGTCAACGACCGATAGGTTTGCCAGCCTTCCCTGCACCGATAACGCATCGAGTTGTGCATCGAATCCATATGAACCGGTTCTTCGCCGCTATAGGCTTCGAAGCCGTAGAAATCGACAATCGCGCCGTGCCGGCCGTAAATTTCGAACTCGATCAAGCCGGACGTCATTTTCTCGAATTCCAGCACCAGTCGAACCGCTTCCCCTGCGGGCGGAGCCGCAATGACGGTACAATCGCCGTTACGGGTGCAGCAGTTATGCCCGGATGAGGCCAATTCGCCATAGTGCCGATCGGACGAGCCGCCAATATCAACAGCAGCGGAATGCCGCAAGCGCAGGAAGACGTTGTCGGCATGCATCGCGGCAGATGGAATATTCAACCATCTGCCATCCGCAGCCTTCTGCCACTGGGTCCAGTCCGCCGCCGCAGTTAAAGCTTCGAAGATCGCCTCGCGCACATCCGCATGCCCCTCGATCCGGTAAAAAGCAAACCCGCTATCGGGGATATCCGGAAGACGAGGGATAAGCTCGCTGCGCGCTGTATTGTCCAACTCTTCAGCTGAATCGAATTGTCCGACAATCTCCGGTGCCGCCTGGAAAGTGAATTCGTGCGCCAAGCCATCGAACCAGAAGAGCAGCAGGTTTTCGCCCGGCTGCAGCCGAACGTCATAATGAAACAGGCCGCTCCAGTGGCTTCCGGAATCGTCGACCGGCTGTAGAACCTGACCGTTAACAGCCATGCGCGTATTCAATCCCGACGTTCTATCCTGAAAATGGAAACGGACAGAGACGAAACGAGCGACGTTCAGCGTAGTAGCCAGCATACCGTGAGCGAAGTGCAGATTGGCGTCCCGCGCCTCCGCGCCCGACAGCAGCAAGCTCCTGAGATCCACGCTCCAAGCGGGAAGCGGAAGCCGTACAATCGACGCTTCCGCGAGGCTTATCGGATACATCTCCTCGCCGGTAAGATGCGGGATATCTCGGGGGCGGACGGCAGGCAGTTCATCCGACTCCACGGCATGTCTCCATTGCGAGCCGGCTTCGCGAATCAGCGTCTCATCGCCGTTCTCATCGCTTGGAAGCTTCCAGCCGACCGGCTCCAGGCAAGCGTCGAAATGCTCCGCGAAGGCTTGCTGAATCGAGATGCGAGGCGTCAGCTCCATCAGCGCAGAGTGAAGCCCGCACACCCACGAGGCATCGCTCGCGACGGACCATTCTCCGTCCGCTTCCCCTCCATGCAGCCTCGCGGCAAACCCCGGATTGTCCGACGGGACGTACTGGAAGGTTGCCACATCCAGCGTCTGCAGCAATACGGCAATGACGTTGGCGCCTTGGCGAAGATAAGGAGATACGTCGTAGGTATCGTAAAAGTAAGCTTGCGGCCAACCTCTAATAGGACCTTGTCCGATCCACTCTCCGTTCACCCATACGGTGTACCGGTAGTCTGCAGTAATATGCAGCAGACTGTCGTCGCGCCTTTCCGGACATACGAAAGTTTTGCGAAAACAGAACCAAGCATTGCTGCGGAGACGTTCCGCGCTCTCCCCGCCGTGACTGATCCATCGGGCTCCCGCTAGGTCGCGGACGGCCGATCGGGCATCGAACATCTGGAAACCTCCCGCTATTTGCCGGCCTGCGAAGCGGCCGCCATCTTATTCAACTTGCGAAATTGTCGTTCGTACGGCCTCGCCCCCGTCTTGCCCGAGCAAGGGCTGACAAATTGTTGGTAGCCCCAGCTTACGAGTTGACTGCAGTAGCGGCTGGCTAGCGCCATCTTTGCTTCCAGCTTGGCGATCGGCACCTGAATCCATCGGGTATCTTGGAATCCCGGACCGTTCGCTCCGAGTTCTCCTCGGAATGCCTTTAATTCTTCGTAATTGGCTACGGCGATTTCCGCAAGCTCGACGTTCCCCCACAATTCAACGCCATTAGCAACGCACGCTCGCCTTACGGCGGCGAAATAGGGCTCGCGTTCGTCAAGGTCGAAGAAGGCTCCGTGCTCCGCGCCGGAATCCTGGAGGAACAGCGAGTCGAGAGTAACTTCCCGGAATATGTCATTCCAGAACGATTCATAGACGGAAGGCTCCGCATAGGGATAGCCGAGCACCTCCCTGCGGTCGGTCACGAAAAACGGAGACAGCACCACTCTGCACCCCGGAGTAAGCTCCCGGCACCACTCCGCGACCTCCTTCCACAGCGCCAGGCAGTATTCCCGTTCCCGACCTTCGACGACATAAATCTCGTTGCCCAAATAGTACCCCGCCATAGAAGCGTATCGGTTGTATTTAGCGCTCAAATGCTCCAAGATCGCACGGCTTGCCGGCAAGTCGACCGATAAATCCCAATGCTCATGCCAATCCTCTCTGGCCATCACTTCCAAATAGACGGTCATCTTTCTGTAGGCGGCTTCCCGCATGATGACCTCGATTGGATCGAATGCGGCCGCTTCCCGCGGATAATCCGGATGAAGCAGCGGTCCGTTGATCCAAAGAAGGTCGAATCCAGCAGCCTTTTGCGCATCCAGTTCCTTCTCGATGCGCTTGGCGTCGAACGATTTATCTACGTAATAAAGCGAACCTCTTATCGGAAGCATATTTCCCGGCATCTCCTTAATCTTGGCCGCCCGATACAGGTCGGCTTCTAATCGGCTCCAGAGAAACCGGCATCTCTTGGTAAATCGGCTTCGTTCCCGCCGACGGAGCCGCCCATCTGACCGCATTCGCGATCACCTTCAAAATTTCGGCGTTATGATAGGTCGGGTACGTCTCGTGTCCCGGCCTGAAATAAAAGATTTTACCGAGCCCTCTGCGGTAGGTACAGCCGCTGCGGAACACCTCGCCGCCTTCGAACCAGCTGACGAAGATCAATTCGTCCGGCGCGGGAATATCGAAATGCTCGCCGTACATCTCCTCCCGTTCCAGCTCGATCGAGGCCCCCAGTCCCTCCGCGATCGGGTGCGACGGGTCGATCACCCACAGCCGTTCCTTCTCGTCGGCAATGCGCCATGACAGGGCGCAGCCGGTCCCCATCAGCTTGCGGAATATTTTGGAGAAGTGCCCGGAGTGAAGCACGATCAGCCCCATTCCGTCCAACACCCTTTGATGCACGCGTTCGACGATTGCGTCGTCCACTTGCTCGTGCAGCAGGTGTCCCCACCAGATAAGCACGTCCGTTTCCGCGAGTACGCTTTCGCTTAAACCGTGCTCATCCTGGTCCTGAGTCGCCGTCTCAGCTTGTATCCCATTGCCCGCGATACCGGCGGCGATCGCCTTGTGGATGCCTTCCGGATAGATTTCGCGGACTCGAGGGTTGATTTTCTCATGCGAATATTCATTCCATACCGTTACTTTAATCATCGGTTATACACCTTCCTTGACGGTTTCGGTCAATCGAGCGGATAACGGAATACCGGCGCCGCCAGATCGGCGCTGTCCCGCAAATTGCACACGGGATTCAGCCCCAATCCGTAGCCGAGCACGCTCCTCCGAGGCACGGGACGGGCAAAGGTCAATACGACGACGCTTCCGTCTCGCTTATCCCGCCGGCACTCCGCAATCGGTACGTTTTCGTCGCCGTTTGCGACCTGAAAGCCTTGAATCCGCTTGCTTGGCATCAGTCTTCCGTTTACCTGCTCGAACGCGACGTAAAGCTTTGTCCTGTCGGCATCGGCGAAGCGGCAGTCGATCGGTCTCGGCCCTCGGGCACAGGTCTCATCCCCGAAGCAAAAGCCTCTCGCCAATACGGCAAAGCGTCTGCCCAGCCGCTTCAGCGACGACGTATCCAGGTGAATCGCGTCGGCCAACGACAGATCGTTCGTCGATACGAGCGCGGAGCCGGGAATTTCGGCTTCTACCAAAGCTTGATCGAGCTGGATGTCGTTCCAATGCGGAAAAGCTGCCGCGTCTCCGAGCCAGGTGTTCAATTGCGCGTACAAGATCGGTAACGAAGGCTGCCCGATATCGGCTCGCAGCGCCGCGACGAAGCGAAGAAAACGCTTCTTGAAAGCCGCTGCTTGAGCTCGGTCGGCGGCGTCGGATTCGCCTTGGTACCACAATACGGCTTTCACCCTGCCTCCGGTCGCCGCAAGCCTTCGCATCATCGAGCCGTAGAAGGAGTCCGAAGTCATGGACGACTCGCTCGGCAACTCCCGCTTAGCGCCGGCCGGAGGCTCCCACTGCTTCATGCTCGTGCCGCCGTGCGCACACATGATCAAGCCTACGGGAACGCCGTTGTACTTGTACATTTCCTTGCCGAAGCGAATGCCGAGTCCCGCGCCGAAGCGGCGAAAATACCGTTCCATTTTTGCCTCATCCGCCCGGCGCTCCCTCGGCGCTCGCCAATGGACCGCATCCACCGCTTCGTTAAACCAGCACAGCGGATCCTTGGCCACGCCCCAACGATCGTCCAAATAAAAGCATCTTACCGCCCGAGACGGTCTCTCGGGGTCGATCAGCTTGCCGACGCCTTCCATATTCGATTGTCCGGCCAGCAGGTACAGATCCCCTACGGCGACATGAGAAATTGTCGTACTGAAGCCCGTTGCTCCTTCCGCAATGACAACCAGCTTGTAATTGCCTGCGGGCACCTTCTCGAATGTCCCTTGATGAATTTCCCCGTCACGGTGCAATTGCATCGTTCGCTCGGTATCACCGGGCCGCGACGGTTCGGGAAGAAGCGCGCACGTAATCGTCCCGGACTCGCCGCGGCCGGTCTTCGCCTTCAGCTTCAACGCTATATCCGCGCATCCCGTTTCATCCCGTTGATAGACGCGGTAGGCCGTAGGACCGTCAATCCATTCCCAGTCGATCGGATTCATCCCCGTCATCTTCCCCTTACAATCGATTCCCCGCGCCACCCAACGGCACGGTTCATTCTTTGACGCTGCCCAGCACGATACCCTTCACAAAATACTTTTGCAGGAACGGATACAACACCAAAATCGGCAAAGCGCCCAGGAAAATTTGCGCGGCCTTCATCGTTCGATCGGATACGTCGCTTAACTCCTTCATCTCCTGCAAAGTCACGTTGCTCAGGTCCCGCTGAATGATGATCGTCTGCAGGTAGCTTGACAGGGGGTAATTGTGCCGGCTGTTCATATAGATCAAACCGTCGAACCAGGAATTCCAATGACCGACGATCGTGAGCAGCGCGATAGTCGCAAGGGCCGGCAGCGACAGAGGGGCATAGATGGACCATAGGGCCTTCCAGTGGCCCGCTCCGTCGATGAACGAAGCTTCCTCGAGCTCCTTGGGCAGTCCTCGAAAAAAATTGATGAGCAAAATAACGCTAAACACGGGGACGGCCCCCGGAATGACCAATGCCCAGATGCTATCCAGCAAATGCGTATATTTGATCGTCATGTAAGTCGGAATAAGTCCGCCGTTAAACAGCATCGTGAATACGAAAAGCCACACCATCCAGGTTCGCGCCCGGAAAGATTTCGTCTCCTTGGACAACGGGTAAGCGGTTAGAAGCACAAGCAGCATATTGACCGCTATCCCCAGCCCCACCCGTTGAAGCGTAACGAAGAATGCCTCCAGAAAAGCCGGATTTCTCGCCACGAATCGGTAGGACTTCAAAGTGAAATCGACCGGCCATAAGTTGACCTGCCCGGCCGTCGCGGCGGCGCTCGAGCTTAAGGAAACGGCTAATACATGCACGAGCGGCAAAATGCACAGCAGCGACAACGCCGACAAAAAGAAGTAATTCGAAACGATAAACGCCTGACGGCTCGACGTGCGTTGACCTTTCATCCTCTTGCTCTCCTCTCGTTGCGTTAGAAGATCCGGTAATTGGCGAATCGATAAGCGAGCCAATAGGACACCGAGATCAGGACGAAAGAAACGACCGACTTGAACAGGCCGATGGCCGTGGCCAAGCTGTACTGCGCGTCGACAAGACCGATCCGATAGATCATCGTATCCAGAATATCTCCGGTTTCATAGACGATCGGGCTGTACAGATTAAAAATCTGATCGAACCCCGCGTTTAACACGTTGCCCAGACTTAAAGTCGCGAGCAAAATAATGATCGGCACGATGCCCGGAATCGTCACGTTCCACGTCATCTTCCATCTGGACGCTCCGTCGATTGCGGCCGCTTCGTACAAGGTCGGGTTAATGCCCGTCAAGGCGGCGAAAAACACGATCGTTCCGAATCCGAACTCCTTCCAAATATCGGTTACGACAATAATGAACCGGAACCAGGAATTATCGGCGAGGAAAAAAACCGGCTTTCCTCCGAACGCTGTAACGATCCCGTTCACGATACCCTCGGACGGCGACAAAATATCGACGAGAATGCCGCCCAATATGACCCAGGACAAAAAGTGGGGCAAATAGATCATCGTCTGAACGCTTCGCTTGAAGCCGCTTCTGGTCACTTCGTTGAGCAGCAGCGCCACGACTAGCGGAACGATAAGTCCGAGAATCATTTTCATGACCGCGATAATTACCGTATTCCACAGCACGCGGAACGTATCCGGCAGCTTCACGATATACTCGAAGTTGTCCATGCCCGCCCACTCGGAGCTAAAGAAGCCTTTAGCCGGAATAAAATGCTGGAAAGCGATGCCGATGCCCGCCATCGGCACGTAGCAGTAAATCAGAATAATCGCCAATCCCGGAACGAGCATGAGATACAGCGGCACTTCCCGTCGCAGCTTTCCCGAGATCATCCTCCAACCTCCTCCCGTGCGTCACTGAGAGGCCGCATACCACTCGTTGACTTCCGCCGTAATTTGATCTCCGCCCAGTTGCTTCCACTGTGCCACGAATTTGTCGAATTCGTCGATCGAGGCGGCGCCCATAATAATCTTGGTGAACGTCTCCAGCTCCAGCTTGTCGAGAATCGCCTGCTTCTGCACCATCGTCTTGGTCGGAGGCCCGCCGTAGAGCGACGCTTTATAATGATTGCCGGCAATATAGCCGTCCACGACTTCCATCGTTTTCATGAAGGAATATTGAACCCAATACTTCGGATCCTTGGTCTCGATATATTTCATGATTTCGTCGTAGGTTGCGGCTTGATCCGGCTTCAGCTTGGAGGAATCCTTCGCCTCAACGGCCGCGCGAATCGTTGCCGCGGAGTTCATGTTAGCCGTAACGAAAGCGGAATTGATCAGCGCCATGTTGATGATTTCAATGCCGTCCTCCGACTTGCCGTACTTCAGGTTGCTCTCGACCGTGACGGTTTGCGGAGCAAGCTTCTCCAGATAGAGATTGGCCATCTTGATAATCGCTTCCGGATTCGCCGAACCCTTCTTCACAACGTACCACTGGTTCAACGGGAAGTAATAAGACAGCTTCAACGGCTGACCGTCCGCCGTCGGAATCGGATAAGCGACCCAATTCGCCGTCGGATCCTTCTGCACGGCTTCGCCGAGCGGCCAGTTCATCGCCCATCCGTAGCCGAAATACATTCCCGCCTTGCCTCCGGTAATGCCCTCCAACGCTTTGGCGGTATCCTTGACGCCGAATTCCGGATCGACAATGCCCGCTTTGTACAGCTCTTGCAGCTTGGCCAGCGCCGTCTTCACTTCCGGCTGAATGCTTCCGTACGCCAATCCATCCCCGGAAGGGTCCTTGATCCACATGTACTGTTTCCAGGCCACGTTGGACGGATTCCCCTGATAGGCGTTGAAGAAGCCTTGCAGATCGGGATATCCGTTAATGTCCTTGCTGATCGGAATACCGTACGTATCCTTCTTGCTGTTCCCGTCCGGGTCTTGCTCCGTGAACGCTTGGGCGATGTTCAGGACGTCGTCCCACGTCTTCGGCTCGGGAAGGCTTAGCTTATCCAGCCAGTCCTGGCGAACCCAAAGCACTTCGCTTCCGGAATAGTCGCCGCTGCCCGTCACGGGGAGCGCCATTAGCTTGCCGTTAACCGTAGAAGCGCCCAGGCCGACATCGCCGTATTCCGCGATCGCTTCCTTCAACAGCGGCGAGGCGTACTTCTCGTACGCTTCCGTCAAGTCCTCGAGCTGATCCGCCTCAACGAGCTGCTTCAGCGTTTTCGCGTCGACCGCGAACGTATCCGGCAAGTCGCCGGATGCGATCGAGAGGTTAAGCTTCTGATAGTACTGGTCGGAGGTGCCCGTCGTAATCCAGTCGTATTTCAGCTTGATGCCGAGCTCTTCCTCGTAAGCTCTCGTCCACGTGTTGACGTTTTCGTTGTCCCCTTCGATAAATTTCGTCCCCTGGTTATAATTGCGAACGGACGTAATTTCGATCGGCGTATCGTACTTGCCAAGCGGATTCGGCGACTCGCTTGCCTCCGATGTCGCCCCCGGCTCAGCCGCTGTCGAGGAAGCGGAGGGCGTACTCGAGGCCGAGGGCGTCCCTGTCGAAGCCGGGTTGTTCGAGCTGCAGGCCGTCATGACGAGCGATAACGTCATGATTACAGCGCTTGCTGTCAATGCGATTTTGCTTGTCTTCATGTCATGTCCCCCAAAAGATTGATCTGGAAGTTCGCGTTGCTCTTCCTGTATTCAGCATAAAAGAAAAAGAGCCGGCGAAACGACTCTAAAGATTCTACTTCTTACTCACTTTTCTTGTCGGTCGTAACCGTGCCGACGCTCCTGCGACTCTCTGAACTCTTGCGGAGTCAAACCTGTCGCCTTCTTGAAATACCGGTAAAAATAACGATCGTTCTCAAACCCGAGCAGCTTGGCGATCTCCTGGATTTTGAAGCGGGATTGGCCCAGCATTTCCTTCGCCTTGCCAATTCGGATCTCATGGATATAATCCGAAAGGTTCGTCTGAGTGATGTTCTTGTATAAGCGGGAAACATAGGCGGAGCTATGGCCTACGACTTCGCCGATTCTGGTGAGCGACACATCTCCCGCAATATTCATCTGCACGTAATGGTGGATTTGCTGCACTACATCATTTTCCTGCTGCTGCCTTCCGGCGGACTTGTATTGGAAAATCCGTTCCGCGACTTCCGCGTAGTACTCCGCCGTATCCGGCCAAGGCGCGGCGTTTCCAAGCGAGGCCAGTCGTCCGACGTCCACTGTTTTCCCCAGCTCGTCCCACAGGCTCCACTTGTTCAGGAAGCGGACGAACAGCAGGCCGAATGCGTATTTTAATTCCAGCGTCAGCGACTCTGCGGCGGCAGGCAGGGAGGAAACGATTGCGACGATTTGCGGAAACTCTTGAAAAAATTGATACCGCTGTCCATTCTCCAAATATTCCGCAAGCAATTCGATTCGACGGATTTGCAAACGGCTTCTGTATGTCCAGTTGTCTGCATCCCCGCGGTGCGTCTCTTCGCGTTCCGGTTCAATCAGCAGAAGCTCCTGCCCCATGCCGAGACCATGGCTTGACAGCAGCTTAAGCCGGTCGAACTTCTCTCCTGCGCGGCGCCACTCCGCCGCCTTGCCTGCCACCGTAACCGATAGCGGCAATTTCAGCAGGCTTTTGCACGTTCGCTGAACGCTCTCCATCATGCCGTGCACGAACCGAATCGCGCGATTCCACTCCCCTGCCGAGGGTTTGGCTCCGTCGGGCAGCGGCTTGGGCTGCATAAGCCAGATGAGCCGGGTTCTTTCATACGGTACCGTCACCAGATTGACGGACTCGGCGAAGTACTCTTCCACGATATTCTGAATGGCGAATAACAGCGGGGCACGATCGTAGTTGCTCCGGTATCCGTTCCAATCGTCCACTCGCCCGATCGCGATAAGAACGTCCATATTGCAGTCCAGCGGAATTTCCAGTGCTTTAAACTGCTCCAAGTCCTGTGCGGACGAGGCGCTCTGAAGCAGGTCCAGCAGATGCTGTCTTTGCAGCGTCGGCAGAGCCAGCTTCAGACGACGCTTCGCCTGCTCGACCAGGATGTCCTGCCGA
>Ga0256791_1000711_pt1 | contig 11346 bp, 12 predicted proteins | sample MC6MC0942MT_FD_190188 | JGI IMG/M metagenome (GOLD analysis project Ga0256791, IMG submission 190188) | Metatranscriptome of enriched soil aggregate microbial communities from Iowa State University, Ames, United States - MC6-MC0942-MT... | ecosystem: Environmental > Terrestrial > Soil >...
CATCAGCCGTGCCGGGTTCAACGCATTCCCGCCATACATTGAGAGAATGCCGGTCAACACGTCCTGCTGGTTCTGTGGGTTCTCCGGATTCGGGATTGCGATATTGCCGTTTTCATCGACTGAATTTTCTGCCAGTCGTTGCAGCGCATCGAACGGCTCTTTGATCATTCCCGGTACGGCAAACCCGAGCGATTCCGTGCCATCCGGGTTGGCGTAGGTCGCAAACGGGAGCATGGACATGCGATAGGTTGGCTGGGCACCCGTTTCCGGTGCCTTTTCACCCTTTTTCTTTGGAGGGATGCCGCTCGCCATAGTCTATCGAGTCCTCAGGTGTTAGGCTGATGAACGCAACGCTACGGGGGGGGGACGCTATGAACTGGCTGACTTGGTATTGGGACGCGGCGCAAACACCGAACTTCACGCTTGGGCTTGCTACAGGGCTCGCGATCAGCGTGGTCTACTTCTACTGGCGCGATTACAAAGACTTCTGCCGCAAATCCGAACTCGAAGACGCGATGCTCGACCGGAGCGATTTCATTGCCCCGGAAGCAAATTCCCGTTCACATCGAATCTAGGTCCGATGCCGCCGACGAGACTTGGCGGTCGATTGGCTTCTGCCGCAGCGATCGGAACATTGAACGCCATCGGCAATCGGGCGGTGTTGTAGGCGTCAATGGCCGGAGCCAACGCTTGGTTCGAAAGATATCCTTGCACCGGTGCCGACATGAGCGCGCGCGCCACCGTTCCCTGTGCAATCCTCGGAGCAAAGGCGCCCACAATCGCACCCGGAACATTGCCAACCGCGCCACCGGCGACGGCACCAAGTCCGCTAAACAAATCCTGCGCCGCAAGTCGTGCCGGCGTGCCCGAATTGGGGAGAGGCTTCATAATCGCTTCGCCAGCGCGAGCGAGATTCCCCATATCCCGTTGGCCGCGGACATAAGCGCGTCGGTTCTGTGATTTGACCGCGGTGCGAAGCTGCGACGGTGAAATCAGGCCGAGTGCCGTGTTCTCGCCGGCACCACCCATCGCCTTCTCAATGGTCAAGAGGTTACGGTACTGATCCCGCGCTTCTCGCCATGCCGCAGCGTCCGCCGGTCCTGCCGAACGTGTCATCGCATCATCAAGAGCGTCGCGGATTTCACCTAAGGCATTGGCAAGATGCGGGTTGCCTTGCTGTGCTCCGCGCCGGACCCGTTCAATCTGCGATCGCCATGCCTGATACTGTGCGCCGGTCAGCATCCCATTCGGGGCGCTCATGATGTCATTCTGCAGTTCGGATATGATCGGAGCCCGGAGCGAGGGTGGCGTTGCTCGATTGTAGCCGACAAGCGTTTGATGAATATCCGTGCGCAACGGATGGTCAATCTGCATCGTATTGCGCTGAGCCAGAGCGTCAAACTGGTTTCCGAGGTTGGTGAACCCTGCATCGATGACATCGGCCGTCGCGCGGTTCGCGTTAATCCCTGCACGCTGCAATGCAGAATTGGTGAACTGCTCCGCAGCCTCATCGTTGAGGCGCTTGGCACGGCCGCCGCTATAGGGAACGTCATTCGCCGCGCTTTCGGCCCACCGAACAGCGCTGTTGCCGGTGCGTTGTCCCGCCGTCAGAGCGTTGACACCATTCTGCTCAAGCAATGCAACTTGGGCCGCACGGCCGGCGTCGTCCGCCAGAGGCGTTACGGCGCGCATGGCGGCGTTGGGAAGAGCAGGACCGAGAAGGCCGCCAGCGGCGCGCGCATAAGGCTCTGCTGCCGTCCCTTTGGTGATCTGTCCTGCAGTCTCGCTTGCGAGTGCGGGCACGAGAACGTTGCCCGCCCGCGCGGCGGCGCCGACAGCCGGGCCGCCGACCGCTGCCATAGGGGCAAATTCCCCGATGGTGCGAGCGTATTCCCCCGCCGTCGTTTGCGGCTTATAGAATGGTCCTGTATACTTCTCGATGGCTCCTTGCGCGTCCGCAGCCGTTGGCAGGAACGTCCGCTCCGACAACCCCGGATCTTCGAAACCGAGACCTTCCGCTGCCTTATCGATCCCCAAACGTCCGAGAGATTCGAGATTGCCTGGCAGGGTTGCGAGACCGATCGCGCCTTGCGCAAGACCGATGCCGGCAGATTTGGCAACGTCAGCAACCGGATTCACGTCTGCTGTGGGGGCGGCTGCTGGTGTTGGCGGCGCTGTGGCTTGCGGTTGCGCTGGCAGTTTCGGATCGGGGCTCGGGAGTTGACGCATCGCGTTCGAAATCGTTCCCGCATCCGTCCCTTCCGGAAACTCCACCACCGCGCCAGTGGGAGACGTGACCCTGATCGTCATTCCATTGGCTCCAAAGTTCCGGTTTCAGGATTGAAGCGGTAATTGCCGCTCTTAGGCGCTTCTGGCGCTGCTGCTTGCGGCGCCGCCGACCGTGGAAGCTGCCCCGTTTCCGGGTCTGGAACGTTCGCCTTGCCGAAGCGTGCCACGTCCTGATCGTAAGCCTGCTTCTTGAGGGATTGGTATTGCTGACGAAGCTGTTTGATCTTGCCGAGATTGGCTTTCAACTGAGCCGGCGACTGAGATTGCTCGACCGAGCCCCACACCGACTGTAGCAGCCGGTTTTCCATCTCCGACACCTGCCCCAACGCACCACCAGTTGGCGAATTGTTGCGCATGTCTTGCAGCTTATCGAAGCCGAGGTTCGCCTTGACCGTGTTTAAGGTGTTGGCGAGGTCATAAGACTTCGTGCCCGGAATGTTGCTTGTGACCGCACCTGTTAAGCCGGACGTGTAACCATCAGCGTCCTTAATCGCCTTGTCGATGTTGTCGGTTACAACGTCGTTCTGAATCTTCGCCTGCTCAAGCGCGATCTTCGACTTCGGCAGGTTCATCTGCCCTTCGCCCGTCTCGCGTCCGACCACCTTTGCTGTCTCGGCGCCTGCGAGGTCTTTCGGAATCTCGCGAAGATCGTTGCCCGTGGCTCCGCTGACGATCCGAGTTCCCGTTCCGGTATCGACCGTTTTCACACCGCGCGATGGCTCCAGTGCGGTTCCGCCGGCTGTCGTCAACGGCGTGATCAAGCGCGTGCCGTCTTCTGCGAACTGAGCCGTGAAGAACTGTCCCGATGCTGGATCTTGGAACACTGTCCCTTGCTTGCCGTACTTGCCGCCTCCGAACACGGTCGGAATGACGGACTTCATCAGCGACGGATTCCGTACAACCGCTTCGGCCGTTGTTGGGTCGATGCCCTTCTTGATCAAAGCGGCATAGGTGGCGTTTTTGCTCAACGTGTCGGCATTGAGGTCTTCCACACCCCTTCCCTGCAGGGCATTCCCGACATTGATCAGTCCTTCTCCGAACGAATGACTGAAATCCGGTGTCTGCGATCCGCCAAGCGCCATCGGCGGTGCTGATTGAGGTGTTGAAGCCGGGGCAATTGATCCCGTGGTAATCGGTGACGTGCCTTTCGGCGCCGTCAGTTCCGTTTCAGGAGGCGGCTGTGGTGTTCTGAGATTGCCTTGCAATCCTGATCCGATGCCCATATAGCCGCCGCCTGTCTGAGCCGCGTTCGAGGCTTGCGCCTGCGGGTCAAGGTTCATCGCGCCAACCGGAGCGCCGGGAAGTGCAGCCGGTTGTGATGTCGGCATGCTCGGGACCATCGGCATCGCCGCTTGCGGTGCCCCGCCCTGCCCCACCTGAGACACAAGCTGCGTCAAATCCATCGCTGGATTACCCGGCGTGATGTTCAAGCCCTTGCCGCTTGCAAGGCTCGCCAAGAGGTCAGAGATGTTCATGCCGCTTTGCCTCGCGTCTGAGCCGCATGCCGGACCATCGCCGCTGCGGTGCGTGTCGCTGCGTCGTAATCAACACCCTTCAGGCCGTTGCCGAACTCTCCGACCGCTTCCGGCGTCGTCTGTTCGACCTCTTGCGCCAGCAGACCGATATGCGTGGCACCCGTCGGATCGTCCTTGTAGCTGTAGCGGTAGATCGGCTGCCCATCGGCCAACATGCCGACGGGTTCGATGTCCTCTTTGGCGTTCTCATCGGACAAGGCCAGGATCGCTCCGAGAGCCCCGATACCGGCGCCGACACCCGACGAGGTAATGCCGTATTCGGACTGGTTCCCCGAACCCGAACTACTCGACGTGCCGCCCAATCCCGCCGCTGGCAGCAGCAATGATTGCAAGAGCGAGAGGTTCTGATACGGAAGCTGCTGCTGCTGCTGCTCCAAGCTCAAAATCTGGTTTGGGCCGTAGTTCTGCGCATCGAGTGCGGCTTGTGACAGTGGCACACCCGCCGCGTTGATATTCGCCTTCGTGGTGTCGAGTGCCGATGTGCCGGATGCGGTGTTCGCGCCTGCCCCAAACAGAGAATTCGCGGCGTTGATCTGGTTCTGCTGCTGCTGGTTGAACTCATTCAGAAGAATGGGTGCAGTTGCCGATGTAACACCGCGTGCAACAGCGCCCTGGTTCGCGCCGGAGAAAGATCGGCCCGATCCGGCGAACATCTGGTTGATGCGGTTCTGCGCATCATCCGCTGCGACTTTAAGAGCGGCCTGGATTTGCGGATTATTGCCCACATCGAGATATTTACCGGAGGCATAGTCTCCGAGGTTGCCTTGCAGCGTGCCATAGGCGTCTTTCAGCAGTCCGACCTGATCGCCGTTGTCGTAGTTCAGCGCACCGTTCGCCGCGCCGGTAATCCCCGCCGTGAACGGGTTGCCGGCGTTGGCATTGGCTTCGAGCTGGTTGAAAGCAGTGTTCTGCGCCGCCGTCGCGCCACCGGGATTGAGCGATCCGACCTGAGAGAGATAATCTTTCAGGTAAGACTGCGCCGGTCCCCACGGCTCGGACTTTGTGACCTGCGTTTGGGTCTTGCTGCCGCCACCTTTAGACATCAGGCCACATCCTTTTGAAATTGATAGAGCCCATCGGGTCGAACGCCGATAATCCGCACGCCGTCGTAAGCCTTCAGCAAGGCCTTGCGACCGCTGAAGATGATCCGGCTGCAATGGTTGAACTTGGCGAAGCTCGTCATCCGCTCCGAGATGAGCTTGCCCCAGCGGAGAATCCCCGCCCCGCCCAGTCCGTAAACGTCGAGGGACAAGTCTTCGCCGTCCTCAAGCACCGACGTCAAAAACGCGGCGTGGATTTCTTTCGGCGTCATGATCGCCCACATCTGAATGCGTCCATCGACGATGCGATCGATGCAGTCCTTGATATCGACGGCTTCCGGTTCGGCCGCTGCACCTCGCAAAAGATGCGGCCCCAAGTGCGGGAGCATCGCCCCGACCATGCTCATCGGAATTTGTACGACTTCGATCATGAGCCAATCCTGTAAGCAAAAGTCCGATCCGTCTGGCTGTTGCTGGCGTGCGTGACGGTGAACTGACCCTGCGCCACGGCAGAAATGTAAATCGTGCCGTTCCCCACTTCCGCCGCCGCATGAGCCGTCTTGGCCTGCAAGAAAATCTCGCTATCCGCACCGCAGTTCGGCGCCGTCACCGTGGTTGTCGTGGCTGAAGCGGTCAGAGCAAATGATCCGGCCGCATTCGACCGCCCGGTAAACAAATCCCGGATACCCCGGCAGATGCGAACCGGGTCTTTCTCACTTGAGGCAGGAGCGTTTCCACTCATATCAATGGCTCCCATCCGCAACGGCGCTCGGAATGACGCCGCTCGCAAACGTCCACACCTGTCCCGCTGGAATCCGTATCTTTGCCCGCGCATATCGCGTGGACCAGATCATCGGGCAGAAGCCCTCATCGTTCATCGTCGTTTCAGGTAGATACGTCCGCGCCGCGTTGAGGTTTTCCCGCTTGCCCAACGTGCCTCTCACATCAGACGCATCGGTGATCGGCGTGAACCCCTGAACCCTCAACCGAACGCCTTTGCCGCTCTGCTCCGGTGTTTCCAGCGTTGCTTCGACCGCATCTCCGGTGAAGGTTCCGATCTGGTGATTGCTGTCACAGCACGACAAGGCCGGAGGTGAGGCGATGTTGATCGTATCGAGTGAGAACGTCAGCGCATCGAGGTTGCCGCCAACGAGCCCCCCCGACACGTAAGCATTGGTGAAGACCGAGGCCGTACCGTCGGTATCTTCCGCCAGATCGATATGCGTTGAATCAACGACCGTGATTTTCCACGTGCCGTTGGCTTCCGTCGTGCCGGTGACAGCCGAGATCGTTTTATAGTTGCCGGTCGCCCATCCGCTCGTTGAGCCGACTGTCAGGCGGATCAGCCCAGAACCGTTATCTGCGGCTCCTGAGATGGTCTGCGACCCCGGCGCGATGGCGTCCAGAGCTTCCATCGTCAGGCCCGGCGCCGCCAACTGCGCCAAGGCTTCGCCGGTAATCGACAGCGGCGCCCAGCGTTGCAGCACGTAGTTGTAAGCCAAGGCCGTATCGAACAGGAGCTGAGATGATGACGCCGACTTCCAAACAAACACCGCGAGATTGTTGTTCGGGTCCGCCACCGCTTGCAAAAGCTGAGGCGCGGCCGTGTCATAGGAATCGAAGAACGTCCGGTTGACCTTTTCCTCTCCAATCGGCGTCAATCCGCCGGAGTTGTTGATCTGATAGAAGCCTTTCGGCGTGACGAAAAAATGCAGATCCCCGCCTGAGCAAATCGCATAGGGTCCGAGTGCTCCCAAATTCTCCGCGATCTTCTGGATTTCAAAGATCACGTCCGATCCGGGAGAGAACGTCATGCGGCGGATCATCTGGTCTTGCAGGATCGTTCCGAATTCGCCCCCGATCACGCCTCGGACAAAGCCGCCGTCCGGCTCATCCTGATAGTCGGAAGAATTGATGCCCGCCGTCCAAGCGTCGTCGCTCGTGATGTCGTTGAGCCCCGACCATTGGATGCGCTTCAGGTTGGTCGCGAGGCCGGAAAGCATGAGGAATTGGTTCACCACCGCGACATACGCGGCCTTGGGCGGTGAACCGCCAAGATCGTCAAATGCCGTGTCGCTTGCCAGGTCGAACACCTGCGGATTGGCGTTTTGCTGAACCGCGACAATCAGGGTTCCGAATTGCGCAAAGCACCAATTCGCCTCCGGGTTTAATCCGGTATAGGTCGAGGCCCCCTGCGAGGCGTCATCCCATGAAAGCGTGGTGTTGTTCAGCAGATAAAGCTTGTTCGATGTTCCTGCAAAAACGCGAACCGATCCATCTTCATCGCGGGCGTAGAAATACCCTCGGCACACCGCCGGCAGAGCCGAGGTAAACGGGATCAGGGCCTGAAACGGACCATATCCATCGGCGCGCGGAATGACGTTGTTGATGGCGGACGTTGTAGCGCCATCAATCGAACTCACATCTGGGCGGAATTCTCCGAACGGGATCATCTCCATCTAGCAAAACGGGACTATTCGCCCCTCCCCCACTTGCGTCATCTTCGTGGTTTTGCGTGAGAGAATGGCGGCCTCGTCCTCCGCGAGCGCTGCGTATTTCGTCGCCTTGGCATCGTCAGCGATGCGCTCGACGTGCTTGTAAAGTTCGGCCTTCGCCTGGGCGCGGATCATGCGCTCCGCAGTCGTCATCCAGACGTTGCCGGTTTCATCGTCCTGAACCGGAGCCGGAATAGCGCGCTGATACGCCACCCGAATGTCAAACTCCCCGGACGGAATCGGATAAAGCCGGAAGGTCTGATTGTAGAAAGAGTACTCCGAGGGAATGCCGCGCGAGAATGTTCCACTCTGCGTCGAGCGTTCAACGGTGACGGGAAACCGAGGCAGAATGTCGTAATACTGACCGCTCGTGACGCAGATCATGTAATCGATCTTGATGATGTTCAGAATATCGTTGAAGTCGTTGACGCCGTAGCCGTCCTGCCCCTCGACCGTCGAGAACGTTGAGTCCCGCGTCTCGTTGAAAAAGTATCGCTCCCCAGACCAGTAATCGACCGCATCGGAAATCGCGCTGGCAATCTCGGGTCCAACGTCTCCACGGTTGATCTCGTTCGCAATCCGCCGCTTCATCGCGCCGAGCGTGCCGGCCGTCGTATCGAGGCTCGACGCACTCTGCACCTGACTGAGCCGCAACGCTTGCAGCGCGTCGGCAATCTCCTGCTGCATTTGGCCGACGAAGGGATTGTCCGCCGCATAGCCGATAACATTGACGGCAACTTCCAACTTCGCCCGACAGCGGATCAGCCTTTCAGCCGTCGTCATCCATGCGTTGTCGGTCGTGGTGTCATCAGTCGGCGCATCAACGAAGGTTTCCCGGTTGAACGGGAATGCCTCGTATTTATAGGCGTCAATCGCCGTGGTGATGGCGTTGGCGATGTCGGTCGTGAGATCGTCTCTCCTGAACTCTAAGGCAATCTTGGCCTTCATGGTCCCGAGAGTGCGGGTGTCGCTCATGCCTCAGCGCTCCCGCTTCGTGGTCGGAATCCAGCCGACCCGTTCGCCCAACTGATCGAGCTTTTCCGCCAAGCGATCGTTCGTCGCGTCCTGCTTCGCCATCACGCCTGAAAACTGCGCGTTCGCGACATAGATGATCCCGGCAACGACCATCGAAAACAGGATCGCCAGCGTCAGGATCGTTGCCACCCATTTGTGGAAATCAAACGCAGGCCTCAGAGCGTTCGCCGTCGTGAGTTTGCCGAGTTCCTGCCCGAGATTGGCAAACCCTCTCGATACGCTGCTGTCGAGCGCCTTCACTTCGCTCTTGAGGCCTGCCATATCCCCGGATAAGCCTTTGATCGCAGCGTCATGCTGGACGAGCGTCGTCAGAAGCTCGCGTGGCGTCGGATCTGCGTTGTCACTCATTGACAAGCCTCCCGTCAGTGTCGTCATCGTCGGCGCTCCCCGTTGCTAGCGTCGGCGGAATTATGCAGCGCTGTCCTGCGGGTCTTCCGCAGTCTCAGCGCCCATTGCGATCAGTGTTGACGAGAGATTTCCGCGCCAACCCTTCATGCCCAGATGTTCGAATGAAAGGTTTGGATCGATCCAGACCTTGTTCCCAAGCGCCATCCAAAGATTGCAGAAGGTGTAATCCTCACCCGTCACTTTGCCGTTGGCGATGGTGTTGGAAAACAGCGCGTAATACTGCCCTCCCGGAGCGCGCGGATCCTGCACCAGAAGGTGCGGATAGGCTTCGCTCAACTTCTCGATGACGCTGCGCCGGATGCGCATAAATCCTGTTGCGGCGCCGTTGACCTCGATCAGGCCGTGTTCGTTAGCCTCCAGCGGCTCGCCGTCTTTGGCAGCCCACTTGACCGGCCATTTCTCGGAATTCACATCGGAGCGGTACGGGTAAACCCCGCAAACCAGTTCCTCCGGGTATTCGATGATCTTTTTCATCGCGTCGGGCGTGAAGCCGAGATCGGCATCGACAAAAAGGATCGCGTCATAACCCTGCGCCATGGCGCGGGCCACGAGCAGATTGCGCGCCGTCGGCAGGATCGAATTGCCGTTCTCAAAATCGATGTTGATGGCATGGCCGCGAGACGCGACGGCGATCCCATGAATGAGCGACTGACAGGTCGAGGTCGTTACCTTGCAATCGAGTGCAGGGATGCAGATCATAACCCGTTCGCGTTTCATGCTTGCCCCTCGCCGCTGAAAGCGAGGCGGGCCAGCGATGTGCCAACCCGCCCCCATGTTATTCGTCGTTGTCCGGAGCAAACTCGATAATGACCGTCGCCTTGCCCGTTGAGGCAGCCGTTCCGGTCTGCGTGTACTTGATGTACACCTGCTTATCGGCAGAGAGGGCACCAAGTTTTGCACCCGTCAGCACGGCGGTTTCGCCCAACACCGTCTCGTCAACATCGCCAGAAGCGACAATGTCGTTGTAGTTCGATGAGTTGGTGCCAACCGTCAGAACGTTGGTCGTCGCGGCGTTAAACACCGTGTCGATCACAACGTTTGCCCGAAGGATGCGAGCCCCTTCCGGCAGCCAGTTGCGGAACGGAATGCCGGTATCGATACCAGCATCGTTGTAGTTCACCGTCTTGCGGAGGTAGTTGGTCTGCTGAGTGGCCAACTCCCGAGCAGGACGTCCCTGAGTATTCGTTGTCATGTTCGGAACCTCCCTTAAGCGTCGCTGTAGGTGGAGATCACGACCGTGCCGTAATCAACCGAGTTGTAGACCGTCTTCTTCAGGCCCCAGATCGCCCACGCCGAGACTTCGAGCTTGCGCTTGTGGTCAAGCAGCTCCTCGTTCCAGCGATAGGTCGAAGACGAGCCCGAAGGCTGGCCGGCGTTCTTCGTGCCGTAGGCCGAAGCCGCCGCCTGAGCACCCAGCAGAACCGCACGCCGGGTATTGGCAACCGCCGCGCCGGTCGTGTGATGCACGCCCTTGGTGATGTCCTGCGACCGGCGAAGAATGCAGCCGTTGTATTCGCCCAAAGCGCCCGAGTAGAGCGGGTTTTTGGACGGATCGACGCCGGAGTAGGTGAACTTGGTGATGTCCTGCCACGAGCCCTGTGACGTGCTCGTGCGAAGCTGCACCACCTGCTGTTCGTGAAGGTAGCAAACGTACTTCGGCTGGCCCGCCACTTTGACCTGGCGCACCATGACGTCACCCGTTCGGGCCGCAGCAACAGCGTTGTCGATCAAGCCGACCGAGAACGTGTCTGAGGAACCAAGACCTTCGTCGTTGGTGTTCGCACCCGGCCAGATATGACGAACCTTATCGGTTGCGCCGGCCGAGTCCGTCACGGCGTTGTTGCCGGTGCGGAGATACTGACCCGCACCCGTTCCGTTGGCCGGGAGATAGCCGCAAGCGTGATTCAGGAAGGTTTGCGACTTCCGATCGCTCCACCAGTCCACCAGCGCGTTCTTGCACTCCTGACGGAGCTTGAACGGAACCCGCTGAGCGTCGATCGTGTTCTCAGACCTTGACGACATGACGCCGCCGAGTTCGTTGATGAAGATCGAGTCCTGAAGGATCGTGAGTGCTTCGCCGTTACCTTCGGCGGTCATGCTTTCGGTGAAACCATCCTGCGTCGGGCGGCCGCGAAGGTTGAACATAACCTTGTCGCCCGCACCTTTTTCTGTTTCTTCCTTGATGTGGATGATTGAATTGTCATCCGTCCCCATCAAGGGCGCGATCTCAAGCGAGTCACGCTCGGCACGTGCGAGCACTTTGGCCCACAGGTGCACCGCATTAGCGTCGTTGACGCCAAATTCCGTGTAAGACATGGGAAATAACCCCGTTGCTGTTCCGGCTTTGTGGATCGCGCGATATCGCTGCGCAGCGGAACGGCTTGGGGTCTTGAGCGAGCACGTTCGCTCCGGCCATTGACGGAGGCCCTCCGGACAGGCTGTACGATGCCTGGAACGGTCTCATGCGCGAGACGCACGACGCCTTACAAAATGTGTTGGGGATTTTTCGTCTTGACGGGATCTTGGCATCCCGAGAGTTCAGCG
>Ga0256791_1000722_pt1 | contig 11179 bp, 9 predicted proteins | sample MC6MC0942MT_FD_190188 | JGI IMG/M metagenome (GOLD analysis project Ga0256791, IMG submission 190188) | Metatranscriptome of enriched soil aggregate microbial communities from Iowa State University, Ames, United States - MC6-MC0942-MT... | ecosystem: Environmental > Terrestrial > Soil >...
ATCTTCGTGTGCGTCTGCGCCACCGACCTCTACATCGCGCAGAAACGGCTCGACTCGCTCGCTGACGCCGCCTCGCTCGCGGGCGCCGACGGCTTCACGCTCGAGTCGACCGAGGGGAGCGTGCGCGCCGAGCTCACGGACGAGAAGGTGCGCGAGCAGGCGGATGCCGTGGTCACCGCGGTCTCGCCGGAGACGCGGCTCGTGTCGGCCGGCACGCCCGACGGCGTCTCCGCGCGAGTCACGGTCGCCACCGTGTGGCATCCGCCTCTGATCTCCCCGTTCGTGCCCGACGGCGTGCCGATCGAGGCCACCGCCACGACCCGCACCGCGCTGCGCTGACTGCACGTTCCGCGCATGTTGGCCACTCGGGTGCGGGTGCTTCCTCAGCCGGCGATCGAAGCGTCGGTCAGAGCACCATCGACTTCCACATCGATGACGATCACGTGCCCCCAGAACAGATCGCCATCGTCGTAGTAGGGCGTCGCCGAACCGTCGGCGGCGATGGACAACTCGCTCAGGTGAATGCGCTGGGCGAAGACATCGGCAGTGATCGGCTCAGCCGTCTGGGCCTCGTCCTCCTGCTGCCAGTCGTTCGCCAAGTCGGTGAGCTCGGATGCTGCATACTCGCGCCACCGGACGTCCATGCTCGGCATCGACGCGACGAACTCCGTCAGGCGGAGAGCGCACCGTGACAGGTCTCGGCACCCTCAGCGGACCCGTCGTCGATGGCGAGCATCACGCTCACTTCGCGCCCGCCCCACTGGACGGTCCCGGAGAACCACCCGAAGGAACGATCGAGCTCGAATTCGCCGACATGGGTGGAGATGCTGACCGGGTGCCGCCATCGGCCCAATCTCTCGTCGAGCTCCCGCACATGAAGATCTCGCTCGAGCACCTCGACGAGCGCGAAGTGATGGGAGAGATCCGGAACAGGCAGCCCGATCCTGGTGTACTCCTCGGGATCAGGAGCAGCACGACGACGTGCTCGCACCCTGTACTGGGTGAGGGGCTTCAGATCGTGGACCCAGGAACCCCTCTGCTCGTCCGTGGCAAGCCACGAGAGCCGGCCCTCTTCGAAGACGGCCGAGCCGGTCTCGTCGATGTAGGCCAGCACATTCGAGGTAGGCGTCCAGAGCACGTCGCCGCCGGCCTTGCCTGCACCGCCGACGTTCTCGTCCGTGAGGACGATGATCTCGACCGCCTCCGACGAGTGCCTCTCATCGAACGCCTCGCGCTCCTGATTCTCCGCCATACCGGAACACTAACAATGCAGGTGCGACGAACTCAGCGGCCCCAGAGATCAGTCGCGCTCAGGGCGTGGCAGATACTTCGGCGTCCAGCGCAGGAAACCAGCCGCGCCGACCAGCGCGACCACGCCCATCAGCCCGGTGGCCAGCGACAGCGTCGCCGCGGCGGTGATCGCCGAGACCAGCACCGGTGCCAGGGCGCCGCCGGCATCCGTCAGCGTCCGCCACGACCCCAGGAACGTCGCGGGATCGCGCTCGGGAGCGAGATCCGCGCCGAAGGTGAGCAGGATGCCGCTGGAGAGCCCGTTCCCCACACCGAGCACCGCCGCCAGCAGGCCGTACCAGAGCAGCGCCGAGTCCAGGTCGTGCGTGAATGACAGCGCCGTGAACCCGAGCCCCATCAGCAGCAGTGCGGGCATCGCCGCCCAGATCCGCCCGAACCGGTCCATCACCTGGCCGCTCGCGTAGAACAGGGCGAAGTCGATCGCGCCGGACACACCGACGACCAGGGCGATGGTCGTGGCATCCAGGCCGAGCGAGACGCCCCACAGCGGCAGGACCACCTGCCGCGCCGAGCGCACCGCCGACAGGCAGGCCGCCGAGATGCCCAGCCGCGACAGCACGGCGCGGTAGAACCACATCGTGCGGAACACGCCGCGCTGGTCGCGCACGGGGATGGATCCGGTGACGACCTCGCCGGTGTCCTCCGCGATCGCGGCGCCCGTGGGCTTGAGCAGAGCCGGCATCGTGCGCTCCGGATCGGGGCCGAACAGCACCAGCACCACCAGCACGGCCACGCAGCCCAGCAGGAACCACACCGCCGAATGCTCGGTGCGCGTCAACTGGATCAGCCCCGCCGCCACGAACGGCCCCACGAACACGCCGAACCGGAAGCATCCGCCCAGCAGCGACAGCATCCGGGCGCGGAACCGGATCGGCACCCGCGTCGTCATGAACGCGTGCCGCGCCAGGCCGAACGACGCAGCGCAGAAGCCCAGCAGGAACACCGCGGCCGTCAACCAGCCCAGCGACGGCGCCCAGAGCATCCCGACGCCGGCGAGGATCGCGGCCAGACCCGCGTAGACCATGGTGAGCCGCTCGCCGATCTTGGTGACCAGCCAGCCCGCAGGAAGATTGCCGCACAGCTGCCCGACCACGAGCATCGCGGCGACGAGCGCTGCCAGCGGGACATCGGCTCCCAGCTCGGTGGCGAACACCGGGATCAGGGGGATGACTGCCCCCTCGCCGAGCGCGAACAGCACCGTGGGGATGTAGACCATGGGTCCGAACCGCCGGATGATGCTGCCTGCGCTGTCACTCACCCCTTCACGCTAGCCCGAGCGGCGCGGAATCATGCGCGCGGCGCGATAGGCTGGGGTCCCATGTTCGAACTCGATCTCTCCGCCGACATTCAGGCCCTGCGACACACCTTCGGCGACATCCGTGAGGTCGTCGACGTCGAATCCCTCAACGCCGACATCGCGCGGCTCAGTGAAGAGGCCGGCGCGCCCGACCTCTGGGACGACCCCGAGAAGGCGCAGAAGGTCACCAGCGCCCTCAGCCACAAGCAGGCCGACCTCAAGCGCGTCACCGACGTCGAGCGCCGCCTCGACGACCTCGACGTGCTGGTCGAGCTCGCCAACGAGATGCAGGACGAGGACTCCGCCGAGGAGGCGCGCAAGGAGCTCGCCTCGCTGACCGAGACGATCAACCAGCTCGAGGTGCAGACCCTGCTGGACGGCGAGTACGACGAGCGCAACGCGATCATCACGATCCGCTCGGGCGCCGGCGGCGATGACGCCACCGACTTCGCCGAGATGCTCATGCGCATGTACCTGCGCTGGGCCGAGCAGCACGGCTACCCCGTCAAGGTGATGGACACCTCCTACGCCGAGGGCGCCGGCATCAAGTCGACGACCTTCGAGGTCACCGCCCCCTACGCCTTCGGCACCCTGTCGGTCGAGGCCGGTACGCACCGCCTGGCACGCATCAGCCCGTTCGGCTCCGCCGACAAGCGCCAGACCTCGTTCGCCGCGGTCGAGGTCATCCCGCTGATGGAGGAGGCCACCGAGGTCGACATCCCCGAGGGCGACATCCGCGTCGACGTCTTCCGCTCCTCGGGCCCGGGCGGCCAGTCGGTGAACACCACCGACTCCGCTGTGCGCATCACGCACCTTCCCACCGGCATCGTCGTCTCGATGCAGAACGAGAAGTCGCAGATCCAGAACCGCGCCGCAGCCATGCGGGTGCTGCAGACCCGCCTGCTGCTGCTGCAGAAGGAAGAGGAAGCGGCGAAGAAGAAGGAGCTCGCGGGCAACATCACCGCCAGCTGGGGCGACCAGATGCGCTCCTACTTCCTCTACGGCCAGCAGCTGGTCAAGGACCTGCGCACCGGCCATGAGTCGGGCAACCCGGCCAGCGTGTTCGACGGCGACCTCGACGACTTCATCTCGGCGGGCATCCGCTGGCGCAAGCGCAAGGAAGAGGACTGAGCGCAGGCGAGTGTCGCTGAACCGACCACGGCGGGCCGCGCTTAGGCTCGAAAGGCCATGATCCGGTTCGAGAACGTCACCAAGCGCTATCGCGGCACCAAACGCCCCGCCCTCTCCGATGTCGACTTCAATGTCGAGGCCGGCGAGTTCGTGTTCCTCGTCGGCGCCTCCGGCTCCGGCAAGTCGAGCTGCCTGCGACTCATCCTCCGCGAGGACGTGCCCACCACGGGCCGCGTCGCCGTGCTCGGGCGCGATCTGCGCTCGCTCGCCAATCGCAAGGTCCCGTACTTCCGTCGCCACATCGGCTCGGTCTTCCAGGACTTCCGGCTGCTGCCGTCGAAGACCGTCTACCAGAACGTCGCGTTCTCCCTGCAGGTGATCGGCACGTCGCGCGGCTTCATCCAGCAGGCCGTTCCCGAGGCGCTCGCGCTGGTCGGGCTGGACGGCAAGGCCAAGCGGATGCCGCATGAGCTCTCCGGCGGTGAGCAGCAGCGCGTGGCGATCGCCCGCGCGATCGTGAACCGTCCCAAGGTGCTGCTCGCGGACGAGCCGACCGGAAACCTGGACCCTGCGACCTCCGTCGACATCATGCAGCTGCTGGCGCGCATCAACGCCGGCGGCACGACGGTGCTGATGGCCACCCACGAGGCCGCGTTCGTCGACCAGATGCAGCGTCGCGTGATCGAGCTCAAAGAGGGCGTCATGGTGCGCGACGAGCTCGGCGGCGGCTACGGCGACACCTCGAGCATCCCTCGCCTGCGGCCGGAGTCGATCCCCGGCGCTGCCGCGGCGGCCGCGCTCACCGCCGTGCAGGAGGTGCAGCGGCAGACCGTCGCGACTCCCGTCATCGCACCGGATGCCCCTGCTCCGTCCGCATCCGAGAAGCCGGACGCTGAGCGGGAGGACGTCGTGCCACCCGCTCCGCCGGAGGAGAATCCCTATGCCGCGGCGACCCCGCGCACGAATCCGATCGTCATTCCCGACGTGAAGGTCGACGAGCTGGGGGTCGCCGATCGTCTCGGCCTCTCGGACGGCGACGACGAGGAAGTGGGTCCGACCTCATGAACTTCGGACTCATCGTCGGCGAGGCCCTGCTCGGCCTGCGTCGCAACCTCTCCATGGTCATCTCGGTGGTGCTCGTCACGTTCGTGTCGCTCACCTTCGTCGGCGCCGCCATCCTCATGCAGACGCAGATCAGCACGATGCGCGCTTACTGGGGCGAGAAGGCCGAGGTGACGGTCTACATGTGCTCGCCCCTGTCGACCTCGTCGACGTGCGTCGGCGGTGAGGCCAACCAGGAGCAGATCGACAAGGTCAAGCAGGCCCTGGAGGGCGACGCCCTCGCTCCGCTGATCAGCTCGGTGCGCTTCCAGACCAAGGAGGATGCGTACAAGGACATCGTCGCGCAGCTCGGCGAGGAGCAGGCCAGCGTCATCGGCGTGCAGAACACCTCGGTGGACTTCCGCATCACCATGAAGGATCCCCAGCAGTCCGAGGTGATCACCGAGGCCTTCTCGGGTGAGGCCGGGGTGGATGCGGTGAAGGATCAGCGCAAGCTGCTCGATCCGCTGTTCTCCGCACTCACGGTCGCGACGTACATCGCCGTGGGCGTGGCCGCGCTCATGCTCATCGCCGCCGTGCTCCTGATCGCCACCACCATCCGGCTCTCGGCCTACGCGAGGCGCAAGGAGATCGGGATCATGCGCCTGGTCGGCGCGTCGAACGGATCGATCCAGACGCCGTTCGTACTGGAGGGCGTGTTCGCCGCCTTCCTCGGCTCGGTCTTCGCCAGCGCCGCCGTGCTGGCAGGCGTCCACTTCGGCGTGGAGGGCTATCTCGCCGACCGCGTGCCCTTCATGCGACCGCTGGTCGGCATGGAGCAGGCCGCGTTCGTGGTGCCGGTGCTGATCGGGATCGGCATCCTGCTTTCGGCCTTGTCGGCCGGCTTCGCGATCCGTCGCTGGCTGCGCACCTGACCCGGTATATGCTGGTGGGCTGTCCCATCGTCAGGAGAAGAACATGCCCAGGGAACGCGGTGAGAAGGTCGTCGCGACCAACCGTCGCGCACGTCACGACTACAACCTCGAGAAGTCGTACGAAGCGGGCCTCGTGCTCACCGGCACCGAGGTCAAGTCGCTGCGTCAGGGGCGCGCGAATCTCAGCGACGGCTACGCGTACATCAAGGGCGGCGAGGCGTTCCTCGACGCCGTGCACATCCCGGAGTACTCCCAGGGGCACTGGACCAACCACTCGGCCAAGCGCATCCGCAAGCTGCTGCTGCACCGCGACGAGATCCACAAGCTCGAGCACGCCGTCTCTGCAGGTGGTTACACGCTGATCCCGCTCCGGCTGTACTTCTCGGACGGCCGAGCCAAGGTCGAGATCGCTCTCGCGAAGGGCAAGCGCGAGTACGACAAGCGCCAGACCCTGCGCGAGCGCCAGGACACCCGCGAGGCCGAGCGCGCCATGCGCAGCCGCAATCGCATGGGGGAGTGACCTCCGAGGTCACCGATCCCCGGGCTGCGCGTCGCGCAGTTCGCGCTTGAGGATCTTCCCGCTCTGATTGCGCGGCAGCGCGTCGATGAACCGCACCGCCTTCGGCACCTTGAACGAGGAGAGCCGATCCTTCACGTGCGCGATGAGCTCATCCTCCGCGACCGCGGCATCCGGCTTGAGCACCACGCACGCGACGATCGCCTCGATCCACCGCTCGTCGGGGACGCCGATCACCGCGACCTCGGCCACCGCGGGGTGCGTGTAGATCGCATCCTCCACCTCGCGGGACGCGACCATGATTCCGCCGGTGTTGATCGCGTCCTTGATGCGGTCGACCACCGTCAGATACCCGGCCTCGTCTCGGACCACGAGGTCGCCGGAGTGGAACCAGCCGTCGCGGAACGCCTCCGCCGTCTCCTCGGGCTTGTCCCAGTAGCCGAGCGCCAGCTGCGGTGAGCGGTACAGCACCTCGCCGGGAACGCCGTCCGGCACGTCCTCGCCGTTCTCGTCGACGACGCGGGTCTCGACGAACAGGATGGCCCGGCCCGCCGACGCGGGCCGCTCCTCGTGCTCCTCGGGGCGCAGCACGGTGGCCAGCGGGCCGATCTCGGACTGCCCGAAGCAGTTGTAGAAGCCGAGCGCCGGGTAGCGCTCACGCAGGCGGTTCAGGACCGTGACCGGCATGATCGAGGCGCCGTACTGCGCCTTGGTGAGCGAGGAGAGATCGGCGGCGTCCAGGTCGGGATGGTTGGCGAGCGGAACCCACACGGTCGGAGCCAGGAACAGCGACCCGATCCGCTCCTCGGAGACGGTGCGGAGGATCCGGGGGATGTCCGGCGCCGGGAGCAGCCGGACGGTCGCGCCGATGGCGAGATAGGGGAGCATGAACACGTGCATGGCCGCTGAGTGGTACAGCGGCATGCAGATGAGGGGCGCGTCGTCCGGCGTGAAGTCCAGGGCGACGATCACGGCCGAGTACTCGGCCACGAGAGCGGAGTGCGTCAGCATCGCGCCCTTCGGCTGCGACGTGGTGCCTGACGTGTAGAGCAGCTGCACCAGGCTCTCGCCGTCCACGTCCGCGGGGAGCTCCACGGCATCGCCGGCGCTCGCTCGCGTCAGGAAGGAGTCGTCCTCGTCACGCAATGCGGCGACGATCTCGACCTCGGTGTCGGCGTGGACGGCGTCGAAGTGCGCGCGCAGCTGGGGGTCCACCAGCGCCGCTCTCGCCCCGGACTGGGCGATGAGATAGGCGAGCTCGGCCCCGTGCAGTGCGTAGTTGACCGGGACGTGCACCAGGCCCGCGCGGGCGATGGCGAGGAACGCGATGACATAGGCATCCGAGTTGGTGCCGTAGGTGATCACGCGCTCGCCGGCGGCGAGACCACGGTCGCGCAGGTCCGCCGCCGCCCGCGTGACCGCGTCGTCGAGATCGCGATAGGTCCACTCCCGTCCTTCGAAGCGGAGGGCGATCGCGCCGGGGGTGCGTGAGGCGGTGCGTCGCAGGACGCCGTCGACCGTGTTGGTTCGCCAGGGCTGCGGGGTGGACATCGTCGTCATGCCCATCACGCTAGCCCCTTCGAACGGCTCAGGGCTCGAGGCAGCGGGGTTCAGGCCGGGGAGAACCCGAACGTCTCGCCGAGGAACCTCAGCTCCGCCTCCAGCGCCGTGACGATGGTCTCCGCCCGGCGGAAGCCGTGGCCCTCGCCCTCGAACAGCAGGTACTCGTGCGGGATGCCGCGCGCCGCCAGGGCGTCGCGGATCGCCTCGGACTGCGAGGGCGGCACGACCTTGTCATCCGCTCCCTGCAGCAGCAGAACGGGGACGTCGATGCGCTCCGCATGGCTGAGCGGCGAACGCTCGATGTACACGTCCTCGGCCTCGGGGAGCGGGCCGACCAGACCGTTCAGGTAGAACTTCTCGAAATCGTGGGTGTCGGATGCCAGCATTCGCAGGTCCGCGACACCGTAGCGGCTGATGCCCGCGCCGAACGCGCCTCCGCGGACCAGCGCGCAGAGCACCGTCCAGCCGCCGGCGGAGCCGCCCTTGATCGCGATGCGGGAGGGGTCGGCGAGTCCGGCGTCGGCGAGCCCGCGCGCGGCGGCGATCACGTCGTCGACGTCGACCACGCCCCACTGCCCGTCCAGGCGCTCTCGGTACGCGCGGCCATAGCCGGTGGATCCGCCGTAGTTCACATCGAGCACGCCGATGCCGCGGCTGGTCCAGTAGGCATAGGCCGCGGATGCCGCGCCCGAAACGTGCGCGGTGGGCCCGCCGTGCACCATGACGATGTACGGGGGCAGCTCGTCCTCGGGAGCAGTCGCGTCCGGGTTCGTCGGGCGGTAGTCGAAGGCGTGCACGGAGCCGTGCGGACCCTCGAACGTCACCGGCCGCGCCGCGGGGAACCACGCGGTATCGACCGGCTCGCCGCCGCGGATCGCCGTCGCCTCGCCCGAGTCGACATCAACCTCCCACAGCCCGCGGTCCACGCCGGCGCCCGCACCCGAGATCAGCACCCGGGAGCCCGAGACGTCGTCGATGCTTGCCTCACCGGTCACGGGGACGTCGAGCGGGCGGACCTCACCGGACGCCGGGTCGATCAGCACGATCTCGTCGGCGCCGTCCGTGCGCACCGCGACGATCCGACCGCCCTCCAGGACGCCGTACCAGCGGTTGCCGAGCACCCACAGTCCGCCGCCGGTGTCGGCATCCGCCAGGACGTACGGCTCCGTGGTGGCAGGCGGCGTCTGGGCGGGCGGCGGCGTGTCCGCGGCGATGCGCGCAAGCCACAGATTCCAGCGCCCGGTGGCATCGTCGGCGTACAACAGTTCGTCGTCGGAGATCCACTCGGGCTGCAGCGCGGCACGGGCGGGGACAGTCGTGTCGGATCGCGATCCCAGGTGCACGACCGAGACGATGGCCGCCTCCCACGGCATCCGATTCTCGGTCCACTGCACGTAGGCCAGGCGCGTCCCGTCCGGTGACAGGGACGGGTGGGCGTAGAACCCCGAGCCGTACCGGGACACCCATCCGGGGGAGTCGTCGCCGGCGGCCGACCCGTCCGTCGGGATCTCCGCGATGCCGCGCCAGTGCTGCTCGCCGCGCAGATCCTCGCGCACCGCGAACAGCCGTCCCTGCTGCAGCGACAGTCCGCCGTACTGCGGACCGGGCGCCGTGAGCGGTTCGGGGAGGCCGCCGCGCGGCATCCGGTACACGCGCTGGTCGACGGCGTTCACGAAGTACAGGGTGCCGTCGGCATCCGCGGTCCACGCCCCGCCGCCGTACTCGTGCACGCGGGAACGCGCGTTCCACGGCTCGGGAAGGATCTCGGCGCCCGACGAGCTGCGGACGGTGACCCGTCCGCCCTGCGACGGCACCGACTCGCCCCACCAGATCTCCTCGCCCACGAAGCGGGCCCCGTCGATCCGCGGTGCGGACGCCGAGACGTCGGCGGCGGAGAACGGCGAGGGCCAGGAACCGTAGGGCAGAGTCATGGCTCGAGCCTATCCAGATGACGTCAGGTGTCCGCCGCTGACACATGGCGTCACACAGTGTGCACCGGGCCGCGTCGCCGTTCTACCGTGCTGGAACAGCCCCGTCCGGAACAGTGAGGAGACAGCCATGAGTCGCGTGCCGTTCTCCTTCGAGCTGTACCCGCCGCGCTCCACGGCCAGCGCGCAGGCGCTGCACGACACGATCGACCGGCTCGCCGAGGCCGGGCCCGACTTCCTGTCGGTCACCTACGGTGCCGGCGGATCTACCGGCGGGCGGTCACTGGACGTGCTGCGCTACATCCGCAGCCGCACCGACGTCGAGCCGCTCGCGCACCTCACCTGCGTCGGCAACACCTATGCCGGGGCGGCCCGGCTGATCCGCGAGTTCCTGGATGCCGGCATCCTGAGCTTCCTCGCGCTGCGCGGCGACCCGCCCGCGGGCCTGGACGAGGGCGAGTCCTTCCTCGGCGACCTGGAGAGCTCCGCGCAACTGGTGCAGCTGATCGACCGAGTGCAGGCCGAGCGGGCGCCCTACGAGGAGTCGCCCGTGCCCGGAAACCCGGGTGCCGTGCGCGTCGCTCCGCGCCGGAGGGTGAACATCGCCGTGGCGGCGTTCCCCAACGGGCATCCGCGCTCCGCCTACAGCAGCCAGCACGTCGATGCGCTGCTCGCGAAGCAGGCGGCGGGGGCCACACTCGCCATCACGCAGCTGTTCTTCCACCCCGACCACTACCTCGCGTTCGTCGAGCGCGCGCGGCGTGCGGGCGTGACGATCCCGATCCTGCCGGGCATCATGCCCATCACCTCGCCGGCACGGCTGGCCCGCGTGCTCGAACTCACCGGTGAGGAGCTCCCCGGTGAGCTGTCGATCGCGCTCGAGGTCGAGCCGACGGCCGAGGGCCGCCGACAGATCGGCATCGACTGGGCGTCCGATCTCGCTCGGGAGGTCGTCGCCGGCGGCGCCCCCGGCGTGCATCTCTACGCCTTCAACCAGCACGAGACCGTGCTCGACGTCCTCGCTCAGGCCGGCATCCTGGCCGACCGATGTATCTCCTCCGCCACGAAGTAAAGGAAACACCATGACCGCTTTCCCCGCCGGGACGATCCTCGGCTACCCCCGGATCGGACGCCGCCGCGAGCTGAAGAAGGCCGTCGAGGCGTTCTGGTCCGGGCGCATCGACGAGAAGCAGCTCGAGACCGCCGCCGCAGAGCTGCGCGCCGCGAACCGCGAGCGCCTCGCCGAGCTCGGGTTCGGCCGCGATGACTCCTCGATCCCCGAGTCCTCGTCCTTCTACGACCAAGTGCTCGACGCCGCGGTCACCGTCGGCGCCATCCCCGCCCGCTTCGAGGACCTGCGCGACGAGGACGGCAGCATCGGCCTGCTCGCCTACTTCACCGTCGCCCGTGGCGAGGGCGACCGCGCTCCCGCCGAGATGACCAAGTGGTTCGACTC
>Ga0256791_1000724_pt1 | contig 11149 bp, 11 predicted proteins | sample MC6MC0942MT_FD_190188 | JGI IMG/M metagenome (GOLD analysis project Ga0256791, IMG submission 190188) | Metatranscriptome of enriched soil aggregate microbial communities from Iowa State University, Ames, United States - MC6-MC0942-MT... | ecosystem: Environmental > Terrestrial > Soil >...
CCAGCACGAAGGCGATCCAGAGCGGAACCGCCGTGAGCGCATCGGAGAAGTTGTGGATCGTGTCGGCGAGCAGCGCGACCGAGCCGCTGAACACGACGACGGCGCCCTGCAGCACCGTGGTGATCAGCAGCAGGATCAGGCTGACCTTCAGCGCGCGGATGCCCGCGGCGTTCGCCTTCATGGCATCGTCGATCGAGTCGGCCGCGTCGTGGGTGTGCGGCACGAACAGGCCGTAGAGGAAGCCCTTGAAGCCGCTCGGATGCTCGTGGTCGCCGTGCGCATGACTGTGGGCGTGATCGTGACCGTGACCGTGAGACTCGTGGGCGTGGTCATGCTCGTGGTGCACGTGCTGCGCGGTCATTCGCCCGCTCGATCCTGATGGTGGTGACGCGGGGTGCCGCCGAGCGTGTGCTCTGCCTGGAAGATCGCGGATGCCACGAGCTCGGACGCATGCTCGTTCTCGAGCCGGTAGAACACCCGCTGTCCGTCCTGCCGGGTGGCGACGATGCGCGCCAGGCGCAGCTTGGCGAGGTGCTGCGACACGGCCGCCGGCGACTTGTCGACGATGTCGGCGAGGTGATTGACGGAGAGTTCCTCGGCATCCTGCAGGGCGAGGATGATCCGCACGCGCGTGGCGTCGGCCAGCATCCCGAACACCTCGACGGCGAGCTCGACGAAGGAGCTGTCCGGCGTGTATCCGCATTTCCGCTTATCTGCACTCATACGCAGATACTAAGGCAATTCGTCTGCGTTCGTTCACCAGAAGTCTCTTGTCCTCGACCCCCGGCGGTGGTTGCATCGAGGTTCATGACAGATGAAATGCATCGCCACCCCCACTCCGCCTCCCCCGAACCCCGCTGGTGCTCCTGTGCCGTCCCCTCGGACGTCGAGGAGCAGCGCCGCTCCGGGCTGAGCCGTCGTGGATTCCTCACCGGCGTCACCGCGGCCAGCGCGCTCGCGGCGGCCGGATGGGTGGCACGTCCGGAACAGGCATCCGCTGCGCAGGGCGGTGTCGGCAAGTCCCTCACGATCACGATCATGGGCACCTCCGACCTCCACTCGCACGCGGTCAACTGGGACTACTACAAAGACGCCGCGTACGCGGACAGCAAGGGGAACGCGGTCGGACTCGCCCGCGTCTCGAGCGTGGTGAAGCAGATCCGCGCCGACCGCGGTCGCGACCGCACGCTGCTGTTCGACGCGGGCGACACCATCCAGGGCACCCCGCTGGGCTTCTACTACGCGACGGTCGAGCCCATCACCAAGACCGGTGCCGTGCATCCGATGGCCGCGCAGATGAACGCGCTCGGTTACGACGCCGTCGCCCTCGGCAATCACGAGTTCAACTACGGTCTCGAGTTCCTGGACACGTGGATCAAGCAGATGGACGCCCCTGTGCTCGGTGCCAACGCGGTGCGCGCCGGCACGAACGTCCCCGCCTTCACGCCGTACACGATCAAGACTCTGCGCCCGAAGGGCGCGAAGCCCGTGCGCGTCGGCGTGCTCGGGCTCACCAATCCCGGCATCGTGATCTGGGACAAGGCGAACGTCAGCGGCAAGGTCGAAGTGCTCGACATCGTCGCGACCGCGGCCCGCTGGGTGCCGATCATCCGCGCACAGGGTGTGGACGTCGTCGTCGTCAGCGTGCACTCCGGTGACAGCGGCACCTCGTCGTACGGGGACGCGCTGCCCAACGAGAACGCCGCCGCCCTCCTGGCCGCGCAGGTGCCGGGGATCGACGCGATCCTGTTCGGGCACGCGCATAAGGACATCCCGCAGCGGTTCGTGACCGGACCGGATGGAAGGCAGGTCGTGCTCAGCGAGCCGATGTGCTGGGGCCAGCGCCTGAGCGTGTTCGACCTGGAGCTGCAGCAGGTGAAGGGCCAGTGGCAGGTGGTCTCGCGGAAGGCGACCAACCTGAACACGAACACCGTCGAGGACGACCCGGCGATGGTCGCCCTGATCAAGGCGCAGCACGACGCCGTGGTCGCCTACGTCAACAAGCCCGTCGCCACGTCGACCGAGGAGCTGTCGGCCGCGGAGTCATGCTGGAAGGACACCGCGATCCTCGACTACGTCAACAAGGTGCAGGTCGAGACCGTCACCGCGGCGATCCAGGGCACCCCCGAGGCGGCGCTTCCGGTCATCTCGATCGCGGCGCCGTTCAACCGGGAGGCGACCTTCCCCGCGGGCGAGGTGACGATCCGGGATGTCGCGGGTCTGTATATCTACGACAACACCCTGATGGCATCGGTGCTGACCGGCGCGCAGATCAAGGACTATCTGGAGTACTCCGCGAAGTACTTCCAGCAGGTCGCGCCGGATGCCCCCGTCGAGCCGGCGAGCTGGACGAACGCGCTGAACACGCCGGACTACAACTACGACCAGTTCTCCGGCGTGACCTACGACGTCGACATCTCCCAGCCGCAGGGGTCGCGGATCCTGAACCTGTCCTGGGAGGGCGCCCCGATCGCGGCGGATGCGAAGTTCGTCGTCGCGATCAACAACTACCGTCAGTCGGGTGGCGGCGGCTTCCCGCACGTCACCACCGCGCCGGTGGTCTACAACGCGCAGGTCGCGATCCGCGAGGCCATCGTGCAGTACGCCTCGGATGCCGGCGTCATCGACCCGAAGGACTTCCACGTCGTGAACTGGAAGCTCGTGCGAGGCGAGGTGCCGGTCTTCAGCTGATCTGTCGGGGGTTCCGGTGGCCGTGTGATCGCGTCCTGAGAACGGATGCGATCACACGGACCACCGCCTGCGAAGCGCACTCACTACCCTCCGGGGCGCGCGTCCGCGTGCGATCGGATGCGGAGGCTGTAGTCCGCGATCTTGCCGTCGATCACCTCGAGCGAGAGGGCGAGGCGCTCCATCCGAGCCAGGAGGGCGGACCGATGCGCCTTCAGGAGGTCGAGTCGTTCCGCGACACCCTCCGGGTCTCGTCGCACCAGGCGCGTGAACTCGGCGATCTCCGCCAGCGGCATCCCGGTGTCGCGCAGGTGGATCAGCACCTCGAGGAGGTGCAGATCGCCGTCGCTGTAGCGGCGACGTCCCCCTGCGTCCCTGTCGGCAGGCGGGACGATGCCGTTGCGCTCGTAGTACCGCAGCGCATCGATGCTGAGACCGAGGTGCTCGGCGGTCTCGCCGATGGAGTGCAGATCGCTCATGTCGTCGATCCCCGCGCGGCTTCCAGCTCTGCGAGCAATTCGTGAGGCAGACGGGTGCTCACGGCGTCCACGGCAGCCAGCAGCTGGACAGGGTCGGACACCCCCACCACGGGAATCACCGGGACTTCGCGGCTGATCATCCACGACAGCACGGTCTGGCCGGCATCCAGCCCCGACGCCTCAGCCGCTGACGAGAGCACCGCGAGCTGAGCAGCCGTCCCCGCGTGCAGGTATGCATCGGGAACGACCCGATCGGGGCGTGTGTAGGCACCGCCCAGAAGCGGCGAGTACCCGACCATGGCCAGTCCTTCCGACGACGCAATGCCGGCGAGGGGTTCGTCCAGGAGCACATGCGGCGACAGATCCGCCTCAGGGAGTGGCGTGAGGTAGGTGAAGCGCTGCTGCACCGCCTGGTACCGCATCCCGGATCCGCTCACGCGAAGCGCTGCAGCCAGCCTGTCGGCGCTGATATTGGAGCAGGCGATCGTCCGCGCGGCACCGCGCCGGACCTCCTCCTGCAGGGCGCCGACGGTGTCCTCGATGGGTGCGTGCCGGTCATCGATGTGCGCGTAGAGGACGTCGATGTGATCCGCCCGCAGCCGGCGCAGACTCCCGTCGACCTGATCCCGTACTGCCGAAGCGGTGAGCCCGAGCGGATGCTCCAGACTCCGGGTTCCTGGACGCGGCCGCGCTCCCACCTTCGTGGCAAGGGTGACCCGGTCACGGGCGCCCGGACGCGCGGCGAACCAGTCTCCGATCACCGATTCGGACTCGTCTCCTGTCCCTCCCCCGGCCCAGAACGCGTAATTGTTCGCCGTGTCGAGGAAGGTCGCCCCGGCGTCCAGTGCGGCATCGAGGATCCCCTTCGCCGTTTCGGGTGGGACCAGCGTCCCGAAGTACATCGTGCCCACCGCCAACGGCGGCACCAGTGGCCCTTCCGGGCCGAGTCTCATCTTGTCCACGGGCATCAGCCTGCTCCCTGGACCGGGGTCCAGGTCAAACGGATCATCAGCACGCGACCGGATCAGTGCCCCGCGGCCGCGACCTCTTCGGGGCTGCGCTGCACGCAGAACTCGTTGCCGTCGACGTCGCTCATCGTGACGTAACCGCTGCCGTTCTCCCGGCGGCGATCGGCGACGACGGTCGCTCCGAGCTCCTGCAGCCGCTCGACCTCCGCATCGCGCGTGGTGTCGACGGGCGTCAGGTCGAAATGGATGCGAGGGGCGAACTCCTTCCCCTCGTCGACCGGCTGGAACTCGAAGCGAATCGCGAGCGGCTGCGTGACCAGCACGGTCACGGGGTCACCCGGCAGGTTCGGGTTGTCGGGGTCCTCCCGCAGGGCGAGGAGCGCCTGCCAGAAGGCACCCAGCGACTCGTGGTCGCGGGCGGTGATGTTGATGGCATCGATCTGCGAGGCCATGGGTCTCCTTCGTCGTCAGCTCTCCGCACCGGAGGGTGCGAAGACACTCGACCGACGCTACCCAGCGACAGCCGGGAGCACCATACCGGGATTCCGGCACCCTCGGAACGGTGGGAGACCGAACGCATCACTCTTCGATCGGCGCGGCGTGGGTGGCCGAGGGATCCAGCCCTCGGCGAACCAACTCGGCCTTCGCGCGGTCGAGGCCACCGTGCTCGAGACCCGCCAGCGCAGAGCGTCCCGCCCAGACGACACGTCCCCTGCGGCGCACGGTCACCTCGAGCGCGCCGGCGAGGTGTTCGAGCGCGCCTGCCGTGTTGCGCTCCTGCGAGGGCAGCGGCACCGGCAGAACGTGGGATGCCGCGCGCGGCGCCGTGCCGGCGACGTCGATCGTCCATCCGAAGCCCCGTCCGTGCAGCATCCATCGTTCTTCGTCGACGAACGCACGCACGCACCGGGCTGATGCCCGGGTTGCCGAGGCGGATGACGCGCCCTCCCGGCAGGCGTACGGCCAGACCGGTCACCTCCGTGCGGATCGGACCTGAGTGCACCTGACCGCCCGCGAAGGCAACACACGCATCGCGCTCGTCGAAGCCCTGGGCCTGGCCCCACCACCAGGACTCGGGAAACCCCTCCCGGCCCCAGTTCTTCTCGGCGTAGACCTGGGCGTCGTGCAGCTCCCACGTCTCATCTCCGATGGTCGCAATGCCGTTCACGCGCCCGCCGAGCAGCCACGGATGCCAGTACTGGTTCAGCGCGGGCACGGTCTGGAACACGCTCGAGCCGCCGAACGCGCGATGCGGCCAGGGCAGCGGGTCGTCGATGGTCACGTCCAGCTGCGCATCCGAGCCGAGATCCACGCGCAGCCGCCGATCGTCGCCGTGAAAGGCGTCACCGGCATGCGCTCCGATGCGGGCGGGGTCAGCGGATGCCGTGGGATGCGCATCCACGCGCAGGAATCCGCCCGGGTGCGCTGCGAGGCCGAGCGTCGCCCAGGGCCCGTGCGGACCGCGGTTCACGCCGTTCAGGGCGATGAGCACCCGGCCGGCTTCTGGCGCGGTGATGCGCCAGAAGTAGCCCTCCATCGCGACGCCGGGATGCGCGGGCAGCGGACTCTGGAACGGCAGATCCGCACCGGTCGACCGATACCACGCGAGCAGGCCCATAGCGGCGTCAGCCTCGCCACTCGTTCGCGAGGAGCGCATAGCCGTAGCTGTCGGTCCACCCGAGCTCGGCGTGCCACTCATCCGCGATGCCGTGGCGCTCGCGACGCATTCCGGCCCGTTCGAGAGCGCGTGCCGATGCGATGTTCGCCGCGGTGCACGCCGCAGTGATGCGCCGGAGGCCGAGAGTCTCGAACCCGGCACGAAGCAGCTCCGGCACGAGCGATGAGGCGATGCCCTGCCCCCAGCGCGCGGGGTGGACCATGTAGCCGATCACGCCGTCCGTACCCGATGGGACACCCGGCTGGCCGATGCCGTCGACGATGTCCAGGAATCCAATGGCCACGACCTCGTCGCCGCGTGCGACGACACAGGAGAAGTCGGTCGTCGAGTTCGCGAGCGCCTCGAGCTCTGACCGGAGCTGAACCGGATCGACGCTCGTCCGGATCATGAACCGATTCGCTTCCGGCAGGTTCCGGAAGGCCATGACCTGCGCGACGTCGGCGGGAGTCGGCGTCCGGAACTCGAGGTCGCCGACCGATGAGGGCCAAGGTGAGTGCACGCCGTCAGGGTCTCAGCTCCACGCCGCCGTGACAAGTGCCCCACAGCCGGAGCCTGGCTCGGTGAACGGCACCTGTTGCGGAGCGGATCAGCCCGCCGCGATCCAGGGACGGGTCAACTCGAGAACGCGGCTGCCGTCGAGATCCCCGAGGGACACGCCCACGAACGCGGTCGCGCCCTCCGAGCTCTGCCAGCGGAATCGGTACCCGTCGGAGAGGACAGCATCCACGATCGCTGCACCGGCCGATTCCGGGGTCTGCGCATTCGCGAAGGCGCCCGCGGTACGGCTCACATAGGCGTCCAGCAGTGCGGCATACGGCCCGCCCTCCTCAGGACGGACGACGTTGCCGACGAACGAGCTGGACACCGCGGCCGGCTCGATCACGCTGACCCGCACCCCGAACCGCTCGGCCACCACGGCGAGCGACTGCATGAAGCCCTCGACCGCGAACTTCGCGCCGCAGTAGGCGTCCGCGAACGGCTGGCCGACGGTGCCGCCGACGCTGGTGACGGTGATGATGCGGCCGTCACCGCGCTCGCGCATGCCCGGCAGCACGAGCTTGCTGAGGTTGACCGGCGCCAGGTAGTTGACGTCGAGCTGATCCTGCACCTGCTGCATGGTGAGCTGCTCGGCGGTGGCGACGCTGCCCTGCCCGGCGTTGTTCACCAGTACCCGGATGCCACCGAGCTCAGCCTCGACGTCGGCCACCAGGCGGGCCGCCGCCTCGTGATCAACGACATCGAGCGCACGGACATCGACCTCGATCCCTGCGGCGGCCGCAGTCTCCCTCAGGAGCGCCGCTCTGCTCACATCGCGCATCGTGGCGACGACGTGAAGACCTCGACGGGCGAGTTCCACCGCCGCGTGCAGTCCCATGCCCGAGGAGGTTCCGGTGATCAGTGCGACATCAGTCATGGCAGAACAGTAGTCGCCTGTCGCCTCGTTCGATCAGCGGTCGTACTTCACATCGCCGCATGGGAGCGGTGCAGGGTTTTTCACGACCCAGGCGACGGCCAGCTCACGCAGCCTGTTCACCCGCTCACCGTCGTCGTTGCCGCCGCGCAGGCCGTGCACGAGGGTGCGGCTCTCGCTGATCTCCCCCGGCTCGAGTGGCTTTCCGGAGGAGAAGCGCTCCGGGAGAGCAGCGAGCATGAGCTTGAAGTCCTTTCCCCAGTTCGGGCTGCCGTTGTCGAGGATCTCGCGGGCGACCTTCCCCGTGATGCGGATGACCTCGCCCTGAGCCGTCTGCGCCGGACCGCTCGACGGGATCAGCAGCTCCCACAGCGCACTGTACTGCTCCTGCCAGTCGCCCGCGGCCACGATGATCGGCGAAACCCCGTCGTGCATGGCCCGGCGCGGTACGGGTGCGACCTCGAAGAGTTCGTAGAGGGCGGTGAGCCCGGCATCCGTCTCGGCGAGGAAGTCGGGGTTGAACCCTTCGCGATGGAACTCGAAGCCCTCACCGATCCGCGTCACCTGCGCCCGGCTCTCATCCGTGATCGTCTCGCCGGCGGCGAGCAGGATGCGGGCGATCTCGGCCATCGCGGGGATGCTGATGTTCGAGGTGCGGTGAAGGCCGTGGAGAAGCGGGGTCAGGCCGCGCTCGTTCGTGCGGCGCGGATCGGCACCCTGTTCCAGGAGCAGGCGGGTCGTCGTGGCGCGCTGACTGCCTGCGGCGGCGTGGAGCGGAGTGTCGCCGTAGCAGTCGGCGCGTTCGAGGCCGGCCCCGAGCGAGAGCAGTAGCGGGATCTGCCCGTCGCGCCCGAGCGATGCCCTTTCCCACAGCGGCGAACGGTCGTAGGTGTCGGCGGCATCGACATCCAGCCCCTGCTCCACGAGCCACACGATCAGCCCATCCGGGCAGTCCACGAAGCCGATCGCCGTCCGCTTGCCGTATCCGCCTCGTGCATCGATCAGCGTCTTGTCGAACACTGACTTCAGCTCGTCGATCGTCGCCGACCGAAGCATGTCACCGAACTCCTTCGGCAGTGTCTTGCGCTTGGCCATGATGGCTCCTCCCCCTCGAAGCGATTGACTGAATCGCTGTTCAGTACACTACTGCGCACGCTTGACGACACGAGCGGCTCGTCCACTACGCTGGCGCGATGGCCGCTGCTCCCGAGGAGATCACTCCCTCACTGGTTCGCTCCCTGGTCTCGGAGCAGTTTCCCCAGTGGTCGGAGCTGCCGATCAGGCCGGTGGAAGTGCAGGGGTGGGACAACCGCACCTTCCAGCTCGGTGACCGCATGTCCGTCCGCCTCCCGAGCGCGGATGGCTACGTCGCCGGTCTGGTGCGGGAGGAGCAGACCCTCGCAGCCCTCGGCTCCCGCTTTCGCGTCGCGATCCCCCGCGTGGTGGCGACCGGGTCTCCCTCAGAGGCATTCAACCGACCTTGGTCCGTTCGCGCCTGGATCGAGGGGCAGACCTTGACCGCGGTCGGAGCGGGCGAGCGCGAGAGCGCCATCAGTGGCGTGGGCGACACCCTGAGGGAATTGCAGTCCTGCGACACGGCGGGCGGCCCCTGGGCGGGGAGCGCATCGGCTTATCGCGGCTGTCACGTCAGCGCGGTCGGCGAGGAGGTACAGGACCGGCTCCCGCTCCTGTCCGGCCGCCAGGCTGACGGATGTCGGGCCCTGTGGGATGCGGCCGTGACCACCGTGTGGACCGCGCCGCCGGTGTGGGTTCATGGTGACGTCGCGCCAGGCAACATGCTGTTCGACACGGACGGTCGACTGACGGCACTCATCGACTTCGGGCAGACCTGCATCGGCGATCCCGCCTGCGACCTCGCCTTCGCATGGCTGTGCTGCAGTCGTCGCGAACGTGATCTGTTTTGCGAGCGGCTCGAGCTGCCGGAGGATGCATGGCTGCGGGGAGCGGCCTGGGCGCTGTGGAAGGCCCTGATCAGCTCCCCCGAAGAGATGCTCACCAAATACGGGCGCTCACGTGATGCCGTGCTGACCGATGTGGCGGATCTGCCGGCGGCATGAGACTGTCCGATCTCCGTGACCAAACCGTTGCATTCGTTACCTCGCCGTTATACACTCGTCGCACGGTGAATGTTTGCTGTGGCATGAACCGCATGTGATTGCAGGACACTCTTGGTGCAAGGGACAAGGGCCGGCCGGAAGCCTCTCCGACCGGCCCTTACTTGTGCCGCGAGCACGACGTCGGCGCGCCACACTACGCTGATGACATGACTGACCGCCAGCTCGCCCTGCAGGCCTGGGAGAGCCTGTTCCGGGCACAGCACGAGCTCTTCGGCGAGATGACCGAGGACTTCGACGGCGCACCGATCACCCAGGCCGAATACGACGTCCTGCTCACCGTGGTGCGCTCCTGCGAGATGACCGCGCGACTGCGCGACATCACCGCGAACTCGCTGATCAGCCAGCCCAGCGTCTCGCGGCTGATCGACCGGATGGTCTCACGCGAGCTGGTCACCAAGGCATCCGATCCGGAAGACGGCCGCGGCGCGGTCGTGACGGCGACGGATGCCGGCGCACGCGCCTTCCGCACCCTCGCCGCTTCGCACGGGCGGTCCATCGCAGAGCGGATGGCGAAGCTCGACGACGACGAGCTCCGCACGCTGCTCGCCCTGACCGAGAAGCTGCGCGGCCGGTAGTTCTCCCCATCGGCACCGCACCCCGACTTCTGGCAGGGTGGAGCTGAAACACGCTTTCTGAGGGGAAAGGGCACTTCTATGGAGATCGCCGGAATCATCGGCATCCTGGTCATCGTCGGCGTAGCCGTCGTGGCCGTGATCGTCATCGGACTCATCATGCTGCTGTTCGCACGCAGCTGGATCAAGGTCGCACGCGCGGACGAGGCGCTGGTGATCTCGGGTCGCAAGCAGAAGGTGCAGCGCGCCGTCCTCAACGCCGACGGCAGCACCAGCTCGGAGTTGGCGGAGTCTCCCGTCACGGTCATCGTCAACGGCAAGTCCCTGGTCAACCCGATCACGCAGCGCCACGAGATCATCTCGCTGCGTTCCCGTCAGGTGCTGCTGAACGCCGAGGCCCAGTCGCTGGACAGCGTGACCCTCAACGTCGACGGCGTCGCGATCGTGAAGATCGGCTCGGACCCCCTCTACGTGCGCCGCGCCGCTGAGCGCTTCGCCTCGCAGGACAAGGCCATCGAGCAGTTCACCACCGAGCAACTCGAAGGCGCCCTGCGTGGCATCGTCGCCACCCTGTCCGTCGTGGAGCTGATGCGCGAGCGCAAGAAGTTCTCCGACCAGATCGCCGCCGACGTGTCCAGCGAGCTGGCCGACCAGGGTCTGATCCTCGACTCCTTCCAGATCAAGGGCATCACCGACAAGGTCGGCTACATCCAGTCCCTGGGTGCTCCCGAGATCCAGGCGAAGCGCCAGGCCGCGGAGATCTCGCAGACCAACGCCGACCGTGCGATCAACCAGAAGAACATCGCCAACCAGGAAGCGAACCTGATCGAGCAGACCGCGCTCGACACCAACACCGCCAACGCCAACGCCGGGATCGGCCGCGCCCGTGCCGAGGCCGAGCAGGCCGAGCAACTCGCCCGCGCCCAGGCCGAGCAGGCCGTCCTCCAGCAGCAGGCCGAGAACAAGCAGGCCCAGCTGGATGCCGACGTCAAGCGTGTCGCCGACGCGCAGCGGTATGAGGCCGAGACCCGCGCGCAGGCCGAACTGTTCACCCGTGAGAAGTCGGCCGAGGCCGCCGCGATCGAGCAGGTCAAGCAGGCCGAGGCACGCACCCGCATCGCCGAGCAGCAGGCGCAGGCCGACAAGGCACGCGCCGCCGGTGAAGCCGCCGCCGCCGAGGCGAAGGCGACCGGTGAGGCCAACGCGCTGCGCGCC
>Ga0256791_1000731_pt1 | contig 11083 bp, 6 predicted proteins | sample MC6MC0942MT_FD_190188 | JGI IMG/M metagenome (GOLD analysis project Ga0256791, IMG submission 190188) | Metatranscriptome of enriched soil aggregate microbial communities from Iowa State University, Ames, United States - MC6-MC0942-MT... | ecosystem: Environmental > Terrestrial > Soil >...
CCATAAATCCAGATTTCTTTGGTTGTTTTTGGCAGATACTTGTATGTTGCCATTAACGTATCGCCCGAATTTTTATTGCGGTAATGATTTACAATAACTTCATTTTTCGACGTATTTACAACGAACGTATCTTTTTTATTGGTTCCTACAACGATGCCGTATTTGAATAGTTCTTTGTAATATTTGCCTGAAAAATCGACTAGTTTAGATCTGCGTTCTTTTAGAATTTCGATAATATCATCGCTGTACTGGTTGCGGATTTCTTTTGGGAGACTGTTAAAAGCATCTTCAATAACCTGATCGTTTAAACCATTTACAACATCATCTGCCGCATTCTTCCAATCTTGCAAAGTTGTGTTTTGAAGAAAAACTTTATCTAACGGAAATGCCGATTTTGTTATCCAGCGTGGTTTTCCATAATTCCCTTTAAAATTCTGCATGTGTCGCAACGGATTTAGCTTATTTGCAAGCATCAGTAATTTTCCGTCGATTTTTGCAAAAGCCTGATCGCGATCTCTTGGTATCGGCTGATAAATAACTTCCTTACCTACTTTCTTTTCAACCCAACGCCATTGATCAGAATGTCTGTCCCAATCTCCAATTAAAAAATCGAAAATTCGGGCACGCAGATACATTTTCTCATCAACCTTATATTTTTCGTCTTTTTCTAAATTCACCAATAAATCTTGCGTACTGATGATGTCGTCACCTTTTCCTAACGAAGAAATATTTGCCTGTGATTTATGCGGACGCTCTTCGATCATATACAATTCGTTTCCGTACGTTGCATTGTACTTGCCTAGAGCATTTTGTTTGGGAACGTAAAAAAGTTTCGGGTTGGTATGATACAGATCAACAGCATCAGACAACTGCCCCAAAATAAATGCTGTGTAGGGATGTGATGTTGTGTAATAATCGTCGATAAACGTCAGCACAAAGGTATCTTCCAACTTATCTTGAATGTAAGTATCTTTAAAAATTGCCGATTGCAAAAACTGTTTTGAACTTTTACGCAAGCCACGCATTACATATTGTTTTCCGTCTTTATCTTCTAACCACAATGACAATGACTGATTACCACCACCCGAAATAATTGGTTTTAAACCACCATACAAGCTTTCTAAATTTGCTACAGGCGAATTCACTTTTGTGCCATAAATACTGCGGTAATGGTTGCCGAATAAATAACGGTACGTTTTTGATTTTTTTGTTTCTTCTGGCGGATAAACCGATGCCATGGTGGTTGTTTTGGTAACTTCTGGATAGTTTCCGCTGTAATCATCAGGACACATAATGGTTTTCTTGAAAACAATTTCTTCGCCGGATTCCGTCATTTTATGAATAAAAACATCCACATGATTGTCTTCATAAACCTTTAACGTTGCAAATCCCAAGCTGCCAATTGTATAACTTGTAGGTTGCACGCTTCTGGTTTCTTCGGTTTTTGATCCTGCTCCGCTGATTAATTGTTTAATACCATCGTTTTCAATATACTGCAAATTATGCTCGTGACCAGAAACAAAAACAACCTGTTCTTTATCTTTTGTAAGCGTTTTTAATCGATCAATCATCATACGGTAATAAGTATGCTGCATATCAGCCGGACTTGCACCTGATGTTTTTCGCAAATAATTCGCCACGCTTCCTAAAACAGGCAACGGCACTTTTTTATAAGGAAAAAGATGATTTCTTGCAGAAAAATATCCACCGTGATTGCCGTTCGTAATCATGGGATGGTGAATAGCAACAACTGTTACTTTATTTTGATTTTTGTTGATTAGACTGCGAAATTCCTCAAAAAAATCTTCACGGGTTTTAATGGCACTTTCTTCGTTTATATTCGGATATTTATCCCAATTTTGAATGAACCACTCGCTATCAATCGTTATAATCGACAATTTATCATTTACCTCAACCACATCAATTGCATCGTGTTTTTTAGGCAGAAATGACTTCTTCCCTAACTTACTTTCAACATATTCTTTCTGATCCATTAAACCATCTAAACCATGATACCAATCATGATTTCCTGCCAAAAAAATAGTTTTTCCGTTTACAGATTGTGCCAAATTTATCTGTGCATTCAGTTTTTCTTCGGCTAACAATCGGTCTTTATCGCCCACTTTCGGCATTCCCAACGGATAAATATTATCGCCTATAAAAAGCAAGGTTTTATTGTTATCGTTCTGTTTTAAATAACCTTCAACTGTTTGTAATAATTGTTTTCCCTGCGGTTCGTTTGCATTTCCGGCATCGCCCACAACAACAATTTCATGCAATAATTTACCCTTACCTTCGTTAGTAATCATATCGCGAGAAAAATCCTTACCAACTTGTTCATGAAAAGATGCGCAGGCATTTAACAAAGAAATGGCAAAAGCAAAAACAGAAATCTTTGCAATATGTAAGTTAAATTTCATAATTTTAATTTGTAAAAAATTCATCAATGGAACTTTTATTAAAAGCCGAAGCATATATTTTCAACCTTTTCAAAGATAAACTATCTTCTGAATATATCTATCACGATTATTTACATACTTTGCGGGTGGTAACTGCGATAAATGAACTGATAAATGGCGAACATATTTTAGAGCCAAATGCTACGCATTTAAGGCTTGCAGCGTGGTTTCACGATGCTGGTTATATAAATGGTCCTGAAAATCATGAAGAGAGAAGCTGCGAAATTTTTAAAGATTTCATTAAGGAAAATATTTCTGAAAATGTAAATATTGATCAGGTTTGTAGTTTGATTTTAGCAACAAAATGTTCACATTTCCCAACGAATTTATTGGAGATGTGCATGAAGGATGCCGATTTTTATCATTTTACGTTAGATAATTATAGTGAGCTTGGCGAATTATTGAAGAATGAAATTGAAACAACATGTACCAAACAGCTGACAGATATTGACTGGTGCACAGAAAATTTGACTGTTTTAACTAAAAATCAATATTATTTTACCGATTATGCCAAAACATACTGGCAGCCAAAAAAGGAGAAAAATATTTTTAAACTTCGCGAAAATTTAGAGAAATTAAAGCTGAACAAAAAAGGAAAAAATAAAGAACTAAAAGAGAAAAAATTGGAGAAATTGGATCGCCCTGAAAGAGGAATCGATACGCTTTTTCGTACAACTTTAAACAATCATACCCAATTAAGTGCCATTGCAGACAGCAAAGCCAATATTTTACTCTCGGTAAATTCAATTCTTATATCAATTTCGTTAACAGCAATTATCCCTAAATTAGATAGTCCGAGTAATGCGCATTTAATTATTCCGACTTTTATATTACTTATTTTCAGTGTTATAACAATTGTTTATACCATTTTGGCTACCAAACCAAAAGTGAGTTCAAACACTGTTACTAAAAAAGAAATTGAACAGCGCAAGGTAAATATTTTGTTTTTTGGGAACTTTCATCAACTTCCTTTAAGTGATTTTAACGATGCCATGAACGATTTAATGAAAGACCGCGATTATTTGTACGATACCTTGATTAAAGATTTGTACTATTTAGGTTTGGTTTTGAACAAAAAATACAGAATGTTAAGCATTTCGTACACAGTTTTTATGTACGGAATTATTATTTCGGTAGCCGCTTTTTGTATCGCATTTATACGAATTTAGTCAGATAATTGATAAAATCAGTGTAAGAAAATATTTTAAAAATATTGATGTTAAAATCGGTATTAATTGTTACGCGCAAAGCTTTTAAATCGGTAATATCCTGCAAATCTTCAACCGTTAAGTATTCTATTTCGTCTGTAAAATAATTTTGATCCTTTAAAAAATCGATATAATTCAAATAATCATTTTTATCGGTTTCATTTAAATAAACAATGGTCACTTTATTGGCTTGCACCAAACGTTCGTCGGTATTTTTAACCATTGCTTTTGCCAAACGTTTTTTCATTAATTCAAAGCGAATATCGTCGTTGCTTTCAACATCAAAACGCTTTTCATCCATTCTAAATTTAATCGAAATAGGTTCGTTGTAGACCAAAATTAAGCTGGTTAAATCCATATCAAAACTTAACTTCTCCTTTAAATTTTGATGCATTACCACCACTTTAGACATAACCTGAAGTTGCCATAAACGTAAATTATACAGATACATAGAATCGTAAATTTGAGTCGGAGTTATGCTGTTGCCAATAAACAAATTGTGTTCTACGCCATCGCTTCTAAATCGTTCAAAATAATGTGGATAAACGGTTTGCACTGCAATTTGCTCGGTATCTAAAACATCGGTCAACTGCTTGTTAACGGTTTGTATCGCTAAATCGTATTTTTTACGCTGATGCCAAAAACGTTGATGTTTTTCATCTAACTGCTCATTATACTTTTTAATAATTGTTTGATATTCTTCTTTTTCGCTTAACTGTTTAAACAACGGATGAATCGTATCGATTATATATCGATGAATCTGCGCTTCGGCTACAAACTGATGCGTTTTTAATTGATTTTGAAAGAAAATAATTTCATTTATGCGTTGTTGAAACAACAAGGTTTCTTCTTTTGGTTTGATAAATTCCAGCACATTCAGAATTTCCTTTAACTGCCTGCGCAAATCAGTCAGCATAGCATTGTTCCTGAATTTTGTTGACGATTGAATATCGGTTTCGCCATAAAGCGGAAAAATATTTTCAAATTCAATTTCCTTTAAAACCGTTTCGGTATTATGCGTTTTGGCAAAATAATAGTTTTTTGCCTGTTCTTCGAATTTCCAGTTTACGCTTGGGTGGAATGTGGTATATTCTCGCTGAATAATCGCATCTAGTTCATTTTTTACATCGATCTGATATTTTATAAACGTATCGTTAATCAGCGGCATTACATCGTTCAGCTTGTTTGCGTTAACGGTGTGCAAAGCAAATGGAATACTGCTTGTAATTTCTATGTATGCTTGAAAAGCATCGGTTTTTCTAATAGGAGCCAGAATAAAACTGTGAATATTTTTAGTTTGCAGATAATCTAAATACGGAATCCAATCTTTGTGATGATACAATTCTAAAATATCGGTTACGCAGAAATAATCAACCGAATTATTAAACTGTTTGAAAAACTTTTTTGCTGCATTTAAAAGTTCTTTTGAAGCATTTGCAGGAACTTTGAAATCGCTTTTAAAATCGACAATCAGAGGCAATTCTATAAAATCATACGAAAGATCGTTCACAAAGAAAATACCGTAATCTATATTTTTCTCTTTAAATATTGACCGAAAAACTTCTTGTCCTTCTGTAATACTGATACCTTCCTGCCCAGGTTTTAACAGATTTGTTTTTATGCTTGATATGGTATTTTCAATGGTAACATCAGTCAGAGTAATAATTCCAAAGCCTTTCAAAATCCAACTGTGAATCGGAAATTTTTCTTTCCAAACAGTAATATCGTTATAACTGCGTTTCAGCATTTTAATATCGTCTTGCGTAATTTTCAATGCTTTTTCGGTAGGAATCAGTTCCGTAAAATCGCCATTAAACGTAATGCGGTAATGCTTTATCACACCATTTTTATCTGGAATATCGTAAAACATTGGTCGCGATAAATCAAAGTTTTCGCCATACCAACTATTTAAAATCAAACAGCAACTGAAAATGTAGTATTGATCGTTATTAAAATCGCGGAAATTAATTTCGAACTCCTCACCTGCTTCACTGATTATTTTTTGAAAACGCTGTGTAAAATTAAAGTTGAAATTTTGAAAAGGCAAACTCACCGCCTTGATCTCATTGGCTGTTAAAGCTGTAGGAAACAAATCGGCAAGCAAATTATGTATCAACGGCAAATTGTCGTAAATAAGTTTTTTAGACGTGATTCCTTCATACAATTCGGGCACTTTAGCGACTTCGTCCAACAACGATTGCGCATAAATAGCACGATAAGGCGTTTCAGTTTCCTTGGCGATTTCCTTCAACGCGTCAATAACTTTATGGAAAGAAATTACAGAATAAAACGGACTTTGACTAAAATAATCGATACCTAAATTCAACTCGTCATTCATAAATAAACAGCTTTTTGCAAATGTACAATTTTGAGTGATTTGTTTTTATTTGTTATATTTAACTGTTTTTACTATTAAAATAGCGATTTCCCTTTTTTGAATTTTTCGTTTTTCCTGACTAAATTGAAAAATTTGGAATAAATTTCTTTTTTCTAACGTTTTTTCCGAAAATGCAATTCATGCGCTAAAGTAGCCTTTTCTATATACTATCTACCTAGTATCCTCGCTTTTGAGATTCCAAAAATTTTTCGGTTTAACAAATGTCTTACAATTTTAATTTACGAATATGAAAAACGAGTTGCTGTACGGTGATCTGATGAAGTGACGATATATTGATCTGATGATTTGCTGATCCCGAAAGTTATCGGGACAAGTTTTGCTGATTGTTGCATGATCAGCTGCTCGGACAGTCTTTAATGGTTTCAATCGCAATTAAAAATTTTGCTGCTTTGAAATTTTACAAGCCTTTCAAATTCGGTAATAAGGTGTTGTATATTTTTACAATCAGCAATGGTATTTGGAATCTCATCAGTATCCGGATCAGTATCGGAATGTGACCTTAAGATGTAATTTTTTTCCAAACATTCAACGGCTTTACCATTTACGATATATCCCCTGTATTCCTTTACATTGTCCTTTGTTTTTCCTTCTGCTTCAAAAGACCACACTGCTTCCCTACTGTAAATAAAATACGGCTTTCCGTCTATAACATAATAGCGGTCGATTGCCGAGAAGTGATCATACTCATTGTACCGATGCTCTATTATGCATAAGTCACCTTCATGAGAGAAAAAGGTAACTTTGCCGTTCTTTTCATTCTGGCAGTTGTAATCAAACGTTTCCTTTTTAAAAATACCGTTCTGTTCCTTCTGTTCCCACACTGTATAAAGTTTCCGTACCTCATCGATATCTTTAGGAGCATGATACGTATTAAAATCATCGGAATTAACCTCTAACGTATTGTTCTTTATCAACTGATTTCCGTTACCGGATGTATGCTTTTCGCACGATACGCCTACCGCAAGCAGGAGCATGAGAACAACAACATGTTTATACTTTCTTAAGTACACCATCATAGAAATTATCTTTTACAAATTAATGATTATAATATGCATCCAATACCGTGCCGCTGATCCTGACAGCTATTGGGACAGGTTGTGATAACTTGGTGAAAAGGGAAAAGGGAGATGGAATAGTGATAATGTGCCGAAACAACTTCCTGTTTTCTTACCACAGGTTCAGATATATTAAAGAATTTATTAAACTTTTTTATCAGTAAGCGTATAAAATTACACTGATGACCTAATGTGGTACATTCAGCTGTGTACAACTTTTCAAGTAACTTTTAAAAACTATTTAAAACGGATACTTACAAAGGTGTATTTAAACCATTGCTAGATTTACAAATTTTATATTATTACGCATAATTATAGTATTCTAACACACAAATAACAAGTTATTGAAATTTAACTTAAATTTACAATATTTTAGAAAATTTTTATGATTAAAATACTACTTTTATTGATAGGATACCCCTATAAGGACGTTGATAGCTTTGTCTGGCAAAATAATAAAATGTACCGGTCTTTAGTACTTAACAAAATACTTAAACAGAAGAAGGAAATAGGTTTTAGTAAAAAAGAACTGGAGAACAAATACGGGCCTGCAAATACCATATACAATTCAGGTGCATGGAGCTATGATGTGCCCAAATTGTGGCTAAGAAAAAAGAAATGCGTACTTAACTTCTATTTTGATCTGGAAGATAAGGTTTTTCAAATAAGGCGAAAATACCGCGTGCGTTATTAATTCTATGATCTACGGTTACCATCTCGACAACTTAGCTGAATAACCAATCCACCTTTTAATAACAAATAACTATCTTAAAGTTGTATATGCTTAGTGCATTCAGTGAGCGTGTACCAACAACCTCACCTTACGGGTGTATAGGTACCCTCAATATATTTTATTGAAAACATCACTTAAGCAATTCTTGAACAAATTTTTGTATTTTACTTTACAAAAAGGCTACAAGATCTTAAAGCACAATTAAAGTTATTTGCTACATATCAAATGGTAATATGCTTAGTACCTGAAAAATATCTTTTATATCTTAGTAAAAAATATTTCGGTTTTTGCTATATATGCTTGCGCATTCAGTGAGTGTTAACCAACAACTTCACCTTACGGGTGTATAGGCACCCTCAAAATATTGTTTTACTAGGTAGTAATCAATTCAATACCTGCCTTTTCGGCTTTGTATTTTATCTTGGTCATCAGGTCGTAATAGCTCCAGTTACGCAATATAAACTGTTCTTCTTTTGCTATTTCCGCGTTTTCCCGTATATTCAATAACAACAGTGTTCCCGCCTGATGTTCTAAACAAAAATCAATCAGCCTTCTGCTGTACTCGTGCAGTCGGTTGTCTACATAATTACGCTCCATACCTTTAAACCTGTCCAGTGCTTTTAACTTTCTATGCTTACCCTTACCACCCCTGCAATACGTAACCCATTCTCTGGTTCGTGCATACGCAGCTTGTATTGCCAGCCTGCGGTGTAAAAATTCCTCCTTATTGCCAATGTGTAGTCTTCTCGTCCCTATTTTTACCGAAATAGGATGTTCTAACGACAAAGAAGCTTCAGCAACCACATCGGGCTTCAGGCAATGTACTTCTTTTGGGATTTCAAAAACTGCCAACCAAAAGATTTTGCCTTTTTCTAATTTGACACGCGACGTACAAAGTTTTATTTCTCCACTCAAAAGTTGCTGCAGCAATTTGTACTTGTCAGTAAAATCCCTGCCCAGATAAACTCTGAAAGGAATTTTAAATAATCGGAAACAAAATGCTCTTTTTTCCTCGTTATACTTAAATCTTTTAAAACCTTCTATACCGAAAAGAAACCCCCTGCTGGGCTTGAAATTATCTAAAGAACGATTACCGTTCACGTAGTCCATATAATTTTTTTTGAACTTATTAATCAGCTCATAATTAAGATAACTGAGTATGTTTGTTGGTATTTCTCCTTTAAAACGGTCACTCGCAACCCTATAAGTACAATTGGTATGAGAAAATTGCAGAATACCGTCCGGATCTTTCTTTTCATCTACCAGTTTAACTTTAACTTGTTCTGAAAGGTAGAAAAAATCTTTAATCATGGCCTGTACATAAAGGTGACTCATGATTAGGTTTGCTGCACGAACGCATCTGTCCTGCCAAGTATATAATTTATACCAAACTTCTCTTTTTTCCTCGGCTGTTGGCAGGTCAATTAGGATCTGTATTTTTCGGGTGAGTATTATTTTATCTTTTTCCATAATGACTGTTTTATAGTATATGTAACTGTTGCTGTGAGAACTGATATCCTGCCATAAATTCTTCATGTACTTCCTTTTGGGAAAGGTTGAGTTCTTTTGCTATTGCTGCGAATGAGCGATTCATTTCAAAGCGAAGTTTTAAGATATTTGCCTGTATCTCGCTCAAATTGGTTTTCATAGATTCAGGTTCAACCTTATGCTGCTTTTGTTCAAGCACCGCGTTTACACCAACGATCTTCTTAATATCATCAATTGCGCTTTTTACATCGTTTACGGTTTCCCTTGTACCCTTACCCATTACCTGCGCAATATGTTTGTACCTGAAACCATATTTCAGGCAGAGACTGATGAGGTGCCGTTTTTCGGGTTTGATAAGTGGCAGCACGTTGGTTACCAAATCTAAGAATCTTTGTTGTGACTCGTGATCGTTTAAGTTTTCAACAGCATCTGCAGGATCGTAGCCCGCCAGAAAATCCTGAAAATTTTCATAACTTTCCAAAGAATTTACCGTTCTAAAAAACTTGTTCCTTGGTTTTGAATAGTGCGAATAGCATGATCTTTTCATGACAAATTGCAAGAAAAACAAGATGTGCATTGGATCTTCTATTTTATCACGACATTCCCATAATCTTAAAAAAGTATCCTGTACCAGGTTTTCCACCTCATAATCATCATCAATTATCCTTTTGCCCAACCAAAAGATCCGTCTGTTGTATTGGGCGTGAATTTTTTCTAATGCTGCAGGGTCGCCTTTTTTTAGTAGTTGAAAGTTTTGTTGTGGCATAATAGTGGGGTTTTATATTATACAAGTTGTGTCTTCTCTCCTGCAAGGTTTTACAAACCTTGTAGGTATAAACTTTTTAATTTAGTTTTTAAAAAATAATTCGGTTTTTTACAATTAACATTTCATTCTTTAACTTATTCTGTTCATTTTGCCTTGATACAAAACGAACCAAAAAATCAAGACTTCATAAAAAAACCTACTCTTCAAATTTTTACACTAAACAAAATAATATTATTCATTCTTTGCTATTTTATAATATTGTATTCATGAATCTTCGATTTCGTTTCACTTCAAATGCAAACGACAGTGCAGCATTCATGAGAACAAAAACAAAATATTAAAGCTCGAATAAACAGGCATTTTGTTCTTAACGTGTAAAAACATTCATCGCTTTACGGCTTTTTTATAATGTCGGTTTTTAGATTCCTGTTATTAATACATTGTGTTCTCAATCAAAAATCCCATAGATCTATCCGCACTGTCATGCTGCACTCCGATGCAGCATCGCATCCAGTTTTTAATTTCTATTGTTCATTTTGTCTTGATAAAATACTACAGATCAATCCTATTTTTCATGTCACACTTCCGCTATAGCGAGACAATCAATCAGCATCACATCCTATCTTTATTTCACTTTCAGCTTCGGAATGTAATAAAGCCAAAGCTAAAATGGGGCTTCTCCATATAGCCCAAAAAAAGCTTTGGGTTTATGTTTTTGATCTTAGTTTCTAATGGTCAATTTTGTTTCACTTGATTTTCTGGACTATTTCTTAAATTAATCTCACTAATTCCTGGTAGAATCATTTCGGTTTTCTTGTACTTTTTTTAGACAAAAAGTACCAAAAGTCTTTTTTGCGGCGATCTTTTACTCGGTCGAAATTCACTTTTGAAGCTACCAGATCGAAACGGTGTTTCCCACCCCGATCTGCTTGCGCTTCATGCAGTGTTTCGACGCTCGATCAAAACCTCATACCGC
>Ga0256791_1000734_pt1 | contig 11067 bp, 12 predicted proteins | sample MC6MC0942MT_FD_190188 | JGI IMG/M metagenome (GOLD analysis project Ga0256791, IMG submission 190188) | Metatranscriptome of enriched soil aggregate microbial communities from Iowa State University, Ames, United States - MC6-MC0942-MT... | ecosystem: Environmental > Terrestrial > Soil >...
ATGGCCGAACAGCCGCTGCCCGGCGCACGCTTGTTGCACGGCATGTTGGTGTCGTAGAAGTACGGGCAGCGCGTGCGTTGCAGCAGATTGCCCGCCGTGGTCGCGCGGTTGCGTATCTGCCCGGACGCGCCCGCCAGAATGGCGCGCGACAGCACGGCGTAGTCGCGGCGCACGCGTGTGTCCGCCGCCAGGTCCGTATTGCGCACCAGGCTGCCCACGCGCAAACCGCCTTCGGGCGTCTCGGTGATCTGGTCCAGGCCCAGGCCGTTCACATCGATCAGGTGTGCAGGCGTTTCCACTTCCAGCTTCATCAGGTCAAGCAGGTTGGTGCCGCCCGCGATGAAGCGCGCGCCGCGCATCTGCGCCGCACTGGCCGCGGCTTCCGCCGGCGTGCGAGGGCGCTCATAGGTAAAGGGCTTCATGATTTGCCCCCCGCCACGTCGACGATGGCGTCAACGATGTTTGAATACGCGCCGCAGCGGCAGATGTTGCCGCTCATGCGCTCGCGGATCTCGTCTGCGCTGAGCAGCGGGCGTTCGGTGAGGCTGGCGCTGACGTGGCTGGGCACGCCTTGGGAAACTTCGTCCAGCATGCCGACGGCGGAGCATATCTGCCCCGGCGTGCAATAGCCGCATTGGTAGCCGTCATGCTTCACAAACGCCGCTTGCAAGGGATGCAGCGCGCGCGGCGACCCCAGGCCTTCGATGGTGGTGATCTCGGCGCCTTCGTGCATCACCGCCAAGGTCAGACAGGCGTTGACCCGCCTGCCATCCAGCATCACCGTACAGGCGCCGCACTGGCCGTGGTCACAGCCCTTCTTGGTGCCGGTCAGGTGCAGATGCTCGCGCAAGGCGTCCAGCAGCGTTGTGCGCATATCCAGCGACAGCTCGTGCGCCGTGCCGTTGACGCGCAAGTTCACGGTGGACGACATGGGCAGCGTGCCGGCTTGGGCCGCTTGCTGCGCCGTGGCGATTGATGGCGTGGCCATGGCGGTGGCGGACACGGCGCCTGCCTTCAGCAGATTGCGCCGGGTGATCTTGAGTGCTAGCGAATTTTCCAAGGCAGCCCCTTCATGAATGTGCAAAAGCCAGCAAGCCGCATTCCTGCGACGCTGGCGAGGTGGCAGGCGCGCCATCCAAACTGCGGATCTGCGCCGTTTGCCGAATGCGTTCCGCCGTCAGCTGCGCCAGGATCGACACCGCGATCTCCGGCGGCGTGCGGCTGCCGATGTCCAGGCCCACCGGCCCGTGCAAGCGTTGGACGGTCTCGTCCGAAAAACCAAAATGTTCGGCCAGCCGTTTGCGCCGGTTCGCATTGGTGCGGCGTGAACCCAGCGCGCCGACAAAGAAGGCCTGCGACGGCAGCGCTTCAAGCAGCGCCATGTCGTCCAGTTTCGGGTCGTGCGCCAGCACGATGATGGCGGTGCGGATGTCGGGCGCCAGGGCGGTGACCGCGTCGTCAGGCATGGCCGTCACCAGCTGAGTACCCGGCACATTCCACGACGCCGCGTACTCGTCGCGCGGGTCGCAGACGATGACGTCGAACTCCAGCGCCACCGCCATGGGCGCCACATACCGGGCGATATCGCCCGCCCCCACCAACAGCAGGCGCCACTGCGGCCCGTGCAGGGTCGTCAGCGATGCGCCGTCCCAACGGAAGCGGCCGCCCCGCTGCGCATGCGCCAACGTCGCAGCGCCATCCTTCAACGTGACGGTGCGGCTCACGAGTTCGCCGCGGCGCAAGCGCGTATCCAGCTGCTGCAACGCCGCCATGTCAGGGGCGGGCTCAATCAGCAGCTCCAGGATGCCGCCGCAAGGCAGGCCAAAATTCAGCGCCTCGTCGCGCGTGGCGCCATACGTCAACGCGTAAGGCTGCGCGGCCCACAAGGCGCCGCGCCGCATCTTGTCGATCAGGTCATCTTCAATACAGCCGCCCGAGACAGAGCCGGCGATTCGGCCGTCGTCGCGCACGGCCAGCCAGGAACCCGGCGGGCGCGGCGATGCGCCCCAGGTGGCGGCGACGGTGGCCAGTACCACGCGGTGGCCCTGGCGATGCCAGTCGCGGATGGCGGACAGCACTTGTAAATCCAGACTCTGCATGACGGCGCCCCCAGATAGTCGAACGAGTCTAACAACCGGCCCCTTTCGGGAAAAAGGGGCAAAATCTGCATACACCGTTGAAACCGACTCATCAATGCGAGCCTCGCTGGCCCCTTACCCTTAGCCGGTAGCCAGTAATCAGCTAGACGCCATCGGCAAGAATCATGCCCAATCCTCTGACCATTACTAGATCGTCATCAATGCCCACGACGGCGTGCGTGGGCTTGCTGCTAGCCGCTGGCCATGGGCGGCGCTTTGCCGCGATGGCGCCCGGGCAGGACAAATTACTGGCGCCGCTCGCGCCGGGCTTGTCCGTGGCGCAGGCCGCCGCCACCGCGCTTTGCGCCGCCACCGGCCGGACCATTGCCGTGACACGTGCAGACCAGGCCACGCTGCGCACCCTGCTGGCATCAACGGGGTGCGAGGTGCTTGTCGTCGGCCCCGAAGCCAACGGCATGGGCGACAGCCTGGCGGCCGCCGCGCGCCACTTGCTGAACACGGCGGCGCCGGGCGAACAATCTTGCCTGATCGCCTTGGCAGACATGCCCTGGTTGCGTCACGACACCTGCCAGCAGGTGGCGCAGGCGGCGCAGGAACATTCCATCGTCGTACCCACGTGGCAAGGCCGGCGGGGCCACCCGGTGGCATTCAGCCGCGTGTTGTGGCCGGAACTTGCCACGCTGTCGGGCGACACGGGCGCGCGATCGCTGTTGGCCCGGCACCCGGTTACGGAACTGGCGGTGGACGACGCCGGCGTGCTGGCCGACATCGACACGCCGCAGGACTTGCGTCCTGCCGTCAGTGGCCGGTGCCGGCCCTGACCGGGGAATTGTGTAAATCTATAAAGCGGCGACGCGCGCTTCTTCACACTTCTTAAATGGATTGAAGAAGGTTGCCACGCCCCTCCCGATACATTGCCCGCCAGCGGTCGCGGACCGCAACGCCATGCACGGGAGGAAACGGTGTCGGAAGTCGTCGTCTATATCAGAAGCCAGCCGCAGTGGGGCGACCAGATCGTCGCGCTCCCCACGCTGTACCAGTTGAAAACGGGATGGGCGTCTGAACGAATCCGCGTGGTGGCGCGTGACGACGTGGGCGGCTTCTACCGGGCCGTGCCTTGGGTGGATGAGTTCGTGCGCGTCGCCTCGTTCGGCGACACCGTGCGCACCTTGACGCCGAATACACAGATGTGCGTCAGCCTGCATCACAGCAGCGAACGCGTCGGCATGGCCACCCTGCTGCGGCCGCCCGCCATTCGGCTGGGGTTTCGCAATGCGCGCTTGAGCGACCTGATCTGGACGCACTGCCACCGCAAGACCACTGCCGAATACATCGGCCTGGCCAACTTGCGCCTGCTGGCCACCTACCGGCCCTTTGACGCCGAAGACGCCACGCGGCGCTGTTTTCAAACGCTGGCCCGCCCGCATCTACGCTCATCGCCCAGCGCCGACGTCGTCATGATTCCCGGCGGCGGCGCGGGGGCGTTCAAACGCTGGGGGCTGATGAATTTCCTGCGGCTGGCTGACCGGCTCACGCCATTGCTGGGCGCAGACGCCCGCTTCCTGTTCGTGCTGGGGCCGCAAGAAGCTGCCGAACGCGAAGCGCTTGAAGCCATGCGCCGCCCGGACTTTGCCATCGCCTATTGCCGCACCCTTTCCGAACTCAGCGCCATCATGCTGCGCGCACGGCTGGTGGTGGCCAACGATTGTGGCCCCTCGCACATTGCGCAAGGCGCCTGTGTGCCCTATGTGGGCATCTTCAACGAACCCAATCCCGAATGGTTCTGGGACCGGCCCTATTCGGCCGCTGTCGTCCCCCCAAATCCTAAAGACGGCATTGACGCCATCACGCCCGACGACGTGCTGCAGGCCTGCCAAAACGTACTGGAGCATCATGCGCGTTCTTCATACGCTGGCTGAACACAGCCTGGGCGGACTGGAATTCCGAACACTGGAGCAGGCCAGCTGGCTGCAACGCACAGGCTACGGCGTGGCCATCGCGGCGCCCGCCGCCAGCGCCGTCAACCATGAAGCCCGGCGGCGCAATCTGGACGTGGTGGACATCGACTTCAGCCCCGCCTATGCGCCCGGTACGGTCTTGGCGCTGCGGCGCGCCGTCAAAGCGCTGAACATCAGCGTCATCGACAGCCACAGCCGCGCCGACGGCAAGACGGCGGCGCTGTGCCGCGACCTGTGCGCGGTGGTTCGCACGCGCCACTTCGCCAAGCCGATGCGCACCTCGCCGCGCCGCCGGCTGGAATGGAAGATCGGCTGCGATCACGTCATCGCGACCAGCCATACCGGCAGGCACGAACTGCTGGCAGCGCGGTTCGCGCCAGAAGATCGCATCAGTGTGGTGGGGGAATGGGCGGCGGATGCGTTTTTTCAGACGGGCTGCACCGCCGGCCTGCGCGTCAGCGCCCGGCGCGAACTAGGGCTGCCCGCGTCCGACGCCGCCTGCGTCATCGCCACGATTGGCATGTTGCGCCCGGAAAAACGGCAGGCCGACCTGCTGCGCGTCGTGCAGCGCTTGCGCGCGCAGGGCGTGCCCGCGGTGGCGCTGGTCATCGGCATGCCCACGCCCGCCACCCAGCCGTATGCCTACGAGCTTTACCAATTGGCCGTGGACCTAGGCATCTCGGAACACACCGTGTTCGCCGGACACCGGACCGATATCGCCCAGATCATCCACGCCGCCGATGTGGTGCTTGTGCCATCGGCCACGGAAGCCTGGTCGCGTATCGTGCCCGAAGCCTACGCTTCGGGCCTGCCCGTGGTCGCCAGCCATGTCGGAGGACTGCCCGAGATCATCTCGCCCGGGCAAACCGGGTGGCTGGCCGCGCCCGGCAACATCCGGGAATTCGCCAACTGCATCTTGCAGATCCGCGCCCAGCCCGTTGATGCGCAAGCCGTAACCGCCCGCGCGCGCGCCTATGCGGAGCAGCACTTTCGGCTGTCAGCAAAAATGATCAGCACCTTGGATGCCTATAAAAAGGCGATGGGCGCGCCGGTCAGCCTCGAATCCCGGTAACCGCCCGAAGACGGCTGACGCTGGTTTGCCGTGCGCCGACGCATCCGGCGCCCTGCGGCAATTCCCATTGGATAAATACGTCTTTTCGCATCAGCACGATTATCTTTGTGCTGGCTGGCGAGGTCATGCAGATTATCTGCTCCATTATTGTGGGCGACGGCCAAACCGCAAGCAAAGACGCTATAGACACTACCACTGCATTGTTCAGCATCCGGATTCGCTATCTATACGGAGCGCGCAGTGTAGTGAGGGTTATGCGAAATCCACGCTAGGAAAGGCAAACAAAGAAAACAGAAAGTATCTAACACATTAACTGTATTTCGATTTATTCCGCAATAAATAATTTTGCTTATCGAACCAGTCCTATATCCGGGGCAATGGGTGGCAACTACATTCGGCACTGAACTTTCACCGGCGCGCCGGCGCCCGTCTTTATTTTCAAATTGAATGCCACTGAACCGAACGCTTAATGGATACGCCGCCACCCCAAACATCGAGCCGAGTGCGTTGGGCCTGTCTGGCCGCGTCAGCGCTGATCTGCCTGGAGCCCCAGGGGCAACAGGCCGTACTGAGCGCCACCCGAGCCCTGGCGAACTCTCGCGAAAGCGCCAGATTGCCACGCAGAGGCGGTATCTTTCGGTGCATCTTGACGGTCTCCAACTTATGGAGCGTGCATTATCAATGGGACAAGAAGGGAATACTGATCGAGCATCTCGAACCGTGGAGCCCGCTACGCTGACAGCGCCCGCCCCTGCCCTTGAACTTGCCCCGAAAATGTCACATGGCGATGGCGAACCCGCTTATGTGCTCTTGCGCCATGACGAGTATCTGGAATTGCTTCAGGCCTATCTGCCGGGTAATGCCGGTACCGATTCGATTACCGATACGGTCTTTCAACCCCAGCTTGCATTGGCTGAAAACGATCTGCTGACGGCTACCGCCAAACAGGATATCGACCTGGCGTACTTAGCCAATGAAGCACCATACGTTCCCGATGACGGCACCATCCCCCAGGACGTGCTGGAAAACGTCATCCAGAACCGTTGGCCCTTGCCGCGCGCATGGCGCGAATACTTGAAACTGTCCAAGCAGGAAGTTGCCGCGCGCGCCGATATCTCAGACCGGCGTTACGGCGAATTGGAGGACAGCTTCGTCAGGCTCAGCAAACGGCGCAAGGCCATGATTGCAGACGGCTTGGCGCTGCAAGCGGCGCAATTGCTCGCGTAATAGAACGCGGCAGCAGGCAGCGCGAGGCCCGGTGCGTTAACCGGACAGCGAGTTCTTGTAGATCTTGCCGTCCTTCATGATCAGCCGCAGATTCTTCGCCGGATCGCCCAGGAAATCCAGATTACGGGCCGGGTCGCCATCGGCCACCAGCAGGTCAGCAAACGCGCCGGGAACAATGCGCCCGAGCGCATGCGGATAGGGATTGCGCGCGCCAGACAAGCCCAGCAGTTCGCCGTTGGCGCCCGTGGCCTGGGCAAGCGCGGTCAGCGGGTCATAGAAGCGCACCATCTTCGCCAACTGCCTGCCTTGGCTGGGCGTGTTCTTGGCGTTGAACAGAATGTCCGTGCCCCATCCCGTCTTGATGCCGTACTTTTGCGCCAACGCATAGGCGTTGACCGTGCCTTCGGACACCAGGCGCTGGCTTTCGCGCCGCTCTGCGTCGGGGTAGGTATTGGCGTCTTCGTCCATCAAGAAGGGCTGCAAGCTCCACCACACGCCTTCGTCACGCATCATCCGCGCGCTGGCCTCGTCCGCCAGCTGGCCGTGCTCGATGCTTTTCACGCCCGCCTTGATGGTGCGCTGGATGCCTCGGGGCGTGTAGACGTGCGCCATCACATAGGTGTTCCAATCCGCCGCCGCGTCCACCGCCGCACGCACTTCAACTTCCGAGAACTGCGTGCTGTCCAACGGGTCATAAAGCGAGGCCACGCCGCCGCCTGCCATGATCTTGACCTGCGATGCGCCCAGCATCAGCTGTTCGCGCACGCGGCGCAGCACCTGGTCCGCGCCATCGGCAATCATCGCAACGCCGCGCTGCTCCACCAGATTGTGCGGCGTGTCGGCGCCGCGTGGCACCTCGCTGCGCAAGCGAAAATCGCCATGCCCGGCCGTCTGCGAAATCATCGCGCCGCTGGGGTAGATGCGCGGGCCGGGCACCATGCCTTCATCAATGGCGCGCTTTAACGCAAACGCCGGCCCGCCCGCATCGCGTATGGAGGTGAAGCCGCGCAGCAGCGTGCGCTCGGCCTCTTGGGCTGCCGCAATGTAGAGATACCCCAGGTCGGCCGTCATGGCCGTGGTCTGTGCAATAGCGGCCAGCATCGTGTGCCAATGCACATCGATCAGCCCGGGCATCACCAGCTTGCCCTGGCAATCAATCACCTGCGCGCCTTCCACGGTTTCACCGGCAGCGGGCAAGGCAGTGATCACGTTGCCCTGGATCAGCACCTGCACCCCGTCCTGCACCGGCTTGCCGGACCCATCGAACAGCCGCAGATTGGTCAGCAACTGGGGGCGGTCGGACACGGCGGGACGCCGCACAAGGTCGTCCGCCGCACGCAACGAGGTAAACGGAATCAGCGTCGCGGCAATGCCGCCCAGAAACAGCCGGCGCGACATGTCGGCCATGACGCGTTGATAAATCAGCGTGCAGGCCACGCTGCCACATTGGCAGACCCGATTGCGGCGGGAAAGATAACCCTGCGACGCATCGCGGCGGGACATTGCGGACACGCCCATAGCAGACTCCTGATGGCGCTTATTTTGCGAAAGCGCGGCGCAGCCGTTCCAGTTCGGCGGTGTTCAGCCGTTTGGCTTCTTGCTCCGCATAATTGCGTTCCCCCGCATCATACGAGCCTTCGTAGATGCACCGGCTACGCAGCCATTTGCAGTTGTCACTGACCACCCGTTCCGAGGCGGCGCTGGAACTTGAACCTGCCTCGGCGGCAGGCGCGCCGGGCTTCACCGACGAACAGCCGGCGACAAGCGTCGCGAACAATAGGGCGACTCCGTAGCGGCTTAGCGTTTGAACAGACATGTTTCGGGCCTTACATCGCAAATAGACGGTTGTAGCAAGCCGCGCGTCAAATTGGCGTTCAACAAGGGGCCTCGCGGCCACGCGCGATTCGGCTTAATCCTCCTCGGCGCCAGACAAGTCGGTGAAGTCCACCACCTTGCCGTCCTGAATGTTGACCATGATGCCGTAGGGTTCGCAGATGGGAAACACGCCGTCTGCGAAAAGAATCGACCATTCGTCTGCGCTATGGAAAATGACTTCCGGCCCCTCCACGACGGGCACGCCCGCCGGAAGCTCGAAGGATTCGTCCGCCCCCAGGGCCTCGGGGTCGGATCGGAAAACGCTTTCCAGATAGGCGTTGGCTTGCGCAATCCAGCCGCCCAGATCCGCCATGATGCGTTCAAACGCCGCCAAGCCGGCTTCATTGTCTTGAGAATCCGCCAGCACCTGCACGGACACATAGACCTTGCCGTCGTTGATATCGGGGGCCGTGTCGTAGGTGCCCTGTAGATAGCGCAGGCCGTCTTCGCTGGTATTCAGGGTCAGGGCGGACAAGGGGGAATTGGGGGCGGTCATGGGGGTGTCCTTGAAAACGGAGTCAGGGTCCATTGTGCGCGAAGTGCGAGGCAATGAGGGTGGCAATAAGGCAGCCAGCGCAATACCCATGGCCGTCACCCTGATCCGAATTCTATTCGTTGACCTGTGCCTGGCAGGCATCCCTCTGATGGTTGGGGTAGGAAGGTGCAGGCTGACAGCACCCTCGTGGGATGACCACGGGAATCCGTCTGAGATATGTCGATGATGGCGGCTGGATCATTGTGTAATGCGTAGCATGGGTATGTGTGGCTTGCGCCGGTAGGCGCGATCCGCCAGGAGAACCACATGCTTTACCCCATCTACGTCCACAAGGAAAAGGGCAGCGCCTACGGCGCGTCTTTTCCTGACTTCCCGGGTTGCTACGCGGCAGCCGCCACGCTACAACGCCTGCCGTCAGCGGCCCAAGAAGCCGTGGAGGCCCATTTTTTTGGTGAAACCGAACCCATTTCGCCGCCCTCCGCCCCTGATGTGTGGATGAAGACAAAAGCATTCAAAGGCGGATTCTGGATGCTGGTCGAGATCGACGTGTCCAAAGAACCCTACCCCGCCTCCAACGTATGCGACAAACAATAAACCTCTGACCAGGCCGCCCCGGCGCCGTAGTCGCGCAACGCTGGCGCATTCAGCACGTCGCCGTCACATGCCGCTACGGCATTGATTTCGTAGCCGTTGATGATGTAGATCCAGTCGGCTGTTTGATCCTTGCCGCCGCGTATCTGCTGCTCGGTCGTAGCGGCGATGGGCGGGGTTTGTGTCATCAGCAGGTGGGCGCCTGAAATGCCGGCTTGCTGGGACACGGACGCCGCATGCGCCTTCAGATACGCACGCAATTCGTCTTGCGCGCCTGGCCGCGGCGACAGGCGGAGGGTGAGCGCGTATCGGGCCAAGCCGCCGCCAGCGCTTTCCAGCACGCGGCACTGGCTGCGGATCATGTTGCGATGCTGCGGCATCAAGGTCGTGGACCACGGCGTCGGACGATTGAGCCGGTTCAAGTAGGCGGGCGAACTCAACGTTTCGTAGGCATCCAGCTCGTACAGGACGAAGAACCCTTCTCCGCCCCGCGCGCTCACCCATCGCGACCCGCGCAAGAACCCCGGCACATTCATCCGCTCTGGAAAGTGTTCATGCGAATGCCAGTCTTCGAACTCAGCGCGCCAAGCTGGCGAAATGTCCCACCACATGGCGATGGCGGCGTCTCCTAGCAGCGCCATGATCAGCGCTTGGCCCGCAGCGTGGACAGTTCGGTGGCCGTCTGTTGCATGACCTCTGGGCCGATCTCTGCCGAGAACTTATCGACCACGGGTTTCACGGCGTCGCGCAACTGGGTGACCTGCTCCGGCGTCAAGCCATTGACCTGCATCAGCTTCTTCAAATCGTCGATAGCCACGGCTTCCTTGGCTTGCGAGATCTTGCGCTGCTGCGCCTTGGCTTCGGCGGCCGCATCCAGAATGATCTGGCGCTCGGCTTGCGTCATGCCGTCCCACGTTTTCTTGCTCATCAAGAAAGGCATGCCGGTGTAGATATGGCGCGTGAGCGACAGGTACTTCTGCACCTCGGCGAATTTCGCGGACTGGATGACGCCCACGGGATTGTCCTGCCCATCTATCGCCTTGGATTCCAGCGCGCCATAGACTTCGCCAAAGGTCATCGGGACCGGATTGGAACCCAAGGTCTTGAACATGTCGATATAGACCGGCGCGGCAATGACGCGAATTTTCAAGCCCTGAAAATCCTGCACCGTTGAAATGGGCCGCTTGCTGTTGGTCATGTTGCGAAAGCCCAGGTCCCAGATGCCCAGGCCGATCAGACCGTGATCCGACAGCCCGCCCAACAGCCGTTGGCCGACCGGCCCATCCGACACCGCATACGCTTCCTGCGCATCGTTGAACAGGAACGGCAGGTCGAACACCATGAAGCGCTTGTCGATGCCGGCCAACAAGCCCGTCGCCATGGACGTGAAATCCAGCGTGCCGCCGCGTACCGCTGACAGGTTCTGCGGGTCGCCGCCCAACACGGCGTTGGCGTAGATCGACACCTTCATCTTGCCGCCGCTTTTCTCGGCGACAAGATCGGCAAATTTCTGCGCGCCCTGGCCTAGCGGATGATCCTGCGCCAGGCTGAAGGCGAACTTCAAGGTGCGCGTCTTGACGTCCTGCGCGGCCGCCGTGGCCATCAGCGCCAGGCTCGCCAAGAGCGATGCGGCTGCCGTTGCGGCAACGCGAACAGGCGAATGCTTCGTCTTCATCTCCAACCCCTTATTCCATTTGGTGGTGGCAAGTGGTCCGCATCCATCGACCGCCGCAGCAGACCTTATCGTTG
>Ga0256791_1000735_pt1 | contig 11050 bp, 6 predicted proteins | sample MC6MC0942MT_FD_190188 | JGI IMG/M metagenome (GOLD analysis project Ga0256791, IMG submission 190188) | Metatranscriptome of enriched soil aggregate microbial communities from Iowa State University, Ames, United States - MC6-MC0942-MT... | ecosystem: Environmental > Terrestrial > Soil >...
CAACAAAGCAGATATCGCTAAAATCATGGGACAGAATTTTCTACGGATTTTAAAAGAAAACGAAGGGTAAAGTAAAGGATAGAAATTTGTAATTTCGTAGAATGGCAAAAACAAAATCAGCATATTTCTGTCAGAACTGTGGCTATGAGGCTCCCAAATGGATGGGACAGTGTCCTTCGTGCAAACAATGGAATAGTTTCGTGGAGGAAGTGGTCGAAAAGTCAAGCTCAAAAGTTCCTGAATGGCGAAGCACGACGACAATAACGGGGAATACAAAGCGGGCAAACAAGGCGGCTATTATTCATGAGATTGTATATCAGGATGAATCGCGTATCTTGACTCCAGATCAGGAGTTTAATCGGGTGTTGGGAGGGGGAATCGTCCCGGGTTCCCTGGTGTTGATAGGAGGCGAACCCGGAATTGGAAAATCCACATTGATGCTCCAGCTGGCTTTGTCCATTCCACAGGTTAAAACCCTGTATATTTCCGGAGAGGAGAGTGAGCAGCAAATCAAGATGCGGGCCGAGCGATTGTCACAATCCTCTAAAGCCAATTGTTATATTTTGACGGAAACATCTACACAAAATATTTTCAAGCAGATTGAGACAGTACAACCTAATGTCATTGTCATAGATTCCATCCAAACCTTGCATTCAGCGCAGATTGAATCGGCACCGGGTTCGGTTTCTCAAGTGCGGGAATGTACAGCCGAATTACTCCGGTTTGCCAAAGAAACCAGTACCCCAGTATTTATTGTAGGACATATTACCAAGGATGGTTCCATTGCAGGACCGAAAGTCTTGGAACATATGGTCGATACCGTACTTCAATTTGAGGGCGACCGCCATCATGTCTACCGTATATTGCGTGCGGTAAAAAATAGGTTTGGCTCCGCGTCGGAATTGGGTATATATGAAATGCAGGGCTCCGGATTGCGGGAGGTGTCAAATCCGTCCGAAATTATGATTTCACAGCGAGATGAGCCCGTGAGTGGTGTTTCCATTGCTGCCATGCTCGAGGGAATGCGGCCGATGATGATTGAAGTTCAGGCCTTGGTGAGCAATTCAGCATTTGGTACAGCCCAACGTTCATCTACAGGTTATGATACAAAACGATTAAACATGTTGTTGGCTGTATTGGAAAAGCGATTTGGTTTTCGGTTAAGTGCACAGGATGTTTTTTTGAATATTGCTGGAGGACTTCGTGTTGAAGATCCAGCCATCGATCTGGCAGTTATCGTGGCTATTATTTCGTCACAACAAGATATTCCGATAAAGACCAGTCTGACCTTTGCCGGCGAAGTTGGTTTATCGGGAGAGATCAGAGCTGTAAATCGCATTGAACAACGTATCCAAGAAGCAGAGAAGTTGGGCTTTGATGGGATATTTATTTCCAAGTTTAATACCAAAGGATTGGATGCCAAGAAATATAATATTGCCATTAGGCCAGTAGCTAAATTGGAAGACCTGTTTAGCGCTTTATTTGGCTAAATAGAATAATAAATCAGTAAAAAAAAACAGGTGCCCGATTTTCGGACACCTGTTTTTTTCTTTAATATTTCTCCTATTGCCCTGTAGCCTCTTGGCTAACATACATTCTTACTTCAATACTTCTTTTAGCTTCGCACGTAAAGCATCTCCATGTAAATTCTTCGCAATGATTTTTCCATTCGGATCAATCAGTACATTTTGGGGAATAGATTTCACCGCGTACAATGTACCAACATCATTTTGCCAACGTTTTAAGTCAGAAACATGTTTCCAATGTAGCTTGTCTGTGTGAATGGCCTTGATCCAAGAGTTACGGTCTTTGTCAAAGGATATACCCAGGATTTCAAAGTTGTCTCCTTTGAACTGTTCGTACGTTTTTACAAGATCTGGACTTTCAACGCGACAGTCTGGACACCATGAGGCCCAAAAATCAAGTAATACATATTTACCTTTGAAATCGGATAGTTGTACAGGGGTGCCTGTTGTATCATTTTGTGTAAAAACAGGCGCAACTTTGCCGATCTGAACCGTCTCCAGTGCATTTAGATATTCCTGAAACTCTTTCCCTTCAATGGAATTTTTTACATTGCCACTCAAGGTATTATAAAGCGCCTGTAATTCAGTATAGACAGGGTCGTAACCGCCTACACGGCGCAAATCAACTAAAGTTGAGATGGAATCCGGTGCAGCTTTTACGCGGGCGATATATTCCTGTTTGGTCAATTCTTTTTTCTGTGCTAAACCGAAGAACGGAAGAACCAAAAAAAGTAGTGTGATGTATTTTATCATGTTGCTATTCTTGTATATATTTACAAATATAAGAAAATCCACTAATTTGGTAGATTAATAAAATGTCAAAAAATGAACTTCAACCTAATACCTAAACTTCCACATGTCGGTACATCGATCTTTACCAAGATGACCATGCTTGCCAATGAGGAGCAGGCGCTGAACCTGTCGCAGGGTTTTCCGGACTTTGAGACAGATCCCAAGCTTGTGCAATTGGTCTCCGCCGCAATGGAGAAAGGGCACAACCAATATGCACCAATGATCGGTGCACAAAGTCTACGGGAGACGATCGTAAATAAATACAAGAAGGTATATGCCGTGGATATAGATCCGACTGAAGAACTCACGGTGACAGCCGGAGGAACCCAGGCTATCTTTACGGCTATAGCAACAGTTGTTGGTGCTGGAGATGAAGTGATTATATTTGAACCGGCATATGATAGTTATGCCCCAACGATTGAATTGTTTGGAGGTAAGGTTATTCCAGTTCGATTATTGGCACCAGATTTTCAAATTGACTGGGATTATGTGGCTACACTGATCAACGAAAAAACACGATTGGTGATTATCAATAATCCGAATAATCCTACTGGAAAAGTACTTGGAAAAGAGGACCTGAATAAACTTGGGAAGCTATTAGCGGGAACAAATACCCTCTTATTAAGCGATGAAGTTTATGAACATCTCGTTTTTGATGGCGTGTCACCACAATCTGTTTTAAGTATACCGAGCTTACGGGAGCGGAGTTTTGTTGTCGCTTCCTTCGGAAAGCTGTTGCATACTACGGGATGGAAGATCGGCTACTGTGTGGCGCCAGTCCTATTGATGCGTGAATTTCGGAAAATCCATCAGTTTAATGTATTCAGTGTTAATACGCCTATGCAGATTGCAATCGCTGAATATTTGAAAGATATTGCTTACGTGGAGAGTCTCGCTGGCTTTTTCGCGAAGAAGAGAGACTTACTCAAAAATGGATTAGTACAGTCCCGTTTCAAGATTCTCCCTTGTGAAGGAACCTATTTTCTTAATCTCGATTATAGTGCCATTAGTCAAGAGAAGGAATTTGATTTTGCCTGCTATTTGACAAAACATTACAAAATAGCGACCATTCCACTCTCTGCGTTTTATAAACAAGCTACAGATCAGCAGGTTTTACGTGTTTGTTTTGCTAAGCAAGATGCCACTTTATTAAAAGCAGTAGCGATTTTAAATGAAATATAGCGGGATTTCTATGCTAAAATAAGGGCTAAAAGGTTTTATTTAAAATATTGTTAAGAATAAGCCACTTTATTAAAATTTTACTTCAACTTAACTCACTAATTTCATAAATTTGTAATTCACGTTTATCAATATATCCATAAAATGGCTAGATTAAATTTATTGGAAGAAACACGCTTCGAAAAAGTCCCCGTAAGCGTCTATCCAGATCAAAATTCAGCTTCGAAAAACGTTGCAAATCGTATTGCTGAAATTATTCGTGCAAAGCAGGAGAAAGGTGAAAAAGCTGTTCTAGGTCTTGCTACCGGTGCTACACCGGTGAAAGTTTATCAAGAATTGATTCGCTTGCACAAAGAAGAAGGTTTAAGCTTTAAGAACGTGATTACCTTCAATCTTGATGAATATTTTCCTATGCAACCTGACGCCGATCAGAGCTATGTGACTTTTATGAACAAAAACTTGTTCGATCATGTAGACATTGATAAGGCGAATGTAAATATTCCTGATGGTACCCTAGCACCGGATCAAGTCAATGCATTTTGTGAAGCATACGAACAAAAGATTACAGCTGCTGGTGGTTTAGATATTCAATTATTAGGTATTGGTCGTACAGGCCATATTGGTTTTAATGAACCAGGTTCTGCTCCAAACTCTGGTACTCGTATTGTTACCTTAGACGATTTGACACGTCGGGATGCATCACGTGCTTTTGGTGGTAAAGAAAATGTACCGAGAAAAGCCATCACGATGGGCGTAGGTACAATTTTCAAAGCGCGTGAAATTATCTTGATGGCTTGGACTGAAACGAAAGCCGAGATCATTAAGAAAGCGGTTGAGGGTGAAATTTCGTCAGAGATTCCTGCAACCTATCTTCAACTATCGGATAATGTCGAATTCATCTTAGATGAAGCAGCGGCATCCTTGTTGACACGTTTTGACCTTCCATGGTTGGCAGAAGATGTTACCTGGACGCCAACATTGATCAAAAAAGCTGTTGTTTGGTTAGCGCTGGAAATCAATAAACCGATTTTGAAACTGACGGACGAAGACTATAGCGCTCATGGTATGGCAAAGTTGGTGACAGAAACTGGCCCTGCTTATAATATCAATATTCGTATTTTTAATGAACTTCAACATACGATTACAGGATGGCCAGGTGGTAAACCTAATGTAGACGATTCGCAACGTCCAGAGCGTGCTAATCCAGCTAAGAAAAATGTGATTGTATTTTCTCCACACCCTGATGATGATGTCATCTCTATGGGCGGTACATTTATCCGTTTGGCTGATCAAGGACACAATGTGCATGTTGCTTACCAGACTTGTGGTAATACAGCTGTGTGGGATGATGATGTAGTACGTTATTTAGAATTTGCTGAAGATCTGGCAAATCAAATTGGTGCAAATACAGAGGCCGCTCAAATCAATCGGATTTATGATGAGGAAAGAGCAATCTTTGCAACGAAAAAACCTAATCAGATCGATACCGAACTTGTTCGCAAAATAAAGGCATTGATCCGTAAAGGAGAAGCTATTGCTGGAGCTCGTTTAGTCGGGTTGCCAGATGAAAATATCCATTTCCAAGATCTACCATTCTACGATAGACAAAAATTTGCGAAAGAAGTATCGTTTGAAGATGATATCCAACAAACGATGGAATTGTTGCGTCAGGTGAAACCTCACCAAGTATTTGCAGCAGGAGATTTTGCAGATCCACATGGTACGCATAAAGTGTGTTTCGATATTTTGTTCGAGGCTTTGAGAAGATTGAGCAAAACTGACGAGTGGACAAAAGACTGTTGGTTGTGGTTGTATAGAGGTGCATGGCATGAATATCCGATCCATGAGATCGAAATGGCTGTTCCATTATCCCCACAAGAGGTATATCGCAAACGTTTAGCGATCTTCAAACATCAATCTCAAAAAGATCTACCTGTATTCCCAGGTGATGATCCACGTGAATTCTGGGTACGTGCTGAAGACCGTACAAGCGATACCGCATCAATGTATGACCGATTAGGTCTTGCAAACTATGAAGCGATAGAAGCTTTTGTGAGATGGAAATTTGACTAAAATAGTCTGAATTGATATAGGAAAGCGCTGAATCTTAATTGGTTCAGCGCTTTTTTGTTTTTAGTTGTTATAGCAAGCAAAATTTTTATACCTTTGCCTTACTATTTAGATTAATTAAAAATAATTACCCAAGATTATTAACATGGACAAACACTTACTTGCACTTGCCTCTACATTTTTAATCGGAAGCGCTGTATACGGTCAGACTTCAGGAATCGTAAAAGGAAAGGTTGTGGATGCAAACAACAATCCATTAAGCTCAGTAACCGTTTCAATCGGTGATAAAACAGTACGGACAGACCATAAAGGTCATTTTAGACTTCAAGGTGTCGATCAGAATGCAATCATCCGTTTTACTTATTTAGGTTATCAGGCTACATCTGTTGATTATGTCTTTAGTTCCACTAGCCGTGAGGTCGTCATAAAACCGGTGGTGTTAGTGAGCAATGAGCGAGCTATTGATGAAGTGGAAGTGTTCGGTGAGCGGAATAAAAAGCCGAAGGGGCTGGAGATGATTACCCGTATGCCTTTAAAACCTTCCGATCAGATTCAGAGTATATCGGTGATATCCAACAAAGTAATTCAAGATCAGGGTATATTAACATTGACTGATGCTGTTCGAAATATTCCGGGTGTTACGCTATTTGGTTCTTACGGCGGTGTCAAAGAATCACTATCTACACGGGGTTTCAGAGGTGTGCCAGTTTTGAAAAATGGGGTGCGCATGGATTCACAGTTTCAGACGGCTTCGGGCGTTGTTGATATGCAAGGGGTGGAGTCTATCCAGATGATCAAAGGATCGGCAGCGGTGACGCAAGGTGTTATTACTGACTTAGGGAATGCCGGAGGCGTGATTAACGTCGTGACAAAGACACCTAATTTTACAAACTCTGGCGAAGTTGGGGTACGTGTGGGAAGCTGGGGGCAGTTTCGGCCAACATTCGATTTTCAGACAGTATTAGATAAAAAGGAGACTGTTGCTTTTCGTATGGACGGAGCCTATGAAAGAAGTGATAGTTTCAGAAAAGGCCTTTCAGCCAACCGTGTCTATCTGAATCCATCACTGGCTTGGAAGCCTACTGAGAGAACAACGATCACATTGGAGGGGGATTATTTCAACGATAACCGCACTCCGGTAAATTCGGCAGTTAACCTGAACCCTTCGCAGGGTGTCAATGCATTGTATGTCATTCCCAACAATAAATTCTTGGGAATGAATTCTGATAATGTTAATACGGAGATGAAGAGTTTTATGGGCCAGATTAATCATGAATTGAGCGATCGTTGGAGCATTCGCGCTTCGATAGCGACCTCATCTTATCAGGTCGATAACCTGACAACATCAGCGACTCTGATAGAGGACAGTGAGAAAAAATACAATACTTTTTCACGGAAGATGAGCAAGAGCTTAAGGGATGATAAGAACAAGACATTTCAATTTGATCTGATTGGAAAAGATCTTTATACAGGTAACGTAAAACATCTGGTACAAGCAGGAGTTGATTATCGTATCGCTGATGCGACAACAACTTCATTTGGCACGAAATTGAGTTTGTTGGACAGTAAAGTTCTTTTGTCAAAGGCAGGACAATCTGCATTAGCTGGGGGTACAATCGACGTGATTGATATTCATGGTGATTGGGCCAATGATTTGACTCAAGTATCCTATGTGGATTCATTGGGGAACAAACAGGTAGGAAAAAAGGTGGCTTTTGAGGCTAAAACGCCGGTGAGAAATTACTATTCTTCTGTTGGTTTCATGGCGCAGGATGTTATTGAATTCAATAAATATATTAAAGCAGTATTAGGTTTACGTTACTCTGAAATCACCACGAAGGACTTTACATCAAACGGAAATAAAAGGGAGTCAGCCTGGAATCCGATGGCGGGAGTTATCGTTACGCCTTTCGAGAATTTTAATGTCTTCGGATCTTATACGAACTCGACCAATCTCAGAAGTGCTGCCAACATTTTAACAGACGGGACCAAGGCTGGAGCTTCAACGACAGAACAATTTGAAGCAGGAATCAAGTCCGATTGGTTAGGCAATAGATTACGGTTTAATTTAACCTATTTTCATATCTATACGTCAGACTTGACCAATGCGGAATACAATTCCGAAAATCAGACAACTGGACTTTATTTTAAAGCCGGTGATTTAATCCGGGATGGGATCGAAGCGGAATTAAATGGTCGTGTGTTGGAAAATCTAACGGTAATGTTAGGTTATGCATATTTGGATGCCCGATATAAAAACTCTCCATCCTATATGAATGGCTCCGCGCCGATGAATGCGCCAAAACATACCGCCAATGCTTGGGTACAATATGTCTTTAATCAAGGAGTCTTAAGAAATCTGAGTTTAAGTGCCGGTGTTTATTACGTAGGCGATCGTCCAGTAAATGAATATAGTCTAACACCGCAAGGCCACGGGGAATATTATGGCGAAAAACCATTCAATATGCCAGCTTATACAACTTTAAATGCACAGGTGGGTTATAAATGGCGAAGGTTTGATGCAAAAGTTTTTGTTAACAATATCACCAACGAGATTGGCTTGAACTCGTATTTCCGAGGCGGTTTTATCAATCAGATCGACCCTAGAAATGCGGCTGTTTCATTAGGCTATAAGTTTTAAGCAGATAGCATTTAATCGTGAGCACAAGTAAAAAGGGATGATTTCGAATAGAAATCATCCCTTTTTCAGTTTTAGAATTGCTATCGGCCTATACTATTTCGCCGGCGAGCTTAAGGACATCGGATATCACTTTTTTATTGTAATAATCCAGTTCAGTTTTTAATATGCAATAACGTCTCCAGATCTACCCTTGGCATCAAAGACTTTGAATAGATATTTCTTGCCCGTTTGAAAAGGAATTGTGCCATTTACTTCTTTTGATTTCAATGTCGGTGTGCTTCCATTCTCTGTATAATAGACTTTGAATCCGGGATAATCGGTGTTGATATAAAGCTGGTTACCCTCTTTTTTTATTCCAAGCTTCGGAAGGCGATAGGTATAACTCCCATCAATAATATCCAGTTTCTTCAATTCATCCTCGCCTAATTTCTTAATAAAGGCCGTATACGACTTACGATAGGTTGCTTCATCATAAGAATTGCCTTTTTCCCAAGCTTGTTCTTGCGCCCATGCGCGATCTGCAATAGCAATTAATCGAGGGAATATCATCTCTTCAAGGCGTTGATCTGTCGATACTTTTTCGGCCCAGAGTGCACCCTTAATGCCGAGCAGATTTTTCTTTCCTTCAGCAGTAAGCTGCTCTTTGTTGGTATACGCTTCTTTTACGAGATCTTTTCCGGTATCATCTTTACGAAGATTAATGAAGAAGTTTTCTGGTGAGAAAGAATAGGTTCTGTTCAGGTTTACGGTACCGACCCAGCTATGGCCCGGATCAGCAAAGTCGCGGTCCCATGACATATCCAGATAATTATTTGCCGCACTTGTGTAGACAACTTTATAGCCTGCATTTGCCAGTCGGTAAGCTAAATCTTCCTGGCCTTGACCCGGAAGGTTATTCCATACATTGAGATGGATGCCGGATTTACCCAATTCGGCGTTAACTTCCATTCCTTTTCCTTTATTGCGCATGCCCATCTCTTCCCATCCTGACATCGTCAAACCCTTATCTTGAACGAGCTTGTTGATTTTGGCAATATATATCGGCCATACATCAAGTACATTACTGATGTTATTGTCCTTCATGAAAGCAAGGATTTTTGGTGATTTTTCCCAGACGCCACTCGGTGTTTCATCACCGCCCAAATCGATAATTTTCAACGGTACTCCAGCTTTTTCATGGATAGCTTTGATTTCATCGACCACTTTGCTCAGGAAATGATACGTTGAAGGCAAGGCAGGGTTCATCACATTGTCGTTCCAGTTCTGAGCAGAATTATAGACTGATTTATCATCCGCATCATCCAACAGGAATTCTTCTGCTTTTTGCTTATCGCCTGCCTTTGTAAAATGTGCAAAGCGCGCACGCATCGCTTTGATCGCTGCACGGGCATGCCCCGGTGTTTCTACTTCAGGTATTACATCGATATGCCTTGCTTGTGCATATTTTAAGATTTCGATATAATCAGCTACGGTGTAGAATTGATGTGCTTTTGCAGTCGCACCAGAACCGTAAGCAGGTTGAATTCCCTTACCGTCTTCGAAATTAGCCGTACGGTTGGCACCTACTGCAGTCAGTTCCGGTAAGGATGGGATTTCCAATCGCCAACCTTCATCGTCAATAAAGTGGAAATGGAACTTATTTAATTTGTAGGAAGCCATCAGATCCAAGATCCGTAACACTTCTGCTTTGCTATGGAAATTACGGGCCGCATCCAACATAAACCCACGGTAGCCATAACGAGGACTATCTTCTATTTTTGCGTAAGGTAAGGCAATTGATTTGCTCGTTTTATTCCATTGTTGATGATTAATCAAAGATTTCAAAGACTGTATGGCATAAAAAGCGCCAGCCTTATCCGCAGCTTCTATCCGGATACCTTTTGCGTCGATGTTTAGGTGATAAGATTCAGGTTTCAGATCGTTTGCTTTGACGATAACAATACCATCTTGTTTTTCAGAGCTCGTTGACAACCTGATCCCTGCGTATTTGTTGAGGAAATCTGTCAGAAAGCTTGCTTCGGAAGAGAATTCGCTAGCGATAAATACTTTTGTATTCGTCGATATATTGAACTTTGAATTATTGTCGATGTTAATATTGCTGGGTAAAGGGATAATGGCCTGCGCCTCTATACCATCGGTAAGTTTATTTTGGTTATATTTATAAGACCAATAATCCGCTTTTTCAGCATCGGATTGAGGTGCTGTTTTCACCGCAGTATAGTTCTGAATATCTGTTGAAGCCCCAGTTTTGCTGTTTTTTATGTATAAACCGATTGGCCCATCGGTATAGTTGACGAGTCCTGTTGTAATGAAATCAATATGGATGGTATCCTGTGCTTTTAATGAAAAATTGGTTTTCTTAAAGCTCACTTGAAATAGATCGCCATTCCTGTGGTCAATGGCAAATCTTTTATCTACTTTATCAGGATCAATGGATCTGATAAAATTAAACCAGAGACTCCAATCATTGAGCTGTATCGCACTTTTACCCTTATTTTTCAGAATGATTGTTGAGACAGGATTTTTACGGATGTTCTGACCATCCTTGACCTGCCAGGTGAGTTGCAGCTGATCTGCAATTGAGCTCGATTTTTGAGCATATGCTACTTGGCTCAAAAGTGCCATGCCAAGACCAGCATAGCGTAGCGGATTTTTAATTTTTTTAAAATTAGTCATGTTGGTTACTTTTTCAATTAGTCTAAATATAGCTATTTTAGAGGGTTTTGCGATCTATTTAGAAAAAAATGAATAAAAATTTCGATAAAATTTTGACAGATTTAGAAAACTTTCTATATTTGCACACCGAAACAGAAAACGGCCCGTTCGTCTAGGGGTTAGGACG
>Ga0256791_1000739_pt1 | contig 11000 bp, 7 predicted proteins | sample MC6MC0942MT_FD_190188 | JGI IMG/M metagenome (GOLD analysis project Ga0256791, IMG submission 190188) | Metatranscriptome of enriched soil aggregate microbial communities from Iowa State University, Ames, United States - MC6-MC0942-MT... | ecosystem: Environmental > Terrestrial > Soil >...
AAATCTTTAAAAGATAAGGAAGGACTTTCCGGAGTTCCATCAGGATTCCGAGATGTAGACAAAGAAACCGGAGGCTGGCAAAATTCCGATCTCATCATTATTGCTGCACGTCCTGCGATGGGGAAAACAGCATTTATCCTTTCAATGGCCAGAAATATTGCCGTTGAGTACAAAATCCCGATGGCATTGTTCTCTCTCGAGATGGCATCGGTACAGTTGATTACCAGAATGATTGCCTCCGAGACAAGAATTTCTTCAGAAAAATTAAGAAAAGGAACGCTGGATGACGAAGAATGGCAGAGATTATTCTCCAATGTCTCTGAACTTGAAAATGCACCTCTATATATTGACGAAACCCCTTCACTTTCCATCTTCGACTTCAGAGCAAAATGCCGAAGACTGGTTATGCAGCATGGCGTAAGACTGATCATGGTCGATTACCTTCAGCTAATGACCGCGGGAGGAGGCGGAAAAGGAAGTGGAAACCGTGAACAGGAAATTTCGATGATTTCCCGTTCATTAAAAGCCATTGCAAAAGAATTGAACGTTCCTGTAATTGCACTTTCTCAGCTGTCAAGAAGTGTGGAAACGCGTCCCGGAAAAAGACCTCAGCTTTCAGATCTAAGGGAATCGGGAGCGATTGAGCAGGATGCGGATATTGTATCATTTATTTTCAGACCCGAATATTATAAAATTACGGTTTGGGATAATGATGAAGACGGAGCAGAAACCTCTACAGAAAACCAGGCAGAATTGATCATTGCAAAACACAGAAATGGTGCAACTGCAGATGTAAGATTATCTTTCCTGAAGCATTTTGCAAAATTTGGGAATATTGAAGAGGCAACCAACGGAATGGGGTACAATTCTTCTTTTGGAGAGCCAAGTGGTTTCGAAAAAATTAAAACAACCATTCAACCGGGAGCAGCATTCGATCTTCCGGATAGTTCTAAACTTTCAGGATCTTCGATGAATGATTTTGACGATGAAGAAGATTTTCCTTTTTAATATTTAGGTTAAGGTAAAATTTAATCTAAATAATAATTAACCTAAGCCTTAGCCTCAACCTCAATGCGAATAGAAATATACACAGATGGAGCCTGCAGCGGAAACCCCGGAAAAGGAGGTTATGGAATCCTAATGCGTGTTCCGGAAAAAAATTATCAGAAGACTTTTTCCAAAGGATTCAGAAAGACGACCAACAACCGAATGGAGCTTTTGGCTGTGATTACCGCTTTGGAAAAACTGAAATCTACTGAGAATGACATTCATGTTTTTACCGACAGCAAATATGTTTCTGACGCCATTAACCAAAACTGGATCGCTGGTTGGATAAAACGAGGCTGGAAAAACGTGAAAAATCCCGATCTCTGGAAAAGATTTGTAACATTATACAATCTGCACAATCCCAAAATGCACTGGATAAAAGGCCATGCAGGACATTTTGAAAACGAGCTTTGCGATAAGCTTGCAGTTGCTGCTGCAAATTCAGAAAACCTCGAAATAGACACTTATTTCGAAGGTACTGAAAACAATTCTTTATTTTGAATAAGACTAAAATCTCAGTTATCATATTCAACTTTTCGTTATCATTGATATTTTTTATTACAAAATAATCAAACTTTTTTACAAAATTAACAGCATTTACATATTTATTGGTTCAGATTTAATATCTTTACGCGTCTAATTAAAGTATGCTAATAAATGAATAAAAAACTACTGTTTTATTTTACCCTTTTTGTACTTTGTATTTCCGGGAAATTATCTTCCCAAACTTATCAACTCACAGGAGTGCCAATTAACACAACTGGCTGGACAATGGTTTCTCCAACAGTTGTAGGAACCGGAGGTGATTTTATTCAGTTAACTCCCGATACAAATAATCAATCTGGGTCGATCAGACTTAATGATCCCATCAACCTGAAATATTGCGACAAATGGAGGGTTGAATTCGATTTCAGAATGGACTCTAACCAAACCGCCAACGGAGATGGTATTGCTTTCTGGTATCTGGCAAATCCTCCTGTAGCAAGTGTTTTGGGATCTGGTCTTGGAGTTTCTCAGAATGCAATCGGTCTCATTGTAGGATTTGACACGTACAACAATACAACCACGGCAGTAATGAGCAAGGTACATGTTGCTTACGGGCAGGTACAAAACACAACCGATAACAATAATGTAGAGTTTTTTAATACTCCGGGAAGTTCTTTTCATTCCCCGGATATGAATACGACCCTGCCTTTTCAGGGAACCAACTATAAGCACGTTGAAGTTACAGCTCAGGTAAACACTTCGATACCAAATACCTGGAATATAAAAATCACAATAGACGGAAACCTTATCTGCGATCAGCCTTTTACTGCATCAGGAACAGCCGCAGCAATGACTAACGGATATTTTGGCTTCTCAGCTTCTACCGGAGGAAACAGATCCAGACATTCTATTAAAAATGTTAAAATTTATACTGATAAAGTAAGTCTACTAAATCCGACTGCCACACAGAGTTATTGCCCAAATCCTACTACAGGATACGGAACAGTTAATTTAACCTCTTTTAATTCTCAGTTTGTTGCAAACCCTGCAAACTATACATTTACCTATATGGTGGGAGGCGTACCCGTTTCTAATGCAACAAATTTTCAGTTTAATGCAAATACAACTGTAAATGTAATCATCAGGGATAATGCATCGATTCTTTGCGACAACCCCGATGGAAAGATTTTATTGACGCTATCTCCATTTACGGCAAATAATGTCAATCTCTATGCTTGCAACAATAATGGAGCTACAACCGCAACTTATGATCTTTCAGCAGCTAATGTGACAGCTGTTCCCGGAGTTACTAAAAAATATTATAAAACTCTTGCTGATCTTAACGCAAATACAAATGAGATCACCAACTACACTTCCTACATTTCTGGACCCGGAAAAGTGTATGTAAAGGTTACAACACCACAAGGTTGTACCGGAAACGCTGAGATCACATTGATTTTCCATCCGTTGCCAGTATCTACTGATGCCGTACTCGAATCTTGTTTTATTGAAAATGCTACCTCAACAGCTTTGTTTGATCTTACAACGGCAAATGTTTCAAATGAAGCAGGCATTACTAAGAAGTTTTACACCTCATTATCCAACGCATTAAGCGGAACGAATGAAATTATTCCTGCAACAACACATATTTCAGGATCAACAGAAGTTTTTGTAAGGATCACAGGAACAAACGGATGTTTTATTATTAAAAAAATTACGCTAAAGGTATTACCTCCCGTTAAATCATCTATTTTAAAAGATAAAATCATTTGTATTGATGAAAGAACAACATTGGATGCAGGTTCTGGATTTGACGGATATGAATGGAGCACGGGAGCTACAACATCATCTATTACAAATGTTGCAGTAGGAAACTATTGGGTTCTTTTAAAAACAGGAAAATGCTATACTTTGCAAAATGTAAATGTAAAAAAGGCAAATACTCCGGTGATTTCAACCATTGATATTACCAATAATACAATCACTGTAAATGTTTCAGGAGGAACAGCACCTTATAAGTTTTCATTAGACGGTCTCAACTGGCAGGACTCTAATGTATTTACCGGGCTTCCAAGAGGCGAAGTAAAAGTTTTTGTAAAAGATTATTACAATTGCCAACCTACCGAAGTTCAGATTACCGTACCGAATCTTATTAATGCAATTACGCCAAACGGAGATAATGTAAATGACTTCATCGATTACAGCGCTCTTGCTTATAAGAAAAATCTTGTCTTTACAGTATATGACAGATATGGAAACATGAAATATCAGGCTGACAAATTTAGAAATTACACCTGGGACGGAACTTCCGGAGGTAAAAAATTGTCAACAGGTACTTACTGGTACACCATCACATGGACTGAAAGCGACAATACACAGACCAAATACAATGGCTGGGTATTGGTAAAAAACAGAGAATAATTTATACTAAGCACCACTATATCTATGTGGTGCTTTTTAAATTTTGAATTTCTCAACCCTATTATTAAAAACATACCTTTTAATAATGACTCATGATGTACTCTATTGCTACTTCTAAGCTTTAGATCTCACTATTTAAAATAAAAAAACCGATAATTTTACCAAACAATAAATCTCTAAGTTAAAAATGAAGAAAGTTTTACTCCTCAGTTTTTTGTTCGTTTTATCAATCATCAACTCAGATTTTACAGCACAAACTTACCAGCTTACCGGAAGTCCTGTAATTAATACTACTGGATGGGATATTGTTCCGTCAGCTTCTGCAACAAGTGATTTTGTACAGCTTACAGCAGACCAGACCAGCCAGTTTGGTGCTATTAAACTGTCCAACCCGATCAACCTAAAATATTGCGATAAATGGAAAGTTGAATTTGATTTTAGAATTGACGGAAACGGAACAACCTCTTACGGAAGAGGTGATGGTCTTACATTCTGGTACCTATCCAATCCTCCTACAGGATTTACTACCGGTGGCGGACTTGGAATTCCTGCCAACGCAAACGGATTAATGGTTGCATTTGATATATTCAATAACAGTACGGAAGGACAAATGAGTAAGGTTCACCTTCTGTATGGGACGAATAATGTTCCTGCCGGAAGTCCGAACATCGAATATAACATGACCGCAAACAGCACCTTTCATTCACCGGATCTGAACCCTACACAACCTTTCGTGGGAGCAACTTATAAACACGTGGAAGTAAATGGAGAAGTAGATCCTGCTAATATTAACAATTGGAAAATTCAGATAAGAATAGACGGCGTTATAATTGTAGACGATTCTTTTGCTCCTTCGGGCGGTGCAATCGGTATGACACAGGGATATTTCGGTTTTTCTGCTGGTACAGGAGCTGCGAGCGCAAGACATTCAATAAAAAATGCGAAGATTTTCATCGATAAAGTTCCAATTCTACAGTCTACAATTACACCTTTTGTTTGTACAAACCCGGCAACCGGAAATGGGTTTATTGATTTAACATCTTATGCAAATCAGTTTGTAAATAATCCTTCAAATTACATCATCACTTATTATGTATTAGGAAATCCTACTCCAATTGCTTTCCCGAACAATTTTCAATATTCAGGAAATACAACAATTACAGTGGTGGTAAAAGATCCTACCTCTACGCTTTGTGATAATGGTGACGGAAGAATTGTATTAAATCCGAGTCCTTTTGCTGCAGATGATGCTACAATAACCGCTTGTAATAACAATAATGAAGGACTGGCTTACTTCGACCTTAGCACCGCCGCAGTCACCACACAACCCGGGGTAACGAAAAAGTATTACCCTACTTTGGCAAATTTAAATGCAGGTACGGGAGAAATTCTGAACTGGTCAAATTACCCTTCAGCAGCCGGAGGTACCGTACACGTGAAAGTTACTACCTCACAAGGATGTACGGATAATGCAGTTATTACATTAAACCACTATCCTGTAGTTACGGTAAATGATGCAACTTTAAGAAGCTGCTTCCTTGAAAACAATGTTTCGATGGGAACATTCAATCTTACCAATGCACCTGTAACAACGCAGACAGGGGTTACAAAAAATTACTATCCGTCTTTACAGGATGCCATTAATGGAACCAATGAGATTACACCTCCGCAACCATACACTGCTCCAAGCGGTGTTGTTTACATCAAAGTAACCGATGCAAACGGATGTTATGCAATTGCTAAAGTGACACTGACTGTCATCCCACCGGTTTATTCAGAAATCTTAAAAGATAAGATTATTTGCATCGAAGATAAAACCACATTGGATGCAGGTACAGGATTCGATGCTTACGAATGGAGCACGGGAGAAACCACACAGACAATTTCGAATGTTGGTGTAGGAACATATTGGGTAAAGCTGAAAACAGGAGATTGTACCGTGAAGCAAGATGTAAAAATATTTGCATCAGAACAGCCAGTCATTACATCAGTTGACGTATCTGCTACAACAATTACAGTGTATGCAAACGGCGGAACACCAGCTTACCAATATTCTTTGGATAATGTAAACTGGCAGGACTCTAATGTGTTTACAAATATCTCAAGGGGAATTCATAAAGTTTTTGTAAAAGATGCTTACGATTGTGAGCCTATGGTAGTAGATGTAACAGTACCAAATATTATTAATGTAATTACACCAAACGGCGATGGTCGCAATGATGTCGTAGACTATTCTGCTTTAGGCAATAAGCTTAATTTAGTCTTTAACATTTACGATCGTTACGGAGCAAAACTTCATCAAGGAGACAAAACCAATCAGTATAAATGGGACGGAACCGCAAACGGAAGAAAAGTTCCTACAGGAAGCTACTGGTATTCTGTAACGTGGAATGAAAACAACAAAACCAAAACTCCTGTAAAACTTACAGGTTGGATTATGGTAAAAAACAGAGAATAATTTTTTTTCATACTATACTTAATTTTTTTGAATCACTTCCTTCGGGGAGTGATTTTTTATTTAGAAAATTTACAAATAGATATTTTACTTAAAACAACCTTTATTCGGCATCAATTCTTAAATTTGTCTTATGAATTATTTGGAAGCTTTAAGCAGAAGATATTCTGTAAAAAAATTTAATCCTGATTTTATTATTCCTCAGGAAGCTCTTCTCAGCATTTTAGAGTCTGGAAAACTGGCGGCAAGCTCTTTGGGATTGCAGCCTTACAAAATATTGGTGGTAGAAAGCAAAGAGATGAAAGAAAAACTGATTCCTGCATTTTACAATCCATCGCAGATTTCCACCTGTTCACATTTGGTAGTCATTGTTTCAAAAAAACTGATTGAAGAAAATTATATCAATGGCTATTTCAATCACATTTCCGAAGTACGAAATATTGAACTCGGGAAGCTTGATCTTTTTAAAAACAGCATCAATCAGCACGTCAGCCAGAAAACCGAAGACGAACTTTTCAACTGGGCAGAAAAACAATCTTACATTGTTTTAGCTAATCTGATGTATGCTGCAGCTATAGAAAATATCGACACTTGCCCGATGGAAGGTTTCAGACAGGATTTAATTGAAGAGATTTTGGATATTGATCATAATAGAGAAAAAGTGACCGTTACGTTGGCTTTAGGCTACCGTTCTGAAGAAGATCATTTCCAACACATGAAAAAAGTAAGAAAACCAAACGAAAAATTGTTTAAATTTATTTAATATTTAGACAATTGTCTTAAAGCAAAACTATGATAAAAGCGGATGTATTAGTGATTGGTTCCGGGATTTCCGGATTATCTTATGCCATAAAAGTTTCCGAACAGTTTCCCGATGCCAAAATAATCATTGTAACAAAATCTGACGAAGACGAAAGCAATACCAAATATGCACAAGGCGGTTTAGCTGTCGTTACCGATTTGAAAAATGATAATTTTCAGAAGCACATCGACGATACGATGAGAGCCGGAGACGGCGAAAGCAAGCTTGATGTTGTTGAAATGGTTGTGAAAGAAGCACCTGCAAGATTTAACGAAATCGTTGAATGGGGCGCAAATTTCGACATGAAAAACGGAAAATTTGCCTTAGGAAGAGAGGGAGGTCATACCGAAAACAGAATTGTACACCACAAAGACATCACCGGTTTTGAAATCGAAAGAGCCTTACTCGAAACCGCAAAAAGCAGCCCTAATATTGAAATTCTCGATCATCACTACGTAATCGACATTATCACACAACACCATGTTCCGGGAAAAGCACTGAATGAAGGCGAAATCAATTGTTACGGAGCTTATATTTTAGATGAAAAATCTAAATCTATCAAAAAAATCACTTCCAAAATTACTTTAGCAGCAACAGGCGGAGCAGGACATGTTTATAAAAACACCACCAATCCGACCATTGCAACCGGAGACGGAATTGCTTTCGTAGCCCGTGCAAAGGGTAAAGTAACCAATATGCAGTATTATCAATTTCATCCGACAGCTTTATACAGCAAAATCGATGGAATGTTGTTTTTAATTTCCGAAGCAGTTCGTGGCGACGGCGCAAAATTAAGAACCAAAAGAGGCGAAAAATTCATGCATAAATACGATGAAAGAGAAGAATTAGCTTCAAGAGATATCGTTGCAAGAGCCATTGATGCCGAAATGAAAATCACAGGAGACGAATATGTCGGCTTGGATTGCAGGGAAATGGATCATGAAAAGTTTTTAGAGCATTTTCCGAATATTTATAAAAAATGTAAAGATGAGGGAGTTGATCCTTTTACCCAACTGATTCCTGTAGTTCCGGCTTGCCATTATCTGATGGGCGGAATTGAAACCGATAAAGACGGACAATCTTCTATCAATAATCTATTTGCCGTTGGTGAATGTACAAACTCAGGATTACACGGAGCGAACAGATTGGCCTCCAACTCATTATTGGAAGGTCTTGTTTTCGGTCACAACGCTGCAATGAAAACGGTAGAATTATTAAAAGAAAACAACTTCAATTTTGATGATCTAAAAGCTGTTCCGGAATGGAATGAAGAAGGAATGAAAATCATCGATGAAATGGTCATCGTTTCTTACCTCAGAAAACAGCTTCAGGAAATGATGAGCGATCTTGTAGGAATTGTGAGAAGCAACCGAAGACTGAAAATGGCACTTCAGAAACATGCAGAAATTGCAGCTGCCGTTGATGAAATTTACCACTACTCTATTCTTTCGCCCCAACTTTCAGAATTAAGAAATTTAACAACCGTTGCGCATCTGATCATTACCCAATCAATGGAAATGACTCAAAATAAAGGTGCATTTTACAACAAAGATTTAGTTCAGGCATAATTGATTATTATTAAAAAATCCTAAAAACGTCAGATTTAGAATTTATATTAAATTTGAATATGCTACAAAAAAGCAATGAACAATATATCCGTTGGATTTTAGATTTAAAACAAAAAATTCAGCAAAGCCAGATCAAAGCCGCCATTCAGGTGAATTCTGCTCTGATAGAAATGTATTGGGATTTAGGAAAGGAAATTTCCGAACGAAATTTTGAGAATACGTATGGCTCCGGCTTCTTTTCACAATTAAGTAAAGATTTACGTACAGAATTTACTGAAATAAAAGGTTTTTCTTAAAGCAATTTAAAATACTGCAAACGATTCTATCTGTTTTATAATTAAGACAATGAAAATCGTCACCAACTTGGTGACGATTTATTAGAAAGTCTTTTTTTAATTCCTTGGAGGCATCATGTAGAAATATTAACTAAATGTAAAAACACTCAAGAAGCTCATTTTTATATCAAAAAAACCATAGAAAATGGTTGGAGCAGAGCAGTTTTATTGAATATGATCTCCGGTAATCTTATTGAAAGCCAAGGAAAAGCAATTAATAATTTTTCAAAGACATTGCCTGATTACGAAAGCGATCTGATCCGTGAAACATTGAAAGACCCATATATTTTTGATTTCATCAATATTACAGAGAACTATAAAGAAAGGGAATTAGAAAATGCTCTGACAGAAAATATCTCTAAGTTCCTGATAGAATTGGGAAACGGCTTTGCATTTGTAGGAAAACAGGTTGAAATTTCTATTGGCAACCAATCTTTTTTTATTGATCTACTATTTTATCATATTAAACTAAAAAGATATGTAGTAATAGAACTGAAAACCGGGCATTTTGAACCTGAATTTGCCGGAAAGCTTAATTTCTATGTGACCGCTGTTGATAAACAATTGCGAGATGAAAACGACAATGCAACAGTTGGGATGATCATCTGTAAAGACAAAAATGAAATTATTGCAGAATATTCTCTAACTGATCTTCACAAGCCATTAGGAATTTCTTCCTATGAGCTGAAAAAAGTATTACCCGAAAACCTTAAATCTCATCTTCCGTCAATAGAAGAAGTCGAAAACGAATTAAAAAAATTACAATAATGTAATCGTCGTGATTCATAAACACAAAAGCAATTAAAAAGCTGCGATTACGCATGACCTTAAAAAATCTCCACATATGAAAAGACCAAGCTACGCCACAGATAAAGTTTTAAAACAATTCATCAAAAATGCTTTGGAAGAAGACATTCAGGATGGCGATCATTCTACATTGTCTACAATTCCTAAAGATTTACAGCAAAGTGCAAAGCTTCTAGTAAAAGAAAACTGCATTTTGGCAGGAGTTGAACTGGCGGAAATCATTTTCAAAACCTTCGATAAAAATCTGAAAATAGAGAATTTCATCAAAGACGGTGAAATGGCAAAAGTTGGCGACATTGCTTTTATCGTTACAGGAAGTGCAAGATCAATTCTTTCAACAGAAAGGCTGGTTCTTAATTGCATGCAAAGGATGAGCGGTATTGCTACCTTAACCCATGATTGGGATTCGAGATTAATTGGTTCAAAAACAAAACTTTTAGACACCAGAAAAACGACTCCGAATTTTAGGGTTTGCGAAAAATGGGCAGTCGCAATCGGCGGCGGAACCAATCACCGATACGGACTTTACGATATGATTATGCTGAAAGACAACCATATTGATTATAACGGAAGCATTACCAATGCTGTAAAAATGGCAAAAGATTATGTGAAGAAATCGAAGAAAAAACTCAAAATCGAAGTCGAAACAAGAAATCTCGAAGAAGTACAGGAAGCTATCAATGCAAAGGTCGACAGAATCATGCTTGACAATATGGATGTTGCTACAATGGCTAAAGCCGTTAAACTAATTAATGGTTCTTGCGAAAGTGAGGCGTCTGGTGGAATTACAAGAGATCAATTGAAGGATATTGCTGCTACCGGAGTCACTTATATCTCTGCTGGAGCATTGACTCATTCTGCAGAAAATATAGATTTAAGCTTAAAAGCTGCTATGTAATACATTATATTTTTAATAAAAACACATGTACTTTATTAAAAATATAACAATATGATTTTTTTCACTGTAAAATTGACAATTTTCAATTGTTTCTGATTTCCAAGTAGTTACACGTTATTTGTAATCAATAAAAATTAACATTAAGTTAATAATAGTTAAAGTTTATTTGTCGAATTTTGCA
>Ga0256791_1000775_pt1 | contig 10671 bp, 6 predicted proteins | sample MC6MC0942MT_FD_190188 | JGI IMG/M metagenome (GOLD analysis project Ga0256791, IMG submission 190188) | Metatranscriptome of enriched soil aggregate microbial communities from Iowa State University, Ames, United States - MC6-MC0942-MT... | ecosystem: Environmental > Terrestrial > Soil >...
GTGGATGTTAGGACGTTTCATCCTCATGAATGTAGGCGAGGAATTATTTAATAACGAGTACAGATGTTACTTTGTTGAGATAGATCATTGCCGTGTAGCGTTTATTTTGAATCTGCAGCAAGATTGCGACGGAATAAATCAAAAAACTGATTTTGAACATATCTATACGATTTACAATGAAGTGATTGAGAAAAAGTGGGGGTTATCCATTACTTGTGGGGTGAGCAATCAACATACGGGCATGATTCAGTTAAGAGAATGCTACGATGAGGCTATGAAAGCATTGGAATACAGTACGGTTAAAGGTAAAGGCGGTATCATTTACTTTGAAGAACTGAGCCGGGGAGACAGCTATTATTACTATCCGATCGACATTGAAATTCAAATGATAAATTTTTTGCGCTCGGGTGACTATGAGAATGCCATTCAAATGGTGGATATGATTATTGAAGTAAACTTCAAGTCAAGGCGTATTAGTTATGAGACCGGTAAATGCTTAATCATTGAAATGATCAGCACATACATGAAGGTTATGAACGTTATTCTGGCGAAATCAGGCGAGAGTACGATCCCAATGGATGATATGGTAAAGAACGTACTCGGTTCCAGCACGATTGCAGAGATGAGCATGAAGATGAAGGAGATGGCCGACAGTATATGCAAACTGGTCAAGAAAAACCAGGGGACTCCCGGCGAGAAGCTGGTAAATGAAGTGATTGCGTATATTCGGGATAATTTTAGCGATAATTCCTTAAGCCTTAAATCCATAGCGGAACGATTCAATATTACTCCTCAATATGTCTCTACACTGTTCAAAAAACATACATCTGAGAATATTAAGGATTTTATATCCCAAATCAGGTTGGAGAAGGCAAAGGAATATCTTGCAGACAGTAGTTTGACCACATCTCAAATCGCTGAATTGCTGGGATATGCGGATGAGAAGGGGGTCATCAGGCTGTTTAAAAAATGCGAAGGGATAACCCCGGGAAGCTATAGGAAAAGCATAGGTACCGAATAATTCGATCGGCGCAAGCGATCTCTTCACCGCAGAGATCGGTATGCGTCTTTTTCATTGGCAAAGATTAAGAAATGGAAGTCGAGATTTAGTCTTGGGTGTTTATTTGGATATCCTCTCTAACGTATTGTTTACTACAGACATGCGGCAGTATTTTATGGCTGCGGGTAAATAAAGCGAGAGGAGTGATTAAATGTTGAGCAGAATGCCCCTTTATAGACAAAGTATCGGCAGAGCGATTTGGAACAACCGATCTATAAAGGGGATGATCAGGGGATGGAGGCTTTATGTCTTTATTCTGCCGGCGCTTCTTTATTTTATTATTTTCTGTTATGGCCCGATGTATGGAGTACAGATTGCGTTCAAGGATTTCATTCCAGCCAAAGGCATATGGGGGAGTCCGTGGGTAGGTCTTAAACACTTCAGCATGTTTTTTGATTCACACGCGTTCGATACAGTTATTAAAAATACGGTTTCCATATCGTTATACACGCTGATTGCAGGATTTCCTGCTCCTGTCATACTGGCATTGATGCTGAACGAAGTAAAAGGGAAGTTCTTTAAAAAACTTGTGCAAAATGTAACCTACGCTCCCCATTTTATCTCTATGGTTGTAATGGCAGGCATGATTATCATGTACTTAAGTCCGAATGGTATAGTCAATCAATTATTTGAACATGCGGGTATCGCAAAAGTTCCGTTTCTTGAGAAAGCAAGCTATTTCAATGATATTTATGTGTTTTCCGGGATATGGCAAAATGTAGGCTGGGGATCGATTATTTATCTTGCAGCTTTGGCCGGGATTGATCCTCAACTGCATGAAGCGGCAATCGTAGATGGCGCTACCAGAATGCAAAGGATTATTTACATTAACATTCCCAGCCTGATTCCAACCATGGTTATTATCCTTATACTTGATGCCGGCGGAATCATGAATGTAGGGTTTGAAAAGGTTTATCTGTTGCAAAATCCCTTGAATCTGGAGGCGTCGGAAGTCATATCTACCTATGTTTATAAAGTAGGACTCCTTAAAGCACAGTACAGTTTTTCAGCGGCGATAGGTTTATTCAATACCCTGATTAATTTATCGCTTATGCTGTTAGTCAATAAAATCTCAAGAGTCGTAAGCAAAACCAGTCTTTGGTGATAAACGTGGGTGACAATTATGAATGCGATGAGGGAAACAAAGCTGGATCAAATTTTTGTAGCAATCAATACGGTTCTACTGTCGGGCATACTAATAGCCACTTTATATCCGTTGGTGTTTGTTATTAGCGCTTCGATCAGTGATCCTGATTTGGTCAATTCCGGAAGGATGATTTTATTCCCTAAAGGAATATCTTTTGAAGGGTACGCCAATGTGTTTAAAGATTCACGTATATGGACGGGCTATAAAATGACAATTTTCTATACGCTGGCAGGGACAATAATAAATCTTGCAGTGACTATACCTGCAGCGTACTCTCTGTCAAGAAAGGATTTTGTCGGCAAAAAAGTCATCATCATTATGTTTATGGTTACTATGTTTTTCAGCGGAGGGCTTATTCCAACCTATCTGTTGATGAAAGATATAGGTATCCTTAACACGATCTGGTCCATGCTGCTGCCTGGAGCAACATCAGTATGGTATATCGTGATTTGCAGAACGTATTTCCAGACGAACATCCCGGATGAATTAAGAGAAGCGGCTGTCATCGATGGGTGTACCGACTTTAGATTGTTTTTTTCCATCGTGCTTCCTTTATCCTCGGCCATTATAGCCGTCATGGCCTTGTTCTTCGGAGTGAGTCATTGGAACAACTACTTTTCAGCTTTAGTATACCTGTCAGACAAGGATTTGTTTCCGCTCCAGCTTATACTGCGGGAAATTCTTGTGAAGAGTGAATTCAATGCTCAAATGCTTCTGATCGGTTCCAGCGATTCGGAAGCGCTTGGTAAAGAATTACGGATCGCAGAACAAACCAAATATGCGTTAATCATCGTCTCCACTTTACCGGTTATGCTGGCGTATCCGTTTATTCAAAAGTATTTTGTAAAAGGCGTAATGGTAGGCTCGTTGAAAGGCTAATCTCGAATAAAGAAGAGGAGCATAGGAATGAAAAAGAAAGTTGCCCTGCTAATGGCGGTCGGAAGCACGATGTCCATTATTGCTGCATGCAGCAGCGAACCGGCGAAAGAAGCTGAGAAGCCCGCCGAAAAGGAAGATAAGGCTGTCAGCTATATGAACGCAACAGGATTTCCGATTGCGAAGGACAAAATCACGATTAAGGCGATGGGGTTAAAGGATCCGGGGGGAACGGAATGGAACGACCTGGAGCTGTTTAAGAAGGCGGAAGAGCTGACGAATATTCATTTTGATTTTCAACTGGCTGAACAGTCGACCTACGAAGAGAAAAAGAACCTTGCCCTTGCCAGCGGAGAGTATCCGGATGTCTTCTTCCGCAGTATATCTGTAAATGACGAGGAGGTTTACGGGAAGCAAGGCACGTTCATTAACCTGAAACCTTTGATCGATAAATATGCGCCCAATTTAAAAAAGCGTATGGAGGAAAATAAAGAGTTAAAGGCAGCGATAACGGCAACGGATGGAAACATCTATGCTTTGCCTTATTATGTTCAGACCAGTACGTTGAATCCGCATGTGAGCTTTTTTAATGCAGAGTGGATGAAACGAGCGGGTATGACCATGCCGCAAAATACGGATGATTTATACTTGTTGCTGAAAGCCTTCAAAGAGAAAGACCCGAACCAAAATGGCAAAGCGGATGAAATTCCATGGTCCAGCTTTCGCTTTGAAGCCATGAATCAGTTCATTTTACCGGCGTTTACAGGACTTTCCGGCGGACCTGTATTCGATGTTAAGGATGATAAGGTTGTTTTTACGCCAATCCTTCCGGAGTTCAAAGAATATCTTGCCTATATGAACAAGCTCTATAAGGAAAACCTGATCGACCATGAATTTCTCACCCAGACTGCTCAACAGCATCTCGCCAAAGTGAAAAGCGGCATAGTGGGCGTATATAATACATCGCCAACCGTACTTCCGCCGGAAACCACCGAATTGCAGGATTCCCTCGAGCCTATTACGTCTCCATTTAACAGCAAAAAGGTTGCGAGAGCTTACAGCCCCATTTATACAGGCAGAGCGGCCATTACAGACAAGAATAAATATCCGGAAGCTACAATGCGCTGGATTGATACGTGGTATGCCAAGAGCGATGAAGCGGTACAGGGTCTGAGTGGAACCGCTTTATTTGTCGGAATGGAGAACGAGCATTGGGAATATGCGGATCCGGAGAAGAAGACCTACAAATTCAAGAGTCCTGTTACGAGTTTTCAGGATATCAATAAGAAAGTTTCCGTAAGTTCGTATATGCCTAGCTATTTGGAATTTATGCCGTATCCTTCTGGTTCTCCACTCATGGAGATGAAGGTCAAGGGAGTTCAAAAACGCCAGGAGCCGTATATGAAGTCGTATTTCCCTACAACAGCAAGGTATACGAAGGAAGAGGGCGAAAAGGCTACCATAATAGAAACGGATATTAATACGTATGTAGAACAGATGATGACAAAGTTTATTACCGGCGATGAACCGATTCAAAATTTCGATAAATATGTGGAAAGCTTGAAGAAAATGAAACTCGATGAACTTACCGCCATTAAGCAAGCTATTTATGACAGATGGCTGAAAGGCAAAAACAGCTAGTTTTTGAGCGAAACCGGATTCGACATTATTCATTATGCAGGAGGTTGACCAAATGATTAATCATTCTCGGTATGGGGCTCCCGAATTTATGGGGTATCCGCTGAAAGAGACCTTTCTATTAAATTGTGCTATCGGTATAGAGGATGGTCAAAATATGCTGTATACCTTACAGACGGGGAGACCGCCGGTTTTTAACGTATTTGACATCGATGCATGTCGTGTTGTACGTTCCTTCCCGCTTTCGGAAGATACCCATACTTGCTGGACGCATAAAATTGACGCCGAGGGCAATGTATACTTTGCCACGCAGGCAACAGGCAGGCTCTATAGGTATTCGCCGATATCCAAGGAAGTGGAAAGCCTGGGGTATGTGCTGGGTGAGTCTGCACTCTACCACATTTGTTTTGATGAGGAACGCAACGTATATGTGGGAACATTTCCAAACGCCAAAATTGCCAAATACGATGTAAAGGAAAAGCGCTTTTATGACCTTGGCACAGTCATTGAGGGTGAGAAATATGCCATGTCCATGGTCTATTATAAGGGCTTCCTTTACGTCGGAGGCAACTCTGCAAGTACAAGCTTTTATAAAGTGAATGTAAAGTCGGGAGAGAAGGAGCAGCTTAAAAACCCAAGTATTTCAGGTGTGTTTGATGAAACCCAGGTTCGCTGCTATTATATGATGACTCTCGTTGATCACTATCTTTTTGCCCATACGAAGCTGTTTGACGGTACCTATGTCATGCTGGTATATGATTTGGAGCAAGGACGATGGTTAGACTTTGTTCTGGATAAGGCATTTGGACATCATGTATCACCCAAGCTCGACGGCAAGGTTTACTTGATCCTGGAGAAAAGAGTAAAGTCATTTGATCTTGCTACATGTGAAATTGAAGAGACGGGTATGGATTATGCCAATTACATCATGGGCGGAAACTGGGTCCGGATGAAGGATCAAGAGAAGTACCCGGGCAATACGTATGTAACTGTAAATTACGACCTGGGAAAACCTGTTCTGCTCAACTTGCAAAAGAAAGAAGTAACCGTGCTGGAAAATGCCGACTTTACAGATCAGCCGATTGAAATAAGGGCTATGGGCACGGACCCGGATGGACATATCATCTTCGGGGGTTATATGGGGACGCATGGCGCCGTTTTTGATGTTGCAACAGGGGACTACCGAATATTCCCGATCGGACAGATCGAAGGAATGGGGACTTGCGGCGACAAAGTGTATTTCGGTATTTATACACAAGCCCAAGTACATGAGTTTGATCCTAAACGGCCGATCGATACGAGCAACAACCCCAGATTTTTAAAGAAGCTCGGTGAAAAACAAGACAGACCTTTTAAGGTCATTGAAGCGGAAGGCAAGGTTGTCATATCGTCCGTTCCAACTTATGGCGAACTTGGAGGAGCATTGACGATATTCGATCCGGTCGGCGACACCTGGGTGGTATATCGAAATATTGTTCCAAACCATAGTGTCATTTCACTTGCGTACCGTGATGGGAAAATATATGCATCAACCTGTATATGGGGCGGGCTCGGTATTGATCCTATCGAGAGAGACGCCAAAATATTCGTTTTCGATCTTGCCAAAAGTCAAAAAATAGCGGAAGTAACGCCGAAGTTTCCTGATTTCCAGGATCACCTGATGCATATAGGAGATATTTCTTTCGGGCCTGACGGTCTGTTATGGGCGGTATCGAAAGGACTTGTTTTTGCTATGGACCCCGAGACGCTGGAAATTATGAAATACCGTAATATCAATGGGTATGATTGGACGGTGGAAGGAATAAGATTGGTCCCTATATGTATCCGTTGGGGTCATGACGGGCTTATGTATATCAATGCGAACGACACCATGGCCGTGTTCGATATCCATAGTCTCGATTACAAGATTATTGGGGGAAGGGCAACGCACTTTGAAATAGGCAAGGACGGAAACCTGTATTATACGGACTACTCCCGATTGTATAGAATCGATGTTTCCAATTAACAGGAGGAAAACAAATATGAGAAGACGAGCGTGGAAATGGGCGATCTCGATGATGGCTTTTCTGATGATCGTATTTGGAACGCTGACGCCTGCTTGGGCAGACGGGCCGGGATCGCCGAACGAAAAAATAATAGACGGACCCGAATTTCTGGGCGAACCTCTTACACAGACACTTCTGCTCAATACGGCGCTTGGAACGGAAGACGGACATAATATGCTCTATACGACCATGAGCGGAAAGCCTGATGCCAAGTTCATTGTGTATAATCTGGATACCCATACCGCAGAGCGTACATTCGAGCTTCCAGGTGTAAAGAACTCATGGAGCCATAAAATAGACAGCAAGGGGAATGTTTACATGCTCCCTCATGGCTACGTAAGGGTCTATCAGTATTCGCCCGTCACCAAGCAAATAAAGCAAAGCGGGCTCGTTTCAGGAGAAACGGCTACATACGGCTTAAACATTGATGAGAATGACAATGTGTATTTCGGAACTTTCCCCAGCGCCAAAGTAATCAAATACAATCCGGTTACAGATGAAATGACGGATTTCGGAACGATCTTTCCCGGACAAAAGTACGTCATGTCCATGGTATATCATGAGGGATTCCTTTATGCAGGCGGGCAGGATCAGAACAGTATGTTTGTCAAAATAAATGTTGAAACAGGCGAGAAGACGCCGATCCCCAATCCGAATGCTTCGGAGCTTCCGGAGCTTCCGGCAGGCTTCACACCTATTTCCTACTACATGATGAGTAAAGTGGACCATCTTATTTTCGCTCAGATAAAAGCATCCAACGGCATGTATTATATGTGCGTATATGATCTTAACCAGGGCAAATGGGTGAAAGCGTTTTACAGATCCTTCGGACATTATGTGTCTCCAAAGCTCGATGGAAAGGTTTACTTGCTGGGCGGTCTCCCGAGTGACGGAACGACAAATGCACTATATTCGGTTGATCTGACAACGTTCGACACGGAGGATACGGGAATCCGGTATTATGGAAACTATACAGGGGGCGGATGGGTAGAGCTTCAAAACAGGCCGGATTTACCGGGTAAATCGCTTGTAACGGTTCAGCAAGGAAAGGTGCTGGCGTTTAACTTGGCGACCCAAAAAGCAGAGTTCCTGCAGGAATCGAACTTCCCTGCTAACGGAATCCACATACAGGATCTTGAAGCGGGACCTGGCAACAAGCTTATTATGGGCGGATATATGCTTGACAAAGGTATCATCTATAACACAGAAACTGGGAGTAAGCAGGAGTTCGCAACTACACAAACGGAGACGATCAAGCGAATAGGAAACAAAATCTACTTAGGTTTGTATACGCAAGCGGTATTAAGTGTATTAGATCTGGAACAACCGATCGGACCGACGAATCCAAAGCAACTGACTTCCTTCGGAACGGAACTTCAGGATAGAATATTTGATATTGAAGACGCGGACGGCAAGATTGTAATGGGGACCTTTCCTCGGGCAGGTTTTCTGGGAGGGGGACTTGCCATATATGATCCTGCAACAGGCGAAAGCCAACTCTACAAAAATGTAATTCCTGATCAGAGCGTAGAAGGATTGGCCTATAAGGCAGGCAAGGTATATGGAGCCACTAGCATATATGGAGGCGCGAATCCTACTCAAACCGAAGCAAAAGTATTTATTTTTGATATGGCTTCAAGGCAAGTTGTTAAAGAGGTTGCACCCAAGATGGCAGGAGTGGACGTTCCGCTTACTTTTATAGGGGATATTGAGTTTGGGCCGGACGGGAATTTGTGGGGCATCTCATCAGGCGTCGTTTTCGCTTTGGACCCGGTAACGCTCGAAACCGTGAAAGCAATCGTCGTTGACAGGGTTACCAGTACCAAAACGCTGCCTACCGTAGCCCATCTTATTTTTGGAGAGGACGGCATGCTTTATACCAATGTAAACGGTTACTTCACTATCATTAATCCTTTTACATTGGAATACGACAAGACCTCGATAACGATGACTTACCATACGATAGCATCGGACGGAAACATTTACTTTACAGGCTATTCTTCTGATACGCATAAGCTGTATAAAATGAAGGTTTCGGACCTTACGGAGAAAAGCACACTGACTGCCCCTGTCAGTACCGTTCCTGCCGAAACGGATTTCAAGGTTACCTACGGATTCAGCAATGTCAGCAGGGCTGTTTACGGCCAAGACATCAGCCTGGAATATGATCCCGGCGTCCTCGAGTTCGTATCGGCAAGATCGCTGATCGAAGGGGTGTCGATTTTGGAAACCGTCACGGAGCCTGCCGGCAAGCTTCGTTTCATTGCAGCCAGTCAAGGTCCGCAGCACGCCGTTACCGGCAATGCGCAAGTGATTGAGCTTACATTCCGGGCGAAGGATGTTTTGCAAACGGCTTCAAGCGCCATTTCGATTACAAGCGCCTTGTTGAGCGATGAGCAAACAAACGAAGTTCAAGCAAAGGCATCGTCCGTCACAATTACGGTAACGGCAGACGGCGCTGGCGGAAGAAATCCGGATATCAATCAGGACGGTAAAGTGAGCATAGGCGATTTGGCGTTCGTGGCTGCGAATTACGGCAAAGACAGAAGCAGTGCGGATTGGGCGCAAGTGAAGAAAGCGGATATTAACGGAGACGGCAGAATCGATATTCTGGACCTCGCGGCGGTTGCCAAGAAGATCCTAGAATAGCGGAATGTGAAAAGGGAAGGGGGAGGCCCCTTTCCTTTTTTTAATCGAAAGTATAAGGAAAGGATGTTGTTATGAATCGCAGAGTAATCATTTCTCAGCTGCTTCTGCTGGTTTGTATCCTGATGTTGCTTCCGATTAGCGCTTATGCGCAGTCAGCCCCGTCTTTTCTGTTGACCGCAGCCAACCCGGTTGATGGAAAAGTGACGATAACCATGAGCGGCAACAATATGAACGATTTATACGGTTATGAGGCGAGCCTGGCTTTCGATTCCGGTATGCTGGAGCTTGTGGAAGCCAAATCCGGGCTGGACGGGTTTTCCGTTTCGCCTGTTATCAAGGGCAACGAGATCATCCTCGCTCATACCAAAATCGGCAACGTAGCCGGAGAAAACGGAGATCTTCTCATTGGTACGCTAACATTTAAGATCAGGAAATACGGGACTTCTACAGTCACATGGAAAGCTTTCAAAACGATCAGCTCCCGCTTGGCCGCGCAAACCTATGCCATAGACGAGAGCGTTTCCGTGGTTGCTGCCAGGAAATTTGCGGATTTGGAGGGGCATTGGGCCAGAGAAGATATCGAATTCCTCGCTGCGAAGGGCGTTATAGAAGGAATGGACGAAGATCATTTTGTGCCGGAAGCACATGTAACCAGAGCGCAGTTTACTGCGTTGCTCGTGAGAGCGCTGCATATCCAAACGGACGCGAAGCAGAATCCGTTCACCGATGTTTCTCCCGGTTCCTGGTATAACGAAGCGGTCCGCAACGCCTTTGCTGCAGGCGTTATTCAGGGCGTGACGGAAACGAGCTTCGCTCCGGAGCAAAAGATCACAAGGGAAGACATGGCCGTGATGATGGTAAGGGCGAGCGCCTATGTGGCGGGGGCTGCAACAGGGCAAAGCCTTGAAGGTGATTTGCCGGTCTTTGCGGATATGGAGGAAGCAAGCGAGTGGGCCAGAGCAGACATTCGCGCAGCCGTTCACTCAGGCATCATCAACGGCAGAGAGGAGAATCGGTTTGCTCCTAAAGACAAGGCAACCCGGGCCGAAGCGGCTGTAGTCATAAAAAGGCTCTTGTCCTCGTTAAGCCTGCTTTAATCGCTGCGATTAGCGGAACAGGCGAGAGTCGTCCGTTATACAGCCTATTGGAAAAGCTAAGTGGATTGACCCCGCAAATGCACGCGAACGAGCGCTAACTGTAAAACATACAGTTATTTTCGGGCAAAAGGCGGGAAAAAGACATTTAGCTGGAAAAAC
>Ga0256791_1000778_pt1 | contig 10633 bp, 8 predicted proteins | sample MC6MC0942MT_FD_190188 | JGI IMG/M metagenome (GOLD analysis project Ga0256791, IMG submission 190188) | Metatranscriptome of enriched soil aggregate microbial communities from Iowa State University, Ames, United States - MC6-MC0942-MT... | ecosystem: Environmental > Terrestrial > Soil >...
ATTTAAAGAATTTATTCAAAATGTACAACATTAACAAGGGAAACTTTAAACATTGGAGGTCGATCATTTAAGAAAATGACACTCGTGAGGAATGCACGTTCGGGCGATGTCGGATTTATCGAGCGGATTAAAGCTTCAAGCTTTAAGGGATATATACACAGCACCTTTACTCGAACGATCAATATTCAATGCCTTGAAGATGATGAGCTTTATACCCTTGCATGCGACCAAATAGACAATGGCCCAAATACGCTTGTGATAGACAAGGAAAGACTTGACGATATCGAATTAGCCGTAAATGTCCCGATCTATGCTGAAAATCAAAAGCTATATATCGGCAATCAACTGGTCATATCGATTGACAAGGCAAGCTTGTGGGAAAGTAAATTACCTGAATATCCTTCCAGCCTTGAGGCGTTGCACAGAAATATGTCCAAAATGAAGGGGTATATTGACCTTCATGGGAAGGGCGGGGGGATTAAGAAGGCACTTGAGCCTCAAAGCCCTTTTGATGCCGAGATGTCCAAAATGATAGAAGAAAGAACGCTAACCCTTCTGGCTCACATTTTGAGAAAAGATATGCCCGAGGCTTTGACGAGCGCGAGCAGATTAATCGGTCTTGGCCCTGGTCTAACGCCTTCAGGAGATGATTTTCTAGTCGGGTTATTTACTGTTCTGAATATTCCCAATAGTCAGTTATTTAGATATCGAATGTTGGCCCATCTAGTGGTTCAGGAAGCTAAAACTTTAACCAACGAGATTAGCTTTATGGCTCTAAAGAAAGCATCGCGAGGCCAGGTCAGAGAATCAATTATTCATTTGGTCAAATCTATTTTCACAGGTAACGATGAGGAGTTTACTCTCTCCTTAAATAAAGTATTAACGATCGGTTCTACTTCCGGAACAGATATCGCATTAGGTATTTACCGCGGATTAGAAGCCAATAGGAAGGTAGGAGGTCAAGTATGACTATTCAAGTATTAATTAAACCAAACACATTTTTTGATTCCGTTTCGTTAATGTCCTTATCCACCAAGGCCAACCAAATTGAAGGCGTTGAACAAGCCATCATTGCGATGGGAACGGAAATGAACAAAGAGGTGATCCGTAACGTCGGGTTAATGACCTCAGAGGTGGAAGAAGCGAAAACAAGCGATCTGATGATTGTTGTAAAGGCTGAATCCGATGAATTATGCGAAAACGCTTTTGTTGGAATTAATGAATTATTAACGAAGAAAAATTCGGCAGCTGTTGGTAAAGGCGAAGTGAAATATTCGACGATCTCATCCGCTGCAAGCGCTATTCCTGAAGCCAATTTTGCGGTGATTTCAGTAAACGGCGCTTATGCGGCAAGGGAAGCAAAAAAGGCGCTTGAAAACGACCTTCACGTTATGCTTTTTAGCGACAATGTCAGCCTTGAAGACGAAATCGAGCTTAAGAAGCTTGCTCATGAAAAAGGTCTTCTTATGATGGGGCCAGACTGCGGAACCGCGATCATCAACAATGTCGGTTTAGCATTTGCCAATGCGGTTAGAAAAGGAAGCATTGGGGTTGTGGGTGCATCTGGAACAGGCAGCCAGGAGATGAGCGTCCGGATTCATGAATTTGGCGGCGGAATTTCGCAACTGATCGGCACGGGCGGCCGCGACTTAAGCGAAAAAGTTGGCGGAATGATGATGCTTGATGGCATAAGAGCTCTAGAAGCTGACGAAGCAACTAAAGTCATCGTTCTGGTATCTAAGCCGCCGGCACCAAGTGTAGAAGATAAGATTTGCGAACAAATTAAACAGTGCACAAAGCCGGTTGTCGTGTGGTTTATTGGCGGCAACGAAGAGAAGGTCACGAAAGCGGGCGGCCATTTTGCCAAAATGTCCAAAGAGGCTGCGCTTAAGGCTGTGCTATTAACAGGTGCCGATGAAAGCAAGATCAATAAAAAAGCACTGAACATTCCGTTAGTGAATGAAGTTCGTGCAAAACTAACCTCCGATCAAAAATACATTCGCGGATTATTCTGTGGCGGAACTTTATGTGACGAGGCCATGTATACGGCGATGGAAAAATTCGCTAACGTCTATAGCAACATTCAGAAGAACCCGGATTATCTGTTGAAGGATATTAATGTCAGCCAGGAGCATACATTCATTGATTTTGGCGATGATGAATTTACCCAAGGCAAACCCCATCCCATGATCGATCCTTCTACTCGCATAGCAAGATTTAAGCAAGAAGCGAAGGATCCGTCTGTAGGGGTTATCGTGATGGATTTCGTTTTAGGCTTTGGCTCGCACGAAGATCCGGTTGGCGTGATGCTCCCGCATATCATCGAAGCCAAGCAACAAGCGGAACAAGAAGGAAGACATTTGGAAATACTCGGATACATTCTTGGAACGGAGCTGGACCCGCAAAACTACCAAGAGCAAATTGACAAGTTAGTCGCTTCGGGGGCCACGCATGCCTCAAGCAGCCAAAACGCCGGATTGCTAGCTCGTGAATTCGTTGTGAAGGGGGAATAGACTGTGAGTAAAATTAACGAACTCTTTAAATCTAACATTCATGTGATCAACGTCGGAATCGAATTTTTCAAAGAGGATATTCTAAAACAAAATGCCCATGCAACCCATCTGGAATGGAAGCCGCCAGGCGGCGGGAAGCCGGAAATCATTGCCGCTTTGGATAAGCTTGAAAACCCTGCCCTCGCTGAAAAAATTGAAGAAGCGAATAAGCTTGCCGTTGAGAGAATTGTTAATTCTCAACCCGTGTTAATTGGATTTGATAAAGCGATTAACTGTGTTCCAGGCATGACCAAAACAACCATTCTTCATGCAGGTCCTCCCATCGCATTTGAAAATATGAGCGGTCCAATGAAGGGGGCCGTTACAGGGGCACTCGTTTTTGAAGGATTGGCTAAAGACATCGAGGACGCGTTCAAGGTTGCGGCATCAGGAGAAATTACGTTCGCACCTTGTCACGAGCATAACTGTGTCGGTTCGATGGCCGGTGTAACTTCAGCTTCGATGTATATGCACATCGTCGAAAACAAGACTTATGGAAATATCGCTTATACAAACTTAAGTGAGCAGTTATCCAAGATTTTGCGTATGGGCGCTAATGATGAAAGTGTCGTCAATCGTTTGATTTGGATGCGTGATGTACTTGGGCCCATTTTAAGAGAGGCCATGCAACTCCATCCAACCGGAATTGATTTACGGTTGATGCTTGCTCAAGCTCTTCATATGGGGGATGAGTGTCATAACCGTAACGTTGCAGGCACGACATTATTAATCCAAGCTTTAACTCCTTATATTTTACAAACGGACTATACGACAGAACAAAAGCGCGAAGTATTTGAATTCGTAGCAAGCAGCGACTATTTCTCGGGTCCTACTTGGATGGCGTTGGCCAAATGTGCGATGGATGCTGCTCATGGCATTGAGAATAGTACAGTTGTAACAACAATGGCGCGCAACGGTGTGGAATTTGGTATTCGCGTAAGCGGCATGGCAGGCAACACTTGGTTTACCGGCCCGGCGCAGAAGGTTGTCGGACCTATGTTTGCAGGCTATAAGCCGGAGGACTCGGGACTCGATATCGGAGATAGCGCCATCACTGAAACCTATGGGATAGGTGGATTTGCTATGGCTGCCGCCCCTGCGATTGTCGCGCTTGTGGGTGGTACGGTAGATGAAGCGATCGGCTTCTCTACGCAAATGAAAGAAATTACGACAACTGAAAATCCAAACGTAACGATTCCGTTATTAAACTTCATGGGCGTTCCGACAGGGATCGATGTACGAAAGGTCATGCAAACAGGCATCAAGCCAATTATCAACACAGCCATCGCGCACAAGGATCCAGGGATCGGAATGATTGGCGCCGGTATTACGTATCCGCCGGTTGAAGCGTTTGAAAAGGCGTTGCTTGCTTTAAGCAAAAACATGAATTAGGGCGTGTCTGCAAACCCGCTCAGGGGCATCTATCACCGCCTTTTCGCCCCCTGCATCGTCACTTTTGCTTGACGTACCCCCGGTACGCCTGCACAAAAGTTCCTTGCATGGAACGAAAATTCTGTAATATCTGCTGTCCTCAGAGTATGCAGACACGCCCTAGGTTTTATCGGCACATAGGGAAACTAAATCGTTTCCCTAGTGTCCTCTAAATTTCCCAAAAAATTAAGCAAAAAATAATCCATTCTAAGGAGAATTTTATATGGGAAAAGTAGCTCTATGGAAAAAGGGAGACATCGCGGCTTCCTTCGGCTTATTCGTTAACGTTCTGACAGACTTTTTGGTTATGATCTCCTTATTAATTGGCGTAGTGGGCATGCCGACAGAGTTTGTTTTTAAACGAATCGTTCCCGGCTTTGGATTAGCGGTATTGATATCCGGTATTATTTTTGCCTATTTTGCCTATAAATTAGCTAAGAAAACAGGTCGAAAAGATATTACCGCATTACCTTCGGGTTCGAGTTCGCCTGGTATTTTTCTTATCGTATTTGTGATTATGCTTCCTCTGTATCATCAAACGCAGGATCCTGTTTTCACAACTTCCGTCGCTGTGCTTTGGGGCTTTATTGAGGCGTCGATTCTATTTTTAGGCGCATTCATCGGCGAAACGATTAGACGGATTGTTCCAAGAACGGTATTGTTAGCAGCCTTGGCAGGCTTGGCATTTGTTTTCCTAGGCATGAACCCCATGCTGCAATCCTTTGAAATGCCTGTAGTGGCCTTTGTTGCCTTAATCATCATTTTCATGAACTGGTTAAGTAAACATCCTATATTGAAGAAAATACCTACGGGTCTATTATTGATCGTAGTTGGAACGGCAATTGCTTGGATCGCTGGATATCAAAACCCTTCTGATGTGACAGAAGCGCTAAAATCATTTGGCTTTAATCCTCCTATGTTGCATTTGAATGGGCTGTTCGACCATATTAACGCTGCATTGCCTTATTTATTAACGGCTATTCCTCTAGGGCTCTCCAACTTCATCTTTAATCTCGAAAACGTTGAAGCAGCTGCAGTTGTTGGGGATGAATACAATACGAGAGACGTTATGCTTGCAAACGGTTTCTCTACGGCAGTAGGCGGACTTTGCGGTAACCCGTTCCCAGTAACCGTATATGTAGGACATGCAGGGTGGAAAGAAGTAGGCGCTGGCTTAGGCTATTCCATTGCTAGCTCTGCCGCCATATTCTTTTTATCGATTTTCAGTCTAATGGGTCTGTTACTCGCTGTTGTTCCTATTGCCGCTATTGTTCCGATGCTCGTGTTTATTGCGGTTGTAACAGGTCATCAAGTCGTTAAAGAAAGTCCGAAATTTGAAGCTCCGGCCATCTTTGTCGCTTTCTTCCCCTGGGTTGCGAATTGGGCGCTAGTTGCTGTGAATAATGCGCTTTCGGCTGCGGGTGTGTCGGTAGGGGAGGCTGCCGGCGAAGTTTCTTCGGCTGCCCTGCATAATGCCGGACTGTTCTATGACGGATTGGTTGCTTTAGGTAATGGTGCTCCTATTACGAGTGTACTTTGGGGCTGTATAGCCGTATTTACGATTCGCAACACGCCTATTGGAGGCATCATAGCTGCATTGCTGGGAGCTCTACTAACTTTTGTTGGCGCCATTCATACAAATACTCTTGGAATTGCACAAGAGATCGCTATGCCTTTCGTTATTGGTTATTTACTAATGGCCGCGTTCTTAGTGTATAAACTTTATGTCAATAAGAAAGAAAATATTGGTCCTGTTACGGAATAACGAATGGAGGAATTTGGATATGGATTATATGAAATTAGCTGCGGAAGCAACGACTGTGGGGATGGCCAATAAAGTAGGCGGACCCTTCGGTGCAACAATCGTACGCGGGAATGAAATTATCGCAGTCGTAAGCAATACAATGATGAGAGATACGGATCCGTCTGCCCATGCTGAAATGGTCGCCATTCGCGAAGCTTGTAAAAAGCTTGGAACGATGGATTTATCCGATTGTGTCATCTACGCGACTTGCGAGCCTTGTCCAATGTGTGTGTCCGCGATCATTTGGTCAGGCATTAAAGAAGTCTATTACTGTAATACGAGAGAGGATGCTCATCAGCATGGCTTCTCCGACATGCATCTGCGTAAGTATTTAACCGGGGAGGACACAACTGTTCTTAACATGGTGAAAGTAGCACCGCGAGAAGATTGCGACCATTTGTTTGAGTTTTTCCATCAATTAAATAAATAACGCTCGATAGCGATTCACCATTCGGGGCTGTCTTATAAGCGGTTGTTTGAGATGATCGATAGACAAAGTAAGGTGTATGTACCTCCCGGAGACTGCCTCATACGTTCCTGAAATGACCTTGTAACGGGTTTGCCTATTCAGATTTCAGGGGCGTATAGCATCGGAGGGAGGTACATACACCTTGTACTCTTCTCTTCGATTATCTTGCAGAGAACTTGGATGGCTTTATGAGACAGCACCCGTATTTTTTAACAGGAAATGAGGTGTCAACGATTATGATGACGAATAACTTAAATCAAGATCTGATTGAGGCGAGTGAACAAGGGAATAGAGATGCAGTCCGTCGACTATTGGTAGAAGGCGCGAATGTTGAATATAAGGATGCGAATGGTCGCACGGCACTCATGGCCGCAACCCAAAGGAATCAAATCGAGGTTACTCAGGTACTGTTAGAGGCCGGAAGCGATGTGAACGCAAGAGATATCACTTTGTTGACACCCTTTATTTGTTCGGGTGCAAACGGCTTTCACGAAATATTAAGCTTAATGTTGAATTACGGGGCCGATTTAAAGAGTGTCAATCGATTCGGCGGAACGGCTTTACTACCTTCCAGTGAAAAAGGCTACTTAAAAACGGTCCAAAGATGTTTAGATGCCGGAATTCCAGTGAACCATGCCAATGATTTAGGTTGGTCTGCACTCTTAGAGTCCGTTATTTTAGGAAATGGCGGGCGCTTGTATTCCGACGTAATTCAATTACTAGTTGAAGCAGGAGCGGATGTAAATTTGCCCGACCGGGACGGGAAATCTTCGCTGCAGCATGCAATTGAACTAAAGCAAGCTAAGGTCGTGGGAATTTTAAAGAAGGAATTTGTTGAAAGCAATGAAACGATCAGGCAAGCAAAAGCGTTAGCTCGCGCGGATCAATATGAAGAAGCTATTAAATTAATCGATATAGCATTGGAAAGCGATCCGGAAAACCTTGATCTAATCTACTATAAAGGCTATTTCCTACAAGAGTTAAAGAGATTTGAAGAAGCGCTGGAACAGTATCAAAAGGCATTGGCTATTCATCCAAATGACTTGGATTTCTATTTCTATACAGCTAATTGCTTGCGGTTAATGAAAAAGCAGGAGGAAGCATTGGCGGAATACGATAAAGCTGTCTCCTTAGCTCCTAATGAAACGTTTTATCTGTACCATAAATCAAACTATTTAAGAGAGCTTGGCCGACATGAAGATGCAGTTGCGGCGATGGATCAACTATTAGCCATGCAGCCGAATCGCTATGATTTTTCTTTTCATAAAGCCAATAGCTTAAGATCCCTAGGAAGACATGAAGAAGCGATTGAAGCCATCGAAAATGCCATTAACAATGATCCAACCAATCCCTTGTATCATACGCATAAGCAAAAATCGTTGGAATTACTAGCAAAAGAATAGATGCATACCACTAGGAGGCTTTAAAAATGGAAAAAGTGGTCATTGTTGCCATTGGGGGCAACTCTTTAGTTCGTGATAATGGACGCGACTCGATTCAAGATCAATATGAGGCTGTCGTCGAAACAGCTGTAAATATCGCAGGCATGGTGGAGCAAGGCTATAATGTTGTCGTTACCCATGGTAACGGACCGCAAGTCGGCTTTGAGCTTAGAAGAGCTGAAATTGCCAATGAAGTAGCGGGAATGCCGGAAGTTCCTCTCGTAAATTGCGGTGCGGATACGCAGGGAGGGATTGGTTATCTTATTCAACAGGCTTTAACGAATGAGTTCGCCAAAAGAGGCATTAACAAAAAAGTGGCGACTGTCATTACACAGGTTGAAGTAAGCAAGGATGATCCTAATTTTAAAAATCCATCAAAACCGGTGGGATCATTTTTTACTTTGGAGCAAGCGGAAGAAATGAAAAAAGAACATCCGGACTGGATTTTCATTGAGGATTCCGGCCGTGGGTACAGAAGAGTTGTGCCATCGCCAAAACCCATTGACATTGTTGAAAAGGATGCCATTAAAACACTAATAGATTCAGGGTTTGTCGTTATCGCGGTTGGCGGCGGTGGAATCCCGGTTATCAAATCGGATAACACCTACAAAGGTATTGATGCTGTTATTGATAAAGACTTCGCCACCAGTCTCTTGGCTGAGCAAATTAAAGCAGATGCCTTAATTATTACGACTGGGGTTCCAAGAGTTTTTATCAACTATGGTAAACCCAATCAAAAAGCACTGGAAAAAATAACAGTCGAAGAAACAAAACAATATGTTGCAGAAGGTCACTTCCCGCCGGGAAGTATGCTGCCCAAGATTGAAGCCAGCTTAAGCTTCTTGGAACACAATGGCTCAAGAGTCATTATTACAAACCCTGAAAGCCTAAAAGATGCGATTAATGAGGAAGCGGGCACTCATATCATTGCGTAATAAACGCTATTGGGGATGCAGTTGGCTTTGACGTTTTGTGCAAAAATTCCGCGGAGAAAGTTCATTGAGAGTTCGGCTTCCTTTCCGTAATATTGTCCCTGTGGTAATTGAGAATGAATATCAATTACAATGAGACTACGGAGAGGGGATTCATCATGTTGGCAAAAACAAACAAAGCGACGGCGCTCGTCCTCGCTATTCTGATGATTGGAGTACTCGCTGCATGCGGCGGCAAGTCGAACTCGGAGGGTTCGTCTTCGCCGTCTGCGTCAGCAACTGCGTCGCCCGCCACGGCTTCCGCTTCTGCTTCTGCTTCGTCCGAGCCTTCGCAGGAAACGCAAGGGAGCGCAGAAACGAGAATCGTCAAGGACGAATTCGGCGATGTCGAAATTCCGGCTCATCCTCAGCGCGTCGTCGGAGTGTACGTTGAAGATTACTTGAAAGCGCTCGGCGTAATGCCGGTCGCTCAGTGGTACCATCCGCTGTGGGGCAAGCAGGATTATTTGAACCTGGACGTGCCGCTGTTCGATACGACGGGAAGCATCGAGGCGCTCGTCTCGTACAATCCCGATCTGATTATCGTTGACGGAGGGGTGGATAAGGAGAAGTACGACGTATACTCCAAAGTTGCTCCGACTTATCGGTTGACCGAAGACGTGCTGCAAAGCTCAGCCGAGATGTTGCGGGCCGTGGCGGACGTACTGAACATTCCGGACAAGGCGGAAGAAGTCATTGCCGACTATGAAAGCAAGGTTGCGGACGGGAAGGCTAAGCTGCAGGCGTCGGTCGGCAAGGAGAAAGTCGCCTTTATTCGCGTCAACGTAGGGGAAAAGACGCTTGCCCTGTTCGGAGTAAAAAATCGCTACACCGGCGTCATCTACTCGGAATTCGGGCTTGAGCCGATTCAGATGGCCAAGGATATGACTGAATATCAGAGCATCCTCTCCGAAGAGGTGATTCCGGAGCTGGGCGCGGATCATATCGTCTTCATTCCTTCCAACGGAAGCTGGGATACTCCGGAATATCAGGAGGATTTTAAGCTGCTGGACAGCCCGCTGTGGCAAACGGTTCCGGCGGTCCAGAAGGGCAACATCTACAAATTCGAGCGGAGCCACTGGCAAAGCGGCGCGATTACAGCCAATGGGATGAAGCTGGACGATCTGCTCGGGGCGATGGCGAAATAAGGAAGCGATTCGGGAGAAGCTTTTCAATGACGATCATTGAAGAGCTTTTCTTTTTCTTATACACTGATAGCAACAGGGTTGAAAATCATTCTCATTATCGGTTGTCGGGAAAAAGGGGAAGGAATTATGCTGGATGAAACGGTACGACTTCGACCCGCGGCGCGGCATGAGCTCCTATCCGTCGCTTTTGTAAGAGAAGAGGCGTTCAAGGAGCGTACGGCTTATTTGGACGCGCGTTTCGCGCTCGTTGCAGTCACGGCGGGAAAAGGACGGCTGATCGTTGATGGCGAGGGCTATGAGCTGAGACAGGGCAGCGTGCAACTGCTCGAACGCGGCAAAGCGCTTCGATTCGAAGCTGCGGACGGCGGGGTGAGCTTTTATTTGCTTGGGTTCGAGCGGGAGGACGAAGGGGGAAGCGCCGAAGGGCTCCAGCTTCCGCTGGGAGCGCTGGCCTGCACGCCGTTCTCTCAGGCTTTGCTGTTGCTTGACGCTCTCTACAGACAAAGGGAGACGGAAGACGAGCTGGAAGCGTTCGAGAACCAGGTTCGGTTCGGGGAATTGCTGCTTCTGCTCGGCAAACAGAACCGGTCCGCTACTTATGAAGCCAGAGCAAGGCGGGATGTGCTGCACACCGCGGAGGAGATGCAGACCAATTACGCTCATCCGTATACGGTGGATCAATTGGCGTCGTCGGCGGACATGACGCGCGCGAAATATACGCAGCTGTTCAAGGAGCTGACAAACCAGCTTCCGCTGGAATTTCTCAACGGGCTGCGGATTGAGAAGGCTCAGCAGCTGTTGCTGCTATCGCAGGAC
>Ga0256791_1000785_pt1 | contig 10579 bp, 7 predicted proteins | sample MC6MC0942MT_FD_190188 | JGI IMG/M metagenome (GOLD analysis project Ga0256791, IMG submission 190188) | Metatranscriptome of enriched soil aggregate microbial communities from Iowa State University, Ames, United States - MC6-MC0942-MT... | ecosystem: Environmental > Terrestrial > Soil >...
GATTGATCCTGCTAGGCCCCGATGATGAAGCCAGCCTCATCGCTCATCTTCAGCATTTGCACCAATTGACGGGCGCTGATGGTTTTCCGATCGCTTTCAGCCTCCATGCCGTGCGCCCCCTCGAAGAACTCTGTGAAGGGTTGCCGGCGGATCAACTATCAAAGCTGTTCGGCCCAATTCAGCGCCTTATCTGGTGCGCAGGTGATACGCAAACGGGCGAGTGGCTGTTTGCCGATGCACCGGTATCCGCGCTTACTTCGTGGATAACGGAAGGCCTCATCGCTTTGACAGCAAATAATGAGGCTGCGCTCGGCCAAGCCAGCCTCGCGTGGTTCATGCGCGACTGTGCACGCGACTTTCGTCAACGCTTCCCCGCGTACGGCCGTCCGGAAAATGAATCCGTGCTCTGGCGGCACCTAAAACTCTTCGCCCGAGAGGCTACCGATCAGTTGGGGCTAGCCACAGAACGCGACGTTCGCCACTACATGGAACTGCGCTTTCGATATTCACAAGAGAGCTTTACCAAGGATGGGGCGTTGCGCGACATCTTGGTCAACCGACACCTAAAGGGGAAACAGCGCTTGACTGACGCCGAAGCACGGCTGTCGGCTGTAGCCCCCGCAACGCCCTGAGGGACGATGCATGACGACGACTTACAAAATAGCACTAGGCCCGGATCGTCCCAATGAGAAACAACTGGGCAAAGCTATCTCGCCACCACCGTGTGAAAAGTGCATTCCTGTCTACCCACTACGCTACGGCATCGTGGATAAGGCCCTAGATAAAGGCATATTCCCCACACTGGGTACTGAGGGCTATCCCGCGCTCACATCAGGCAAGGCCTACGGCCTGCGTGTGCTGCGTCCAGGCACCTACGTCTACCTCTGCTACTTCGAAAACGACCGCATGTGGACGCAGCACTATCAAGTTACCGAGGACATACGATTTGCTCGTATCTGGTGGGGCCGTCCCGATGAAACCGACGCTACCCCGGGTCGGCAGGCTCGCCCCGACACCGTGGGCGCCAAGTCCTTCCTGCTAGCCCCAGACAGCAAAACTGCAGAGAGCATCTACCTGATGGTAAGTGATACGTTGCTTACGCATCGCACGCTTTGGAATATCGAAACGAACCAGGACGCGCTGCGCGATACGCTGGCCGTCAAGATCAGGCCTGCGGGGGGTGCTGACCAGAAACATGCCTTCAATGCTGCGTTGCTTGGCAATGCCACCCGTGAGCTGGTTCCACCCGCGGTGCACGGCACTCCCACGCACTATGGCTGGAGCGAGATTCAGTTCTCAGCGGTAGTTCCAAACCACAACAACATCCTGGGCAATATGTACATCGAACTGCGCCCACGTTTGGAGATCACGCCTCTGGCGGTTGCGCTGCAAGATCCCATCGGAATTGCAAGTGAGCTGCACTACCTGGTCACTGAGGCTGTAACGAGCAAGACCACGTATGCCGGGCAAAATGCGCACAAGTTGCAGAGCGGGATGCTCATTACCCACTATTTTGAGGCCATGAATAAGCAGGCTGCCCGTTCCCCCGATTTGGCCAAGGCCCTAGCCAAGCAACGAAATCTTGTGAACTACGCCGGCGCGACGTTTTTTCTCGATACCTACTCCAAGAAGATCAAAGCGTTTGAGAAAACTATTGCCACGGCGGTGAACGATTCCATCGCCTGGGTGCAGTTGATCGACCAAGAGAAGCTGTTGGGCAAAGCACTGAGGTGCTTTGATCTCAGCGTGATCCACAACGCACGCGACTATGAGAATGCAGTCTTCCAGTGCATTGGCGGCTTGGTTCATACCAAAGACGGGGCGCAAGTCCTAGGCGACGTGATCGCCAAGCCCGCAGACAAGAGCCCCTATTGGCTCGCACTTGCCAATGGCAGCGAAACACTGCTGGCCCGGTTGAAGTCCAGCGCGGGTGATATCGCCAAGAACATGTTCGATGTTATGGACAAGTTCATGGAAGATCATGTCATCACTCCCGCTACCAATGCGCTGATTGGATTGCTGCAGGTCTTACCGCAGGCAAAGCAAGCAGACGTACTGGTACGACGTCTGCGGCATGTGATGGAGATCCGCGCCAACGTAACCATCGTTGCATACGACGTCAGTTTGGTGGATTTGCAACGCGCCGCCTATGAATTCCAAGGCTATCAAACGCTAGGTGGCGAGCGCTCGCGGGGCTGGAAAATTCCGTCTCCGAAAGTCAACCAGACTGACGTGCTTACTCATGTTTTGGTGTACGACTGGGTCAAGGTTGGTGAGACTACATACCGCGAGCTTGATGGCGCTCCGGCTGATCGGGCTGCACTGCCAGCGCCTCGGGCTATACAGATGGAAGGGAATCCTTTCATCAATATGCTGAACCGGCTGCGAGGGCCTGGCGGGCATTTCTTTACTGGGCTGGGGGGCTTTCTGGCGTTGAAGGGGCTAAGCAATGCCTGGAGAGATTTCAAACCTAGAGACTTTGCTGCCAATGCTGGCAGTGTATTCGGGGCTATCAGTGCCGTAGTTGGGGCTGGTATAGAAATTGGCTCAACCGCTATTGCAATTGGCGCAGGGGTAGGCGGGAATACGGCCTTGGCGACAAGCATGAGAATCTATGCTGCAAAACGGGGGGTTGCCATCTTTGGAGCAGGAGGGGCTGGACTCGCAGCCATTGCAGACTCAATTAGAGCAATTAGCGCATTTAGTGAAAGCAATCCGGAACAAGCAGGAATGTTGCTCGGCTCCGCCCTCGCTGGCGGCGCGCTGGCAGTAGCGACCTGGGCTGGCGGTTCGGCCGTAGCAGCAACTATTTCTGGGGGAGGGGCAGCCGTTGCGGTGCTTGGACTCACTCCGTTGGGCTGGGCAGCTGTTGCAGGTGTCGCCGTCGTACTTGTCATTGGATTCGCGTTCGGTGCTGATATGACCAAACACGGTCCCGTGGAAATATGGCTCAAACACAGCGCTTGGGGAGTGGACAGTCGTCACTACACCAATCGCGAGGAGTTGGATGCCGTTCATTGTTTGTACTATCGCCCAAGGCTGACTCCGGAATGGGATAAATCCTTTGGGTATTCGGTGGGAACCCTTCGCATCAGCTGCCAGTTGCCCGGCATCAACGACATGCCTGGGGATAGATTTCAAACCAAGCTGGCCTTCACCCTCGGGGGCAACAAGCTTGCACCAGTCAACGGGCCGATCGCGTATGCCACAGGCACCAGCCCCATCGACTATCGCCTTGAATGCTTGGTCACTCCGCTAGGCGGCACCGGCAGCGAGTGTGGCTGGGCGATTCAAATGCATGAAGACACCCAAGTGGCATTGGAGTATCTGTACTTTCCAGATCCGGAACAACAACCTGGGTTGGCATTGCTTCAACCCGACGCGCCGACGCCATTGGTATTCACATCAAGTGGCTGGTTCACGGAATCCATTGATTCAGTCAAGCTAGAACCCGTTGGGGCACCAAATAATGTCACCGATTAAACGTCTGCCAAACAACCTTCGCTTTGGTGGAACGCCTCTGAATCGAGATCGGCCTACGGGAGAACCCCCTCAACCCGATGGGGTGCGACGTGTCAACGACGAATGTGTCGAACTTGAAACTTATGCAAACTTCACGCAAAGCGGAACAGCAAGTTTTATCGGCATGTCCATCATTGTGACCATCGCTGGATTGATAGCTAGCGTGTTCGCTCTTGGGCCAGCAAACGTTGACGTTAAAGCCATATTAATTTTGGTGGCCTGGTCTCCAGCTTTAACAGGTATTGCGTTCATTTTTTACATAACCAGCGGTGCTCATCGGAGTCGCGGCGCCTTTATTCGCATTCACCGAGGCACCCGCAAACTCTACTTCATCTATCCGCGCCAGAAGCGTCTGCACGTGCTCGACTGGGACCAACTCGAAGCTTTGGCAGGGTACGTTCCCATTGTGTCTGCAAGTGGTTATGCGAGCCGGCATCCGCTGTACCTTTTGGGCGTGGACTACAGCATGGACCCACCAACCGAGATCTGCGCCGCATGCGGCAATCTCGGCTTGTTTGACGGCGACCGTTCGGCCAAGGCCCTCTGGTCCTATCTTCAAGCGTTCATGGAACGAGGCCCGGGAGGCCTGCCCAAGCCCGCACCGCTGCCGCCACGACAAAGCCGTTGGCAAGAGACCCAACAACCCTACCGGGACTGGTATGCAGGCCTGCGTCGTTCGCTGGCGAAGCCCTACGGCATGCTCAAGGCCCCCTTAACCATTCCGCTCTGGTTGGGCTGGCTGCTCATCAGTGCATTTCCAGACAGCGTTGAAGCCTTTATCCAGTACAACGTGCCGTACACGCAGTTCCCCAAGGAAATCGATAGGTTGTGCGGCTTTGACGAGAAGCGCAGGCCTGTCATTCGTGTCAACGGGTAGCGCATTGATTCGTGAGCGCAGGGTCACTGTTCGATGAACGACTGCGCACTGCGCCGCAGCCTGGACGAAGCATGGAGGCCAGCACGTTCCGCCGCTCGTTCAATAGGTCTTTGCCTAACGGGACGCCCTCCGCAAGTTGATAGCCGAACGGAGCGTCTTGGGGCGTGGCTGATACCCTACGCCGGGCGATCCATCTTGAATAGAGGCCGACATCGCCCTTTATCAGCCCACATCGTCCACCCCCCCGTACAGCGATGGCAGCAGCACAGGCAATGCATCCAGGGGGAATGCAAAACGCACGGGGCCGCGCGGGGTATCGGATGCCACCAATCCACTTTTCAATGCCGCCGCCAGCAACGATCGCCCGGTGCGTTCGCCCAGCCCCGTCATCTGAATGAACTCACCGCGCGTAACGGGTCCCGCCGCAAACAGGTGATATAGGGGAAGCGCGGCTTCTGGCCGCAGACGCCCGTGGGCCGATTCAATCTGCACGACAGCATGGATCTTCGCCTTCATGGAGTCGAGCATCAGCATCTGCGCCATGTCGCTCACCTGGTCCTCGCACACCCGCAGGAAATAATCCACCCATTGAACCAAGCCGCGCTCAGTAAGGTTGCCGCGCCCGTCCAAATCTCCCTGGCGTGGCGCATCTGCCGCGGCCAGATAGCCGTAGTAATCCTGCACGCCTCGGGCAAATCCCCGGTTCACCGACCACAACCCGCGCGTTACCGGCAGCATCGCCGCATGGGTTTGCAAGCGGGCGGCTCGCCCGTTGCCATCGGCGAAGGGGTGCATCCAGGCAAGGCGATGATGTGCACAAGCAATGGCAATGATTTGCAGGTCGGCCGGACGCTGGCGGTCGTAATGCTGGGTAAACGCATCCATGAAGCGCGGCAGCGACTGCCACGCAGGAGGATTGTGGCGGCCGACCGTAACGTTGATTTCACGCAGGGCTGACGGCTCTACCACCAACCCCTCGCTTGTCATGCGATCGGCGGGCGCAAGGTGGCGGTACAACGCGCCATGCGCCATCTTGGCGAAGTCCGCGCTAAGCGCAGACGTGGAATCAGCCTGACGTGACACGACTTTTTCGGCCTCGATATGCGCTACCGCGATGCGTTGAAGCTGGGCGATTTCCGGGCGATCCGAAAATTCCTCATGCAACGCGGCCTGGATGTTCCGGGGCGTGGTGCTCTGCCCTTCGATCCGATTGCTGTAGTACGAGTTCATGCTGCGCAGCAATTCGCGTAGCGCAAGCTTGGTAGCCGGATGGGCCTGCGCGGCCAATCCTGCCGCGTCGTTGACGACGGCAGAGGCCCGCTCGCGCAATGGCGCGAGCAATGAATCTGCGGGCTGAAGGGGAAGAAATTGATGGGGCGAGTCGTACACGTGTTTCCGGTTTATTTGCCGGTTTTCTTTCCGGCCATTTGAAGTTTCAAGCTCATGATACTAAACCACTTTCTAGACCTCATGCCGGCAGACACACATGTAACTTACCGATATTTTTTCCGATAATTTTGCATGAACGGATGACTCGCCAACGCCGTCGTTATACCAATCAGACCTTCCCTCCCCTTTCGAACTTGTCTACCCAGGGCGACAACGAACGGCCATCGACCTTCACCCCGTTGGTGTAAGCACCATCCTGTACGCGATCTGCTTGGTCACCGAAAAGAACGGGCAACCATTTCGTCAGCTTGTCTACGGGAGAGACCAATTCGAAGCTCCATTTCTTCTGCGCCAAGCGCATCATGGCAATCCCCCGCGCCGCAATTTGTACGACCGTCCAGTCGTCGCAGAGTCGAGCGATCTGAACTTCCGAATAACTGCCATGACCATATCTTGCCCGCTTACCCGCGATGTCCCCGTAAGTCCGGAACGGATCATTTGAGACGGTGGAATTGCGTGACCGCGAGAGCAACAATAAATTGCCGATTGAATTCGTGACAGCTTCCCTCATCGCCTTCGAAGACCGGCCGTCAAGCGAGATCGCCTCACCCCATTTGGGGTGCGGACTTTGGGGATAGATATGTTCCACGGATTCATCCCACGCAAATTTTTCCCACGGCTTCTTCTCAGGCGCTCCCTGCTCACCTCGAAGAAAATCTTCCCACAAGTAGACGATGAGTTTCCCGAACTGCCAGTTGTAGAAACCGTCTCCCTTACGAAGCCGGTCGGCAATCACCGTCTGCACCGTCTCGCTGGAAAAATAGCCCTGCCAAGGAAACGTCTCATTGGCGTACGTCTCGTCTTGCCAATTCCAATTGTCGATAAGCGTCTTCAAATGCTCGTGAGCGAAGGTCACCGCATCAAAGGCTCCAGGTGGCGGCACGGCGCTCGGAAGATGCCCGTACAGTGGTTCACCAGGATGCGCCAACGCGTAGGCCGAACGGTTCATATCGCTCTGACCGACGTTTGATAGCCTATTGTTCGCCAACACAACCAAGACCGCAAAACGCTCGGCCTCGCTAATCAACTTGCTGAACGGCTCGTACCACTTCGAATCCTGGCTAGGTAACACATTCAAGTACTTGTGTTCATCGGCCAAGCGTATCAACGCCCAGAGCAGTAATGGCTTCGAACTTGCGGAAGCCGTCTTCTGTAACGCGGCCAACTGTTTACCGATGGCTGGAGGTAGCGCCCCCGGCTCGTTTATGTGATGCCAGCAAGCCGCAGCCAACTCCAAACTTCGAACATACTGGACAATTTCTTCCGGCGGGACCGTGCGATGAGAGGAGAATTTTTCGTCGAAAAGCTCAGTATTCAACCACTCAGCTTTGCGCTCGTGCTTAAACCAACCCATCGAATGGGCGCGCAAAAACTCATCATCATCGAGCAAGGAAGCGCCGGCTCCAAGCCAGGTATAAACGCTTTTCCAGCACCGGTGAACCTCACTCTTCGCAACTTGGCCAACTGGCACGTCATCGGCATTCGATGCCAGATAGATCAGCCGATTTTTCAATTTCTCGAGAGTCGATAGGGGCTTACCACGGTTATTGATCGTCTCAAATGCAACGTGCACATCGAATTCTGGCTGTATCACCAAAACAAACAACTTAATTCGTTTCTGGACCGTACTGACCAGGATCTTCCGTTCCTCTTCCGAAACGTCAGCGGCCTTGCTTTCGAAATAGGCCGCAGCTCGAGCCAGGTTGCGAGTGTAGTAGGAGCGATGCTGGGGCAACTGCGGCGCCAGATGTACCTGCTTTAGGGCGTAGTAATCAAAGTAGGTCTGTAGCCCCTCATTATTCTTGAAGCCCATGGGGAAAGCTTCCGCTCCCAACGCCGACAACAAGAGCGCAAGTGACGTCAGACGCTGCTGGCCATCAATAAGGTTTACGTCGCCCTGCCCTTCATCTCCTCCTGAAATCATGATTGCTCCGCCGTAATGCTGCGTGGCAGCTCGCGAAGCAACATTCTTCACATCATCCCAAAGCGCCCGCCAGTGTTCTTCTTCCCAGGCATAACCGCGCTGAAATTCCGGGACGATAAAGCGCCGATTACTACATACCTCTTCAAAAGCAAACAGACCTGCGTCGCGAAAACCCATCTACCCATTCTCCACAACTCAGCACCCCTGAAAACGGGCGCACACTATTTCCAATAGTAACTGAGTTATCTATTACTAACAGAGGATAAACGAGCAGATATATCCCCTGTTTTGGCATTTAACAAAAAAGGCCAACTCACACGTTGGCCAATATTCGAACGTCAACAAGGGCATGCGTATGCTTACCCCCCCACCGACGCCCCTTTCACCACCCGATGCACGAACTGCAATTTCCCCACCACATCCGCCGGCAGCACGAACGGGTAGAAGTCCCGTTGGCCCATGCTGCGTGACAGCTCGTTCAGCACCCCCGTCAGCGCCACCCAGGCGTTGACCAGGTCCAGGAAGTCCTGCCCTTCGGGGTCTTGCGGGTCGTAGAGTGCGGCGGTGGTGAAGGGTTCGTAGGCTTGTTCTACCGCTGTGCGGGTGACGCCGAAGCTGATGGCGGTGTCCAGGGTGTCCATCATGTGCAGGTAGTGCGCCCAGGTTTCGGCCCAGTCTTCCCAGGGGTGGCACGACGCGTAGGTGCTGATGAAGTGCAGCGCCCAGTCGGCGGGCGGGCCTTGTTCGTAGTTGCGTTTCAGGGCTTCGGCGTAGTCGGCTTGTTCGTCGCCAAAGACTTGGCGGAAGGGTTCCAGCCAGGGGCCGCCTGCGATCAGCTGGTCCCAGTAGTAGTGGCCGATTTCGTGGCGGAAATGCCCGACCAGCGTGCGGTAGGGTTCGCGCATGTCTTCGCGCACTTTGACCCGGTAGGCGTCGTCGGCTTCAAGAATGTTGATGGTGATGAGGCCCTGCGCGTGGCCGGTCAATAGCGGTGCGCCGTCGGCGGTGGGCGCGAGCAGGTCGAAGGCCAGGCCGCCGTCGTCTGGTTCGACGGAACGCCGGATCGGCAGGCCCAGCGTCATCAGCTGGGCCACCATCTGGCGCTTGGCCACTTCCACCTTGAACCACAGCGGGCCGTTCTCGGGCACGGACAGGTCGGGAATGGTGCGGTTCAGGTTGCACGCAATGCATAGCGCGTCGGGCGAATTCGCGGGCAGCAGCCAGTTGCACAAGGCTGGCGAGCTGAAGTTGGCGCAGCGTTTGTAGGTTTTGCCGCGCGCCCTGCCCGATTCGCGGAACGTGCCGGGCGTGGCGCCGTCGTCCAGCGCCAGCACGTGCCCGCGCTTGGGGTCAAAGCCCAGTTGCCGATGGCAATTCAGGCATTCGGTATTGCTGAAAAAGATGGGTTGCCCGCATACGCATTGAAAGGCCTTCGCGCGCGCATGCCGCACGCGCTGGCGTTTCGGGGCGCGCAGTTGGCGGTTGATCGCGTCGAAGAAATAGCTCATGCATCGTTCCCTGTTGGAAATTCATCGATGGGCGCGACGGTGACGCGCACATCCAGTTCATGGCCGCCGCCGCGGATGACGCCGCGCAAGGGGGTGACGTCGCCGTAGTCGCGGCCATAGGCCAGGATGACATGCGCCGTGCCTGGCACCACGTTGTTGGTGGGGTCCAGGTCGACCCATCCGCCATTGACCTCGACGCCTGCGCAGTGCACCGACACCCACGCGTGCGACGCGTCCGCCCCAATCAAGCGTGGTTTGCCGGGCGGCGGTTGCGACATCAGATAACCGCTGACATAGCGCGCAGGCAGACCAATCGCGCGCAGGCAGCCGATCATCACATGCGCGAAATCCTGGCACACGCCGACTTTTTCCTGAAAGGCTTGCAGGATGGGCGTGGACACTTGCGTGTGCGCGGGCTGATAGGTGAAGTCGGAGTGAATGCGGTGCATCAGGTCGATCGCGGCCGCCACCACCGGCCGCCCCGGCGTGAACGACAGCAAGGCGTATGCCCGAAGCTCGGCGTGCAGCGGCACATAGGTCGACGGGAACGTGAATTCCACTTCCGGCGCGAACGGCAAGGCCGGGTCGTAACGCAAACGTTGCACTGCCGCTTCCCACGCCAGGCCGGTCGCCGGGTCCAAGGCGACAAAGCGCGGGTGGACGGTGACGCGGCTGGTGGCGCGCACGGTCAAGGCCTCGTGCGGGGCATAGAGGGCGAAGGTGCAGCGCGTGTTGCCGAAGCCGTCGAGGGATTCCGCGATGTCTGAGGGCGCAGGGCTGACGGTCAGCGCGTAGGTCTCCACCACCTGGCAGGCGTCGTGCAACGGACGCAGATAGCCAAGATGATGCGCCAGTTCGACAGGCGAGTCGTACCGATAGGCGGTGACGTGGTCCACGCCCAGCGTCACGCCGGATGCACACGGCAAGGCGGTGGTGGAAAGTGAGGTCAGGTTCATGACGATGATCGTGTCCCGGCCTAGGCCGACAGCGTCTGGTCGTAACCGGCCGCGTGGCTGAAATAGCGGCGGCTGATTTCATTGGACAGGTTGCTGGCCGCCCCATCCAGTTGTTCCGACAGCGCCAGCACGCCGGCGTACAAGCCCTGCGTCTGCTCGCACAACGTGGCCAGCGTCACGCCCGCCCCTTGCGCCGGCAACAAGGCCAACAAGTCGGACGCCGGCCCGGCGACCGTGTCGGGCAAGCGCGCCACTTCCTTTCAACACGTTCAACACACATGCCAGCGAGCGCGGGTTGGCGGGTTCCTGCACCAGCAGGTTCAGCAACGCCGGCACTTCCTGC
>Ga0256791_1000797_pt1 | contig 10488 bp, 7 predicted proteins | sample MC6MC0942MT_FD_190188 | JGI IMG/M metagenome (GOLD analysis project Ga0256791, IMG submission 190188) | Metatranscriptome of enriched soil aggregate microbial communities from Iowa State University, Ames, United States - MC6-MC0942-MT... | ecosystem: Environmental > Terrestrial > Soil >...
ATCAACAGCGACATCTTCGGCGCTGGCCGCATGCTGTATGGCATGGCGCAGCAAGGCCAGGCGCCGCGCGGGTTCGCAGCCGTGTCCCAGAACGGCGTGCCGTGGATGACCGTGGTGGTGATGTCGGTTGCGCTGCTGCTGGGCGTGCTGCTGAACTACCTGATCCCCGAGGGCGTGTTCCTGCTGATCGCCTCTATCGCGACGTTTGCCACGGTGTGGGTCTGGCTGATGATCCTGTTGTCGCAAGTGGCGATGCGGCGCAAGATGAGCGCGGAAGAGGTCGCGGAATTGAAATTCCCGGTGCCGTTCTGGCCGGTGGGCCCGCTGCTGGCCATTGCGTTCATGGTGTTCGTGATTGCCGTGCTGGGTTACTTCCCGCGCACGCAGGCCGCGCTGGCTGTGGGCGTGGTGTGGATTGCGCTGCTTTGCGTGGCGTACCGTTTCTGGGTCTATCCCAATCGTCCGGGTGACGGCGGCATCTCTGTGCCGCTGGCGCAAGGTTCGGACTGATGTAGCTGCTTTCAGGAGATGTGCATGAGACAGATCTGGCGACACTGCCACGCCGCCACGATGGCGGGTGGCGCCTATGCGGTGATTGAGCGCGCGGCCATCGTGACGCGCGCCGATCATATCGAATGGATCGGGCCAGAGGCCGAGTTGCCAGGCGCGGATGCGGCGCATGTCCACGATCTGGGCGGGGCGTGGGTTACGCCCGGCCTGATCGACTGTCATACCCATCTGGTGTTTGGCGGCAACCGCAGCACCGAGTTCGAACAACGCCTGCAAGGCGTGGACTACGCAACGATCGCGGCGCAAGGCGGCGGCATTGCCAGCACCGTGCGCGCCACCCGCGAAGCGTCGGAAGACGAACTTTATGTCAGCGCGCGCAAGCGTGCGCTGCATCTGCTTGGCGATGGTGTCACCACGCTTGAGGTCAAGTCGGGCTACGGCCTGGATTTGCCCAACGAACGCAAGATGCTGCGCGTGGCGCGCCGGCTGGGCCAGACGCTGCCGCTGACGGTGCAGGCGACCTGCCTGGCCGCGCATGCGCTGCCGCCCGAATTTCGCGGGCGGCCCGACGATTACATCGACGAAGTGGCGCGCCGCATGTTGCCGGTGTTGGCCGCCGAAGGGCTGGTTGATGCGGTGGATGCGTTCTGTGAGCATCTGGCGTTTTCGCCTGAACAGGTCGAACGCGTGTTCCAGGCCGCGAAGCATCTGGATTTGCCTGTGAAACTGCATGCCGAACAATTGTCGTCGCTGCATGGCGCAAGTTTGGCGGCACGGTATGGCGCCTTGTCGGCGGACCATCTTGAATACCTGACCGAAAGCGATGTGCTGGCCATGGCCCAGGCTGGCACCGTGGCGGTGTTGTTGCCCGGCGCGTTCTACGCCTTGCGTGAAACGCAGCTGCCGCCGCTGGAACTGCTGCGCCGCCACGGCGTGCCCATTGCGATTTCCACCGACCTGAATCCGGGGACGTCGCCCGTGTTGTCGCTGCGGCTGATGCTGAGCATGGCGTGTACCTTGTTCAAGATGACGCCCGAAGAAGCGCTGGCGGGCGCCACCGTGCATGCGGCGCGCGCGTTGGGTTTGCAGGCGACGCACGGCACGTTGGAGGCCGGCAAGCTGGCGGACTTTGTCGCGTGGGACATCGCGCATCCGTCGGAGTTGGCGTACTGGATTGGCGGCGACCTGCCCAAGCGTGTGATCCGCCACGGCGCCTTGCTGGACATGGCGGCGCTGGCCTGAACCGCGCGGGAGGCGCACGGCTTAGCGGTCGACAGGCATGCCGTGCGCAGCCACACTGGCGCGGTGAAAAACGGACCACTACGCGTCTGATACGGACGACGTGCGCCGCCACCGCCCCATCGCCGCGCATGGCGTTCTACGATGTGGCCTGACCGCGCCCGATGCCGGGCGCGCCGCGCATCCAGGAGAACGTATGCGGATCTGCATGATGGAAGGGCCGGTGGATCTGGCTCCCGATAGCCCTACGTGGGCAGGCATGGCCGAGCGCATCGCCGAATTGGAACCCGATTTGCTCGTCACGAACGAGATGCCTTTTGGCGAGTGGCTGGCGGCCTCGCCCGTCTACGATCCGGCGCGTGCAGCCGAGTCCGTGCGCATTCACGAAGCGGGCCTGACGGCGCTGGCGGCGTTGCCGGTGCCTGCCATCGTCTCGTCCCGCCCCATCCCCGCCGACGACCGGCTGGCCAATGAAGCCTTCGCCTTGGAGGGCGGGCGCTACACGCGCCTGCATCACAAGCAGTACTTCCCGGAAGAGCCGGGGTTCTTTGAAGCGACGTGGTTTCGTGCGGCGATGGAAGGCTTTGATGTCGTCGATGTGGGCGGCATTCGTCTGGGCGTGCAGCTGTGCACCGAGCTGATGTTCAACGAACGGTCGCGCCGTTACGGACGCGAGGGTGCAGAGCTGATCGTCGCGCCGCGCGCAAGCGGCGCATCCATCGGGCGCTGGCTGACCGCGGGCGCGATGGCGGCGCTTACGTCCGGTTGCTACGTGGTCAGTTCCAACCGGGCTGGGCGCACCGCCGACGGCCAGGTGTTCGGCGGACGCGCGTTTGCCTTTCAGCCCAACGGCGAACCATTGGCGCAGTCCACCGACACGGAGTCCATCGTGGTGGTCGACGTGGACCCGGCGCGTTCACGCGCGCAGCAGTCGCAGTACCCCTGCTACGTGAAGGAAGAGTTTGGGGGCGCCTAGCCGGCCGCCACCCTCATGCCGCGATGGCGATGGTGCGCTGGTCCTGGATCAACGGGGGCAAACGGAACGCGCTGACCGCACTCTGCAAACGCTGCGCCTGCGTTTCAAGCGACGAGGCGGCGGCTGCCGCTTCTTCGACCAGCGCCGCGTTTTGCTGCGTGACCTGATCCATCTGGTTCACCGCGGTGTTCACCTGGTCGATACCCGTCACCTGTTCGTTCGACGCAGATGCGATGTCGTTGACCAGCAGGGTCAGGCGTTCGATGGTCGACAGAATCTCTTCCATCGTGCGCCCCGCGGCTTCCACCTGCACCGAGCCCGCCTGCACCGTGGCGCCGGACGTGTTGAGCAGTTGCTTGATTTCTTTCGCGGCGCCCGCGCTGCGCTGGGCCAGCGACCGCACTTCGGCCGCCACCACCGCAAAGCCCTTGCCCTCCTCGCCCGCACGCGCCGCTTCCACGGCGGCGTTCAAGGCCAGGATGTTCGTCTGGAAGGCGATGCCGTCGATCACGCTGACAATGTCTTCGATGCGGCCCGAGTCCTGCGCAATTTCGCGCATGGTGCTGACGGCTTGCTTTACCGCCTGGCCGCCGCGCTGAACCACTTCGCTGGCGGTGGCCGCCATCTGGTTGGCCTGGCGCGCATTTTCGGCGTTGCTGGTCACGGTGGACAGCAGCTGCTCCATGCTGGCCGCGGTTTCCTCAAGCGAGGCCGCTTGCTGTTCGGTGCGGCTGGACAAGTCCTGGTTGCCGGCTGCGATCTCGCTGGACCCCGTGTTGATCTCGATGACGCCTTCGCGCACGGCGTGCACGGTGCGCACCAGGCTTGCCTGCATCTCTTGCAGATACGGAATCATCTGGCCCACGCAGTTGCCGCCATAAAGCGGAATGGGCGCGGTGAGGTCGCCGCTGGCGATGCGCCGGAAATGGCCTTTGATGGATTCCAGCGGCTGCCGCACAAACACCACTACATAGCGGTCGCCCAGCACCAGCAGCAACAGGCAGATGCCCAGCACGACGCCCATGCCGATGTACGCCTGCTGGCGTTTGTTGGCCGCATCGGCCCATAACTGGGTTTCGCGTTCCTTGGCGTAGGCCTCGTAGTTCTCGATGCTCTTGCCAAACGCGCGGCTCGCGGCGACGACGGCGTTTGCCGCGTGCGCACGGGCGCGCGCGATGTCGCCTGCGTCCAGATGCTGGCGCTGTACGGCGATGCCGCCATTGACCAGCGCGTCAAAGCCCGTTTGCATGGGTTCCAGGATGGCGGCTGGCGCGTCCTTCTTGGCCAGTTCGACAAAGACGGCTTGCTGCTTGCGCGCTTCGTTCAGCGCGGCGTCGATGCTGCGCCCTTCTTCGGCGGCTTGCGCCGCCTGGCCGTCGCTGGCGTATTCCAGCTGGCGCGACAGGCGCAGCCGCGCGCGCATGATCTGATCATTGACCCGGGACAGGGCCGAAACTTCGTGCAGGAGTTCGTTGCTGGCGGCGAGCGCCTGACCGGCGCTGTTCAATCCGTTGACGCTGATGGCCGACAGGCCGGTGAGCAGGACGCTGATCATGAGCAAGGTGCACAGAATCATACGGCGGATCGTGATGTCTTTCAAAAACTGTGTCATGCGTGTCGTTCCCAGATACAGCGAGTGCTGCAACGACAATTACGACTTCGCCGCTGGGAAATTTAGCGGCTGTTTCATTACTTACGTATATGTCGGCGTGTTACCAGAATATATTGAAAGATAGCGCAACATTGTTGCACGTTAGCGCTACCTTCGCTGCGGATCGCCTCAGCGTGCGGCGGGCGCCTGCGTGGGTTCCGACGCGTCAAAACGCAGCCGGGAAAAACTGGCGATGCAGGCCAGCGCCGCACACAATCCGCCCAGCCACAAGGCGGCAATCGCACCGTGCGTGGTGGACACATGGAAGCAGGCGGCCACCAGCGCCGCGCCCGTCGCTTGGCCCAACAAGCGCACCGTGCCGATCATGCCGCTGGCGCCACCCGCCCGCGACGCCGGGGCAGAGGTCATGATGGCGCGCAGGTTGGGCGACTGGAAGAAGCCAAAGCCCGCGCCGCAAATCGCCATGCGCCAAGAGATGTCCCACACCGACGGCGTGGCGGGCATCAGCGCCAACAGCACCATGCCCAGCGCCAACAGCGCGAGTCCCACGCCGCCCAAGATGCCGGCGGGATACTTATCAGACAGGCGGCCGGCAATCGGCGCCATGATGGCCACGACGACCGGCCACGGGGTAATCAGAAAGCCGGTATGCACCTGGCTGTAGCCCAGCACTGTCTGGAACATAAACGGCAGCGAGACAAACGCCAGCGCTTGCGCGGCGAAGGCGCACACGGCGGTGGCGGCGGACAAGGCGAACAAGGGCCGGCGCAGCAGGTCCACGGCCAGGATCGGTGCGGGATGCCCCGCTTGCCGGCGCATCAGCAGCCACAGGCTGGCGATGGCGCCGCCCCACTCCAGCACCACGCGCGGCCACGGCGCGGCATGCGCCAGTTCGTTGGACCCCAGCACGAACAGGCCTAGCGTCAGCGCGCACAACAAGGCGGCGACGCCATCAAACCCGTGCGGCGCACGGGCGGTTTCGGGCAGGCCGCGCAGGCCCAGCACCGCAGCCAGAATGCCGATTGGCACATTGATCAGGAACAGCCAGTGCCACGACCCCAGCAGCAGAATGGCGGATGCAGCCGTGGGGCCGGCGGCGAACGACAGGCCCACCACCATCGCGTTCAGCCCCAGCCCGCGGCCCAGCATGTGCGACGGATAGATAAAGCGCAGCAGCGCGCCGTTCACGCTCATCACGCCGGCCGCGCCCAAGCCCTGCAAGATGCGCGCCACCACCAGCGTGGGCAGCGACGGCGCCAGCCCGCATGCCAGCGACGACAGCGTGAACACCACCAGCCCCACGATGTACACCCGCCGATGGCCCAGGATTTCACCGAGCGCCGCCGCGGGCAGCAGCCCCGCCACCATCGCCAGCTGATAACCGCTGATGACCCAGATGGAGCCCGCGTCGCTGGCTTGCAGGTCGCGCGCGATGGTGGGCAGCGCGGTGTTGGCGATGGCCGTGTCCAGGCTGGCCATGCAAACCGCCAGCATGACGGCTAACAGCGCGCCCAGGCGTTCCGATGCGGGCAGGCCGGCGCCAGCCGGATAAACGGTGTTGCGGGAGAACGAGAGCATGGGGCGGAGGTAACAGCGAGGGTTCCGGGCGGGGCGTCCGGAATCAAGAGCACTGATTCTAATGCCGCATCGGGATTCAACGCTTCGTCAGCCGAAGGCCGTGGCGGCGCCAATAGTGTTTGGTTTGACCGGTCAGGGATTAATGATGCGACCGCATGGTCACATGGGTTAATGCCTTTACTGAATCAGTTGTTGGCGCTATCCGAACGGCTTTGTGTGAATATTGTCACGGTGAGACACCGGTTTCGGGGCATAAATATAACTAAATGTACGTGGCGGCATGGTTTCTGTTTTCATAGACAAACGGACGGCTTTGGATAATCCGATATGCACGGCGCTAGTTAGAAAACGTAATAATGACGCGGGTAAATTGAAACGAAGTCGTGCCGGATTTATTTATTCGACGTACGATTATTTTTCATTCGTCGGATGGTGCAACTATTTGGTGGAGGGTTTCCTTATGAAACGCTTGTCCTGGTATGCAGCAACGTTGTCCTTAATCGGCGCTGGCGCTGCGCCCGGTATGGTTTGGGCGCAGTCGACCGCCACCGCCACCTTCAACGTCACCCTGACCATTAACGCCAACTGCGCGATCGCCGCGAATGATCTGGCGTTTGGCGCGCACGGCGTCTTGAATGCCGCCGTTCCCGGCACCACCACGCTGAACGTCACGTGCAGCAACACCACCCCCTACGCGGTGGGGTTGAGCGCAGGCACCGGCACCGGCTCCACGGCGACCACGCGCTTCATGAGCGCCACTGGCGGCAACAACGCCACCGTTTCCTACCAGCTGTACAAGCCGGGCAGCCAGACCGTGGTGTGGGGCGACGCCCAAGTGGCCGACCGCGTCAGCGGTGTGGGCAACGGCACGGCGCAGCCGCTGGTGGTCAATGGCATCGTGCCGGCCCAGACCACGCCCGCCCCTGACAACTATTCGTCCACGGTCACCGCCACGGTCTATTTCTAGTGGACGCGCCCATGCAGAGGCTGTGGCGGGCGGTATTGGCGTTGTGCATGGCGGGCTGGGCGGGGCTTCTATCCGCAGCGGCGTTGCAGATATCGCCGGTGTTGGTGGATATCGCGCCGCAGCAGGCGGCAAGCGGCATCATGCTGCGCAATCCCGGCACGACGCCCGTCTATGGACAGGTTCGGATCTACCGCTGGGAGCAGGCCGATGGCGACGACGTTTTGACGCCCACCGAAGAAGTTCAGGCCAGTCCCCCCATCATCCAGGTGCCGCCGGGCGGCGAGCAATTGGTGCGGCTCGTGCGCGCGTCCAAAGAACTTGCTCCGCTGGAACGCGGCTACCGGCTGGTCATCGACGAAATTCCCGACCCGGCTACGCCCGGCATCAATGGCGTGGTGTTGCGCCTGCGGTATTCCGTGCCCGTGTTCGTGGCGGGCGCCACCCCTCGGCCTGAACCCGAGCTGGCCTGGCAAGCCACGCGCGCGGGCGGCGACTGGGTGCTGCGGCTGGCCAACACCGGCACGCGATACGCGCAGGTGGCGGCGTTGCAGGTGCTCAACAGCGCAGGCAAGCCAGTGGCGGGTATTGAAGGATTAGTGGGATACGCCTTGGCGCAGCGCGAGCGCGAATGGCGCATCCCCGCAAAACAAAACGCATCGGGACCGGTGCGGATCAAAGCCCTGATCAACGGTGATGTCGTCACCGTAACGCCCCGCGTTGATTGATCGCGCGCCGGCACGCCCGGCGCCAACGAGGAAGGCAGCACATGGCAGTACGCGCTCCCCGTGTCCGCGGGCGACGCGCCTGGTGCCTTGCCCTCTGTTTGCTGGGGGCGCAGGCCCTGGCGGCGGAATCGCCCGATCTACTGTCGTTCGGCAATATCGCCGAGCGGGATGTGTTTCTGGAGGTCAGCATTAACGGCGTGAATACTTCGCAACTGCTGCGCTTTCGCGATGCGCAAGGCCGCTTGTCCGCCAGCGGCGACGCACTGCGTTCGGTGGGTGTGGACGTGTCCAAGCTGGGCCTGCCCGATACGCGAGAGGTCGCGCTGGATCGGGTGGCCGGCCTGCGCTATTCCTACAACGCAGCGGCGCAGACGGTGGACATCGTGCTGCCCGACGACCTGCGCACGCCTTATCAGGTGGGGCGCAACCTGGCGGCAACCCCGCTTGCCACGGCCGGACGCGGGCTGGTGCTGAACTACGACGCGTATACGCAAACGGACGCCATGTACAAGCTGTCGCTGTTTACCGAGCAACGCTACTTCGATGCCCATGGCGTATTCAGCAACACCGGCACCGCCTACTTCGGCGGCGAGGGGGATCGAGGCGATCGCTACGTGCGCTATGACACCTATTGGACGCGCTCTGATCAGGAAACCCTGCGCACGCTGCGGCTGGGCGACACGATTTCATCGTCGTTGAATTGGTCGCGCTCGGTGCGGATGGCGGGCTTGCAGTGGGGCCGGAATTTTGCGCTGCGCCCTGACCTGGTTACCTTCCCCGTGTCATCGTTAAGCGCTTCGTCCGTGGTGCCATCATCGGTGGCGCTTTACATCAACGGCGTGCAGCAGTATTCGGGCAATGTGCCACCCGGGCCCTTCGTGGTGAACCAGATCCCCGGCATCACGGGCGCGGGCCAGGCCACGCTGATTACACGCGATGCGCTGGGCCGCACGGTCAGCACGTCGGTGCCGCTGTATATCGATACGCGCATGCTGGCAGGCGGCCTGTCCAGCTATTCGCTTGAAGCCGGGTTCGTGCGGCGCCAGTTCAGCATTCGTTCGTTCGATTACGACAACCAGCCGGTGGCGACGGCGTCCGGGCGCTATGGGTACAGCGATGACCTGACGCTGGAAGCGCACGGCGAAGCCAGCGCGGGCCTGTACAACGTGGGCGCGGGCGCGATGGTCAAGCTGGGCCAGGCGGGCGTGCTGAGCGGCTCGCTGTCGGGCAGCGCGGGCCAGTACGACGGCGGCCAGATCAGCCTGGGGTATCAGTACATCCGCCCGGAATTCAGTATCGATTCCCAAGTGACGCGTGTAGTGGGCGACTACGGCGACCTGGGCTCGCGCGAAGATGCGCCGGTGCCTACCCAGACGGAACGGGTGACGGTGTCGCTGCCCCTGACCACGTCGCAAAGCGTGGCCGTAAGCTACATCGGCTATCGCATGCCGCAACTGCCCGCCGCCAAGCTGGGCTCGGCGTCGTACATGGTCAATCTGCACAGCCGCGTCGTCATGACCCTAAGCGCCTATAACGATTTCACGCAGTCCAACACGCGCGGCGTATACCTGGGGTTGACGATGATGCTGGGTGACCGCTCGCAGCTCAGTGCGTCGGTGGGCCGGCAAGGCGGCGAATCGACCTACAGCGTGGGGGCGCAGAGCAGCGTGGCTTACGAGGGAGGCTGGGGCTGGGGCGTGCAGAACGGGCGCGTGGGCGGCATGGGCTACAACCAGGGCCAGGCCCAGTATCTGGGGCGCTACGGCCAGGTGGCCGGCATCGTGCAGGACTACGGCGGCCGCACGCAGGGCGCGTTGCAGGCGTCGGGCTCAGTGGTGTTGATGGACGGCACGGTGCTGCCCACGCGCCGCATCAACGACAGCTTTGCGCTGGTGTCGACCGACGGCGAGCCCGACGTTGCCGTGCTGCATGAAAACCGCAAGCTGGGCAGAACCAATGGCAGCGGTTATCTGTTGGTGCCCGACTTGAATTCCTATCAGACCAACCGCATCGCTATCGACCCCGAAGACTTGCCGGTGGACGTGAAGCTAGACACCACCAAGACCGTAGTCGTGCCGCAAGGCGGCTCTGGCGTGCTGGCGAAGTTCCAGATCGAGAAGTACGCGGCGGCGTCGGTCATTCTGACATTGCCGGATGGCGCGTTCGTGCCGGTGGGCGCCGAAGTGGCGCACGTGGAAAGCGGCAAGCATTCGGTGCTGGGGTACGAAGGCCTGACCTTTGTTGAAGATCTGGTGGCGCGCAACCACCTGCGCGTCAAAGGCGCGGGCGTGTCGTGCACGGTGGCGTTCGACTACGAACATGATCCGAAACGGCCGCTGCCCACCTTGGGGCCGTTTGTGTGCGAACCGTTGGCGCGGGGGCGGCAATGACGGCGGCGTGGGGCCGATACGCGCCGTGGCTGCTGGCGGCGCTGTGCATGGGATCTGCCGCAACCGCAGAGGCAAGCTCCTGCACATTGGGCGCTGGCACGACCAGCACAATGGATTTCGGCACGATCAACCCCTTGCTGCCCGCGGATACGGTGAATTCCGGCGGGCAAGTCGTGGTCACCTGCGACTTCACCGCCTTGTCGCTGGCGGCGCGGATCTGCTTCAACCTGGGGCTGGGCAACACCAGCACGTCGAACAACCCGCGCACCTTGGGCGCGGGGGTGAACCGCATGAACTACAACCTGTACACGGACGCGGCGACCAGCCAGGTATGGGGCGCCGCGCTGACCTCAGCGCCGACGTCTGTGACGCTGATCGGCCCGGTGCTGGGCGGCACGGCGTCCACCACCTTCAGGTTCTACGGCAAGGTGCCGGGCAACCAGCCGCTGGTCAAGACCGTGAACAATGCCGACACGCGGTATTCCGAAACG
>Ga0256791_1000802_pt1 | contig 10464 bp, 16 predicted proteins | sample MC6MC0942MT_FD_190188 | JGI IMG/M metagenome (GOLD analysis project Ga0256791, IMG submission 190188) | Metatranscriptome of enriched soil aggregate microbial communities from Iowa State University, Ames, United States - MC6-MC0942-MT... | ecosystem: Environmental > Terrestrial > Soil >...
AACAACATCTTAGATTCCGCGTTTGCATTTGGAGACCACACCCCTGGGAATACGTATGCCGCTCTAAAGCGCGGCACAGTCACATCGCCCCTAACTGGCGAAACTTTATTCTCCGACACCGGCAAGCCTTCCATAGCAGGCGCCGCCGTTGCCGGAGCCGAAGCGCCTCCGGTCCAAGCCTTCCACGCAACAAACGCCAGTTTCGATAAATTCGATCCCGCTTTCACCAATGAAGTCGGATTTCACTTCGGAGACAAGGGAACCGCCAATAACCGCGCCTACATCCGTGCCAACGGCAATCCGATTTCCTACATGAAGTATCGCAATATCCCGGTTGAGATGGATATTCAGAACCCGGCCGCGATCAGCCGCGACGTGACGCCGAACTATTCCGGCCTGCCCCTCGCTAGGCAGCTCGTCAAAGACGGGATTGCACCGCCAAGCCTGATCGACGACATCTCAGGAAAACCGCAGGCCGAACAGAATGCAGCGGTTCGCGACTGGCTTGTCTCCAACGGTTACGACGCAGTGAAATACCCGAACAAGTTCGAGGGCGGCGGCAAGCCATCCTACATGGCGCTCGGCACGGGCAACGTCAAACACGCCAAGACCGGACAAGTTCTCTACAGCGGCGCTCCACCGGTTGTGCAATCGGCGTCGGATGACGATCAACCGTTGAGCCTGGCCGATCTGGCGCTGATCGCCGGACGCTAACACCACGACAAAAACTGAGGAATGGGAATGCGAGTGGCGACACTTCGCAATCGAAGCCATGCGCGCGGGGATCATAGATGACAACTGTTAAGCTCTACAACCTTGCCCGCGTCAACACAGCGACGCTGGGAACGGGAACACTGACGCTGGGATCAGCCATTACTGGCTATCTGTCGTTTGCTGATGCTGGCGTGCAGGACGGTGATGAAGTCAGCTATGGCATCAAGGACGGATCGAATACTGAAGTTGGGCGTGGAACGTATGGCGCATCTGGCGCGACCCTGACACGCGGGGCGCTGAAAAGCACAAATGGCGACTCCGAGATCAACATCACCAGCGGCGTTGCTGAGGTTTACATCACACCGCTTGGCGAAGATTTCGACTTTACCGGCGATCTCGCGGCCTCGGTTTGGACCTCGACGGATGTTGCAAGCGCGTCCACATGCGATATTGGCGCGGCGACAACGCCTCTCGTCAACATCACCGGCACGACGACGATTACGTCCTTCGGCACGAGCACCGACAAGCTCCGGCGCGTGCGGTTCGCAACCGCGTTGATCCTCACGCACAATGCAACGTCTCTGATCCTGCCTGGTGGTGCCAACATCACCACAGCAGCGGGAGACGAAGCGGAGTTTTCGTCAGATGCCGATGGCAACTGGAAATGCACGAAGTATCTGAGGGCCAGCGGACTGCCGCTGCTACCGGTGCTGGGCACTGCGGCACAGAAAAACACCGGCACGAGTGGCAACACGGTACCCTTGCTCGATGGAGAAAACACTTGGTCGGGACAACAAACGCTCGCGGCCAATCTATGGCTTCAGAATACTTCCGCGCCGCTTATTATCCAAGCCAACAGCACAAACCCCGCCCCCCAAGATGCCCTCGTTGGCGGGTTTCAGGCACACGGATACAATTCGAGTGGCGTCGATGTCACTTATTGCGATATTGTCTATTTTGTCGGCTCGAACGTCGCGGGTTCTGAGCGTGGATATTTTCAACTTAGAACGCGCAATGGTTCATTTGGCGCAGCAACCAGGTTTCAAATAAAGGAAGGATGTTATCATCCATCTGCAACGGGTTTCGATAAAGGCAACAACACGATCAATTTTGGCGCTGTCTATGATGACAACACGCTTTTGACGTGCATGGCGCTCGCCAAAGAGTTTCGAGAGTCGAAGACGGTAGATCTCGACAAATGGGATGCGCTGGTTCCAGATCAGGTGGAGCCTGAAAAGATCGATTACGTTCCGGTTATGGAAGAAGTCGAAGCTGTTGAAACCGAGCACGAAGAAACCGCGTTCGGCCTTGTTGCCAAGAAGGTGCGCAAGCAGGTCAAGCGGCAGGCGGTAGACTTCCTCCCCGTCTATGACGAAAAAGGAAATGGACTTTATGCCATAGAACAACCCGTCTTCGAGACGGTCGTGATGCCTGCGCGACCGATCAAGCGGCATCACAAGATCGCGCACACGTTCAAGGCGATGATCGATGATGGTTTCGACCCGCGCGATCCTGATCAGTATTTCGCAAAGATGCTCGCGGACGAAGCCTTACCGGGAATGCCGACGCGCCAGAATTGGGAACACAACAGCGAATGCATTGGCGAGATGTTCAGCCGGAAATGGCTGGCGATAGAAATGCTTGCGATTGTTTCCGCTGCCATGTGGGCCAAAATGAAGGACCACGAGGCGCGGATAAAGGCCCTTGAGACACACTAAGGACTTGATCCTCATCCCCGCAGGACTCATATTCCGCGTCGGGGAGCGGGGGAATGACAGGCAATTCAAAGAATAGATTGGCGTTTCTTGACGGGCTTCGTGGGCTCGCCGCGATCTATGTGCTCGCCTATCACGTCATCATGTCACCGCAGCCACCGCTCGCGGCGCCGGATTATATCGGGCCGGTCATTCAGTTCGGCTATAGCGGCGTTGTCCTGTTCTTTGTCGTGAGTGCGTTTTCGCTGTGCTTCACAATGCCGAGGCATGAGGCGACGAGGCAGCCGTTGTTGAGCTTTGCGGTCAGCCGGTTCTTCCGTATAGCGCCGCTGTTTTATGTGCTGGTCGGTTATCAAGTTTGGCGAGTTCACGGAAACGTCGACCCGCAATCGTTGCTCGCATCACTGAGTCTGCTGTTCAATCTCTCGCCTGCGTTCGCGGCGAGCTTGGCGTGGGCGGGCTGGACGGTCGGAGCCGAAGTTCTGTTCTACATCGCGTTTCCAGCAATCTACGCGGCGTCAGGGTTGAAACTGTCGCGGCTCTCGGTTTTCGTTCTTGTCGGTGTCGCCATCAGTTTGAGCTTCTGGCAATACCGCGCCGATGATCCGGCAATGCGAGCCTACCATCTGCGGTCGATCCTGACCTTCTTGCCCACATTCCTAATCGGCATGTTGAGCTTCGTCCTTTGGGAGAAGGGGAAGAACAGTCCGCACCGCGAGAAATGGGGCTTAGCCGCACTTGCTGCGGGCGTCACGATCCTTCTGGTGAGGAGCTACGTCATCCCAAGGCTGGTCTTCTCGCCGTGGTGCGCAGTGGATGCGGCGGCTTACGGGCTGATCCTGATTGGAGCGGGTCTATATGATTTCCGCATCATGCGGGCGCGCGCGCTGAGGTTTTACGGCAAGATCAGCTACTCTGTGTACCTATGGCATACCGTCGTCATCTTCTGGCTGATGAGCGAACTGCACCGCATTTATGGGATCGCTCTGCCGGTCGGGTTGAAGTATTCGGCGTGCTTTGTGCTGGTGCTCGCCGTGACGACAGCCATCGCGTATGGCACCTATCGCATCATTGAACAGCCCGGCGAATGGTTGGGCAAGCGCATCTTTGCGAGACTGCGACTGAACAAACAAGCTCCCGTCGCGGCCGAGTAATCTGTCTCATCGTTGATGTTCCGAACGTCCACATTCCCAGAGGAAATGGGGTGATAGCAGGCGTGCGCGTAGCGGGGGGACCGCACCATGATCGAACTAGCCTTCATTGCTTGCTTAGGCGCCCAATGTCGGGATTTCTCACTTACCTTTGCTGAAGTGTCGTTGCTCCAATGTCAGATCGGGATCGGGGCACAGATGCAGATCACCGAATGGGAGCGTTCGCATCCAAACTGGCGAGTTGCGAAATACCGCTGCCAGATACCGGGCACGTTCGCGAAGCTCTGATCTGTCGTCGTTTCTGACCTCTTGCGACGTATTCCACTGATATGTCGCTCAACTCAATTTTCCGCGCCATGTCCTGAGAGATAGGGCGCGTCGGATTCCACATCACATCGGGGGAATAGATGATCACACTCACTCGTGAGGCGTGGGGGAAGTTCGCGCCCAAATGCCCTGCGGCTTACACCGAGGCTCTGTTCGGGAATCTTGAGTTCCTTGGGCAACATGGCATCCTCGAAACAGAGCTTCGCTGGTGCCACTTTGCCGGGACCGTTTACGCCGAAACGGGCGGCTTCAAAGACCTTCGTGAAAACCTCTACTACACGACCCTGGGCGCGCTTAGGAGGGCGTGGCCGTCTCGCTTTGGGCATATGCCGGACAGTCAGGCGAAGACGTTCCTGCGCAATCCTCGGGGCTTGGCGAACAAGACCTACAACGGGCGGATGGGCAACCGTGCGGGCTCATCGGACGGGTACGATTTCAGGGGCGGCGGCTGGATCCAGACTACAGGCCGTTCGGCGGTTGAGGAATACAGCAAGCAGCTCGGCATCACGGCTGGCCCGAACACTCTGGACGATCCTGTCATCACACTGCAGTTCGCTGTTCTCGAATGGACCAATCAGGACTGCAACAAGTGGGCTGATGAAAACGACATCCTGAAAATCGCCAAGGCGATCAACACCGGGTCGGCAGACAGCAACGTCACGCCGAACGGGATGGACAATCGACGGACTGGTTTCGCACGAGCATGGAAGCTCTGGGGCGAATACGACGGCCACGCGGCAGACGTGGCGAAGGCAGTCGGAGCACAAGAATACACGACGGCCACGGCACTTTCTGTCACCGCGACCGAAGGCATCCACACGGTCTCGCAATCGTTCATGTCGGCACCGCAGGCTGTTGTTGAGCACGTCTCAACCATCGGTCCGAGGATCGCTGAGGCTCAGCCGAAGATCGACGCGGCACTCTCACAAGTGGAGCACGTCTCCGAAATGGGGGGGCGGTTCCGCGGCATCTCGGGTCAGCTTTCCGAGTTCGGCGGCTTCCTCATGGCGAACCCGGCTTGGCTCATTCTGATGATCGTCTTTATCGGAGCCGTGGCGCTCTGGCCGAAAAGGAGCACGTAATGGGGTGGCTTCTCGATCTCATTCTTACGCCCATTGGGCGCATCGTTGCGGGCGTTGTGGCGGCTGCCGGGGCGTTCGGTATCTGGCTCGTGGCGCATGATCATAGGGTCCGCAAGGAGGAACACCAATCGACGATTGCCAACGTGAACGAGGGGGCAAAGGCACTCAATGAAAAAGGTCTCAAGGCTCGGTCTACCGTTGCTGGCAGCGATAGCCTTAAGCGGTTGCGCCAAAGATATTGTGATGACTGCAAGTCTGTGCGGTGACGGCACGCGGGACAATCCGGGTGCTTGGCAGGACATCCGCATCAAGAAAGCGGACGTGCTGACAAAGAGCACCGCTGATCAGATTCTCGGAAACAATGTTGCGCGTGAAGCGGTGTGCACAAAACAGAATCCGAAGGGGTAAGACATGAACGAAGCAATCGAACAGGCCGAAACCGAAGTACTGGCCGACGCGAAGAACGCACGTGGCTGGCTCAAATCCGCCTGGGCATGGGCTTGGAATACGTCATGGAAGACCAAGGCCGTTGTTGGCGTCATTCTTCTGACGGGCCTGCTGTGCGGCATGGCGAGCCGGTATCACGCGCCAAACTACGTCACGGCATCGGAAGCCAACAAGATGCTGACCGAACGTGAGAGCCTTCTCCGAGCCGACATGAAAACCATGTCGCAGCATATCGAGGCGCTGGACGCTGCACAGCATCAGCTCGATAGCCGCCTCAAAGCAGTAGAGGCCAAACCAGAGCCCGCCAAGATCACCACGGGATCTATTCCAAAGAAAACGGTTGCTCGAAAGCCTGCCCGTAAACCCGCGTCATCTTCCTCATGGTTCAACCTACCGTAAGGAGGAAACGGGATGGCTTCTTATGCGGACATTGAAGCTGGTTATCTGAGGCTGAGAGAAGATGCAGAACGGCTATCAGATCGACCCTCAGACGCTCATGCTTCAAACCCTGTTCGACCTCAAGGAATCGAACGGCCGGATCGAACAGCGATTGGAGGACGGCAAGGAGTTTCACCACGAGGTGCGGGAGACGTTGAAAGAGCACAAGCGCACGCTGGACGCCCACGGCCGGCATCTCGTCCGGTTGAACAAGGAGGAAAGAAAAAGCTCATCCTCGACCATCCTGGAATGGGTGCAGGTCATAAAGGAAATCTGGCCCCTCATCCTCATGCTAATGACGACGGCAGCGGCGGTTGGCATCCACGTACCAAGCTGGGTCAACGAGCTTTCGCAACACTCGGTCTCGGGCAGAGAATGATCCGCATGTCGATGGTCGGCGCCAGCTTCTTGATTGCTGTGGTTTTTATCGTGCCAAAATTCATATGAAATCCCGCTAGAGGCCTGCGCACCCCCGCTCCGCGCCTCTAGTCGGGTATGCCGCCGCTGGTCCCCTCTCGGTGGGATCGGCGGCGGCGCTTTTTGCGTTTGGAGACCACATGTCTCTTGGGGTCTAAGACGTTGTGATACAAAGAGATTTATACGTTTACGTATTGACGTTCTCGACTGTTCGGCGTATGCAGGTTCCTACAACGGATTTGTTCTGGCGAGCGGTCCGTTGTTGTCTCTCGGCCCGGATGCGGGAACATCCGGGCCATTTCCATTTTAATGGTTACGGTTGAGGGATTGGCCGCCCCATGTCGCGGGCTTCCTCGATCCAGCATGCAATCGCATCCTGCACGTTTAACGCGGCTTCCATTGGCGTCTCGCCATCGCTCATGCAGCCGGGAAGATCTGGAACGGTCGCGAGGAAACCGCCGCCATCTTTCGCCGAAAGCGGTGCAATTTCAATCCTGTATTTAAGATCGCTCATTGTTCCTCACTCTGTCGAAACGTAAATCGTCTACGATGATCCGCTCGACATGCTTCACTCTGAATACGTTTTTCGATCCTACGTGCACGTAAATGCTATTATCCATAAGAGAAACTTCAACCGATTCCGCCCCCACAATTGAGAGCGCGCGATCGTTCCCATCTCCGCGAATATCTGCGTACCTTACCGGGTTCAGCACGTCAGAGATGAAGAACATCAATTCTTTCTCCAAGCGGAACCATTCGCCTCTGATGTGCAAATGCGCGAAGCGGCGATGGAGTTCGTTCTCATCTTCGTAGCCGCCTTCGATGGTCCCAAGAACCTCCATATTGTGCGGGCTTCCTGTTTGCAGATAGTCCGTTCTGAGATTAGCGTCGGCAGCGTAGCCGATCTTCACTGTTGCGCCGTTTTGTAAAAAATATATCATCGCCCCCTCTTGATCCTTTTCCGCCACTCTCGTTCATCCTCAACAACCAACTCTGTCTTTGTCGAACCACACATAGTGCATCGGAAGGTTTTCTTTCTCAAATCCGCGACCGTCAGTTCCGGGTCAAAGATCCTCAGGTCCAACACTCTCCTGTTTCTACAGTTCGCCCGGCAGACAACAGTGATCCACCTGTCCGCAATGATGTAGTGGGCGAGCTTGGAGAAACTCTCGAACTCGAAGGGCATTGCCGTCTACGATGACTGGAACAGCGCACAGAAGAAGTCAGGGCCGGTCACAAGTTCAGCCCGATATTCGCTACCATCCTGGACATAAGCGCGGCTCGCTCTCAGCGCATCGTTGCGTTTCTTGATCCAAGCAGCTTCGCCAGCATCGTCATCTCCGGGATAAAACTTCACGCCATCGTTGGCGCCGTCCTGGATAGCCCACCGTTCGCGCACCGCCCTACATTCACGAAATCCGATCATCTCTGCTTCCCACCCGATCTCAACCTCCTTATCCGACCAGAACTTGCATCGGTCGCAGCGCATGTTGGTTTCCGCCGTCATTGTTTTTCCCATCCTTCTCCCTATCTAGGGGTGTGCTTTACTTCGGATGCTCATCACGCTCGCCGCGCCAGTATGATCGCGCCGCAGCAAGTTTATGTCTTCGTCGAGCGTCATTCACTGCACGTTTGTGCTCCGCCGCCTGCCGCTTCTTCTTGCTGAGCACTTTCGCCCGTTTCTGTGTCCGGTGCCGCTTCGGATGAGATCGCTCAGTCGCCCTATCGAGCAACGCTTGCCGAGCTTCGGTGGTGTTCCCGTGCGGGTCGCTAAAAGATTTTAGCGTCATGCGCGCTTGGCCTTTTCCGCTCCGAGATCTACGACGTTGGCGTCAAGCTCCGGGTGCTTCGTCTTCATGTGCGCGGCCATATTGGCGAACGTCCGGTTACAGCACGGGCAGACGCCAGCGCTGGCCCGCTTCTTGAGCTTTGTGATCTGGACCTTGGCCGCGACGACCTGCCGTTCTGTCGCCTCGCGCAAGTAGCGTTGATTTTTGAGCTCATCGTCCTTCTGGGCGATTTGCTGTGCAAGACGGTCACGCTCGCGCCGAAGCGCAGCCGCAGAGCACGTATCTTTCCCCCAGCCCTGAGAATGGCCATTGGGGCAAGTGTGGTAGCCGCCGTTGTCTTTCTGGTGGGTCCAAAGCGTTTCTGGCATTGCATACTCGACACCACACGTGATGCACGTGGAAAGCATAAATACGCGATTGTTGAAACGAACGGTCTCCGTCATGTCGGCCTCCGGCTGATGGTACAGTCGGCACGAAAAGGCGTCAGAACTTGCAAACTTGGTACATCTGTCCCACGCGATACCCTGATAATTCCGAACAGTTGTTGTTGTAAGTATCTGATTTCATTTGGTGCCGGCTGTAGGATTTGAACCTACGACCCCCTGATTACAAATCAGTAGGGCATTTTGAATCTACGTTATTTTATGCTTCCGACGTTAGTGACAGATCCTGTTTTTCTTCATCTTTTGGCGTTGTTTCGTTCACGGTGGGTGGTACCAATGCACCAGCCGTGCTCCTGATGAAATTGATCTCCAACGCGCTCGCTGCTCCCCGTAAATAGTCCGGGTGAAACCTTGCATAATGTTTCCGCGTCGTCTCGATCGACGTGTGGCCCATGAACTCCGCGATCTGCTCCATCGGTACGCCAGCTTGAGCCATGTAGACGCCGGCCGTGTGGCGCAGCGTGTACTGGCTGACGCCATCGAGTCCCGCGCGCCTTACAGCGGCTTTGACGCCATTGCGGATACTTTTGATCGAGCGGCCGTCAACCTCAATGACAAAATCAGAGGTCCGCACCTTGGCGGCCGTCTCAAGATGAATGAATCCGGTCTCGTTGATCGGTACGCGCGCTCGGCCCTTCTGCGTCTTGAAGCGGTTCGGGTCATCGAGATTGATAATCCGCCTTGCAAGATCCACACGCGCCCACGTCAGCTCCAAAACGTGCTTCGGGCGGCCGGCTGTGATGATCGAGAGGATGATAAACAACTTAACGTGCATCATCACCGCGTTGTCGATCAGAAGCAGCAACTCATCTCGGGTAAGCCAGCGCTCGCGCGGTCTGCCGGCGGGCGGCTTCTTGATCTTCGGTGCTGCGGGAATGAGCTTTTCGTCGTCAGATGCGGCCCAATTGAGAGCGGCCGTAATGTAGGCCAGATCGTTACGGATGCCGCCATCGGTGCAGCCCATGTCACGACGGGCTTTGATGAATCGCTCGACCTCTTTCTTATTGATGTCGTCAACGGTCAGGCTGCCCCAGATCGGGTTGAGAGTCCGGCCTACCTCTTTGACGCGAGCCAGGTTTACGATCTTGGCCTTCTCGCGGTCCTTCTCGTAGAGGTCATAAATCTGCTTGATCGTCAGCTTCTCGGGGAGGGCGTCCCGTTGAGCTTTGAGGTTTAGATCGCGGACGTAAGCCGCCGCGTCCTCCGGGCTGTAATGGCGGAGTGCAATGCGCTTTCGATCATCGCCTTTTCCGGTGACTGCGCACGGATGTCCGCGATGTTTTCCGAGCCTCCATGTGATGTGCATTTGCTTTCCCTGTAACGCTTGAGTTCAGTCTCAGCGATGCGGACCATGCGGGGGCCGTACTTCTCCGCTCGCAGTTTCCCGTCGCGGATCAATTTGTAGACATGGCCGCGCTTGCAATCCAAGATGTCCGCGACCCGCTGTGGACTAAGTAGGTGTTCCATAACCTTTACTCCCCCTTCCCCGCCTTCGTTAGTGAACGGATGGATTCTGAAAATGTTTGGTTCACGCGCTGTCCTTTTCCGAATGTTCGTCAGTGCGGTCACCGTTCGATTGAGTAAGTTGCTCAAGGAATTTCACCGCGAGACGGAGATCGTTCGCCATCTCGTCGTCGTAGTCTGCCAAATCCGTGTTCTTGAGAACGAATGCGACCGTGCTTCGAATGCCAGTCAGCCGCGAACGAATGTCTTGCATCGTATAGACATAGGGCCGCTTCTCACCTGCTCCGATGACTTTCTCGGACGAAGCCTCCGTACCGACGTCAGTTTGAACCAAACCTTCACTTCTATTTTCTGTCGTCATCCCTCATCTCTCCTCTGATGCTGGGGGTGGGGGAAGGGAGAGAACCCACCCCCGTATGTCATCGCCTTTCAAAAAACGTCCTCAGCATCGAAGCTGCCAAGGAGAGCATCCTCGC
>Ga0256791_1000813_pt1 | contig 10385 bp, 9 predicted proteins | sample MC6MC0942MT_FD_190188 | JGI IMG/M metagenome (GOLD analysis project Ga0256791, IMG submission 190188) | Metatranscriptome of enriched soil aggregate microbial communities from Iowa State University, Ames, United States - MC6-MC0942-MT... | ecosystem: Environmental > Terrestrial > Soil >...
CGAGTTTATAAGAAATACTCCATTTCAACAGGTTTAGAGGTTTTCAGATTTTATCAGGATGAAAAGGAAAATTGGAAAGCTGAATTTTATAATACAGTTGCAACTCCAAAAAACAAAGATGAAATTAAAATCAGAACAAGAAAATCAAAATTAAATTCTCTGAAAAATTTTGAAATTTTATGGCTACAGTTTTTAGATACAAATATTATTCATCTTCCAAAATGGGAAGCTTTCGAATACAAACTAAAAAAAGTTAATAAAAATTATCAAATTGAAGATGGTGAAATATATTCATCTACATCAATTCTTTCCGTACTTGATGGTGAATCTTTTTATGTTAAAATAAAACGGGGAAAAACAGAAAATCAATTTAATTATTCCAACCCAGAATCATACTTAGAAAAATATCCAACTGTAGATGAGCTACTTTCTTTTCAGGAATTATTAAACTTAATTAGAACTGAATTTAAAGTTTTTGAAAAAGAATAATTAAACAGATTTCTCAGCTAGCAAATAACTTTTAAGCAATAAAAAACCTCCGAAAAACATCGGAGGTTTCTAAGAAAAATTAGTGCATGGCTTCACTCAGGTCTATTTTCTCTTTGCTTTTTCTTTCTCTCACAAACAATATAAAAGGTATACAAACGAGAAACGCAATCCCGAGATAAAGAAATACATCCATATAAGAAAGTACGGTTGCCTGTTTTGTCACAGACATATCCAATACTTTATAAGCAGCATTCAATGCAGCATCGGGAGTCATTCCTTTTGCCATGAAACTGGCTTTTAAACCATTTATTCTTTGTTGAACATCAAAATCGGTAGAGTCTAAATGACTTATTAAGTTCACACGGTATTTCTGACTTGCATTGGCAATAAACGTTGTGATTGCCGCAACTCCGAAAGAACCACCAAGCTGTCGCATCATTCCTGTAAAAGCTGCACCCTGACCGATTTCCTGACCTTTTAAGGTACTTAGTGATAAAGATGTAATCGGAATAAATAATAAACCTAATCCCATTCCTCGCACAATCAGCATCCAGAAAAAGGCATCTTTCCCGGTATCGGGTGTCAGAATTTTATAACCCCAGAAACTGTAAATAAAGAATATAAGCAATCCCAAAGAAACAAGAATCTGCTGTTTCGCTCCTTTTGAAAGTAATCGGCCAATAATCGGCATCATAAATGCGGTTGTAAGTGCAGCCGGGATCATTAAAGCACCTGACTGAAGCGCTGTCCAGCCCAAAATACTTTGCGTATATAAAGGAACGATAAACGTTGAACCATAAAGACCGAATCCTAACACGAAAGACATCACCGTTCCGATCCTTAAGTTTCCGTTTTTCAGAACCCTGAGCTCCACAATTGGATATTTGAAAGTGAGTTCACGCCAAAGGAAACATATAAATCCTAAAACAGCTGTAGAAGTAAAGGTGACGATCATTCCGCTTTCAAACCAGTCTTCTTCATGGCCTCTTTCCAGAATAAACTGAAGAGATCCTACAGTAACTGCCAAAAGTGCAATTCCTAACCAGTCTACATCTGAAGCCTTACGTTTTTCGGAAAATTTAGGACTTTTAATAAACTGTAGAGTCATTAAGGTAGCCGCAATCCCAATTGGGATATTAATATAAAATATATACGGCCAGCTGTAATTATCAACAATATATCCTCCCAATGGCGGACCTAAAGTCGGGCCAATAATAACGCCCAAACCATAAATTGCCTGCGCCATACTTCTTTTTTCGATAGGATAAGATTCGGTAATGATGGTCTGTGATGTTACCAGCAATGCACCACCTCCGATACCTTGACACAGTCTGAAAAATACCAGTTCCCAAATATTATCTGCATTTCCGCAGAGAAAAGAAAAAATGGTAAATATAATGATGGATGCCGCAAAGTAATTTCTACGTCCAAACTGTTGAGACAGCCAGCTCGTCATGGGCACTACAATTACGTTACCAATGGCATACGCTGTAATTACCCAACCCACTTCAGAAAGTGTAGATCCCAAGTTTCCCTTCATCTCGTTGAGGGCAACATTTACAATCGTGGAATCGACAATTTCCAGCAAAGCACAAAGAATCGCTGTAATCGTAATGATTACTCTTCGGGCTCCGTATTCTACTAATGAATCTTGCATTGATTTTTAATGTATTATTAGGCTAAGTTTAAGGTTGAGGTTTAAAAAAAGTGAATTATCAGTAATCAACTTCATTGTCAATTTTACTACTCCATTTCCAAAACTCCATCAATCTTACTTCATTTTCAATTCACAATTGACTTTCTTCAGCAAAACTGACAATTCACTTATTTTAAAATCTTTCCAAACAGAAAGAATATAAACATTATACCTTTTCCTTTTAACCTGTCTCTTTATTTTAAAGAAACTTCTGCTTTTACATTCATTCCTGTTCTCAGTCTTTTTGCAATATCTTTATCAAGATTTACAAAATCGATTTTTACAGGAAGTCTTTGTACTACTTTTACGAAGTTTCCGCTTGCATTATCCGGAGGAAGAATAGAGAATGTAGAACCTGTTGCCGGAGAGAATGAGCTTACAACCCCTTCAAAATCTTTGTCAGGAAAAGCATCGATTTCGATTTTTACTTTCTGTCCTTCTACCATTTTATCAACCTGAGTTTCTTTAAAGTTGGCAACAACCCATTTCTGATCATTTTTAACCAAAGCAAATAACTGAGAACCTGCCTGCAAATATTGTCCTGCCTGAATTGGCACTTTTCCTACGAAACCATCTTCAGGAGCAACAATTACAGTATATGATAAATTTAATCTAGCATTTTCAACATCTACTTCTCTTTGTTTTGCCACAGATCCCGCAACACTGATTTGCTGAGAACTTGCCGCTGTCTGAGAAGAAGCAATATTCGTCTGCTGAGCAATCTGATTTTTTTGATCAACTAAAACCTGCAATTGTCTGTCTGCAGACTGTTTTGCTGCTAAAGCCTGTTCGTACTGCTGTTCTGTAATCGAGTGATCCTTTACAAGAATTTCATATCTTTTTAAATCCTGCCCGGTTTTCCAAACATTTACTTTTGCTGCTTCAATCTGTGCATTAGCGGTTGTCACTGCTGCCTGAGAAGAACCGATGTTTTTTGAGGTTGCTGTTGTAGAAGCTTCAGCGTTGGAAATATTACTTTTTGCCGTAACTAAAGCAGCTTCTGCTTGTTGAAGAGCCATTTTCTGGTCCCTGTTATCCAGAATAACCAAAGTATCTCCTTTTTTCACAAACTGGTTGTCTTTCACTTTTACGTCCGTCACATAACCAGAAATTTTCGAAATCACGGGAGCTAAGTTTGATGCAATCTGAGCATCATCAGTTTCTTCATGCACTTGTCCGTAAGAGTAAGATCTGTATCCGAAGATTCCACCTCCTACTAAAACCACCGCCAAAATAATAGGAAAGACTAAGCTTTTTTTCTTTTTAGGTTCGGTTGCCTGTGTATTATTATTTTCCATTTTGGGTATCGTTCTGTTTTTATTTAATTGTTAAAGTTCCTGTAGTTTGTAATAGTTTTCTGTACGCCAGAGAAGCATCTGCTTTGGCATTGATTACACCGACATTTGCTGCAATCTGTGCTGCATCTGCATCCAAAAGTTCGGTCATCGTTGCCAAACCGTTGTCGTATTTATTTTTTGTAATTCTGTAATTTTCGTTGGCTTGTTCGGCAGATTTTTCAAATACCGCAATTCTCTTTTTCGAGTAATCTGTGTTTTGATATTCTCTGTTTACATCCAGTTTGATATTATCATTAAGCAATTCATTGGTTGCAGACAATTGCATTTCTCTGGCTTTAGATTGTTTTAAAGAAGAGTTTTCTTTCCAGAGATTTGATAGGTTGTAAGAAATCCCCACTCCCACGTTTACAGCATTATATAATGTTAAAAACTTCGGAACATCCGCTGCAACGTAACCACCAGTTAAAGCGATCGAAGGAAGATTTTCTGCTTTTGCCGATTTCGTTCCCAATTCTGCCGCTTTTCTCTGTTGGTCTAAAGCCTGAAGATCTTTACGGTTTTCTTTTGCTTCATTCAGATAAAAGTCGACGGTTTTTACTTCATCAGATTCACCAATGTAATTTTGGTCTACTTCGATTTCCGTAGATTCCGGAAGTCCCAAAAGCAAATCCATATTGATATTGGCGATGTTGTAATTATTTTTTGCTTCTAAAAGCTGCAATTCAATATTCGAGGTCTGAAGATTTGCTTTTAAACGGTCGTTTCTTGCAATTACTCCGTTATTTTCCAGCTTTAAAAATGTCTCGTCTCTTTTCTGAGAAGCTGTAAGATTTTCTTCTAAAACTTTAATGGATTGATTGGCTTTGAATAAATTATTATAAGCTTCTGCAACATTATAAGCAATGGCAACTTTATCGTTTTCTGAGCTTAATTTTGATGCTTCCACCAAATATTTTGCGGACTGAATTCCGTATTTAATTCTACCTCCACTGTATAATGGAACACTTAAATTCGCCGAACCAAATGCAACCTGATGAACTTCCGGTCCGCCCGCTGAAGAAACACCCGGAATTTTCAAATCGATAGTCGGTTTAATCGGGAGATACATATAGCTTCCCGAAACTTTCAGCTCCGGAAGCTGTCTGTTTTTTGCTTCCAAAAGATCAGCCGTTGCTTCTTCAATTTTGGCAGCATCTATTTTTAAACTTTTACTGTTCTGGATGCCTAGCTGAACCGCCTCGTCAAGACTTAACTGCTTTTTCTCCTGAGCATGAGTGTACATTATTCCTGCGAGAAGGGACAATGCAATAACTGAGTTATTTATTCTCTTCATAACCTAAAAGGTCTTTTAGTATATATTTAATATGTTTATTAAGTTCTGAGTAATATTGTTCTTCGAAAACTTCCTCTTCATCTGTATTATTAAGGAATTCTTTATACATTTCCTTCGCGTTGGATGCGTAAAATAAAGTTCCGCTTACTGTGGAATGCAACAAATAAATGGGTGGATTTTTAGTGAAAATCCCTTTCTGTATACCACTTTCCAAAACTTTAGAATACATTGAGATGAAACTCATTTTGGTTTCCTTCAAAAACTGAACAATTTGTGGATTTTCTGTATGCAGCTGCTCTCTCTGCATTATTCTGTAAAAGCATTTGTGATGTCTTACTCTTCCTGCAAACTGGTCTACGATCTTTTCAATTTTCTCCCATTCATTAATATCAGTTCTTTCCAAAATATCTTTAGAAAAAAACTGTCCCTCATTCATTCTGTATTCTACCAATTTCTCATAAAGTTTCTCTTTTGAACCGAAATAATAAGAGATCATCGAAATATTTACGTTTGCGGCTTTCGAAATCTCTCTTGTAGAAGTTCCTTCAAAACCTTTTTCGGCAAAAAGTTTCTCGGCAGCAAATAATATATTTTCTTCTTTTGAAATCATATGTAATAATTTTCGGGTGCAAATGTACAATGCTTTTCTGATAAAATCAAACGATTGATTGAATTTTTAATTTATTTTTAATTTTTATTAAAATTCATGTTTAATCTTTATCAATAAAAAAACGTTTCCAAATGAATGAAAACGCCTGTATTGATCAATAACAAAGAGTTCTAAGAATTCTTATGAATATATCTTGAAAGTTTTATTCCTAAATCAGTCCACACAATTTTAGGATTTCCATTTCTTGTTAAATGTAGATCTGCATCATTTATTTCATCTAAAATACTTATGATATTTGCACCACTGATGAATTTTGAAAAGCCTTCCCAATTGAAACCATTCGTATCAATTTTTTTATACACCAAATCCTGCGACTGATAATTCTGCAACAAAGCCAATCTGAAAATCTCCGAAGCATAATTTAGGAAGTTCTTTTGCTTTTCTCTGTTCCAGCCTGCAATTTCTCTTGCCCACAAAATGATATTTTTAAGAAATTCCGGTTTCTTTTTCACCATAAATGCATCGCGAACCCATTGCACAAATAACTTTTCAAATTCCGGGTTTTTGTTTTCTGAGTTTAAAAAATTAATGGCATCATTAAGATTTCCTTGCGCCTGATGTACAATTTCTCTTATTTTTTCTGCAGAAACCTGAAAATTATTCTTTAGATAAGCTTCAATATCCTCATCATTAATTCTTGGTACTTCGATGAGTTGAGTTCTAGATAAGATTGTCGGCAAAATATCGTCTGTGCTTTCTGCAGTAAGAAGAATAATTGTTTTCGCAGGCGGTTCTTCCAAAAATTTCAGAAATTTATTGGATGCTGCAACATTCATTTTATCTGCTCTCCAGACAATGAGAATTTTTGTTCCGCCTTCATAACTTTTTAAAGCAAACTTTTGGTTTTGGTCATCTACTTCATCCGCAGAAATAAAGAATTGTTTATTCTCGGATTCTAAATGGGCAGTCCAGTCATCAAAACTTGCATAAGCGGAATTAAGAATCATTTCACGAAAATCATCAAACCTGTTTTTACTGACCGCCGTTTTTCCTTCCGTAAAAACCGGAAAGCTGAAATGCAGATCGAGGTGATTAAGATGTTCAACTTTTGAAGCTGCATGCTCGTTTTCACCTTTTAAAATCTCTCTTGCGTAAGCTAAAACCAGTGGCATCGTACCATAACCTTCTTTTCCGATGAAAAGCTGGGCGTGGCTCACTCTGTTTTCGGTGATGCTGTCTTTCAGTAATTTTTTAAGATTTTCCTGTCCGGCAATGTTTTCCCATTTCATGCACCAAAGATAATAATTTTTGGAACTGATAATTTGTCAATCGTCAATTTTGCTTTGCAAGTTAATAGTCAATTTCACATAACAATTTAATATGTATTGAATAATGAGAATTCACAATTCACAGCGAAGCTGATTCACTATTCACTATTGACCATTCACAACAAAATCCCCCTTAACAAACTTTAACCTCAGTAAATTTTTACAATTCATTAATATTTAAGATATTTGCGCATTATTTTAAAAATCTAGAATGAAAAAAATTTTTGTACTATCATTCATTTCGGTGGGGTATTTCCTGAACGCACAGAGTTTAAGCAACTCTCCTTATGCAGTTTACGGAATTGGGGATGTAAAATATGATAATACGATTGAAACCTCTTCTATGGGAGGTATTTCGACTGCTTTTATAAGTGATTTCAGCAGTAATTTTAATTTCGGAAACCCTGCAAACAACAACAATTTTGAACTGACAAGCATCAAACTTGAAGCAACAAACGAAAATAATTACTTTAAAACTGATTACAACAATACGAAGTCTACAAAACATTCTACGTATTTATCCAATATCTCGATCGCTTTTCCTATTTCATCAAAAATAAAAATGGGACTTTTGTATCAGCCTTATAGTTCTAAGAGCTATGAGATCATTCATACAGAAACTTTAGGTGACGGAAATGTTTACGGAAACAAATTCAAAGGAAGCGGAACTCTGAATACAGCTCAGGCTGCTGTTTCTTATAAGGTCAATTCAAATTTATCATTTGGTGCAAGAGCTAATTTCTATTTCGGAAACCTTTACGACCTTAATGAATTTACGGCATCTAATGCAGAATTGATCAACGGTTACGAAACCAAAAACAGTATAAAAAATTTCAATTTCACATTGGGATCAAGTTACCAAAGTGTAGATCGTAATGATCATAAATTGACGATCGGTGCAACTGCTACTTTCGGCAATACCAGTAATATGACGACTGAATATGTTAACAGCACTTATTATTACAGTGATGTAGACGTAAAAGCAAACGAAACGATCATCGAAAAAAGAAGCACAAGCTCCAACAATCTTTTGCCGTTACAGGCTTCTGTGGGAGTTGGTTACGGAAGTGAAAACCAATGGTTTGTTTCTGGGCAGATTGATTATAAAAAAGGAGAATCTGTAAGCTATTTCGGAAATTCATTCGATTTTAAAGATTCTTACCGAATTTCTGCGGGAGGTTGGTATTTACCTAACTACAATAACTTCAGAAGTTATTTCTCAAGAATAGTTTACCGTTACGGAGCTTTTTATGAAAAAGGAAATATAGAGCTTGCAGGAAACAGCATTAATAAATTTGGTATTTCTGCAGGAGTTATGCTACCTTTCAAGACCAGCAGCATCACAAGAATGAGCGGTCTGGAAATCGGTTTAGAACTTGGGAAAAGAGGAACGCTTAAAGACAATCTGATTAATCAGAACTTCTTCAACCTAAAAAATTGGTTTCAATTTTGCTGACAGATGGTTCAGAAAGAATCTTTATAATTAATAATGAATTTAATTTCACATAAAGCATTTAAAAATATAGCATACCTTTTCAGTTGTGCTATATTTTTTATACTGACATCGTGCGAAGAAGACCTCACCAAATTAAACGGGAATGATAATAAAAATTTTCCTTCGCAGGTTATTCATAATGCTGTAATCATTCAGAGAGATTCAGGATTTATTACCTTAAGGGCGACCGCTCCTATTATTGAAAAATATGAGTTGATCGACAGTCAATATACCGTTGCCAGAAAAGGAATGAGAATCGAATTTTTTGATAAGAAAAAGCCAAAAAATCCAGGTAATATTACTGCAAAGTTTGCCAAAATCTACGACTATAAAAAGTTTTATGAGGCACGGGGAAATGTAAAGATTTTAACCAGTGAAGGTCAGAGATTTGCAACGCAAAGTGTTTTTTGGGATCAGAATAAGAAAAGAATTTACACACGTGATACCGTTTATGCCACTATGGAAGATGGTTCTACAATGGTTCACGCCAACGGAATGACAGCCAAAGACGATTTCTCAGAATACAAGTTCTTCAATAATTCGGGGGATCTTGATGTGAGTAAAACTCAGATTGCTCAACCAAGACCATAAATTATGACTGTTCTAAAAGCGATAGGTCTGATGTCCGGAACCAGTCTTGATGGTCTGGATATTTGTTTTGCTCAATTTTGGAAAGAAAATTCTAAATGGAATTTTAAAATAGTAAAGGCTGAAACACTTCCCTATCCCAAAGACTTAGAAGATCAGTTAAGGAATTCAATATACCTTTCTTCACAGGATTTATTAGCTTTAAATTCTGATTATGGCTTTTATTTAGGTAAAGCTGTCAGGAATTTTATTGAAAACAATCAACTTGAAGAAATTAATCTTATTGCTTCTCATGGTCATACCGTTTTTCATCAGCCACACAGAAAATTCACCCTTCAGATTGGTGATGGAAGAGCTATAAAAACAGTGACGGAAATTCCTGTTATTTACGATTTCCGTTCTCAGGATGTTTTGCTGGGCGGAAATGGTGCGCCTCTGGTTCCGATCGGTGATGAAATGCTTTTTTCAGAGTATGACGCCTGTCTTAATTTGGGAGGATTTTCTAATATTTCATTTAAAATAAACAACAAAAGAATTGCTTTTGACATTGCTCCTTTAAATATTGTTCTGAATAATCTGGCGCAAAATTTCAATAAGAATTACGATGAAAATGGTGATTTAGCCAGGAAAGGAAACATTAATCAAGACTTATTAGCAAAATTAAATTCTCTAGAATTTTACAATCTACCGCATCCAAAATCATTGGGCATTGAATGGTGTAATGAAAACGTATATCCATTATTTTCAGGAATAGAAGCTTTGGATGTTTTAGCAACATTTACAGAACACACGGCTGAACAGATTTCAAAAATATTAAATAAAAATCAGCTCAAAAAAGTATTGTTTACCGGAGGCGGAACTTACAATCAATATCTGATTGAAAGAATCAAAACTAAAACCGAATCCGAAATCATTATTCCCGAAAAACAAATCATCGATTTCAAAGAAGCTTTGATTTTTGCTTTCATGGGAGTTTTGAGATGGAACGATGAGATAAACATTATTGCATCCGCAACGGGAAGCTTACACGATCACAGCTCAGGAATTATCGCATAAAAAAACCTTCATTTCTGAAGGTTTTTGTTTTATTTATAAGCTTCGATCTTATCTGTAAGTGTATTGATGAAATTCTGAAGCGGCTTTTCTACCATCATTTTAATGAAAGGATTAAATTTTCCTTCAAAAAGCATCTGAACTTCAGTCTGATTCTCATTCAGCGGTTTTAAAGTTGCTGTAAGAGCAAAATCTAAACTTGAGCTGGCTGATTTCAAAACTGCCTTTTCATCGGTCACTTCATCAATTTTTAATGCAATTTCGGGCATTCCCTGAAGTCCGAATTTGAAACCGTCTTCTCTCGTTTCAAACTTCTGAAGACCATCCGGCATAAATTCTTTATAATTTTCAGGAGATTTCAGCAGCTCAGACAAATCTTTAGATGATTTATTGACAATAATTTTTCGTCCTTCTAAATTCATTTTTTATTTTTGTATTTAAATTACTACAAATGTATAAAGTTTTTGTGAACGAAAAAAAATTATTGATATCTAA
>Ga0256791_1000822_pt1 | contig 10333 bp, 9 predicted proteins | sample MC6MC0942MT_FD_190188 | JGI IMG/M metagenome (GOLD analysis project Ga0256791, IMG submission 190188) | Metatranscriptome of enriched soil aggregate microbial communities from Iowa State University, Ames, United States - MC6-MC0942-MT... | ecosystem: Environmental > Terrestrial > Soil >...
CCCCACCCAGGCCTGCGTGCTGACCCATGTCACCACCTCGATCGAGGCGATCAACCGTGGCGTGCCGCTGGACCTGGTGTTCCAGTCCATTGCCGGCACCGAGGCGGCCAACGCCGGGTTTGGCATCAACCTGAACGTGTTGCAGGAGGGTTACGAAGCGGGCCTGTCGCTGAAACGCGGCACCCTCGGGCAAAACCTGATGTATTTCGAAACCGGCCAGGGCAGCGCTCTGTCGGCCAACGCCCACCATGGCGTCGACCAGCAAACCTGCGAGACCCGCGCCTATGCCGTGGCCCGCCACTTCAAGCCGTTTCTGGTCAACACCGTGGTCGGTTTCATCGGCCCGGAGTACCTGTACAACGGCAAGCAGATCATCCGCGCGGGCCTGGAAGACCACTTCTGCGGCAAGCTGCTGGGCGTGCCGATGGGCTGTGACATCTGCTACACCAACCACGCCGAAGCCGACCAGGACGATATGGATACCCTGCTGACCCTGCTGGGGGTGGCCGGGATCAACTTCATCATGGGCATCCCCGGCTCCGACGACATCATGCTCAACTACCAGACCACCTCGTTCCACGACGCGCTCTATGCCCGCCAGACCCTGGGCCTGAAGCCCGGGCCGGAATTCGAGGCGTGGCTGGAACGTACCGGTATCTTCACCCAGGCCGATGGCCGCATCCGCTTCGGCGACAACCTGCCGGCGGCCTTCCGCCAGGCCCTGGCACAGCTGGCCTAGAGGTGAGCATGGAACGACACACCCCCACCCCCGACAACCCCTGGCTGGCCCTGCGCAACCTCACCCCCGCGCGTATCGCCCTCGGGCGCACCGGTATCAGCCTGCCGACCGGCGCCCAACTGGACTTCCAGTTCGCCCATGCCCAGGCCCGCGACGCCGTGCACCTGCCCTTCGACCACGTCGGCCTGCGCCAGCAGCTCAGCGAGCGCGGGCGCGACAGCCTGCTGCTGCACAGCGCCGCCAGCGACCGCCACCAGTACCTGCAACGCCCGGACCTGGGCCGCCGCCTGCACGAGGACTCGGCCCAGTGCCTGCGCGAGCACGCCCAGGCCAACCCCGGCGGCGTCGACCTGGCGATCGTTGTGGCCGATGGCCTGTCGGCGCTGGCCGTGCACCGCCACACCCTGCCCTTCCTGAGCCGTTTCGAGGAGCAGGCCGCCGCCGATGGCTGGAGCAGCGCCCCAGTGATTCTGGTGGAGCAGGGCCGGGTCGCGGTGGCCGACGAAGTGGGTGAGCTGCTCGGCGCGCGCATGACGGTGATGCTGATCGGCGAACGCCCAGGCCTGAGCTCACCCGACAGCCTGGGCCTGTACTTCACCTACGCACCCAAGGTCGGCCTGACCGACGCCTACCGCAACTGCATTTCCAATGTACGCCTCGAAGGCCTGAGCTACGGCATGGCCGCTCATCGCCTGCTGTACCTGATGCGCGAGGCCTGCAGGCGCCAGCTTTCGGGGGTGAATCTGAAGGACGAAGCCGAGGTCCATAGTATCGACAGCGAAGATTCTGCCGGGAAAAGCGGAAACTTCCTGCTCGGTGAAGGGTAAAAAACATGTCACCGAAGGCGGATTGCGCTTCTAGCCTGCTTTAGGCAGCATGCCAGTGGACGCTGCTGGCAATCCGCCGTATTCCCAATGGACTCAGAGGCCCGCCCATGCGCATTATCCAGGCAACCTTGGAACACCTCGACCTGCTCACCCCGCTGTTCGTGAAATACCGCGAGTTCTATGGGCAACTGCCTTACCCGGACAGTTCGCGGGCCTTCCTTGAGAAGCGCCTCAAGCGCAAGGAGTCGATCATCTACCTGGCCCTGCCGGATGATGGCGATGACCGCCTGATGGGCTTCTGCCAGCTCTACCCGAGCTTCTCGTCGCTGTCGCTCAAGCGCGTGTGGATCCTCAACGATATCTACGTCGCCGAAGACTCGCGGCGCATGCTAGTAGCCGACAACCTGATGCGCGAGGCCAAGAAGATGGCCAAGAAATCCAACGCCGTGCGCTTGCGCGTGTCCACCAGCAGCGACAACGAAGTGGCTCAGAAGACCTACGAATCCATGGGCTTTCGCAAAGACACCGAGTTCGAGAACTACATCCTGCCGATCAGCCAGGATTGAGCAAGCCACGTACCGGGGAGCGGGCTTGTAGCGCGGTTGCCGCGATGGCCCCAGCGCGGGGCAAGCCCGCTCCCATGAACACGAAAGCGATCCCACAGTCGTAACCCCTCGCTACAAACTCTCCGGGCACGATCTGGACTTCGCCGTATAATCCCCCTCCTGTCATGTGAGAAAAGTTACCGGCACAACCGGTAAACCCTCCCCAACCATGGCGCTGTCCGTCATCGCGTGCCCGTGGAAGCGGGTCAAGAACACAGGTGCTGTACATGGATTTCAACCCGCTGGACCTCATCCTGCATCTCGATGCCTACCTCGATCTGCTGGTCAACAACTACGGTCCCTGGATCTACGCCATCCTTTTCGCCGTGATCTTCTGCGAAACCGGCCTGGTGGTCATGCCGTTCCTGCCGGGTGACTCGCTGCTGTTCATCGCCGGCGCCGTGGCCGCCGGTGGCGGGATGGACCCGGCGCTGCTGGCCGGCCTGCTGATGGCCGCGGCAATCCTCGGCGACAGCACCAACTACGTGATCGGGCGTACGGCGGGCGAACGCCTGTTCCGCAACCCCAACTCGAAGATCTTCCGCAAGGACTACCTGCAGCGCACCCACGACTTCTACGAGCGCCATGGCGGCAAGACCGTTACCCTGGCGCGCTTCCTGCCGATCCTGCGTACCTTCGCGCCGTTCGTCGCCGGTATCGCCCACATGCACTACCCGCGCTTCCTGGCCTTCAGCGTGGCCGGCTCGCTGCTGTGGGTGGGCGGCCTGGTAACGCTGGGCTACTTCTTCGGCAACGTGCCGTTCATCAAGCAGCACCTGTCGCTGATGGTGGTGGCGATCATCCTGCTGTCGCTGGTGCCGATGATCCTCGGCCTGCTGCGCGGCCGCTTCGGTCGCACGGCCAAGGCCCACTGACCTGGGCATGTGGTCGTTCAGCGCCTGGCGGCGCCGGCGCACCCTGGCCCGCTATCCGGTCGATCCACAGCTGTGGCAGGTGATCCGTGATCGCCTGCCGCTGCTCGACGGCATCAGCGACGAAGAAGACCGCTGGTTGCGTGACGCCTGCGTGCTGTTCCTGCGCGACAAGCACCTGACCACCCTGCCCGGCGTCGAGCTGGACGACGAGCAGCGCCTGTTCCTCGCCGCCCAGGCCCAGTTACCGCTGCTGCACCTGGGCGAACTGAACTGGTACCAGGGCTTCCACGAGATCATCCTCTACCCGGACGACTTCAAGAGCCCCCAGCGCCACCGCGACAGCAGCGGGGTCGAGCATGTCTGGGACGCCGAGCACAGCGGCGAAGCCTGGCAGCAGGGGCCGGTGATCCTCGCCTGGCCCGGCGTCCTGAGCAGCGGCGGCTGGGAGGCCTACAACCTGGTCATCCACGAACTGGCGCACAAGCTGGACATGCTCAATGGCGATGCCAACGGCCTGCCACCCTTGCACAACGGCATGCGCGTGGAGGACTGGGCCCAAGCCATGCAGCAGGCCTACGACGAGCTGAACCGCCAGCTCGACGCCAACCCCGACGCCGAGACGGCCATCGACCCCTATGCCGCGGAAAACCCGGCTGAGTTCTTCGCCGTCACCAGCGAATACTTCTTCAGCGCGCCCGACCTGTTGCATGAGGCCTACCCGAAGGTCTACCAGCAGCTGTCGCTGTTCTACCGCCAGGATCCGCTGAGCCGCCTGGCACGTCTGCAGGCCGAGCACCCGGACTACCGCGCCAGCCACGGCTGAACGCCGCGCATCAGGCCGGGCGTGGCACCCACTGTGGGAATGTGCCTATAATCGCCGCCACTTTTTTGATCAAACACGGGGGCATTGCCCAATGAGCTACAGCAAGATTCCAGCCGGCAAAGACCTGCCGAACGACATCTACGTCGCCATCGAGATCCCGGCCAACCATGCGCCGATCAAGTACGAGATCGACAAGGACAGCGACACCCTGTTCGTCGACCGCTTCATGGCCACCCCAATGTTCTACCCGGCCAACTACGGCTTCATCCCCAACACCCTGGCCGACGACGGTGATCCGCTGGACGTGCTGGTCGTGACCCCGTACCCGGTCGCGCCAGGCTCGGTGATCCGCGCCCGTCCGGTTGGCGTGCTGAACATGACCGACGACGGCGGCGGCGACGCCAAGGTCATCGCCGTTCCTCACGACAAGCTGTCGCAGCTGTACGTCGACGTGAAGGAATACACCGACCTGCCTGCCCTGCTGATCCAGCAGATCGAGCACTTCTTCGCGAACTACAAGGATCTCGAGAAGGGCAAGTGGGTCAAGATCGAAGGCTGGGACGGCGCCGACGCCGCCCGCGCCGCGATCACCAAGTCGGTCGCAGCCTACAAGGGCTGAACCTGACACGAAGAAAACCCTGCTCCGGCAGGGTTTTTTTATGGGCACCGTCAGCCACCCGGCAGCGGGCCTGAGGCAACGTGTTGGCCCTGCAATTGGGCACCATATCGAATCTTCCTACCTGATCCTCAGCTACCACCTACAAATCGCCATATTTCCTACAAATACCCTCGACATCGGGTTGATTTCCACACCGTTCGACGGGAGATAGACTCGCCGTCATGAAAACATCCGGTGACCGTCTCAAAGCCCTCCTGCTGGAGTGCAACCTGACCCCTTCCGACTTTGCCGCGCAGCGCAAGGTCACGCCGCAGCACGTCAACAACTGGTTCAAACGCGGCGTGCCCCAGGCCAGGCTCGACGAGCTCGCCGACCTGTTCTGCGTGCGCAGGCGCTGGCTGCGCAGTGGCGAGGGCCCGAAGCATCCGACACCGCTCGCACCCGCCCGCTGCGTGCCCCAGGGCATTGCACTGCCACCGCCGCTGCTGGGCCTGGACACAGGCATGGCGCACCTGCCCCTGCATCACCTGCAGCAGGGCAGCCTGCAGGCGCTGCCGGGGCATTACCAGCCGGTTCCCCGCCGAGCCCTGGACGCCTTGCAGGTGTCGACGGAAAAAGCCATCTGCCTCGGTATGCCCGGCAACAACATGCTGCCCCTGCTGCCGGAGGGCACCCTGCTAGCCGTCGACCGCAGCTTCACCCGGGTGGTCGAAGGCGAATGCTACGCACTGCTGCACAATGGCCGCCTGCGGGTGCACCATCTCACCCTGGGCCAGAACGGCACGCTGTGCCTGCACAGCCATGACCGCCTCAACCACCCCTGCGAACGCTACACGGCCTATCAACGCCGCGTGCAGAAGGTGGAAATCCTCGGCTGGGTGTTCTGGTGGTCGTGCCTGCGTCCTGCGCGCCCAGGCTGAAACACCTCGCACCACTTTTTGCTGGGCAGGGGCCACGCACACGGGTATGCTACGCGGCACATCATGCCCCCTGATGGTGCAAGCCGCATTCCAGAGGGCCTGGCGACGCCTCACACAGCCGTCCGCCATCTTTTTCAGGCCATGTTGCCAACCGTTTAAGGCGGTTGCGGCTTATCAAAAATGAGCCAAGACCGTCCCCGAGAAGCCGGCCACAAGCCGGCTTTTTAATTGTCAGGCCCTGAGCGTTGAGCTTAAGGTGTAAACGCTTGAGCATCTTGTTGACTCCGACTATTTTCATTCTGCGTCAGAGAGCTCGTATCGCTTGATACATGGCAGAATCCTTCCTAAAACGCAAGAGCTCTATGAAAAATTAGCCCCATAGAGGCTTCGTCGAATTATAGAAAGTTCTTATATCAAAACCTAACGCGCTCGTTACAACTTTCAAAACAGAGCGCAATCAAAAACCAACAAAATTATCTTACCACCTAACAGATGTAACAGCCGATATTTTATCCAAACCAAATCATGCACATTCAAGCCAAGACCACTAAACAAGCGCACCTAACGCACACAATACGCCAAAGAGAACGAAGAAATTATACTTTATTATAATTCCCATTAGCAAAAATACCGCGCCAGCACGCTAAAAACACTCTAGATTCCTAGGAGGAAAGCCTTGAAACTTCTTAACACTTACGAAGAAAAGGATGACGCAGAAGCTGCTTTCAGAATGCTAACAGGAAAAAAAAGGATAGCGAGACGGCACATCTACCATTTACAACCTGTTCGGCATCCCTAACTGGGGGAATCTATATAGAATTCACATGTACAACCTGAGGGAGCTTGAAAAGTTGCTCAAGTCAAAAGAAAACTGGAATAGCGATGATAAAAATCGACATCTGGAGATCCTTGAGACCGTTCATATAGCATCTAAAAACTTCAGCCTTAGAGTCCCTTCACACTGGCTTTAAAGTCTTGGAGGCTTTCATACTGCTGCAAAGCCATTTAAATATAGTGTCTTCTTATCCAAACTGTATTCCCAGATGAAAATTTAAGATCGGACCAAGCCACAGCTGCGAATTTTAAATAATTTTTCCTGTCTTACGCCTTGGAATTCCGAGCCGTTGCCTACGCTCCCACAAACACTTTCGACTAACGCCTAATTTCCGTGCCAGCTCGGTCTCAGTCATGTGTTCCTGGTGCTCGAGCACGAAATGCTGAAAGTAATCTTCTAGTGACAAATTTTCCGTCGGTTCATGACTTGTATTGTTGCCTGCACCCTGTTGCGGGACCAGACTAATGAAGTCGTCGTGCTCCAGATCGCTCAGCTCGATATCGATACCCAGCAGCTCGGCCGATATTTCCGAGCCCTCTGACAGAATGACTGCCCGCTCGATTGCGTTCTCTAGTTCCCGCACGTTGCCGGGCCATGAATAATGCCGAATTGCCCACTCAGCATCGGCATCGAACCTTAAGTCAGTACGGTCGGTGCGCAAGGCCTGACGCTGCAAAAATGCGTTGGCGATCTCGTTGACGTCAGCGCCCCGCTCACGCAGTGCAGGCAGCTTGAGCGCGATCACATGCAAACGGTAATACAAGTCCTCACGGAACTGACCGATTTTCGCCAAGTTCTTCAGGTCGCGATGCGTCGCTGCGATCAGCCGTACATCCACCTTCTGCGATTGCACCGAACCCACCCGGCGGATTTCACCCTCCTGCAGTACTCGCAATAGACGCGCCTGAGCTTCTAATGGTAATTCGCCGATTTCATCGAGAAACAACGTTCCGCCGTCCGCCGCCTCCACTAAACCTGCACGCCCGGCGCTAGCGCCGGTGAACGCACCTTTCTCGTGGCCGAACAGCTCGGACTCGATTAGGGTCTCGGGGATGGCCGCGCAATTCACCGAGATCATCGGCGCCTTAGCCCGGAGCGAAAGATTGTGCAGAGCACGGGCGACCAACTCCTTACCGGTACCGGACTCGCCCTGAATGAGGACATTGGAATCGGTGGGCGCGACTTTCCGGATCTTGCTGTAGAGATCCTGCATGGGCGCACAAGAACCGATGATACCAATCTTGCCACTGGCCGCGTTGCCAGCGCCCTTGTCGGTACCAGCGGACTTGCTGTTGCCGCACGCATCGGGGGCAGGGGCACGCGGGCGATCGCGCAGGATCCGCGCCACGGCCTGGAGCATCTCGTCATGGTCGAATGGCTTGGCAATGTAGTCGACCGCCCCCATCTTCATAGAGTCCACCGCCGAGCGCAGACTGGCATAGCTGGTCATGATTAGCACGGGAATCCCCTGGCCGAGCTTGATCAGCTCGGTGCCTGGGGCACCGGGCAAGCGTAGGTCGCTTACGATCAAGTCGAAGGCGCCGATGCTGAAGCGCTCCCGCGCCTCTTGCACCGAGCTTGCCTCGCTCACCTGATAGTGATTCCGCTCAAGCAAACGGCGCAAGGCCGAACGGATGATAGTTTCGTCCTCAACAATCAGAATATGCTGCATTCATGCGCCCTCACTGCGGTCGCCGTCGCAAGCTCCTCAGAAAAGGTAATCTGAGACCTGCACCGGATGTGCTCCCATGATGACTCCACGTAGGCCATTATGCCAGCCTAGCGGTCAAGGTCCGCTTGTCGGTTACGAGATCAGCAATCTCGGGTTGAAAAAATCTAGCCTCGAGAAAATTCTGCTTTCTGAAGATATTTTTTTTGACTACAATTGGTATCTACACTCTTCTTGGACGACCCTGATGTCAAGCTTCAAAACCATTTACTTTCCCGACTATCAGGTTGGTGAATCTGGAAAATCAGGGCTCACAATTTCATTTTCGGATAACGAACAAAGTCTTTATCAATCCGTAAATAAGCTGAGCAGCTTTTCCATTAGAACCGCAATCGGCCATAATTTTTACAGTGACATCGTAAAAGCTGCAGATAAACTGCAAATGACCGTATCAGCTTACGTTAGAGCATCTTTGAATCGATCTATCTCCCAGGACAACAAATCACTGGAAAGTTATGACGCAGCGATTCAATCAACCTTTTCCGGTGGAAAAGGAAGTCCTCTACATGACTGGTTCCCTTACTTGGAAGGCTATTCTCCTGACTTCGTCAGGACGGTGATCGCTCAATACTCACCTAATGCAAAAAGAGTATTTGATCCTTTTTGTGGCTCAGGCACAACCGCATTAACTGCAGCAACAATGGGAATACACTCGATATACTGCGAAGTCAACCCTGTCTGTCGTGATGTTATAGATGCAAAATCGCTGGCCGTCCGACTTGAATGCAAAGAGCGCGATAGGATATCGAAGAAACTGGAAGATATGTCCGCGAAGCTAAACTCAGAAATTGAGTTTTATCGAGAAGACAAAACCTTGTTTAAAGCATTCGAAGCTTCATTTGGCTTGAAGCCTTTTTTCGACGTCGATACGTATAGTTACGTGTTGAAACTGCGATCAATGGCAGATGACCTTATCGCATCTGACAAAAGCGTAGGAAAACTATTCGAGATTGCCGTACTAGGAGCATTGATTCCTAGCTCACTTTTAGTTCGAAGAGGGGACCTTCGCTTTAGAACTGAAAAAGAGCTACTTAAGCACTCTCCTGATATCATCAACCTAGTTTCAAAACGCCTCAGATTGGTTGCAAGCGATCTAAATGATTTAGATAGCAGCGAAGAAGCCATGACATTAGTAGGCTCAGATGCCAGATCTTTGACGACTGACAACGTCGAACCTGTGGACATTGTCGTCACAAGCCCACCTTATTTAAATGGAACTAATTATTTCAGAAACACAAAAATTGAACTCTGGTTCCAGCGACATCTATCTACGAAAAGTGATCTTAGAAAGTTCCGCGACAGTGCAGTCACCTCTGGCATAAACGATGTAACCAACTCAAAGACCGGACTGGGTAATACTCCAGCCATTGAGCTCCTTGATAAAACTCTTAGTGACTTGAGAAAGGAGTCTTACGACAAGCGCATTCCAATGATGGCTGCATCTTACTTTGCAGAGATGACCGAGGTCGTCCGAAGAATAAAGAGCTTATGCCACAAAAATACAAAAGTCGCAATCGATCTGGGGGACTCTTGCTACGGAAGTGTTTGGGTTCAGACCGACGCCATCCTTAGGGCAATCATGGAGCTCGAAGGATTCATGCTAACCGACGAAGTAGTTCTTCGCGAAAGACAGTCGAGAGATGGACGGCGATTGAGGCAAACACTGCAAGTTTTTGGAGTCAAGCAATGAACATGCGTGAAAGCACTTTAGACTATCCTCACATAGACGCTAGGGCATTCCCTAACAGATGGGTCAATTTCCGTCAGGACCTACCTCATCAGAAGGGCGAACTGAATAAACGAAACTGGGGTCATCCATGGCATTCCATTTGTTCTTACCAAGGAAAATTAAAGCCTTCTATTGCACACACGTTAGTGGAAGCCTTACTCCCTGAAAGTGGAGGCGTGATGCTTGATCCGTTTTCCGGCGTGGGCACAATACCATTTGAAGCAAGACTTAAGGGACATCAAGCGTTTGGTTTTGACATTAGCCCTGCTGCCATTGCCATTTCACGATCAAAATTACAAGCCTTCAACATTAAGAATGTGCTTGAAGAACTCCATCGCCTTGGAGACTGGATTAACGAAAATAAAATAAACACTTCAGATTATGACTTTAGTGGCATTCGATTCAATGGTCCATTAGAAGATTACTTCCATCCTAAAACATTCGCTGAAATTGTCTCCGCAAGAAATTACTTTTTACATCATGGATTTGCTGACCCTGCAAGAGCCATGATTATGAGTTGCCTTCTCCACATCCTTCACGGAAACCGGCCGTATGCACTCTCTCGGCGGTCTCATCCAATCACCCCCTTCGCCCCTACTGGCGACCCCGTTAAGCACTCACTGATGGAAAAG
>Ga0256791_1000828_pt1 | contig 10265 bp, 10 predicted proteins | sample MC6MC0942MT_FD_190188 | JGI IMG/M metagenome (GOLD analysis project Ga0256791, IMG submission 190188) | Metatranscriptome of enriched soil aggregate microbial communities from Iowa State University, Ames, United States - MC6-MC0942-MT... | ecosystem: Environmental > Terrestrial > Soil >...
CCCAAGACGCCAGCCGCTGGTGAACAAGCCTCGACAGGCATCTGCTGCACTCGAACGCATCCGCCTCGACACAGCTGTCGGGATGGCGTTTTCCAATATCGTCGCGATCTCCATCATGATCACAGTCGCGGCAACCTTGCACGCCCAAGGCAAAACCAACATCGAGAGTTCCACGCAAGCGGCCGAAGCTCTGAGACCGATTGCCGGCCCCTATGCATTCGTTTTGTTCGCAACAGGTATCATCGGGACTGGACTCCTCTCGATCCCCGTTCTCTCAGGGTCCGCGGCCTATGCCGCAGGCGAAGCATTTCGATGGCGGACGGGTCTCGCACTCAAACCGAAAGAAGGGCAGGCCTTCTACGGGACAATCGCGCTCGCTACGATCGTCGGTATGACTCTCAATTTCTTGCCGATAGATCCTATAAAAGCGCTTTATTACAGCGCTGTGATCAACGGCGTGGCGGCCGTTCCCGTCCTGGCGGCGATGATGGTGCTCTGCCGCGATGAAAGAATCATGGGAAAATTCCGTATTACCGGATGGTTATTTGGATTGGGATGGACCACCACCGCTGTGATGGGGATCGCGACGCTTGCAATGATCTTACAGCTCTTTGTTTTCTGACCGTAGTCCAGCCGTCGCCAAAAGATGTCGGAAGTCTTTATTTGAAAAGAGTCGGAGTTTCCTCCGAGATCTGTCCTAGCCGATCTTCTTTGTCTTTGCCGCTCTGCACGATCCGCATCCGCGCTGGGTCGAAACTTTTGGCGAGGCTAAACGCTTCGGCCGGTGTCCCCGACAGCCACGTCTCGAACTCGTCCTCTCTCGAAAACAGCACCGGCATGCGCTCGTGATTGATCGAGACGGTGAGGGTATTCGGCTCGGTCGTCAGGAAATAATAGAGATCAACCGCTACGGGCTCGCCGTCCTTCTTCACCGGGCCGTTCCAACGCTGCCAGATACCCGGGAACGCAAACAGCTCCCGATCGTGTTCGCCATTGACGGCGAACCAATGCCACTTCGCGGGCTTGCCAGTATCGGGCTCGCAATAGGATGAGGCCGGCACGAGGCAGCGCCGCGCCTCGAATGACGGCTTCCAAAATCGTGATGTCAGGATCTTGTCGTCGCGGACGTTAGTGACCCGGCGCGGGGCTTTGCCCGGCTGCGGCAGCACGAAACCCCACGACATCGGAACCAGCTCGCGCTCGCCATCTTCGGCTTTCCGAATGACGGGGGCCGTCCAGCCCGGAAAGATCGCCGGCTGCGGGTCAACGCGCATCGCCCGGTTGTCCGAGACCCGAAACAGCCGCCGGATGGCTTCGACGTTCCGGGTCTGGCTGTACAAATTGCACATGCCGCTGATGTAGCGGCGAGGGATGATGCCAGCAAGGCAGCAACAAAAGTTTTTGATAAAGCTCCGGGAACTGACGAAGGATAATGACAGTTATAGCCTCGGAAATGGAGCCACATGCTCATTTCGGCAGAGACGCATTCCGCCCTCGCGAGGCGGGTGCCGCTCGTAGGTCCCCAACCACAACGAAAGTATTGCGATGAAAGTCGGTGAGTTCGCCCGGCGTGCGCGAGCGCGCAGAGTGTCGAAAAAATTGATGTTTGAAGAAGCGTTCGAGCGGGCCAAGGCAGAGCTGGGGACACTGGAACCCTCACCCACTCGAATTCCGGTGCCGGCCCGCGAAACTGCGGAGCGTCAGAGGTCTTCGGACCGCCCGATATTACGGTTGCCCGGCAAAGGCTGACTTTGAAGGACCTTGAAGCGGGTGTGCTGCCTCGCTAGCTTACTGACGGGGGAGACTGTTGAACGATCAAAGCAAGGATCGCGACAGTCATGCGTGACAAGTATTATGATCCCGAAGGCTGGAAAAAATGCACGCTGCGGTCCCTGCTAGGGCTCGGTCAGGACCTTTGGCTGCTATGCGGGACGTGCCAGAAATCGCGCGACTTCGACACTGCCGAATGGGCAGCGAAGCACGGCATTGATCTCAATATCCCGCTCAAGACGCTTGAAAAGGCCATCCGCTGCCAGCGATGCGGAGCGCGTGGTGAGGATCGAGGTATCTCGGCGTATGCGGTGCCCTACAGCATTGGCAGTAAATCACAGTTGCGTTGTCGTGACAGGGACGATCCGATCTGCCCCCGTTGCGGTTCCGACGACGTGGAAAGCCGACGGATGCAGGTAAGCGACTATCCAGGTGTGACTATCTGGACAACCGACAAACTTCCGAGATTCGTCGCCGGCAAGGTGATGATCCGATGCGGGTGCTATGCCTGCGATAACTTCTGGACGCAGCCAAAAGGTATTAAGCTTGGCGCGCATTGACTTCCGGAACACTCTAGCGATTTTATCCGGTGCTGTTCGTAGAAGGAAAGGGGATGCTTATGGCTAAACAGTCAAAGAAATTCCTGCAATGTTGGATCAGTCGCTACATCAAGGGACAGCATCGGCATCCCGAAAATATCAACCACACGCTCGCTGAATGCATTAGCGACGCTTCGCTCAAGGGAATCGCCAAAAAAGATTTGGAGGATGCCGCTGATGGAGACCTTAGGAACTTTTTACTTGCTGAAATAATGAAAGCGCAAAAGCCCTGATGAGCGCTTAATCCCATTCATTGCCTTGCGCAGCCATGAGGCTGCCGATGAATTTGCCAGCCGTGACCGGGATCAACGACGCTTTGTGTTTCACTTATGCGCGTGTCTTCGTTCTTTTTCGAGTGGATGCTCTCTTCTTCGCCGGCTTCTTCTTGGCGGCCGCCTTATTGGCTGCTCGTTTATCTGCGTCGACGAATTCTTTGGCGACCTTCTGCGGAATGCCGGCCTTTTCGGCGAACGCTGGATTGTGGGCTGCCGCCTCCATGAAGCGGTGCTGTTGCGCGGATTTTGATGGCATGGTGAACCTCGTCGTCGATTCACCGACAAACGCCGAATACTTGGATTTCGTTCCGCGGAAGGGGCCCGCATCAGCCTTCGTCAAGATGATTTCCTGGCGGCAATTAGTTGCCATCAAATTTGTAAGCGGGAGGAACATAGAAGTTCAGTGTATTCAACGGAGAACGACCTGTATTGACGATCTCGTGACGATCTCCGCACTGTATCAAGATCAATGATCCTCCGCTCATAGAATAGGTGTGGCCGTTGATCCGGGCTTCGCCGTTCCCGCTTTCGACATAGAGCCACTGATCCGCGCCGTGATGGCAGTTGTCAGCCCCGCCTTCCTTCCCACTATAACCATTGTTGCGGCTTGAGAGTGGTCATCACCAATCAAGACTTTGAAGCCTGCGGCGTACGATACTGAAATGCGTTTCATCTATGCCTCTGAAACGGTCATCGGCCTGGCAAGCGATGCGTCCCAAAAACGCGCTCCATTTCGTTAGCGAGCTCGCCAGTGAGCCAAAGTCTGTACATCCTCAAATCACCCATAAGCGACCAGAGTGGGTTGTTAAATGTGGCTGGCCTGTTGCGCTCGAAAGCAAAGTGTCCGAGCCACGCGCTGCCATACGCGCCGGCAATTCCGGTCGCCAGATAGCTTCTGCGCCCGGTTCTCAGCCACACCGCAACTCCGAGAATGCCGATCGTCGTGCCCAGTACATGGAGGGTCTGCGTTTCCTGTTTGTGATGTGCCGCCAGGTAGTAGGGCCAGAATTCTTCGAAAGATTGTATCTCGCGCGGCTTCTTTTGCGCAGTTTTTGCGGACGCCCTTGCCATTCCATACCGTCCTGTGCTGATCGACGATTGTTCGTTCAATGCTTCAGCAATCAGACTTGTTCCACATCTCCGATCGGAGCTCGTCGTCGGCGACTGCGCGCCAATAGCGTGCGACGCACCATCGGCACATCAGAAAACATTGTTCCCTCTTATTCGCCGTCGATCTTTTTGATAAGGCCAACCGTTCGGGTGAAGCGAGAGTACAGGTCCACGGCCAACCTTCGAAAGTGCTCCGTTTCTTTCATGTGTTGGGCCTGGAGCCGATGGTAATCGCCTGAAGAATGCGCGCTCTGCTTGCTGCCCATGATTGCGTATGCATTTTCTTCGATCAGTCGTTGGTATTCATAGAATTGCGCTTTCGCCGTATCTGAAGTCCACTCAATTGCCGTTTCCCAGATTTCCGTCATTTACATCTTGCTTCTTGTCGATCGGCTTGTCCGAAAGAGCGCCTCCCGGCAGTAACGCCGTGATGTCGCGATCGTTGCGAGCCGCCGCGGGTGCGATTTGATAGGAGTATTTGAGAACATGCGGCTTGAACTGATGGAGCCGACCCTCCGGCATCACTAACCCCGCGGATAAGTGGCGAGCAGGAAAAGTTTCATGGTCGGGAACGGGAAGCAACGGAGATGCGTTGCGACAACGTGTCAGCGAAGGAATTAGCCATGGCCATTTCTGGGGCCAAGCGCAGTCGCGAGACCGGATGCCTATCGATCATAAGAAAGCGCCCTCCATTAAATTCTACCAAGGTGTCCGCAAGGAATGGACGACGTGATGCGCAGATTTCCCGTTTGGCTCGTCCAAGTAACGTTCCCCAGACAGCCATCCGCGACTCAACGATTTTGTGTTGCGGCCCAATCCGACAAGGTAGCTACGGCACTCGTGCGCCAGAAAATTCCGATTGATGCTCATGCCGAAGTTCTCGGTAAGTTGTCTGAGGAATCCGCAACAGGTCTAATTGAACTAATCGATTTGCAGGACGGCGACGTGATACCGTGGCCTTCCGGCGGCCTTAGCTATCAGGTTGTCTGAGTTTCATTCTCCTAGACGGCAGACACAGAACGGTCGAGGCACAAGCTTCATCATTTTGCAGTTTTGACTGTAGTCGCAACGATTACGGTTGTTCCGGGAGCGAGGGATTCGACTGTGACTTTGCTGCCGAGTTGTGCCGCTAGCATCTGCATCGGGCTACTATCAGAGTTGGCTCGACACGGTCTGAAGCATCGGTGTCTTCTAACTAAATCCGACGCTGGATCGAAGCGATTTCAATTACCCGGCGATGAATTCGGGGAACCAACGCGACCCACTCCCCGTTGATGTGCCGGAATGAAGCCACATGCTCGTTCCGGCCCAGACGCATCCGCCATCGTGGCGGGTGCTTCATTGGTCCCAACGAACAACGAGAGTATCGCGATGAAGGTCGGCGAGTCCGCCCAACGCGCCCGCGCGCGCAAAGTATCGAAAAAAATGAGATTCGAAGAGGCGTTCGAACGTATCAAGGCAGAGTTGCGCGCGTTGACACCCGCTCCTGCACCCATTCCTGTGCGAGCACAACAACGCACATCTGATCGACCCATATTACGTCTACCCGTTCGACGTGAATCTTGAGCCGCTTGATGAAAATGCGAGATGCCCCCAAAATTTGATTTGGGGAGACTGTTGAACAATCAAAGAAAGGACGGCGACAGTCGTACGTGACAAGGATAGTGAGCTCGAAGGCTGGAAGAAGTACACGCCTCCGGAATGAAATTGAGATCGGGCGCAGTCTTTGGCTTCTCGGCGGCACCAGCCGCAAGTTCTGTTACTTCGATAAAATATTTAATGCCGGCTTCCCATTCCGGCGTCGTCGCATCGAAGGCTTGCCGGTGACAAGGTCTGTACCGGAATTCGCAACGAACCCAGCTTGCTAGGCGATGTAGGGCGCGATGCGTGAATCGAATAGGTAGCTAAGGCTGCGCGCCGCTTCAGCGCGGCATCGTTCTGATTGAGGCTGTCGCTATCGGTATCGGTATCGGTGACGTATCTGGGACAGCAACTTTGGCTTCATCTATATTCGCCGTCGACATAGCGCTGTCCGAATTCACATGCAGCATGAAAGGTTCCGAGAATTCAAATTTGCCCTCATTGGTTGATGCGGACAATGAAACGCGCCCGCTGAGATCGCAGTTTTGCGGCCATTTAGACCTGCTCAATTTAACTTACTCATTTTGGGCGAGGGTCTTTTAGATTGGCACCCGATTGCTTTTCGCCGGACCGATACCGTTTGACCGCTTCGATGAGTGTCAGCGCCGCATTGGTCGTTTCTTTGAGGATTGCGTGATCTGCGTCCAAGTCCTCATGACTGGTGGCGTACGGCCGGTAGTAGCCGATGTAGCGATCTATCGAGGCCGACGTTCCGGCCGGCACCAATTGCATATCGCTCAGCCAATCGTAAAGAGAGCGCCGCAAAATATCGACGCCCTCGCTGTCGCCATGCGCAACGATCGCAAAGACACGTCCTTCCAGATGTCTCGGGTATGGCCACCCATCAAGCTCGAGCTGCTTGGCTTCCTTCGCATTCTTTCCGTGTGTGGAGGTGGGGTCCGGATTGCCGCCATCGGCGCAAACCAGTCGATCGATCATCGACTTGAGTGTTGTGGGCGCTTGATACCAGTGGCACGGAGTAACGATCATGATGCCATGTGCCGCCACCCAAAGCGGATAAATCTGGCTCATCCAGTCGTTCGTTTGGCCAAGGCTATGATTTGGGTAGCATGAGCACGGCCAATGGCAGAGAGCCGGTGACGTCGAGAAGCAGGCTTTGCATGGATGGATGTGTCGACCATATTCGGCTGTAAGACGGCTGAGATCGAGCTCATCGAATACAAAGCTCGTTTCTTTGTCGATCACACTCTTGGCTGCTTGCATGAGACGGTAGGTTTTTGACATTTCGCCGGCGCATGTGTGCTCGTTACGCGGAGAGCCATTGATCAGAAGGATGCGTGAGGGTTCGGCACCGTCGTTATGCCTGCGTACTGCAAGCTCGATCTGTTCCCGTGCCGCGATCCATTCAACCGAAAGATCATAATCCGGGTCGGCAAAACCGGCACCCGCCTTTCGCGTTCGTGGTGCCTTACGCTCGTTGATATAACTATCCCATGCTATCCGGCTGATGGCATAGATATCTTCACGCACCCGACCATATGCTGGATCATAGAAATTAGCAGTGAACCGATCGCGAAAGATCTGCTCATCAAGCTTGACGTCGGGTTGTCCTTTTCGCGGATCCGTACGTGCCATAACGAAACCTTTCGTCGACCCCGGTCGATAGGAAAACGGTTCAGTTCGTCAAAAGGTGCCATAGAAACGACCGAGACAGTCGTCGAACGTAACCTCAGTTATCGATGATCCTTTTTGTAAACGATACGCCAGACGCGGCCTGCTTCATCATCGGTGATATAGAGAGCCCCGTCGGGGCCGACGGCGATGCCTGATGGGCGATGTGCGGCCCGGTCGGGTTCCTTTTGTCCGCCGGCGAATCCTTCAGCAAACACCTGAAAAGGTCCAGCAGCGGCGCCATTTTTCAGCGGTTGGAAAACGACGTTATATCCGCCCCGCGGACCGGCTGGATTGAACGATCCATGAAAGGCGATAAATGCGCCGCCGTGATACGCTTCGGGGAAAGACGACCCCTTATAGAGCTTCATATCGTTCGGGGCCCAGTGCGCCGGGAAAACAGCGACAGGATTTTCTTTGTGTGCACATGCACCGACTTTCTTTCCATCTCCGCCGTATTCAGGCGCAAGCACGCGTTTCCCGAGCGCACCATCGAAATAGCACCAAGGCCAACCGTAAGATGCCCCGCGCTTTATAATCGTTAGCTCCTCTGCGGGAAGCTCAAAACCGCGTTGCTCGGTATAAAGCTCCGGCCACTTTTCATGCAGATGACCGCGCCCATGTTGTGTGGCGTAGAATCTGCCTGCCCGATCGAAATCCAAACCTTCGGCATTTCTCGTGCCTGTTGCGTAGCGCTCCTTGGGCGAAAAGTGTTGCCCGGTGCGATCCGCGTCGTAGAGCCAGATGCCCGCACGCGTAGCGAGCTCTTCACACGGCTTTTTGCCCGGAGCGTGCGGGCTCGGTTCCGCGCAGGCATCGGTGCCAGATCCTATCGCAATGAAGAGGCGGCCGCGGTCGTCGATCGTGAATGGATGCACAGGATGCGCGCCACCAACCGGCAGACCATCAACGACAACGTTTCCTCGTCCGCCAACGGAACCATCCGGCGAAAGCTCATAGCGAACGACTTTGCTGCGCTCTTCGACGAACAGATGCTGGTTAAAAAGAGCGATGCCTGTTCCGCCATGACCGCCTTGGCTGGTGCTCGGACCCGACCGTGCAGTGACGTCCGCAACGCCGTCTCGGTCTCGATCCTTTAGAGAGACTATAAAGCCGCCCTCCGGCGGCTTATCGTTGGCGTAGTAGCCGCCGCTCCAGGTATTCACGTAGACAGTATTATCTGGCCCAACGACGACGTGACGGGCGTGTCCGACGTGATCGGCGAACATGGTAGCGCAGAATCCTTTTGGCACAACGATTCTGGGCTCGCGCTTGGGGCAAGGTTCGCCCGCCAGGGCCGAGCCCGAATGCGCCAGCAGCCAAAACAAGAACAACAACGTTCGAACACGCACGGAACTCGTTCCCGCGTAAGATCTCCTCAAACCCGCGAGCGAAGCTCATTCTTCACTGGGTTTTTCATGAATTTTCTTTTGAATGGACTCGTTCCCTTTCCTGTCACCGCCCGAAGTCGGCATTGGTCCGACTTGCTTGCGTGGTGTTGACTTTGCGGGACGGGGATTGTGACCGCCCCGACCATGATCGAGGGACGGGTTTTTGCCTGACATTGGAAATCTCCGGGATATAGCTGTTATTCATTTACTTTCAGGCGGACGGAAGCGTTCCGTCGGGATGTCGTCTCCCGACGGGTAGGAATTGCGCCCACTGAGCGGCTGCACCCGAAAAATTGTTGATCGCCCTTTACGCTTCGAGCAGATCCTCGATCCTTATGGGAATATGCCGGATGCGCTTGCCGGTTGCGTGATAGACGGCATTGGCGACCGCTGCGTTCGTTCCCACATTGCCGAGTTCGCCGAGTCCTTTGACTCCGGCCGGGTTCACTTCATCATCGATTTCAGGAACGAGAATGACTTCGACCTCGCCGACGTCGGCATTTACCGGAACAATATAGTCCTGCAGATCGCGATTGACGTATCGGGCGTTGCGCCGGTCGACTTGCGTTTCCTCAAGAAGAGCAGAGCTCATTCCCCAGATCATGCCGCCCATCAACTGGCTGCGCGCGGTGCGGGTGTTCATGATGCGCCCCGCCGCAAACGCGCCGACCATTCGCGGCACACGAATTTCGCGCGTTTTAGCATTGATCCGCACTTCGACAAATTCCGCACCAAAGGCATACATCAGCTTCTTGCCCCGCGAGCCGCCGACAAGCGTGCTTTTACCTGCGTAGAGAGATTGCACGGCATTCGCCGGCGCGCCTTCCGGAATGAACTCCGCGTATTCCTCAATCATACCCGCGCCAAGAGCCTGAAATATGTCTTTGAAGCTTTGTGAGCTTTCGTCGTTGGCAACAACCACTCCATTTTTCAAATCCAGATCGCCGACGCTCTTGTCTGCAAGCGGCCCTTGACGAAACTTGACCGCAGCCTCGAATAATTTCGCCCTGATGGCGTCGCACGCCTTCAAAACCGTCGAACACACGCTTGCGGTGCTATTGGATCCACCGGCAACGGGTGCCGGAGGAAACTCGGTATCTCCCATTTCGACTTTTATGGCATCGAGTCCGAGGCCGAGCCGCTCGGCAGCCATTTGCGCAGCAACGGTCCGGACGCCCGTACCGATCTCGTGAGACGCGCATTGCACGACCACCGATCCGTCTACCGATAGCCGGACTCGTGCTGCCGCTGCTCCGACGTGCGTTGGATAGACGGCCGTCGCACATCCCCAGCCAATCAACCAATCGCCTTGGCGCGTTGCGCCCGGATTCGAGTTGCGTTTCGACCACCCGAAGGCTTGGGCGGCTTCGTCGTAGCATGCCATCATCGAGCGGCTTGTGTATGACTTTCCAGAAACGGGGTCTGTTTGCGTGTCGTTAAGCCTTCGCAATTCAACGGGATCCATTTGGAGCTGATATGCAAGCTCGTCGATCGCACTTTCGAGTGGAAACATGTAGGGCGTCTCCGGCGGCGAACGCATGTAGCCGGGAGTTTGGCGGTCGGCCTTCACCAGTTGCACCTTGCTGTGCACATCTCCGTACGCATACATCCTCGCGGTCGTATCCACGCCTCCGACCACATAGTTGTCGATACGGGAGGTCAGTTCCTTGCCCTCGTGGCTGAATGCCACGAATTTTCCTTCGTGTGTTGCACCCAGTCGAATACGGTGACTTGTTTCGGCGCGGTAGGTCGCCGTCGTGAACCCCTGCATGCGATTGACGACACACCGGACGGGGCGATCGAGACGACGCGCCGCCACGGCAACGATTGCGGTCCGGGGCGTCATC
>Ga0256791_1000842_pt1 | contig 10133 bp, 16 predicted proteins | sample MC6MC0942MT_FD_190188 | JGI IMG/M metagenome (GOLD analysis project Ga0256791, IMG submission 190188) | Metatranscriptome of enriched soil aggregate microbial communities from Iowa State University, Ames, United States - MC6-MC0942-MT... | ecosystem: Environmental > Terrestrial > Soil >...
ACCAGCCCGACCAGCGACTCCTCCGCGGGCTTCAGGAACGACACGCGGTGCCCGGCCGCCTCGGCGCCGGTCGCGACGATCGCGTCGACCCCGCCGTAGGCCAGTGCGACAGCCTCGGCCACGGTGGTCGCGGTGCCGAGCACGCGGATGCCGCGGCGGTGCGCCTCCTCGACCAGGGCGCCCGACGGCACGCCGAAGACCACGCTGAGCGCCGCCGGCGCCGCCTCCCAGATCGCGTCGAGCTGCTCCTCCAGCGAGGGGAGGTATCGCTCGGGCCGCGCGGGCGGCTCCAGGCCGACCTCGGTGAAGAACGGCTCCAGCGCCGCCGCGTAGCCGTCGTGCTCGGGACCGGGCAGCACCTCGTCGCCGGTGGGCAGCCAGATGTTCAGAGAGAAGGGCATGGAGGTGGCATCGCGCAGCTCCGCCGCGGTCGCGCGGATCCGCTCCCCGTCATAGCCGTACAGACCGTACGAGCCGAGACCGCCCGCCTCGCTCACCGCCGCCGTGAGGGCGACCGACGAGAGACCGCCGAAGGGCGCCAGGACGATCGGATGCCGGATGCCGAGCAGGCCGGTGAGTGCAGACGGTTCACGCAGGACGGTCATGCTCCGAGGCTACGCCGGTGTGCCCGTGCCGTTACGCGGATCGACCGGGGAAGCGCTCCTGTCAAGCCCCACGGGCCGATTGGAATACTGGGATAGGTTTCCTGAAGGGGGCAGGGCGTCTCCGCTGATCCCGGGTGGAGTTCATGACCGTACTTCGTTTGTCGACGCGCGATGCGTCGCAGGTCGAGGAGACCTGGAAGCAGTTCGTGCCGTCGGCAGCCCTGCAGCGCGTCGACCCCGAGCGGTTCCGTTTCGACTGGTTCTCTGCGGCGGCGCCGGGCTTCAGCCTGGTGCGCTACGACCTGCGCGCGCAGATCCACTCGGTCGTCGAACCCGAGGACCAACTGCTGGCCTGCCGGGTGACGGGCACGGGCGCCGAGGTGCGCACGAAGCGCAGCCCTCTCGACGCGAGCGGTCCCTGGGTCACCGACGGGATGCGCGTGGAGGCTCGGTGGGAATCCGCGCAGGTCTCGGCCCTCGTCTTCGACCGTCGTTCGGCAGAGGACCTCGCCCGGCGCATGTGCGGCGACGACACGCTCCGCCTGCGTGTTCAGGCCGGTGCACCCGACCGTCCCGCAGCTGTGAGGCACTGGTCGAAGACCCTGGACTTCATGACCGCCACGCTCGAGGACTGCGGTGACGACGAGCTGGTGCTCGCCGGGCTGCGCCGCCAGGCACTGTGGCTCGTCCTCACGGCCTTCCCGACGACCTTCCGCGCGGCCCTGGAACAGGATCCGCAGACCCGCGCGGCTCCGACGACCGTGCGCAGGGCCCTCGACTTCATCGATGAGAACGCGCACCTGCCGATCACCGTCGACGACGTCGCATCGGCCGTGCACATCTCCACCCGCGGCCTGCAGTACGCGTTCCGGCGTGCCCTCGACAGCACGCCGGCGGAGCGGCTGAAACGCGCACGTCTCGACGGCGCGCACCGCGAACTGCTCACAGGCACATCCGACTCTATCGCCACCGTCGCGCGCAGGTGGGGGTTCGCGCACCCGTCTCGGTTCTCCGCGGCCTACCGCGATGCCTACGGCGTGCCTCCCGCGGCGACGGCCGGGCGACGGCGCTGATCGCTGCCACGCACGGGTGTTGATGACAGATGGCGAACAGCCTCTTCGCCCGTGACGTCATGCGTCGCGTCCCTGCATCGTGGCGAAGCCGCGCCACGATAGATTCCTGTAGCCCGCCGATCCATGACGGGCATCCGCTCTATCCCCCAGGAGTGCACGTGAACCGTCGTCATCCGATCCCGTCTCACCCCGCCCAGGGCCGCTCGCGCGGCGGACGGCGCTGACCCGGAATGGGAAGCCTGTACTACGGCGACGCGCATGAGCCGATCCTCATCGAGGACCGCGCGCTCGCACATCTCAAAGTGGTGATCGCCACCAAGCTGCGCCGCAACGAGAGCTTCACGCTGTCGTGGCGCCACGCGGAGGGCGCTCCGGTCGGCCGCAGCACGATCTGGCTGCATCCGTCCATTCCGCTCCGGTTCGTGTTCGACGAGCCGGAACCGCCGCCGCTGAGCCGCACCTGGATCGAGGAACTCGCCCACTCGGCGAATTCGAGCGGCGGCATCGCCCTCGTCGACGAGCACATCGAGAACCCGCCGCCGGAGAAGTGACTCCGGCGGCGGGTGGGCCGATCAACGCGGGGGGAGGTGCGGGATCGGCGAGGGGGCCCGGGAACGGTCGGATGCGGCGCTGACCGCCGCATCGAGGTCACCGAGCAGCTGGGCGAAGTCACGGAACCGGGTCCGCCGCGGGCACGGCCTGCGCAGCCACAGCACGTCGAGCGTGCCCGTGCTGTTGCGCTCCACATAGGCGATCAGGCAGTCGGCGTCGCCCTGACGCCGCGCACGATCGCAGATGCGCCAGCTGTCGCGCCCGAGCCAGGTGACCTCCCAGTCCCCGCGCGGAGCCGGGGCGCTCGGCGGGTCGGACAACACGGTGCTCACAGCGGTTTCCCGCCGGTCACGGCGAGCACGGCGCCCGAGGTGTAGGACGACTCGTCGGACGCCAGATGCACGTACGCACCGGCGAGTTCCGCCGGCTGCGCGGGACGACCGAGGGGCGTGTCCTTGCCGAAGCTCGCGAGCTTGTCGGCATCCCATCCCGTCGCCGGGATCAGCGGCGTCCAGATCGGCCCCGGTGCCACGGCGTTCACGCGGATGCCGCGCTCGCCGGCCTCTTCGGCGAGGGCCTTGACGAAGGCGACCTGCGCCGCCTTGGTCATGGCGTAGTCGATCAGTCCCGGGGAGGGGTTGTATGCCTGGATGGAAGCCGTCACGATGATGGCCGCACCCGGCTCGAGGTCCGGGTACGCGGCCCGGGCCGTGAAGATCGTGCCGCCCAGGTTCGTGTCGAACACCCGGCGCATGTCCTCGGTGCGCAGCGCGTCGAAGCTGTCGATGTCGTGCTGGTACGCGGCGTTGAGGACCACGATGTCGAGGCCTCCCAGCTCGTCGCGAGCCCGTCGCACGGCATCCGTCGCGAACTCCTCATCACGGAGATCCCCCGGGATGCTGAGCCCGGTGCGGTCCTCCTGGCGGATCAGGTCCACAGTGCTGTCGGCGTCGTCCTGCTCCTCCGGCAGGTGCACGATCGCGACGTCGGCGCCCTCTCGGGCGAAGGCGATGGCGACCGCCCGGCCGATCCCGGAGTCGCCACCTGTGATCAGGGCCCTGCGACCGTTCAGCCGGCCGTGACCGACATAGCTGGACTCGCCATGGTCCGGCTCCGGATCGGTTCGGTCGGTCTTCCCGGGCTGCTCCTGCTGCTGCGGAGGCATCGGCTCGTCTCTGTGCGCATCGCGCGGATCCTTGGTGCTGTCGCTCATCGTCGATCCCTCTCCGGTCGGTATGCCGAAGACGTTGTCATGGGCTGCCGCGGGGGCCCAGGGGGTTGACACCCGCGCCGGTTCCCGTACGCGCGCGCGAAAAGGATGTCAACGGGCATCCGGCGCCGCGAGGCCCGGTGCACAGTGACCTCGAACGCAGTCGCAAGGCGGAAAGGAGACGCGATGAGCGGCATCGATCAGGGCATGATGCCCGAGCACGTGCAGCCGCAGCACGCGGAGGATGACACCGACACCGGCGAGCCGGAGCAGGACGAGAACGGGGCGGACATCGGCGCCGAGGGAGAAGCCGAGCCGAATCGCGAGCAACGTGCCGAGGAGCCGAAGCCGGTCGGAAAGGACCCTCACCCCGAGGGCAGGGTCGCCCACAGCAGCCAGCGGATGCCGTAGGCGTCGAGCCGGTGCCGGCAGGATCGCCTCAGCCGATCACTACTCCGGCTGCGGTGCCTGCAACTGCTCGGTGGACCCGCCGGCATCCCCGGCGTCCGGCGGCTCGGGGACCAGGTACAGGCCTCCGGGCGAGTTGGCGGTGAAGGCGAGGGCCTCCGTCCAGCCTCGATTGATGGAGGGCTGCCTGCTGCCGTAGTACTTGAACACGAGTGAGCTGCCGGGGTGCATCCACACCGTCGTGCGGCCGCCGCCGACGCTCACATCCTCGCGCCAGCTGAACGGGAACGGCTCGCCGCGTCGGAGCTTCGCGGTGATGACGAGCTGCAGGTGCATCAGAGCTCGATCCTCGATCTCCGTCTTGACGCCGTTCTCGTATACGAACTTGCCCATGTTGCTGCCTCCGTGCGCTGGAAGCGGAGTGACGCATTCCAGGTATGAGGTCTACGTTAGGCGATATGGGACTGCTCTACTACGGCGGAACGTCCGATCCCATCGAGATCGAGGACCGGGCGCTGGCACATCTCAAGGTCGTGATCGCGACCAAGCTCCGGCGCAACGAGAGCTTCACGCTCTCCTGGAAGCACCCCGAAGGGGGTGCACCGGGCCGCTCCACCATCTGGCTGCATCCCTCCATCCCGCTGCGCTTCGTCTTCGAGACCCCGGAGCCACCCGAGCTGCACGCGGAATGGATCACCGCGATGGCGCACTCCGCGAACACCAGCGGCGGGATCACGCTGGTCCCCGAGGACCTGGTTCCATCCGAGTAGACCCCTTCGATGGCAGGTCCGCGGGCCCGTCGTCAACCCCCTGTTCGGGAATCCGGCCTCTTCGTAGCGTGTGATCAGCCGGGGCACCTCCGCCCCGCCGGACGAAGGGATCGTCATGAACCTGCTGTTCATCATCATCGCGGTGGTCGCGATCATCCTCGCCATCACCGGCGGCCTCGTGCAGTCGCTGAACTTCCTGCTCTGGGTCGGACTCGTGCTGCTCGCGCTGGCGGTGATCGCCTGGCTGATCAGGGCGATCTCCGGTCGCAACGCGGCCTGAGTCACGTGGCGGAAGTGCCCTCGACGGGGGCTGCCGACGGCGCCTTCACCTGGGTCGAGTTCGTCGATCGCGATCAGCGCGACGTTCTCGCCGAGGTGAGGCGCCTGTCGGCGCGCCCTCAGCTACACGTGTTCCGGCGCCGCGGCTGGCTGGGCGCGGACCACGGCCGCGACCGCTGAGCGGGGCGCGTCCGGTCACTCCGACTCCACGGCCGATACGGCGTGCGGCGTGCCGACCGGCTTGGACTCCGCAGACCCGCGCTGGCGCAGGTAGATCGAGAATGCGACCATCGTGCCGACCGCGAGGAACTCGGACTGCCAGTTCTGCAGGGTGCGGTCCCAGAAGTCGGCAGACACCACGTACTCGGCCCAGGTCGGCGCGGGCATGCCGTGCATGGCCGCCTCCTCCCCCGCGACGATCGTGCCGCCGAGCGACTGCGCCAGCCAGGAGAGGGCGAAGACCGTTCCCATCACGATCAGCAGAGAGTTGCCGTACACCGTCCGGCGCCAGCCCGATGCCCGCGCCCAGCGCGGCGCACCGTCGGGTGCATACCGCCCGACCAGCTGATCCTCGTCGCTCTCCGGACCTTCGTCCCCCGGCTTCTTCGACTCGGGTGACCCGCGCTGCACGAGCCACACGGTCGCGCCGATGAACAGGAAGAACTGCAGGAACTCCGACTGCCAGTTCTCCGCCACGTCCACCACGAAGTCGGGGGAGAGCACGAACGCGAGGAAGTCGGCGGGTGCCCGCCCGTGCTCCGTCATCTCCTCGACCTGCCGGAAGTAGCCGGCGACCGACTGACCTGCGAGCGCCAGCAGGAACAGCAGCAGGAAGAACAGTCCCAGCGCGTTGTCGCGCAGCATCCGCCGCATGGTCATCGACCTCCGATGATGATCGCGAACATGATCGCCAGACCCCCGAAGGTCACCATCATCCACACCCAGAACACCACCGCCGGACCGCGCCCGGCCGGCTCGCCCCTCCCCACCGGTTCCCTGCTGTCCGCCTGACTCATCCGGTCCTCCTCACTGTCAAGACGAGACGACTTCCCGATGCTGGCCGTGCGACAGCCGGGTGCCCAGCCCCTTGACGCCGGCGGCGCGGCCTGTCAACCCCCTCAGCGACCCGCTGAGCACTCCGTATCCTCGGCCTTCCGAGCACCAGGAGAGGAAGAGATCATGACGCTGACGACGGAGGTCCTGGTGAAGGACATCATGACGCCGGGGGCACGCTGCATCGGCGAGAACGACTCGCTGGAGACCGCGGCCCGCCTGATGGCCGATCTGGACATCGGCTCGCTGCCCATCTGCGGGGAGAACGGCAAGCTGAAGGGCATGCTGACCGACCGCGACATCGTCGTCAAGGCGATCGCTCTCGGCCGCTCCGCCGCGGACACGCGGGCGGGCGCCCTCGCCGAAGGCACTCCGCTGCTCGTCGACGCCGAGGACGGAGTGAGCGCGGTGCTCGAGCTCATGCAGAAGCATCAGGTTCGCCGCATCCCGGTGCTCGACGATCACGTGCTGGTCGGCATGGTCGCCGAGGCCGACATCGCCCGCAGCCTCGCCCCGCAGCACACCGGCGAGACCGTCGAGCAGATCACGCGCTGAGCAGACCCGCACGGAAGGAGACAGACATGGATGCCGACACCGACGCGACGGAGAACGAGTCCCGCACGCACGCCGACACCGAGGCGATGGCGAAGGACATGAGCCGGCGTCCTGCCGACGCCACTACCACCCACGCCGCCTGGGGCTCGGGCGATCCGCACCTGCTCGTCTCCCGGGAGGATGTCAGGAACGTCTTCCCCCTGACGGCGGATGAGACGCGGATCGGCTCAGCGCCCGACTGCGAGCTCGTGCTGGACGGCGCCGATCCGGTGCACGCAACCATCGTGCACGACGACCGCGACGAGTACGTCCTGACGATGCACGGCGAGGGCGAGATGAACGCCTGGTCCGAAGACGACACCCGCACGGAGATCCTCCGCACGGGCGCGCGCTTCACGGTGGCCGGCTGGTCGCTGGTGTTCATGCGCGAGGAATACGCCGACCACGGCCGCCCGTGGGGCGGCCGTGAGGGCGGTGAACTCTCCGATCAGCCGCCGCAGCCTCAGCGCCCTGACTACGCCGCGCAGCGCTCCAGCGAAGGGGATGAGGACAGCGGCGACTGGGAGGTGCGCAACGGCTGAGGCCTCAGGCCTCAGTCGACCGCCTCGCGCTGAGTGCGGATGAAGTCCCAGTCGCGGTCGCTCAGCCGCTCCTCGCGCGGCATCCGGACGCCGGTCAGGGCTTCCACCTCATCCCGCACGACGTCGGGGATGATCTCGCCGTCCAGGGCCTCCAGCGTGTGCTTCGCGTCCGCGGACAGCAACGGCCACCAGGTGTGGATCTCGGGGTCGGTCATTTCGGACTCCTCTCGCGATGTGCCGATGCTCGCATCTGACGTTCCCTCGGCGCAGGGGGTTGACAGCCCGGGATCCGCAGATCACCGCCCGGTGGGACGCGGACGGGCGTATCGTCGAGACAGAGGCTTACGCGACCTTCTGGCGTCAGGAGGGTCGACGAGAGCACCTTCCCGCCGGCCCGAGGAGTCACCCACGGATAGGAGGAAGGGTCATGACTGAGAAGCTGCACGGATACGCGCCGACGACGACGCACGCCGCGTGGGGTGCGGGTGATCCGCATCTGCTGATCTCCCGCAACGACGAGGACCGCTCAGTGCTCCATCTCGGAGCGGAGACCGTGACGATCGGCTCGGATGAAGGATGCACGGTCCGGCTGGAGGGGGCGGCGCCCCTGCACGCCACGATCGTGCACGATGACCGCGACGAGTTCGTGCTCACGATGCACGGCCCGGGGCGGATGAACGCCAGCAGCCCGGAGGGCGAGCGCGGTGAGCGGGTGGAGACGCTGCGCACCGGAGCGCAGTTCACGATCGGGGCCTGGATGCTGGTGTTCAGCCGCGACGAGTACGCGGACCACGGCCGGCCGTACGGCGGGCGCAACGGCGGTGAGGGCACCCACCAGGAGCGTCAGCCCGAGCGCCCCGACTACCCGGCGACCGGGGAGATCCCGGTCCACGATCGCTGAGCTCCGTCCACCTGCAGGAGCGGCTGGTAGCCTCGGCCTGAGGGAAGGGGACGACCATGATCCAGACGCTGCTGCAGCTGCTGCTGACCGCGCTGCGCGTGGTGCCCCTTCCGGCCGGGACCTCGGCGGGCGGGATGCTGGGCATCGCCGCCGTGCTCATCGCGGTCGCCGTGCTCGCGATCGCCCTGGCACTGGTCCGCCCGATCTTCGGCATCCACTCCGTGCCGCATCCGAGACGCGCGATCGACGTGTCCGCCCTGCTCACGCAGAGCGATCCGGATGCGGCGGGGCATCCGCGTCCGCGAGCCCCGGGAGCCGCGTTCGCCGCGTGACCCCGCCGACGCCCTGAGCGTCCGCAGCGGGAGACCGCGGCATCCGCCGACCTCCCGCGACCACGAACGGACACCCATGGACATCTTCGCCTTCCCGCCGCTCGCCCTCCTCCTGGACGGCGCCTACACCGCACTGCTCTCGCTCTCGCACCTGCTCGAACCGTTCGCCGGCGCCGCGGCGGCAGCGCTCGCCGTCGTGCTCGTGACGCTGCTCGTGCGCACCTGCCTCATCCCCGTCGGCGTCTCGCAGGCGAAGGCCGAGCAGATGCGCGCCCGCCTCGCCCCCAGGATGCGGGAGCTGCAGCAGAAGCACGGCAAGGACCGCGAGAGCCTGCAGCGCGAGACCATGGCGCTGTACCGCGATGAGAAGGCATCGCCGTTCGCCGGATGCCTGCCGCTGCTCGTGCAGGCCGCCGTGGTCGGCATCCTGTACACGCTGTTCCTGCGTCCCGAGATCGCCGGGCACGCGAACGCACTGCTGAGCCACGACCTGTTCGGCGCCCCGCTCGGCACCTCGCTGCTCGGGGCGATCGGCACCGGCATCGACGCGGCCACCGCGATCGTGTGGGCGGTGGCGCTGCTGATCATCGTGGTCATCGCCGACATCACCCGACGGGTGTTCCCCGCGCAGGTGCCGGATGAAGGCCCGCTGGCGGTGCCGGGCATGGAGAGCACGATGAACGCCCTGCACTACCTGACCGCGGTGTTCGCCGTGTTCGTGCCGCTCGCCGCCGCGCTCTACCTGGTGGTGACGGTCACCTGGACGCTGGTGCAGCGCGCGGTGCTGCGCCGCAGGTACCCGCTGCCGGCGTGAGGCGGGTCGGCGCGGCTCAGCGTGCGGCGACGGCGATGCGCAGCGCCGCGTCGGGAGCGGATGCCGCGGCGAGCGCGCGGTCGAGCTCGGAGAGCGGATGCACGGCGCTGACCACGTCCGCGAACGGGTGCACGCGGCCGGGGCCGGCGAGGAACGAGACCGCGTCGGACAGGTCCCGCCCGGTGTAGTTGTGCACTCCGGTCACCGTGACCAGCCGGCGCACGACGGACTCGGCGTCGAGCGGAACGGGGTCGGCGGGGAACACCGAACCCACGAGCACCGCGATCCCGCCCACCGCGACGCCCTCGATGGCGTCGGTGACGGCATGGCCGGAGGCCTCGATCACGATGTCCGGCTCGCGACCACCGGCATCCGCCGCCGCGCCGAAGCGGGCGGCCAGGGCCCTCCGTGCGGGGTTGGGGTCGCGCACCTCCACGACCGCACCCGACGAGGCGGCGATCGCCGCCGCCGTCAGACCTACCAGGCCCGCACCGTGCACGCGCACGCGGATCCCGTCCAGGTCGCGGCCCGCGGCACCGCTGCGCACCGCCGCGATCGCGGTGGCGGTCGCGCAGGAAGCAGGAGCCAGCACGGCGGCCGGCAGCGTCTCGGGCACCCGTACGATCACGGTGCCCTCCCGCAGCTGTGCGTGACTGGCGAAGCCGCCGGTGAGCTCGCGGTGCGGGGCGATCCGCTCGTGACCGTACTTGCCCAGCTCGCGGCACTTCTGGGTGAGACCCGCGCGGCATCGGTCGCACCGCCCGCACGACACGATCACCGACCACACGACACGGTCGCCGATCTGCAGGGGCGTGCCGTCGGCGGCATCCGCTCCCCCGGCACCGATCGCCATCACCCGTCCGACGCTCTCGTGGCCCAGCACGACCGGTACCGGGGCGGGACGCCGGCCCTGCACCGTGTGCACGTCCGAGCCGCACACGGTGGACAGCTCGATCGCGACGAGCACGTCGTGCGCGGCGAGCGCGACGCCGGGAACGGC
>Ga0256791_1000844_pt1 | contig 10129 bp, 8 predicted proteins | sample MC6MC0942MT_FD_190188 | JGI IMG/M metagenome (GOLD analysis project Ga0256791, IMG submission 190188) | Metatranscriptome of enriched soil aggregate microbial communities from Iowa State University, Ames, United States - MC6-MC0942-MT... | ecosystem: Environmental > Terrestrial > Soil >...
GAGGACGACGAACTGCGCAGCCTGCTCTACTTCGGTCGCGACATCGGCTACGCATCCGACTCCGTGCCCTTCCAGGAGTTCTACTGGGCGGACTGGGTGCGCACCTCCGGCGCGGTCGATCTCGCAGGCTGGAACCGCGACGACCGCGCCAGCTACCTGAACACGGTGGAGCGCCTGACCCGCGCGCAGACCGCCCTGGCGCCGGATGCCGTGGTCGCGAACGGCCTCACGGCATCCGAACTCGGCGCCCTGACGGAGTGGAACGACGGCAAGAAGCCCACGGGCGGTGAGTTCGGGAAGCTCTCCAAGCCCTATGAGGACGCCAAGCCGGGCAAGCTCGCGTACGCGCTGGAGTTCAAGCAGCTGCACGGCATCACGAGTGCCGACACGGTCGGCGCTCGCTGACACACGCGGAATCCACAAGAGCGCGGTCGGATGCCCTCCGGCCGCGCTCTCGTGCGTAGGCTGGAAGTCATGACCGAGTCCATCCCGCGCCGTGCGAGCCTCGAGGTGCTGCGCGCCGAAGCGTCGGATGAGCTCGCGGTGCTCATCCAGGAGCGGCTGCGCGGGGGAGAGGACCCCTGGGAGTTCATGGAGGACCTGCCCAGCATCGACGAACTGGTCGTCTTCCTGCTGCGCGCCGAGAACATCAAGGCGAACGACGGCGTGCGGCCGAATTCCGCGCGTCACTACCGGGTGCTCCGGCAGATCGCACTCGAATACCCGGAGCTGACGAAGACGGTGTGGGGGATGCTGGGGGAGCGGCGTCACCGCCGCTGGGACCCCACGGTCGCGGACGCCCCCTGACACGGGCATCCGGGCAGCACATCGGTTCCACCGCCGTGCCGGGGATGATGGCGAAGCCCGTCATCGACATCGCCGTCCGTCTCGTGGATCAGGGTGATCTCGACCGTCACCGGCATGGGCTGGAGCGCGGCGGCTGGCGTGTGGGCAGCGGGGTGCGGACGCACCGCGTGATGCTCTTCGAACAGGGCGGCGCACGCCTCAGGATCGCTCACTTCTTCACGCCGGAGCAGTGGCCGAACGCGCATCAGCGTGTGCTGCGTGACTGGCTGCGGATGCACCCTGATGACGCCGCCCGGTATCAGCATGCGAAACAGGAGGCTGCCCGCAGAGCCACGGGGCGGCGCAGCTACAACGACGCGAAGACGGCGGTGATCCAGGACATCATGGACCGCGCGCGGGCCGCCCGCGGACTGCCCGCGGTGAACGTCCACGACAAGCGGCGCACGCATCCGGACACGAAGAAGCCCGCCACCCCGAAAGGTGACGGGCTCGCTTCAGCAGATGGGCTGCTGGGCCTGTCGAAGCATCAGCCGATGAATGCGGCGAGATCCTGCTCGAGGGCGAACTTCGGCTTGGCGCCGATGATCGTGGTCTTGACCTCGCCGCCCTGGAACACCTTCATCGCGGGGATCGAGGTGATCTGGTACTGCATCGCGAGGTTGGGGTTCTCGTCGACGTTCAGCTTGAGGACGGTGATCTTCTCGGGGTGCTCGGCCTGGATCTCGTCGAGCACCGGCGCGACCATGCGACACGGACCGCACCATGCGGCCCAGAAGTCGACGAGGACCGGGCCATCGGCCTGGAGCACGTCCTGCTCCCAGGTCGCCTCGGTGGTTGCCTTGGCAGTCATGATTCTCCTTAGTTGGATGTCACCCGATGCAACACCGGATGCGGGAAAAGTGTTCCGGATGCTCAGCCGGCGATGGCTTCGACCGGAACGGAGGCGTCTTCGAGGCCGGCGAGGAAGTGCTCCACGTCCAGCGCGGCGACGACACCCGATCCGGCGGCGGTCGCAGCCTGTCGGTAGGTGGGGTCGATCACATCACCCGCGGCGAACACTCCGGGCACCGAGGTGCGCGAAGAGCGGCCGTCGACCCAGATGGTGCCCTCCGGGGTGAGCTCGAGCTTGTCGTGGACGAGGTGGGTGCGCGGGTCGTTGCCGATCGCGACGAACACGCCCTGCAGGTCCAGCTCGCTGAGGGTTCCGTCGACCGTGGAGCGCAGGCGCACACCGGTCGTCTCGAACTCACCGAGGATCTCTGCGACCTCGCTGTTCCAGATGAACTCGATCTTGTCGTTCGCGAATGCGCGCTCCTGCATGATCTTCGAGGCGCGCAGCGTGTCCTTGCGGTGGATCACGTACACCTTCGACGCGAAGCGCGTCAGGAAGGTGGCCTCTTCCATGGCGGAGTCGCCGCCGCCGACGACGGCGATCGTCTTCTCGCGGAAGAAGAATCCGTCGCAGGTGGCGCACCAGGACACACCGTGACCGGAGAGGCGCTCCTCGCCCTCGATGCCGAGCTTGCGGTAGGCGGATCCGGTCGCGTAGATGACGGCGGATGCCTCGTGCACGGCGCCGGTACCCAGGGTGACCTTCTTGACCGGGCCGTCGAGCTCGAGCGAGACGACGTCGTCGTAGAGGACCTCGGTGCCGAACTTCTCGGCCTGCTCCTGCAGCTTGACCATGAGGTCGGGGCCCTGGATGCCCTCCGGGAAGCCCGGGAAGTTCTCGACGTCGGTGGTCTTGGTCAGTTCGCCGCCCACCTCGACGGAGCTGGCGACCAGCAGCGGCTCCAGGTTGGCGCGCGCCGCGTAGATGGCGGCGCTGAACCCGGCCGGACCCGAGCCGATGATGATGACCTGACGCATGTGCTCTCCTCTGTCGGCGGGCGCGCGGTGACACGCGGGAAAACCGCCACGATCTCTTCAACCCATGGTAACCGCGCGACATTCCCTGTCGCTGAGCGCGACGGGAGCGGCGGGGGCGGCGGGGGAGGCGGGAGGCGCTGCTGCGATCAGCGACGCGGCGATCAGCGCGACGCGCGCGCCGGCAGGAACCGCTTGACCAGTCCGGAGACCACGCTGAGCTCCGGGGCGCGCAGCACGAAGAGCACGACGAGGTAGACCACGAACGCCACACCGCCGACGACTCCGGTGCCGACGGCGCCGAGCAGACGTCCGGCCATGCCCGTCGAGGCGACAGCCCAGCCGTCTGCGCCGCCGATCAGCAGGTAGACGCCCCATCCGGCGAAGCCGGCGGGAATGGCGGCGATCACGAAGCGGCCCAGCGACAGGGCGACACGGGGAAGCTCCAGACCGCCCAGGCGGCGGCGCAGCAGCACCACGGCGATGATCGTCTGCACGAGCCCTGCCAGGGACTGACCGAGCGCGACGGCGGCGGCGAGCTGGCTGAGCGGGACGAGCAGCGGAGCCACCAGCGCCGAGACGACGATCAGTGAGCACTGGATGATCGTGAACCAGAACGGCGTGCGGGTGTCGCCGTAGGCGTAGAACGTGCGCTGCACGATGAACAGCAGTGAGAGCGGCAGCAGGCCGACGAGGTAGCAGATCAGCACGGGCGCGGCCTGCTCGGCGAAGGCCCCGTTCTCGGTGAAGATGCGTGTCGCGGGGACGGATGCCACGGCCAGCGCCACCGCGGAGATGACGATGAACAGGCTGATCGCGCGGATGCTGCGGGCGACGTCGCCGCGCACCTGGTCATGTCGGCCCTCGGCCGTGTGCTCGGCGATCTGCGTGAAGTAAGGCGTACCGATCGAGACCGCGAAGATCGAATAGGGGAGCATGAACACCAGCCAGGCGGCCATCATGATCGTCCCTGCCGGGTGGTCGCCGGATGCCTTGGAGACGATATTCGACTGGGCCAGGCCGGCCAGCTGACCGGCGATGACCATCATGAACGTCCAGCTGGCGAGCTTGCCGACCTCGCCGAGTCCGACGCCCTTCCAGCGGAAGTCGGGTCGCAGGTGCAGCCCGGTGCGGCGCCAGGCGAGCAGCAGCAGGGCCGCCTGCACGGCGATGCCGAGGGTGGCGGTGCCGCCCATGACGGCGATCATCGTCGGATCCCACATCTCGACGTGGTTGCGGTTGTCGCCGAACAGCATCATGAAGACGATGAAGCCGATGATGGAGATCACGTTGTTCGCGATCGGAGCCCAGGTGTACGGGCCGAACACGCGTTTGGCGTTGAGCGTCTCGCCGATGAGCGCGTAGAGGCCGTAGAAGAAGATCTGCGGAAGGCACCAGTAGGCGAACGCCGTGCCGAGGGCGAGCTGATCCGGGGTGAACTGGCTCGAGTACATGAACACCAGCCACGGCGCGAGCACCATGGCCACACCGGTCGCGGCGAGGAAGACGACGGTACCGAGCGTGAACAGCTTGGAGATGAACGCCTGTCCGCCGTCCTTGTGGCTGGCGGACTTCACGATCTGCGGGATGATGACGGCGGTCAGGATTCCCGTCTGGATGATCGTGAAGACGTTGTTGGGCAGCTGGTTCGCGGTGCTGAAGGCGTCGCTGGCGCGCCCGACGGAGCCGATCGCCGCGAGCAGCACGATCGTGCGCACCAGACCGGTGACGCGCGAGATCAGCGTCCCGGCCCCGAGGATGGCGCTGGCTCGGCCGAGACTGCTCATTCGTTCTCCTTCGTCGGCGAGGTCGGTGCCTCGTCCGCCGGATGCTCGTCCGCCGGATGCTCTTCCGAGCCCGTCCCGTCGATGCTCGCGCGAGCCCGACGCCGACGCACGGTGCGGATCAGGCCGAACACGAACAGCAGTCCGATGATGCCGCCGAGGATGCCGAGCCCGATCGCCTCCCAGTCGGCGCGCAGAGTGACATCGGCGGTCTCCGCCGGGCCGATCGCGACGCCGGTGGGGCTGGTGAGCCGGAAATCGACCTTCACCTCGCCGCTGGCGACGCGGGCCGAGATGGGCACGTCCACGCGTGTGCTGCTGGCACGGCCGGCCACGACCTCGGTGCTCTCCTGGATGTCCAGGCGCGGATCGGACGGCGTGCTGTGCAGCGACACGTTCACGTTCCAGGGCAGATCGTTGCGCACCCACACGGGCAGCGGTGCGGACGCGGCGATCAGCTGCACGGGCTTGGGGCGCTGGATGCTCACCGCGCCCAGCAGATCCTGCACATGCTTCGCGCGATCCGTGGTCGCCGTCGTGAACGCGGCGTCGGAGAGGCCGACCGCGATGCTCCTCAGCATCCGGATCCGCTCGGGGGCGAGCATCAGCGCCGGAACGTCGAGGATCGACGAGAAAGCCTGCAGCCGCTTCTCGTCGGCCAGCATCGCGGTGAGCGCGCCGGCGCGGACGGTTCCCGCCGTCGTCCGGAGAGTGGCGGATGCCGGGGGTGAGTTGCGCAGCGTGGCGAGGCGGACGGCGGGAGACGCGAATGCGCTCAGCACGTCGCGCAGTGCGACGGGGGAGCGCTTCTGCGAGCGGTCGAGACCCACGAGCACGGTCTGCGAGGTGCGGGACGTGAAGAAGAGGTGCCCGGCGGCGGCGGCGATCTCGCGGTCCGTCGCGATGGGATCGGTGCTCGTCGCGGCGGTGGACAGGCGAGCGGAGGCCGCGGCGTCCGTCACCAGCACGCTGTGGCCGTCCACCACCGCGTGCGCGCCCGGGTTTCCCTCGAACGAGGTGGATGGGACGATCGTCGTCCCCGGAGCACCCAGGTACCCGTCGAAGGTCGCGAGGTCGGACGAGGTGAGATCCCCTCGTGGCCACAGGATGCCGGGCTGCGATCCCAAGACGGCCATCAGCGCGGCGTTGTCGGGCAGCGCCGGGGTCGGGGTCGCCGTGCTCAGCGCGGTCGGGGCGGGGGTGCTGGTCGGGAAGTCCGCGGTCTGCAGGAGGGGCGTGAGATCCGGAGCGGTGAGGAGGGACGTCTGACCCGCGTGCGCCTGAGTGGCAGGGTCGGCGTCGCCGAGCTGCAGCGCGAACTTGTCGTTGGGAAGCCGCTCCAGCCGCTGCAGCCAGGCGATCGCGGAGGCTGGGGCGCTGGTCCCCAGCATCCGGATGGCGGCCGGGATCGCGGGGTCGACGGCGAGGATCGCGGGGGTGTCGGTGACCGCGTCGATCTGGCCGGACAGCATTCCGTCCGGCGCGGTCAGCTTGGCCAGCTCGTCGGCGCTCAGCAGGACGTCGTCGTCGGGAGTGGCGGTGATCGGCACGACGATCCCGACGTTCTGCGTGTTCGCCGGGGCGATGACGAGCACGGAGGTCGCGGTCAGATTCCACGCCGTGGTCTCGGGATCGTTCGTGGTCGCTCCGGTGAGGCGTGCGCGCACCGCGTACACACCGGGCGCCAGGGCGCCCAGCTCCGCAGCATCCGCGACGCTTCCGACGTCGATGCTGTCGCCGGCTGCGACGGGGGGTGACGGTTCGGTGGCCACGGTGCGGAAGTCGCCCGTGGCGCGGCCGTCGTCGAGCCACGAGTCCAGGGCGGCGGCGTCTCCGAGCGGAGTCGGGTTGACCTCGAGGTCGACCGAGCCGGCGCTCAGCGCGTCGTCGGTGCTGTTCGCGATCGTGATCGTGCTCACCAGGGGCCCGTTCGGCTCCACCCGGGCCCCGGAGCCGGTGGAGATGCCCAGCGCGACCACGTCGTCGGCGGATGCCTTGGGTTCATCGGTCGCGGCGGATGCCGGTGCGCTGCCGCCCAGTGCGATCCCGGCGACGACGAGCACCGCGGCGAGTCGGCTCAGCAGCCTACGCGCGCGCGGGCGGGAGCCGTTGCGGGGGGAGTTCGCGGTCATGGTGTCGGGTCGACGGGGCCGGGAGACCGGCGCAGGCGACGCCCCGATTCTAGCCAGCGCGCCGCGGTGAACCCTGAAGGCGCGTAGAGTGACGGCCGTGCCGGATCGTGCCCACCCCCGCCCCGACCTCGTTCTCGCGCAGGCGCTCGCCGCCGATCTGGACGCCGCCGACTTCCGTTCCGAACCTCTGCGGCGGCTGTGGGGCGAGGAGGCGGATGACGCGCTGGCGCGCGGACTGCGCGAGCCGATCCTTCGCGCCATCGCCGGTCGCGACGATCCGCTGGCGACGCTGGGCAGGCTGTGGGTGCTCGGGATGCCGCAGCCGCACGCCGCCGTGGAATGGGCGGTGCCGCGCGTGGGCGTCGACGGGCTCGAAGCGCTGGGACTGGCGGTGGCCGATGGTGCCGATGTGCGGCCGCTCGCCGTCATCCGTCCGCAGTCGTTCGTGGATGCCGACGGTGTCGGCGAGTGGTGGATCGCGAGCGACCTCGACGAGATCGCCCTGGGCACCTCGCTTCCCGCCGATCACGTGCTCGGCGTGGGCGGGGCTTCCCGCACGCTGGCGGAGCTCGTCATCCCCACGCCGGTGGAGCGCGCCCTGGACCTCGGCACGGGATGCGGCATCCAGGCCCTGCTGGTGTCGCGGCGTGCGCAGCACGTCGTCGCGACCGACATCTCGGCGCGGGCGCTGGCGTATGCCGAGCTGAACGCGCAACTGAACGGCGTGCGCAACGTGGAGCTGCGCCTGGGCAGCATGTTCGAGCCGGTGGCGGGGGAGGCGTTCGATCTGATCGTCTCCAACCCGCCGTTCGTGATCACCCCGCGCGTGTCCGGGGTTCCGGAGTACGAGTACCGGGACGGCGGACTGGTCGGCGATGCGCTCGTCCAGCAGTTCCTGCAGACCGCGCCCGCTCACCTCACGCCGGGTGGCGTGGCGCAGCTGCTCGGCAACTGGGAGTCGCGCGACGGCGAGGACGGCCTCGAGCGGGTGCGCTCCTGGATCGGCGAGCAACTGGATGCCTGGGTGATCCAGCGCGAGCAGCTCAGCCCGCTCTCGTACGCCGAGCTGTGGATCCGCGACGGCGGGACGCTGCCGCGCGATTCCGGCTTCACCCCGCTCCTGACCGCCTGGCTCGACGACTTCGCGGCGCGCGATGTGACCGCCATCGGATTCGGCTACATCCTGGTGCGGTGTCCTTCGGCGCCTGCGTCCGTCGAGGGATCCGCTCCGCTCCGCCGTTTCGAGACCATCACGCAGCCGGTCTCGAACCTGGGCCGGGCTCTGGGCGCGGGTCTGGCCGCGCATGACGTGCTCGCCGACGGCATCCCGGATCGCCTGGTCGTCGCATCCGATGTCACCGAGGCCCGCCACCACATGCCCGGCAACGACGATCCGAGTGTGATCGAGCTGCGGCAGGGCGGCGGTTTCGCCCGCACGATCAGCGTCGACTCCGCGCTCGCGGGTTTCGTCGGCGCCTGCGACGGCGAGCTCACCGTGATGCAGATCGTGCAGGCGCTGGCAGACATCTTCGAGGTGCCGCTGACCGATCTCTGGGCCGATCTCGAACCCCGCATCCGCCGCCTCGTCGAGGACGGCCTGGTCCTGCCCGCGGAATAGCCGCCGGATATATGCGGTTGCATGCAGCATGAAGGCTTTCGGGTTCCTCTCCTTCGGGCACTACGCAGACGTGCCCGGCTCCGTCACGCGCACGGCCGGCGACATGCTCAAGCAGACCATCGAGATCGCCGAGGGCGCCGATGAGATCGGCGTGAACGGCGCCTACGTGCGCGTGCACCACTGGGCTCGGCAGGCGGCATCCCCGATCCCCCTACTGACCGCCATGGCCGCGCGCACCGAGCGCATCGAGGTCGGCACCGGCGTGATCGACATGCGGTACGAGAACCCGTTCCAGTTCGCCGAGGAGGCGGCGGCGCTCGACTACATCGCCGACGGCCGCATCGCGCTCGGCGTGAGCCGCGGGTCACCCGAGACCGCCATGCGCGGCTACGAGGTGTTCGGATTCCACGACCCGGAGGACCCGGAGCGCGGCAGCGTAATGGCCCGCGAGAAATTCGAGCTGTTCCTGCGCGCGATCGACGGCGAGCTGATCGCTCCCGGCGATCCGCGCATGGTCGGTGCCGGCCACTACCTGGCGATCGAACCGCACTCGCCCACGCTGCGCGACCACATCTGGTGGGGCGCCGGATCCCGTGCGACGGCCGAGACCACCGGACGCATGGGCCTGAACATGATGAGCTCCACGCTGCTCACCGAGGCGACCGGCCAGCCGTTCCACGAACTGCAGCGCGAGCAGATCGACCTCTTCCGCGCCGCCTACAAGCAGGCCGGGCACACCGGCAGCCCGCGCGTCTCTGTCAGCCGCAGCGTCTTCCCGCTGGTCAGCGACAAGGACCGCGCCTACTTCGGCCTGCGGTCGGAGGAGTCGAACGACCAGATCGGCATCATCGACGGCATGCGCTCCACGTTCGGCAAGACCTACGCGGCCGAGCCGGACGTGCTGATCGAGCAGCTCCGGGCCGACGAGGCCGTGATGGCCGCGGACACGCTCATGCTCACGATCCCGAACCAGCTGGGCCCGGAGTACAACCTGCATGTGCTGCAGGCCTTCGCCGAGCACGTCGCGCCCGCCTTGGGCTGGAAGCCCAACACGGAGGGACCCGTGCAGGGCGATCCGATCGCCTGAGCAGCGCGGCTGCGCGTCCGGCGCCCCGCCTTCTGAAGGCTGATTCCGCTTCTGAAGGATGCTGAATGCCTCAGCATCCTTCAGAACGTCGAATGTCCTTCAGAAGTGGGCCGCCGTGACGCTGTTCCCGGCCGCCCGGCCGCCCGGCCGCCTTCATGCGATGCTTTTGGGCATGGATGCTGACAACGACACCTCGATCTCAGGCCGGGAGGCCCGCGTCAACGCCGAGTTCCAGAAGCGCCAGACGCAGCTGTTCACGCGCTTCGCGCTCGCTGAGGCGTCGGTGCTCGCGCTCGCCGTGCTCGCGATCTTCGTGCTGAAGCTCGTCGAGCCCGAGACCGGCATCCTCATCCTGCTGGGCATCGCCGTACTGAGCGGCATGGTGCTGACCGGTCTGCTGATGCGCACGATCAAGGCCAAGCAGCAGGCGCTCGCCCAGGCCCGAGGCGAGGCCGGCAGCATCTGGTGAGCCGCTGACCCGACTCGCCCTTCTCGAACGTGCGGAAGACGGTGACACGCCGCACGTCTCCCCGTCTTCCGCAGACGTTCACCTGAGAGGCGCGCTCGTTCTCATCCCGCAACCTGTGAGCCACCTGGGATCCCTATAAAGGGAGCGGCTCCTCTGCCGTCTCCCCCCACGGAACAGGTCTCCCGTCATGCCTCAAACGCCCTTCAGAAGGATCGGCGCGGGCACGGTCGCCGCGGTGATCACCGCAGTGCTGTGCACGTCCGCGCTGCCGCTCGCCGCCTCGCCCGCGTTCGCCCAGGACGCCGCCCCGGCCCCGGTCACGACGCCCGTCGCGACGGAGTCCCCGGCACCCACGGAGACCCCGAC
>Ga0256791_1000857_pt1 | contig 10047 bp, 8 predicted proteins | sample MC6MC0942MT_FD_190188 | JGI IMG/M metagenome (GOLD analysis project Ga0256791, IMG submission 190188) | Metatranscriptome of enriched soil aggregate microbial communities from Iowa State University, Ames, United States - MC6-MC0942-MT... | ecosystem: Environmental > Terrestrial > Soil >...
CACGCCGTGGCCCGCTTCCGGCATCTGGTCCAAACAGAAGATCGACAGCCTGGCCGCGCTTAAGGGCCTGAGCATCCGCACCTATGACGCCACGTCCCAGGAAGTGATGCAGAAGGCCGGTGCCCGCGCGGAGAACATTTCATTTGCCGACGCCATGCCGCGTATCGTCGCGGGCGAGGTGAACGCCGTGCTGTCGTCGGGCGACGGGGGCGCCGGGCGGAAGCTTTGGGAACATCTGCCCCACTTCGCCGAGATCAACTACGCAATGCCGATTTCAGTCGCGACGATGAACCTGCAGGCGTATCAGGCCCTGGACGAGCGCTCACGGCGCGCCATCGACCAGGCTGCGGCGCAGACGGAAACCGAGCAATGGAAGCGGATCGACGGCCGCCTGCAGCAAAACTACGCCAACATGCGCAAGAACGGCGTCGCGATCAATACGGCCGTGCCGTCTGCTGTGCGCCGTGCGCTGCGCAGCGCCGCGGCGGATTCGGTGCAGGCCTGGAAAACGGCGGTCGGCCCCGAAGCCGCAGGCATCCTGAAACGGGGAGCCAACCGCTGACGGTGCAAGCGGGCTGCCAAGGGGACCGGGCGGGTGGATTAGGGGCTGAGCAGGCCCCCGAGCCTAGTTCTCGCCCGACAAATCGAAGAGACTCGTCGCGTCCAATTCCAGCACGCCTTCATCGTGCTGATTGATCACCGTCCAGGCCCACGTGATGATGCCCAGGTCCGGGCGCGAGGATGAGGTACGGGCGCCCTGCACCCGCGCTTCCAGGCGCAAGGTGTCGCCCGGCCGCACCGGCGTACGCCAGCGCACTTCGCCCAGGCCGGGGGAACCGAAGGACTCGGAGTCATGCAGCGCGGCGTCCACCGCCATGCGCATGGCCAGTGCGCAGGTATGCCAGCCGCTAGCGATCAGGCCGCCCCAACGCCCTTCCGCGGCCCGTTGCGGGTCCGTGTGGAACCACTGGGGATCGAACTTGCGTGCGAACTCCAGGATCTCGGCCTCGGTAATGGTGACCGGACCCGCCTTGATCAACATGCCGTCTTTGAATTCGGCGAACTTCATCTTTGATTTTCCCCCTGACCAACGCGAACGGCGCGCCGTGGCGCGCCGTTTTTCACGTGAGTCACGCTCAAGTTTCTGGATTCAGTACGTCTCGAAATGCAGGCGCCCTTCGCGGCGCAGCACCTCATGCAGGATAGACCAATCCTGCCCCGCTTGCATCGTCACTTCGCGCAACGCGTCCAGCACGCCGACTTCCATGCCCTTCAAGCCGCACACGTAGATGCAGGTGTTGCGGTCGCTCAGCAAGTCCTGCACCTGGGCAGCCCGTTCCCGGATCAGGTCCTGCACGTAGCGCTTGGGTTGGCCAGCCTCGCGCGAAAGCGCCAGGTTGATGTCGATGAAATCGCGGGGCAGATTCATCAGCGGGCCGAAGTACGGCAGTTCGCGTTCGGTGCGGGCGCCAAAGAACAGCATGAGGCGGCCGTTTTCCCCGGTGTCGATGCGCCTGCGGTAGCGTTCGGTCATGGCGCGCATCGGCGCCGAACCGGTGCCCGTGCAGATCATGATGAGATTGGCGCGTGGATGATTCGGCATCAGGAAGGTATGGCCGAACGGGCCGATCACCTGCACCGTGTCGTTCTTGGCCAGATCGCACAGATAGTTCGAACACACGCCATGCGCGGCGGCGCCGCCGTGGTCTTCGGTCACGCGCTTCACGGTCAGCGACAGGTTGTTGTAGCCGGCGCGTTCGCCGTCGCGCGGGCTGGCCAGCGAATACTGCCGCGCGTGATGCGGCCGGCCCTGGGCGTCCGTGCCCGGCGGCAGGATGCCGATGGACTGTCCTTCCAGCACCGGAAAGGGCAGATCGCCGAAGTCCAGCACGATATGGTGGATATCGCTTTCGGTGTCGGCGCCGGTCACGCGGTAGTTGCCCACCACCGTGGCCGTCATCGGCGCCTTGTGCGTGTAGAGATTGACGTAGGGATGCGCGGCAGACCACGGCGGAACCGACGCACCCGCCGACGAAAATGAGGCGGGCGCGGCAGGCGCCGGCGTATCGGCCAGGGCTGCCAGAGGTTCCTCGCCCGCGCCGGCATCCACCGCTTCCGGCAAGGCCTTTTCCCCGGGCAGTTCTTCCCAACCCAACTGGTCCTGCACTGAATACGCGTCGGCGCGCAGCACCAGCCGCCAGTTGTCGATCGACCCCGTGGGGCACGGCGGCACGCAAGCCATGCAGCCGTTACAGATATCGGGATCCACCACGTAGTTGTTCGAGTCGTGCGTGATCGCGTCGACCGGACAGGTTTCTTCGCAGGTGTTGCAGCGGATGCAGATCTCGGGGTCGATCAGATGCTGCTTGAGCACTTGTACGGGCAGGGGGGCGTTCATCGCAGTCTTCCCAATGCGCTGGCGGACGGCGCGCGGACGCGCCGCCCTGTCGCCTTAGTTGAAACGGACGTAGTCGAAATTCACCGGCTGGCGGTTGATGCCCATGACGGGCGGCGCGATCCAATTGGCGAACTTGCCGGGTTCGGTGACGCGGCCCATCAGCGACGCGACAAACGCGCGGTCTTCCGGCGTGGGCAGCCATTTGTGGCTGTTGGCCTGCCATTGGGATTCCGAGAGGATCTCGCCTTCGGGAGACATGCGGATGCCGGCCAGCGTGCCGATCTGGCGGTTGAACGCCTTGTGTGGCACCTGCAGGCGGAAGGGAATGCCGCTTTTCTCGATGACTTTGTTCCAGCGCCCGATGCCGGCCACCGAATCGCGGATGAAGTCGTCACGCAGCACTTCGTTCAAGGCGTTCAGCATCGGCACTTCGACCTCGTTCAACTTGCCGTTGTTCACGGTCAGCACGCGGTAGGTGTCGTTCTTCAACTGGTGGTCGTCGGTGCGCTTGGATTCCTCGTAGCGGCCCTTCAGCCCGGAACCGTAGAAGATCGCAGCGTTGGAGGACTGGTCCGCGCCGAACAGGTCGATGGTGACGCTGTAGTGGAAGTTCAGGTAGCGCTGGATGGTCGGCAGGTCGATCACGCCGGCGGCGCGCACGCTTTCGGGGTCATCGGTCTTCAGCTGGTTCATCACTTCGCAGGTGCGCTGGATCACGCGGGAAATGCCCGATTCGCCCACGAACATATGGTGCGCTTCTTCGGTCAGCATGAACTTGGTGGTGCGGGCCAGCGGGTCGAAGCTGGACTCGGCCAACGCGCACAGCTGGAATTTGCCGTCGCGGTCGGTGAAGTACGTGAACATGTAGAAGGCCAGCCAGTCCGGCGTCTTCTCGTTGAACGCGCCCAGGATGCGCGGGTTGTCGGAGTCGCCCGAACTGCGCTGCAGCAACGCGTCGGCCTCTTCACGCCCGTCGCGGCCGAAGTAGCGGTGCAGCAAGTAGACCATCGCCCACAGGTGGCGGCCTTCTTCGACGTTGATCTGGAACAGGTTGCGCAGGTCGTACTGCGACGGCGCGGTCAGGCCAAGATGGCGCTGCTGCTCGATGGAGGCGGGCTCGGTGTCGCCTTGCGTGACGATGATGCGGCGCAGGTTGGCGCGGTGTTCCCCGGGCACGTCCTGCCAGACGTCACGCCCCATGTTTTCGCCGAAGTGGATCTTGCGCTGGCCGTCCTGCGGCGCCAGGAAGATTCCCCAGCGGTAGTCGGGCATGCGGACGTGGTTGAAATTGGCCCAACCGTCGGGTTCCACGCTGACCGCGGTGCGCAGGTAGACGTCGAAACCGTGCGAGCCGTCGGGCCCCATGTCCTGCCACCATTGCAGGTAGTTGGGCTGCCAATGCTCCAGCGCGCGTTGCAAGGTGCGGTCGCCGGACAGGTTGACGTTATTGGGGATCTTATCGGTGTAATTGATTCCAGACATGTCTCGCTCCTTTTCTTGTTCAGACCCGGTTCCAGTCGAATGCGGCCTGTTCGCCCTTGCCGTACAGCTTCAGCGCGCCTTTGTCGCCGGCCGCATTGGGACGGTTGAAAATCCAGTTCTGCCAGGCGGTCAACCGGCCGAAGATGCGCGTCTCCATCGTTTCCTTGCCGCCGAAGCGCAGGTTCGCCTCCAGCCCGGTCAAGGCGTCGGGCGACAGCGCGCGGCGTTCTTCCAGCATCATCCGCACCTCGTCGTCCCAATCGATGCTGTCGGGCGCGAAGGTCACCAGGCCCAGGTCCAAGGCATCGATGGCCGACAGGCGCTGCCCAGCGCGGGCGCGCACGGCTTCCAGCGGCGTGGTTTCTTCATAGAAGCGGCGCTGCAGGCGGCTTTGGCCGTTCACCAGCGGATAGGCGCCGAAGTTGCGTTCGCCCACCACGATCTGCGCGGGCGCCGACGCGTCCTCGTTGTCCAGCATGTAGCTGCGGTCCGCGGCCAACGCCAGTTCCAGCAGCGTGCCCACAAAGCAGGAGCCCGGCTCGATCAGCGCGAACAGGCTGCGCGACGTCACGTCCAGGCGCGCCAGCGTGCGGCGCAGCATCCCTGCGGTTTCGCGCACGAACCAATGGCCGGCGTGGCGTTGCAGCGCGGCATCGGCGGCCAGCACGGCGTCGGCATCACCTTCGGTCTTCAGGATCCAGGTGCCGATGTCGAGTTCGTTAGTGCGCATGGACAGGATGGCGTCGTCCAGTTCGCGCGCCATCTGCAACGGCCACCACGCGGCCCCGGCGGCGACGATGTCCGCCAGTTCGGATTCGACCGGGCCTTGCGGGGCGCGCACCGTCCAGGTGGCTTGGCGCTTCTCGCGGTCCAGCTGGATATCCACGTAGCAGTAAGCCAGGCCGTCCGCGCTTTCGGTGCGCTGCACCGGCGTCAGCGCGATGCCCTGTTCGCCCGGCTGCCGGTCGCTGCTTTCGGCCAGCGCCAGCGCGCGTTCGCGCACGGCCGCCTCGAAGCGCGCAGGCTTGACCACGTCGTCGACCAGCCGCCAGTCCTTGGCGCGCTGGCCGCGCACGCCTTCGACCAGCGTGCAGAAGATGTCGGCGTGGTCGTGGCGCACGCGGCGCTTGTCGGTCACGCGGGTCAGGCCGCCCGTGCCGGGCAGCACGCCCAGCAGCGGGACTTCGGGCAGCGCCACGGAGGACGAACGGTCATCGATCAGCAGGATCTCGTCGCAAGCCAGGGCCAGTTCGTAGCCCCCGCCGGCGCAGGCGCCGTTCAGCGCGGCGATGAACTTCAGGCCGCTGTGGCGGCTGGAATCTTCGATGCCATTACGCGTTTCGTTGGTGAACTTGCAGAAGTTGACCTTCCAGGCATGCGAAGACAGCCCCAGCATGAAGATATTGGCGCCGGAACAGAAGATGCGGTCCTTCATGCTGGTCACGACCACGCTCCGCACTTCCGGATGTTCGAAGCGGATGCGCTGCAGGGCGTCATGCAATTCGATGTCCACGCCCAGGTCATAGGAGTTCAGCTTCAGCTTGTAGCCGGGGCGCAGGCCGCCGTCTTCCGCCACATCCATGGCCAGCGTGGCGACCGGACCGTCGAACGTCAGGCGCCAGTGGCGGTAGTGCTCGGGCTGCGTCCGAAAATCGACCCGGTTGATGGTGCTGCTCATAGTGTGTCTCCTCGTACGCCCTGCATGGACAGGAAAAATACTGCATCACATGAATTATTGTGCAGATTAGTGCAGGAAAAAAACCGCGTCAAGCCAGATGTGCATAAAAGTGCAGATTGCATCTCAGGAGCGGGTCGGTGGCCAGATGCAAAAAGGCCGCCCGGTAAGGCGGCCTTTTGAATGGCTGCAGACGGCTCTGCGCGATATCGGGTTCGCTATAACGGCAGGCCGCAGGCTTTGCGCACCTGGGTGCGCAGGCCGGCAAAGCTCTCCTGCACGTCCAGGTTGCTGGTGACCCAGGTCAGGTCGGCCTTGGCGTAGAACGCTTCGCGGCCGGCCAGGATGCGCTTCAAGTCAGCCATTGCCTCGTTATTGCCCGACATGGGGCGGAAGTCGCCTTGCGCCATCACCCGGCCCATGTGCTCTTCGGGGGTGGCGCGCAGCCAGACCGTGTAGCAATGCGCCAGCAGCAGATTCAGCGTGGCCGGCTCGGACACCAGCCCGCCCGGCGTGGCCAGCACCATTTCCGGATAGATCTGCACGGCCTCTTCCAGCGCACGGCGCTCATAGCGGCGGTAGGCATTGGGGCCGTACAGGTTATGGATTTCAAGGATGCTGCAGCCGGCCACCCGTTCGATTTCGCGGTTCAGCTCGACAAACGGATAGCCCAGGTCGTCGGCCAGCATCTGGCCCAGCGTGGACTTGCCCGCCCCCCGCAGCCCGATCAGCGCCACCCGCTGGGTGCGGTTGGGGCGCTGCGCGCCCGCCCCCACGCCAAACAGCTGGGTCAAGGCCTCGCGGGCCCGCTGCAGGTCGGATTCCGTGCGGCCGCTGAGCAACTCGCGGATCAGCAGCCAATCCGGCGATTCCGTGGTGACGTCGCCGACCAGTTCAGCCAGCGCGCAATTGAACGCGCGGGCAATCTGCAGCAGCACCAGGATAGAGGCGTTGCCCACCCCGTGCTCAAGGTTGGCCAGATGCCTTTCGGACACGCCGGTCACCTGGGACAAGCCCTTGCGCGTCATGCCGCGTATGGCTCGCAAGCGGCGCACCCGCTCGCCCAATGCCACCAGGAAAGCTTCCCGCCTGGGTTCGGATGGCGCCGCGTCTAGCGCTTGATTCATGTTTTGGCTGACTCCGCAAATACCCTGATACGCCTTGTTTTATGCACTATAGTGCTTGACCCAAACCATTGGAAGCACTATTTTTCCTTCCAAGCAGTCCAAAGCCGTCACGGTGCAAAAAAGCAGCATTCCAATTCATGCTGCATTGCAAGGCGCCGACAGTGTAAAGGAGGAGTCCCGGTGAGCACGCCAGATCAATTCCATGCCCTGATGCGCGAGGCCACGCGTCTGGTGTCCGGCCAGCCGTTCGATAGCGGCCTGCAAGCCCGCTTGAACCGCGAAGCCGGCCCCGGCAGCCCCCTGTACCAGAACATCTTCGCCGCCTGTAAACAGGGCGTGGCCGATGGCTGGATGTGCAACCGCGAAGGCGGCGGCATCCGCTACGGCCGCGTCATCAAGCCCGCCGACGATCTGGCCGGCTGTTCGGTGGACGTCGTCGACATGAACGACCTGGCCGGCCCCCACCACGCCCATCCCAACGGCGAGATCGACCTGATCATGCCGCTGACCGGCGACGCCCGCTTTGACGGACACGGCGCTGGCTGGCTCGTCTACGGCCCCGGCAGCGCCCACCGCCCCACGGTCACGCAAGGCCGCGCGCTGGTGCTGTACCTGCTGCCCGGCGGCGCTATCGACTTCACGCGGCCCAGCAGCTAGCCGCACGCCTCACGGCCAGGCGACAAAAAACACACAGCCATGGCCCGCCCCCACCAGGACATCAGGAGACAACCGTGAACACCTGCCCCGCCGAACTGAACTTCGCCAGTTATCTGGCCGCGCTGAACGCGCCGCGCGCCGCCAAGCCGGCCTATATCGACGACACGCGTCAGCTGAGCTATGGCGAACTGGCCGAGCGGGTGGCCCGCATGGCGGGCGCGCTGCGCCAATTGGGACTGCGGCGCGAAGAACGCATCCTGCTGCTGATGCAAGACACGGTGGATTGGCCCGTCGTGTTCCTGGGCGCGCTGCATGCGGGCGTGGTGCCGGTCGCCGTGAACACCTTGCTGACGGCCGACGACTACGCCTACATCGTGTCGCACAGCCGCGTGCGCGCCGCGTTCGTCTCGGGTGCGTTGCTGCCCGTCTTGCAGACCGCGCTGGCGCAAGGGTCCAGCGATATCGAGCACGTGGTGGTGTCCCAGCCCCTGGCTTCCCCCGCCTCCCCGCCCGCTTTCGCCCCGCCCGTCCGCATCCACGAATTGGATGCCCTGCTGGCCGCCGCCCCCCTCGCGCCCGCCGTGCGCACGCTGGCCGATGAAATTGCGTTCTGGCTGTATTCATCGGGTTCCACCGGCAAGCCCAAGGGCGTCGTCCACACGCACGGCAACCTGTGGCACACGGCCGAACTCTATGCCAAGCCCGTGCTGGGCATCCGCGAAGACGACGTGGTGTTCTCCGCCGCCAAGCTGTTCTTTGCCTACGGCCTGGGCAATGGGCTGACTTTTCCGCTGTCGGTGGGCGCCACCGTCATCCTGATGGGCGAACGGCCCACGCCGCAGGCCGTGTTCCAGCGCCTGACCCGGCACCGCCCCACCGTGTTCTATGGCGTGCCCACGCTATACGCCAGCATGCTGGCTTCACCCGAACTGCCACCGCGCGATCAAGTGGCGATGCGCGTGTGCACATCAGCGGGCGAAGCGTTGCCGCGCGATATCGGCGAACGCTTCACGCGGCATTTCGGCTGTGAAATCCTGGACGGCATCGGTTCCACCGAGATGCTGCATATCTTTATCTCGAACCAGACCGGCCAGCTGCGCTACGGCACCACCGGCAAGCCCGTGCCCGGCTACGAAGTGCAGCTGCGCGATGACAACGGCGCACCCGTCGCGGCCGGCGCCATTGGCGACCTCTACATCAAAGGCCCCAGCGCCGCGCTCATGTACTGGAACAACCGCGACAAAACTCGCCAGTGTTTTCTGGGCGACTGGTTAAAGAGCGGCGACAAATACACCTGTGACGCCGACGGCTACTACACCTATGCCGGCCGCAGCGACGACATGATCAAGGTCAGCGGCCAGTATGTGTCGCCGGTGGAAGTGGAGAACATTCTGGTGCAGCACGAAGCCGTACTGGAAGCCGCCGTCATCGGCGTGCCAGACCACGATGGCCTGGTGAAGACGAAGGCCTACGTCGTGCTGCGCCCGGGTTTTGAACCCGACGCCAATACCGGCGCGGCGCTGCAAAGCTATGTGAAGCAGCATCTGGCGCCGTTCAAGTATCCGCGCCAGATCAACTTCACCGAAGAACTGCCCAAGACCGCCACCGGCAAGATCCAGCGCTTCCGCCTGCGTCAGCTGGAAGAGTCGACGCTATGAATTCCGCGGCAGACACGCCTGATGTGATGACGCGCGCAGACATGGCCGATGTCGTCGTCGGCGGCCAGGCGCGCCGTCTGGAATGCCTGTGGATAGCGCCCGATCGCGCGCAGGCGCCGTTGCTCGTCTTCCTGCACGAAGGGCTGGGCTCGGTTGCCATGTGGAAGGACTTTCCGGCGCAAGTGTGCGAGGCCGCCGGCTGCCGGGGGCTGGTCGTGTCGCGCTATGGCTACGGGCAGTCCACGCCGCGCCCGCCGCAGGAAAAATGGACGGTGGACTTCATGCACGACGACGCGCGCGACGGGCTGCCCGCGCTGTTCACCGCGCTGGGCGTGGACGCGCGGCAAGACAAGCCCGTGCTGTTCGGCCATAGCGACGGCGGATCGATTGGGCTGCTGTACGCGGCCATGCACCCGGATGCCGTCGCCGGCATCGTCGTCGCGGCCCCGCACATCTTTGTTGAAGCGCAGACGGTGGCGAACATCGAGCTTGCGCGGCAAGCCTATCTGAACACTGACCTGCGCAGCCGCCTGGCCCGCTATCACGCGGACGTGGATTCCGCCTTCTGGGGCTGGAACGACATCTGGTTGAACCCCGACTTCCGCCACTGGAACATCGAAGATTATGTGCCCCGCATCACCTGCCCCGTGCTGGCGATTCAGGGCGTGGACGACGAGTACGGATCGCTTGCGCAGATACGCGGCATACGCCGCCATGCGCCGCAAACCGCACTGCTGGAAATTCCCGGCTGCCGCCATTCGCCGCACCGGGACCAGCCCGCCATTGTTATCCAGGCCGTTGCCGATTTCATCGGCGCGTTGGACAAACCCGGCTGAGCCAGGGCCTATCCGCCCAGACCAGCCCATAACAAGCACGGAGACAAACCATGAACCACGCCCTGACCCGGGCTGCGATTGCCGCAGCCCTGACGCTCGCCGCCAGCGGCGCGCAGGCCGCAGACAAAATCAAAGTCGGCTTCATGCTGCCCTACAGCGGCACCTTCGCCGCGCTTGGCACCGCCATTGAAAACGGCTTCAAGCTGTACGTGGC
>Ga0256791_1000891_pt1 | contig 9907 bp, 13 predicted proteins | sample MC6MC0942MT_FD_190188 | JGI IMG/M metagenome (GOLD analysis project Ga0256791, IMG submission 190188) | Metatranscriptome of enriched soil aggregate microbial communities from Iowa State University, Ames, United States - MC6-MC0942-MT... | ecosystem: Environmental > Terrestrial > Soil >...
AGTTCAGCGGCCACCGAGAAATCTCATAAGATCTTTCTCGGACATCTTGTCGGCAACAGCGTCGAACTCTTCCTGACTCATACGCGCTAATGATTCGTAAGTCAATGAGGGAGCTGCTTGTCCGCCAACGGTCGAGAGCGTTTGTGCGGCCTGCTGACCGTTTTGAATCTGACGAATTTTCTCTGCTGCCGCGTTTGGCGCTGCCGCCGCTGCCGGTGCGGGCTGTGTGGTCGAAGGCGCAGAAACGGCCGGTTTTCCTGCGTAACCTCGCGCTTTTGCAACGCCGTAAATCAACTGTGCCGGAGACTGATTGTTCTGCATCGCTTGCGCGACAAGCTGCGTTTCTTCCTGCTCGACAATCGCCTTGCGTTTTAGTGGATCGCGGACGCCTTGCAATTCCAGTTCCGCCAATCGGCCTTTCACCAGATGCTGGTAAGCATCCATGAAGTCCGGTGTCTGCTGGCGGAAAGACTGAACGTCACTGTGATAGGTCTGACGCAACACCGTCATGGCGTCGCGCTGCTGCGACTGCTGCTCGACGTGGGCCGTGCGTTCTTCGGTGCGCTTGTGCTGCTGCGCCAGCCAGCCATTACGCCGGTTCAATTGCTCCATCGCCCCGACGAAATCCTGCATCGGGTCGATGTTGGCTTCATCGAACGGATTTGGCTCGGGTGTCTTTGCTTGCGCCGGTTCGGCAGGCTTCTGCTGGCCGTTGAAGGCTTCGTTCAGGATCGCAAGACGTTCCTCGCCGCGCGCCATCTGAATGCGAAGCTGTTCCAGTTCCGCCTTCGTCGCCTTGTGTTTTTCCCGGACCTTATGCACGGCATGATAGGGGACCGTCTTGACGAAGCGATTGGTCTTCGGATCACGCAACCGGCCCTGCGCGTCCTTGACGTATTCGCCTTCGTCAATCTCGTCGTCGTCATCGTCATCGGACGTGTCGGCGGGAGCGGCGGCTTTCGCCGGATCAGTGACCGGCGCAGCAGGCTCGACCGGCGCGGGACTGGTGACAGGTGCTTCGGCCGCCGGTGCCGCAACAGGCTCACTCGGCGCAGGCGCAGGCGTGACCGGAAGCACGGTCTTACCGCCGCTCTCCATATACGCCAGTTCTTCAGCCGTCAGATCGTCTTCGAAAGGAGGCATTCAAATCTTCTCCGGTTGATTATGTGCCCGCGCCATTGATGGCCGCGATGGACGGTCCACCGGGCGGTGCAATCGGCGTGGCGTCGATCGTTGGTGATTGGACAGGGCTTGGATCTGGGCGTCTCATCGGCAGGTGCGGAAGCTGCGGCAGTCGCGGCATGTCGGACGTTGAATACAGCGCCTCGTCCTGCTCCGGTTTTTCCGTCAGATCCTTGAACGCCCGGACCTTGGTATGCACCGCAAGGGATTGCTCTCTAAGGGCCTGAGCCTCTTTGAGATTGTTGTCGCTTGCCACCGAGGCGAAGCCCAAAATGGTTTCGGCTTTCGCTTTCTCGGCCTGCGCCCGGTCGCGCTCGGACGCCGCCGCATCGCGGTCGATCTTGGTAATCGCCGCCTGCTGCGCAATCTGCTTCTGCTGCGCCACTTCCGGCGACTGTTCCTGCTGTTGCAGCAGACCTTTCAGGCTATCAATCAGCTTCTGCGGCAGGCCCGGAACGTATTCGAGCAGCATCACAGCTACATCAGGCGTCAGCAGTCCTTGGAACGATGGCAGGATGGACTGCAACGCCGCCCACGTCTGTTCCTTCTGGTTCGGGCTTGTCGGCGCCTCCGAAACCACAACGTCGTATTCTCCGACCGTCTTGTCCTTGATCAAGGCGATGGCCTTGTAACCATCCGGTCCAAGAATGCGGATCAAGCGCCCGTCCGACAGATAGTTCTGAATGAAATACAGTCTTGTTCTGCCGACTTCGATGCGGAACGCTGTCAGACTGTCGAACAACGTCGCCAGAATGGTCATCGCCGCTTGCTTGCGGTGGGCTTCGAGAACGCCGGGCTGGTTCACATCCCGCATCCCGAGCAATTCCATGTTGATGCCCGTCACCTGAGGCATCGCATCCAAGGCCAACTGCAAAAGCTGGACATACGGCGCCGCCATGCCGATGCCGGGCTTCTGCATGATCTTGTTGCCCGCGATCGCGCCTTTCTTCACCCATGTAATCGCGTCGGGCTGCGCATACGTCGCTTCCGCTGCCCGCATGTCGGTGAAGGCGTCGTCCTCAGCGAGAATTCCACCCTTGGCCGTGGTGTTGATGATGTGCGTTGCTTGAGACAGCCACTTATTGGCCATCTGCTGCGCCGGCCGCAGGAGCTTTTCCAGTCCGAACCACGAGTTCTTCGTCTCGTGACGTTCGCCCGTGATGCAGTTCAGCGTAAACCCATCTGCCCTCGGACAGGGGCCGTTCTTGAGGATCTTGTCACCGATGAACGCCTGTTTGTAGACCCGCCGATACTGCTCGACGCTTTCAACCGTCAAAGGTTCATGTGGCTGGCCGCTCTGCGCCGCGTCCGTCTCAAGCAAGGAATTTGCCTGCTCGACCTGCTTTTTCAGACCTTTGAGGCTTTTGTCATCGTGCTCTTCCATCTCTCCGGTGAGAGGATTGAGTGCCCGGTGGTACTTCTCCCGCTCCCACCACTGGCATTGCAGAATGACGACCGTTGACTTCGAACCCTGATCGCGCATCGGTTCGAGCTTGAGACGGCGGTCTTCAACAGGGACTGGAACCGTCGATCCGACATCCGACACCCAACTGCAGTTGAGGTCGCGATCCTTTTCGCCGGGGAACATCGCCTTGGCGTCGCTCAGCGGCATCTTCCTGGCACGCCAGGTCCGGCGCCGGTCAGCTAGGTTCTGCTCCCGTGCGGCATGGTCCCAATACATTTCCAAGGGACTGATGGCCTGCTCGACGTATTTGCCATCCGGTTCGAGTTCATAATCGATGCGTTTTTCAACCCAGCCAAGCCCGCACGTCAGCATGTCCTGAAAGGCGCGGCTTTCTTGCTGTGCAGCGTTGCACTGGTCCGACATCCATTCCGAAGCCGCTGACAGGGCTTCGTTGGCAATGACGTCACCTTCTTCCGTTCCTCGTGGAAGGTAGATGATCTCTTGCCGGGTGTTGATTTCCACACCGGCCACGGCCTTGATGATCGCCAGCTCTCGGTTGAACGTGATGGCTGGACGCCTCTGGTCCGTCATTTCCTGAACGGTCTTCTGATCCCACTGGTCCGAGGCGATGAAATCAAACGACTTCCGCGCATCCTGCCGCCATTCGTCGGAATGACTGGAATCCGTCAGGAACCATTGCCGCATCGTGACGAACAGATCATCGACCGCGAGCGTTGATGGATTCGCGTCATCGTCCTCACGGTCCGAGACCATGAAGTCGGGATCAACAGCCATATTGGATTGTCCTTAGAAGCGAAGGCCGACGAGATCGGTCGCGGTCGTGCTGGTCGAATTGAACTTCGTCGCGCCCAGCGGATAGATCACGCCGGCCAGCAGTCCCTTGATCACCGTTGTGACGTCTTTAAGATCCGTGATGCTCACGTTCCCATCGGCCCCAACCATGAACGCATCAAAAGGCCGGTCATATGTCGTGGAATCGCTCAAGGTGATCGCCACCGCTTCCTTGTAGGTGTCGGGTGCAATCAGTGCGCCGTTGCGTGCCATGTTCTGTCCCTCAGAGAGTTTCGAGATACTGCTTGGCAGCGTCCGAAGCGGACGCCACCGGATCGGCGCTGCCATCAATTCTATAGGTGAACGGTTTCATGTCCCCGTTCTGCGGCTGGACGTAGAACGTCAGCACCTGCCGCTCTTTTCCTGTCTCGTCGTCGCGCTCGTATTTCATCGTTGCGGACGAACAGGAGGCTTTGCCGTCAAGCCCTTTGCGGAAGGCTTCGGCTACGAAACGGATGCTCATATTTGAAATCCTCAGGCCGACCACGGGTCGCGGTTCACTGGCCGATGACTGAACCTGCGATGCCGATCCGGTTCTCTCGGATAAACACCGGCAGCAAGCGATAACAGGAAGGAATCCGCGATATCCGGAGAAAACCCGAGGTCTTTCTTCATCTCGTCTTTGCGCATCACGACGCGCTGGCCGCCGCCCGTGAACGTATACGTTGGCGTCGAAAGCTCTGCGATTAAGTCCTCGCAGCCCTTCTCGGGAATCTTGCAGTTCTTTGCCTCGAACCATTCCCGGCCGCGCCACCACAGCTCGTCTCTCAGTCGATAGTTGAGCGGGCTGATGCCCTTCGTTTCCGTGACGTTGACAGCGGTGATCTTGCCCCTGAGTGGCGATCCGGCTTCTTCAAGGATGTCCACCACTCCGGCGCCCATGTTGAGAACATCGATGCAGATTTCCATCGGCTGCATGTCGTTCATGGTGCGGCGGTATTCGTCGATGATCCGGCCGGCGATCTGGGTTGTTCGCAAGTTGCGCCAGATGATTGGCGGCTCAAGAAGCGCGTTGCCCTGCCGCTTGGTCAGGACAGTGCGGTCGTCGCCAAATCTCGCAATATCCAAGCCCCACACAGGATAGACGGCCGTCGTCTCGACATTGCGGCCGCGAGCCGATTCAATGTCTTCAAGCGGGATAACGGTGTCGTCGTCTTTGTTCGGGAACTCGCCAAGGACACGGACGCGGTAGCGGTTCGAATCCTTGCCGTAGGTGTCTATGATTTCCTGAATGTGCCCACGAGCGCGGGGAACGTCCTCACAGCTTACGCGCAGGCATTTCCAGATGTGCCGCAGCTTCTTTTGCGTGTCGGCAAAGAAACCCGTCGTACGTGTCGGGTTCGAGAACAGAACCGCGATCGCGCCCTTGGTCGAGAGCGAGCCCTGCGCGATTTCGAAGACCAGATCGAAGATGCCGCTCGCCTCGTCCGCGAGATAGAGAACGTGCTTGGCATGCACACCCTGCAAGGCTTCCGGGTTGTGCTTTGAAGCTGTGCGCCGAACGACGAAAGCCATTTCTGGCTGCGCTTTGACGTAAAGCGTTTCTTCGTCGATCTGAATCTGCTGGTAAAGCGGCTCAGGAAGTCGCCGGCTCCACTTGCGAATTTCCGGCCAATTGTTTGTCTTGAGCTGATCTTGGCTATTCGCAGTCAGAACGCACTTTGCGTCGTAGTGGCAGAGCGGGTGCCAGAGAGCGAGGATTGCGAGGATAACCCCTTTTCCGACGCCGTGCCCTGCACGCACGCTGTGGCGAGGATTGTCCGATGGAACGCCATTGGGGTCCGTGAAAAAATACTCAGGACGCAAGAATTTTTCCTGCCATTCCTCCAGCATCACGGCATCATGGCCGCACTTGGCTGCAAATTCCTCTGGTGTCAGCAGTGCGAGTTCTGGATCGTAGGGCAGGAAGCCGAGAACGCCGGTCGCGAATAACCACGGATTGCGATGAGAACCTAACCAGGCATCTTCCCAGCCGCCGACTGGCGCCGCAGAAGGCTTAGCCGTCATGCTGCTCTGGCAAATTCACCGAAATACATCGGTATAGCGGCGACATATGCAGCGTGCGCAACGTGCTTGTCAGCGAAAGTCCCGAGATGAACCAATTTCTTGTTCACTCGCACTGACGCGATCCACTTTTCTGAACCCTTGTGCCAACTAACGCCTTTCAAGCCGCTCTTGCTATTACGATTTGCCCGAGCATTGTGCCTGTTAACCCTCCGGTCCGCAGCGCGAAGATTATCCCAACGGTTGTTTGCAGGATTGCAATCTTTATGATCAATGATGAATGTCGGCCATTCGCCGGTCATATAAAGCCACGCCAATTGCTGGCCTCGATGTAATTTACCATCGACATAAAACCGCACATAACCCTCGCCCGCGACAGGTTTCGGATTATTGTTTATTGGCCTCTTACGTGTGCCGGGCTTCTTGCCAAGCCTACAAAAAAGACCCGTCTCCGGGTCATAATGCAGCAACTCTTTCAATTGACGCTGCGTCAGCATCAAAACTCCCCCGTCTTGCCAGTAAAATCGCTGTGCGTCTCCCAGAAACTCTTGTGCAATCCCGCACGCTCGTCCGCGTAATGCACCTTGTGCACCGCGTTCCTTGGGAATGCTCCATGCGGAAGATGCGCCTGATACGGGCCTAAGCCCTCGGGCGAAAACCATCTGACGGTGAACCCGCTCTCATCGATGTTCACCACCTCAACACGGCGCGGGCCGTCCGGTGTCGGAAGTTGTACGAAAGCTCCGACGTGTAAATCGTCCGATCTCATGCGTGCATCTCCGCAGGCTGAGCGTGGCCGTTGGCTTTTGCCTTCACGACAGGTTTGGCCTTGGCGATCTTCAGTTCCGGATTCTCTGCCGTGTAGTTGTCGGTCAAAGCCTCAACCCATCCGACCATTCGGCCTAGTTCCCACGTCAAAGCCCGCCTCGACATTCCAGATGGAAACCGCATCGTCTTGAACGAGTGACCGATTACCAGATCCAAGGTGCAGCCCGTCCATTTGTACTGGCCGTTCTTGAAACCGAGCAGGGTCAGAGTGGTCTCGATCTCTTGGCGGATTGCTGCGCGCTTCATGCTTCCGCTCCATGCTCACCGCCGCCAATTCTTTGCCATATGTTCGCAAATGCTGTGCTGGCGTCGTGCTTGACCTCGACCTTTTCAGTGTAGTCAGCGCGAAACCTGTTCTTCATCTGGAACGAGTAGACGTGCCCATTGAAGGACTTGTCGCTGATCCCAATCTGGCCCTGATCTTCCCACCAAGACTGTGCGAACTGCGAAGCCATAGACATGGCGTCAAGAAACTCTGGGTATGCTTCCTCCCAATTCAGGAGGGTCTGCCGTGAAATCCGTAGGAAGGTTGCGATTTGCGTGCGGCTCTTCCCGGCTTCTCCGAGCTTCAATACGTCATCACAGAATTTCGGATTGTATTTACTAGGCCGCCCTTCTGGCCGCTTCATTGCGGTCTCGGCAGGACTGAGCGGAGTGGCTTCTGGTTCGGGGAGCGGCTTTCCCGTCGCGCGTGCTTCGGCCCTATCTGCTGCGGCCTTCACAGATGCGGGAGTTTTCTTACGAGGCTTGCGGGCCATTGTTAGTGCCCCCGCCGTGCCCGTGCCGGACGTGCAGGTTCATCTTCCTCTGCGACGCCGTTCATTGCCACGTCTTGCCCATCAAAACGAGCCAGGGCCTCAAGGTCCGCAATGAGGTACGCAATCGTACCTGGATCGTAGGAGGCTGACTGCATGTCCTGGATGGCCTGCTGAACCCGCGTTCTGAGCCGGATGCGGGCGCCGTTCAACTGATCGTCCGTCAGGTTGACGCCCTGGTAGTTGTTCATGCAGAATCCTCATCTTCGATAAAGCTGATGCGATAGCCCTGGCCAAAAGCGACAAGGCTCTCGCCGTAAATCACCGGACTGTCCTGTGTGGCGTCCCGGAGGGTGACGTTCTTTGTTGAAACCTCGTAGCGGACCCGCTTCCCAGCCTCGACCTCGATCATGACAATGTTGGCGTGCTGGTTGGTCGAGAGGTCCGTACCTGTTGCGCCTGCCGTGCTGTCCACGCTCAACGATTCTTGCGCCAGGTAGGGCATCTTTGGCAGCCACACGGCGTTTTCCGAGTTCCGGCCGCCGTAAGAGGAAATCGCTCCCGCGATCATCCCCTCAATGACGAAGCATCGAACCTTGACTGACATAGGCCCCTCGTTCAGAGTGTGTGTGAAAGAACCAGCGGCCGGCGCCATCCCCATGAGCATCCGGCCGCCAGTGAGCGCCGCCCCGTCACATCTCTCAGGTGTCCAAGCCTGAATGACGTGGGTTCAGAGCAGCAAATCAATTCAGATCAGAAAGCAGCCTGCCGTCTTCCGCAGGGAGAGAACCCACGGCCAGGACAATCCAACGCCTCTGAGAGTTACAGGCCCGTGCCAGAGGCGCGACGGCAGGTTTTCAAACCGGCCTAGCCAATCATCCAGATCAGCCAGAAGCTCATCAGCGTAACAACAAGCCCAAGCCAAAAGGACGGGCTGGAGTAGATGTCTCGCATGGTGGCCTCGCTGGAATAGCTTCCAGCACGTCCTACAGTGACCGCAACGAAAGCCCCTCTTTTGCATCAAAGCGGGTGTGGGCTGTTGCCGGTATTGTTGGGGTGCTGAAAACGAAAAACCCGAGAGCTTTTCAGCTTCCGGGCGGAATGGTGTCGCAGATTATGAGGTTATGTACCGCGCTAGAATTGATTTGACAAGGGCGACTGCCCTAAATCTCACCCGTCTGCAAGCTATTATGGCGCGACAAAAGCGCACACCATAGGCCGCCCTCATCATTCCGGCCAGGGGTCCAACCTAATCCCGTTTGCAACCGCGCGCATCACCTTCCGGACGGGCTCGGGCGGCACAACTTCCTTGTTCGTGCTCAAGTGCTTACCGCGCTCATATTGCTTGATGGTCGTAATTGAAACGCCCAGGGCGCGCGCCGCTTCAGGCTGCGTCATACCCATTTGTGCTCGCCATCTTGCAAACGATGTGTCGCTCATAGGGTGTTAATAAGCGTGATATGCGCACCAGTCAATAGCGATTCCCCAGATAACTGCTATTGACAACGTACACATAGTGTACCATTATATATCGGTCCAACAAAACAAAGCGGCCCGGACGCGGTGTGCAACCACCGGCCGGGCCAGACCTGAAACCTTATGATCCAAGGAAACAGATCGATGACCGAACCTACCACAACATGGAGCATACCGCCAGCCGCCTGGATTATGGTCGGCCTGGCCGTCTCTGCCGAAGCAACTTCCAACGCGCTTCGGGCCTATGACCTCGGCAGCCATCTCGAACGGCTGTCCGTGACGTTCCATGATATCCGCTTTAGCCTCGCCGGCGCCGTCTTGGTGCTGGCAGCGATCGCGGTATCACTCTCCCAGACCCGCGCGGCCTGGGTTGCTCTGACGCCCGGCGACAAGCGGCAACGCATCGTCTCCGGGATCGCGGCGTGCCTTCTGCTCTCGATCTCGATCACCGCAATGGCTTCTCACATTCTGAGCGCCCAACGCGCGAAATCGGGGGCCGAGACGAAGAGCAATGTCAGCTATCACGACACAAAGAAGCTCTATGACGATGCCGATGCGGAGTTGAAGAAAGTCCGCAACGCCAAGACCAGCGCGGAAGCACAAGCCGCCCTCGATGCAGCCAAGACCACGGTTGACGCCAACGTCTGGCGCCGAACGAAAGGCTGCACCGACGTCACGACGCGGGCTTCGACCAAGGAATGCCGCCCTTATCTTGAGCAAATACCGGCGCTTGAAGCGGCGTTGGCGCAGTCCAAGAGAAAGGCGGAACTGGAATCAAAACTCCCGGCTCTCAAAGCCGACCTTGACCGCCAACACTTGACGGACGCGGCGTCGGACTCAGAAGCCGGTGTTTCGTTTGCCTGGGCCTGGATCATGGGCCTAGGCGTCGTGATGATTGCCACGTTCGGTCCGGCAATCTTCGCAAAGGTCGAAACAGTGTCCAGTGAGCAGACGTTTTCCGAGATCAAGGTCGAAGCCCTAGCAAACATTGAACCTTCGCCACTTGTCGAGATGTTTTCCGGACCTTTTCCGGAGCCGCCTAAGCCCGGAAAACGGAAGCCGGTCAGAAAACTTCCGAAAGGCGTTGTCGATTTCCGGAGCCATCCGGTCGTCAAGGCTCTCAAGGAAAACGGCGGGTCGGTTTCCAGCAACCGCGCCCTGGCCCGCTTGATGAACGTCACAGATGGCGAGTCCAGCAAACGAGTTCAGGAAATCGAAGACCTTCTCGAAATCTGCAAGGTCGGAAAGGAAATGCGGATCGCCCTTAAGGCGTAGCATCGTCAGAAGACTTGGAGCCCGGTCAGCAATGGCCGGGCTTTTGTTTTTGGATACCAGAGTTCCGAACTCGGCGGGAGTCGAATCTCCGCTCGGTCCAAACAGGCTTTTCATTGGGTCCGCGCTTGAG
>Ga0256791_1000901_pt1 | contig 9841 bp, 13 predicted proteins | sample MC6MC0942MT_FD_190188 | JGI IMG/M metagenome (GOLD analysis project Ga0256791, IMG submission 190188) | Metatranscriptome of enriched soil aggregate microbial communities from Iowa State University, Ames, United States - MC6-MC0942-MT... | ecosystem: Environmental > Terrestrial > Soil >...
AATAATTAAACAATAAAGGGGAATAAACAAAATGTCAATTTTTATCGTAGCAATAGTTATAATCGTAGTAGCAACAATGATATCTTTAGCAGTATCATCTAACACAAATAAAGCAGTAAATCAAACAAAACAAAACCAAGAAACTTTAATGTCTAGAGAAGATTATAAACAAGAAATAAAAGAATTAAAACAACAAATTAAGATCAAACAAAAAGAATTAGAAAACTTAGTTTATGCCACAGAACAAGCAAAACGTAGAACAATTGCTAATTTAACAGTGGAACAAGAAGAAGCATTAGAGCTATATGAAAAACTAGGCATTAGAATTCCAGTTGACATTGTTGAAGAATTATCATATTCTAATTATGTAACATATAATAACGCAGTAAACTTCATTGAAACGCAACGTAAAATTTGGAAATCACAATTATCAGTAACAGTTACGAAGGGAATGAGATAATATGTATGATAACGATTTTAATAATAATGGTTTCAATACCGATTTCTTAGTTGCAGGAGAATTACAAAAACAAAATAATTTAAAACAACAAGAATTAAAAGAAAAAGAAGCAATGAGAAAAGCTTATTGTATAGCAAACAATGTTCCTTATGAAGAAATAGTTTACAATAACCAATCACCTAAATTCGGTCAAGGTTTATTAAAAGTATTCGTTTGTATAATATGGTTATTCATAGTAGGGGTTTTATTATCCGTTTTATTAACAGATGGTAATTTCAAAGATTTTATAGGATGGTGGTTTTAATGGATACATTAAAATATGCAGAAGCATTATTATTAATTAACAAACAACACCGAAACGGAGAAATAGATAGAGACATGTCTATCAAACTACATAATTTCTTCAAAGAACTTCACAACATTTGGAAGGAGAAACAAAAGTAAGATGATAACAATTCACAGAATCAATTCTAAATATAAACCTAGCCTAAACTTTCTAACTAATCCAGTAAATTACATGTCAGACTCAAATATATCAAATCTTATCAAAAGAGCAGATGAATATTGCATAAGATATGGTTTAGAATATGACGAACCAATTTACAAAGTCATTGAAACATCATCATTTAATTTAATGGAAAATACAGGTGTTAGGTTAAAATCAAATAAAACAAGATACAAAGGTGTAGATGAATTAGAAAAAGTATACTATGAAGCGAAACTCAGAAAGGTTGTTGCATCATGATTAAACTACAATATATGGTTTACGGTTCACTAGCAGAAAGAACAAAAGTATTTTCAGGAGATAATTGTTTCGATGATTTTCTATATTGGTTTTTCGACAAAGATATCAACAATTATAAATTCATTGAAGGAAAAGAATACATTCTCGGAGAAATCCAACAAAAGGGGATAAATAATAAATGAGTTATTTAGTTAACTATAGAGGTTCAATTATAGATATAGATTATTTAATAAATTTCAAAGGAGAAGATTGTAGAATTTGTCAGGGTTGTCATACTATGTATGTAGAATATAAAGGTTATGACAGTTGGTTTCACTCAAAAGAATGTATGGAAAAATATTTTAACCCCTCCAATTAAGGAAGGGTTTTTTCTTTTATGATATATTAAGGTTCTACGGTATCCTATGTATTTTAATATGTTTTAGATATTTTTATTATATCCTTTTTATAATATATTTATTTTATATCTTTTATATATTTTATATCTTGGTCTTTGTTTTAATCTCTACGTAATTCCGCTTTTACTGTACACCCATTCGCTTAAACATTTCATAACTAGTTTGTCTAATAATTTGATTATCAAACATTAACAAACCTTTCTTAAATGCTCTTACCATTTTATCTAGATAAATTTCACTTCTATAGCTATTAACAAGTATACGATTTTCATTCATATCTTCTTTACTAAGTGCAAATGATTTTTTACATGATGGGTCGTGATCTTGACTCAAGAACATAAAATCACTTTTCGTATCAACCCACATTCCCATTGTAAATCCTTTATAAGTAACGTTACAGAAGTGTATTGTGGTTTTAGGTCTTCTCATTACAAATGTATCAACATCATGTGTAAATTCATTGTCTAAACTCATACGCCCATAATCTAATTCATTAATCATAGCACCAAAACGAGTTTTAATTCTTTCTTCTTTAAAATCATTTCCTTTTGGTATTTCTAATACATAATGTCCATATGAATAAAATCTTTTAAACTCGCCTGTATCTTTATCAGGTTCAGGAAGAATATTAAAATATAAGAACCACGGATTAACAACAGAAACTGAGTTACTAAGACACACACATCTAAAATTGTCGCGATTACGTATAACAGTATCTATAATATTAAGTAAAGCTTCCACACAGTTTGGGGGATAACCAACATTATCTTTCTCACGAATAAATTCATCAAATAAAATAGTCTCAACATTCGGGAATGAATTACCTTTAAAACTTTGCCACGCGCTCAACGGAACTGCAAATCCCGCCAACTGACCATCTATATAAAACTCCTTTCCCTTTACTTTAAAATCAGTATCAGGAAATTCTTGAGCAACATCATTAAATAATTGATCGATTTTCTTTAATTCTGTTTTATACATTCTTAAGTAAATAAATTGAGCACCTGTTTTTAAGAAACGATTAATACAATATTTCTTCATCGCAAAAGTCTTCCCTATGCCCCTAGCCGCAATAACGAAGTTCATGATTCTGTTATAACTTAACATTTGTTGCGGATTATAATATAAATCTTTTAATTTATCTTTTTCTAATTTGTTATTTACTTTTTCTTTTTTACCTTCTTTTTTAATTTGTTGTTCTTGTTCAAAATCAAACAAAGTTGTTGTCATAACAGAACCACTCCCCTTTATTATATTTTTAATTCCGTTTTAAAAATTTCAAAAATTAGAATTTTAAATGAAAAATTTTTATTTATGATTTATTATAAATTATTTTTATTTTTATATGTTTCCGTTTTCTTTAAAACTGTTCTATATTTAAATTTTATCTATTTATTAAAAAATATTTAGGGAGGGTTAAAATTTTTACACTAACATTCCCCGCCCATTGTTTCACATGAAACATTTATCTAAAACTACCCCAATAATTTAAACGTTTACTATCGCTTGTTTCACCAGTAGCAAGATAAGTTCCATCAACACCTTTAATCCAAACATAGCCATCTTTTTCATATCCAAAAGAATTATATGTAAAATCTTTCCCGCTTTCTAAAGTGCGAATATGTTCACTATTTGTCGATGGTTCTTTTCTCACCTTAATATTTCTATCAGAAGTAAACACACCATCTTGTTTTGTAAACCAACTAGAATCATAAGTGTTTTGAATTTGGTTTTTTACTTCTTCTTTTCCAGTAAACCATTCTAGACTCTTACCACCAATTAAATAATTCAAATCACATTTACCAACACCATTAACATAACCAGTTTCAGTGTATTGCCATATATCACACGGATAATTCGGCTTATTTCCACTATAACGAGGTATCCAAACAAAATCAGCTTGAACACGATTCATTTCAAAAGATTCATACATATGATGACCAACATACAAACCAATCTTTTTACAACCTAATTTCCTTAATTCATCAATGAAAGCTTGTGAACCTTCTCTCATATCATCCATTGTTTTTACTTCTACATCAGCAACCCAAACAGTTGCATTTTTATCTCCTCGACTATAAAAATCTCTAGCTTCAATTTTAGCATCTTCTACAGAAACGAAACGACAGAAAGCATAATTACCAAAAGGAATATCTCTTTTATTCATATCTTCAACATAACTTTTATATTTCGGATCAATATAGTTGCTACCATCTTGAACCCTAGCAATAATAAAATCTATATTCGGTTTAGCAATATTCCAATCAATATCACCATTCCATTTAGATATATCAATAATATTTCCCATCTTCAACCCTCCATCGCATCTAACTTTTGTAAAATCATGTCATTTGTTGTTTTTAATTCATTTAAAGCTAGCGTGTTTTGTTGTAAAACTTTAGTAACAGTGCTCATAAAATAGTAAGCAACAAACATTGCAAAACCATTATTAACAACAAAATTCATTATATCTTGCATAGTCATTTCACCCATTTCATTCAATCTCCCTTTTCTATCTATAAAATTTAACAGTATTCGTTTCCCATCCATTAACCTGATTAGATAATAATTGTTTAATATAATCATTTAATTTCGTTTTTTCTTTATCTTCTTGTCCAGTATTATCTCCACCACATGAATTAATAGCACCATCACCAGTTGTGTAATATTGAATCATACTAGCATAATGAAAATTACCACCATTCAAGTAACGCCAAGGAACACCCAAAGCAACAGATATTTCATTCACATAAGGAACTTTTATTCCTGATGTATTCCCTAAACTTGGTGCAACAACTGTTCTAGAATATTCCATTGATAATTCAAGAGTATGTTTCTTTCCTCTAGCTCCAACATATTTAGCATAACCAATTCCATAGTTATACTGTTGGAAAACGGTCCATATGTCACAATCAAATTGTTTAACTGTTTCTAAAGATTCTTTAAAATGTTTAACACCTTGTTGTATGCTAAGTGCAGGGTCTTTAATCCAATTCATGGGTTTGTTCATAGATTCAGAACTTTGCATAGGGTCTCCACCCTCTCCACCTGATTCAACCATCATTAAAGCAAGTAATGGAATCGTCGCATCTTCAACACCTTGTGTTTTACATTCCGCTCTCACTTGTGGTTCATAATCCCTTACCTTTTGATTAACTTTTTCATTTAATTGAAATGTTCCATTACCGCTATTACTAGGTGGTTGACAAGTTCCATTATCAATTCCAGTTTGATCGTTCGTATTAACCCATGTATAACCAAAATCAACAACAATTTCAGTATCATTTATAAAAAACGCTTCCCAATTATGAATCGCTTTACTTTTATCAAAAACAGACCCATTCATAACTTCAATATGTAAGTGATCTCCAGTAGCAAACCCCGCCGTTCCAGTCTGACCACATTTTTCACCTTGTTTTCTTTTCATTCCGACAGTATATTGCCCGTGATTATTATCATGCCAAAACATATAAACCATTCTTTTTGTTCCGCTTGGTGTATTAACTTCATCATCACTAGCCCACATTGTACCTGCTGAACCTTGTTGAATAACAGTCATATCACATGGAGCATAATACCAAGCTTGTTTTGTTCTTACACCCGATTTTGTTAAATGAATATAATCTATTGCTTTTGCTTTACTATGTGAAAAGTCACCTGATTCGCCTTGTGTGATATACATAACATCCATAGGGAACATGGAATTTTGTTTTCCATTTGCTCCCACGGATTTCATACCTTCTTTCATTAACGAATAACCAACTTAATATTACTAAAGTCAATAGCTGTCATTTCACCAACTGTAGGAACAACAATGCGTCCGGAAGGGAAGATGTTTACACGTGCAAAATCAGATGCTCCGCCACCAGTACCACCAACAACAGAAAATTGTGCTTGTCGTGGTCTAGCAATAACAGGTAGTTGACATACCATAACATCATCAGTATCTGTTCCACCTAACTTACCAACTTTAACAACACCTGATAATAGAATCTGATTACCGTCTACCTGATAAGACATTTTCACATTTTCGTCAAAATTAGTCCAATCATTTTTTAATTCTAGTTCTTTTTTATTCCTTGTAACTAGAATAACTTTATTAGCTAATGCGTTTCCGTCCTCATCATCATTTAAATTTAATTCATTGTTTTGACCAGCATTCACATCTACGGCAATATTAAATTTGCTAATATTATTTTTTCTAAGAATATTTCTTTCTAAAACATTATAATCACAATTTTGCAAAATATTTATATTCGCATTAATACCGTTTTTACCATTACCTTCAACAATATTATCTTTAACTTTTGTAAGGGTTACAGCATTCATTGAAATACCAGACAACTGATTATCTTTTAAAATATTATCTTTTACAATAGTTTTTGTAACAGTGTCATGTAAGAAAATACCATGTGAAGCACAATTTACAACGCTATTTCCTTCAATTAACTCAAGATCACCACCAGTAAAGTTTAAACCATTTGCAGTACAATCTGAAATCCTATTTCCTACATATGTATTTTGTTTACTTCCTTGATATTGAGTTGTACCATTTGCACAACGTCCAATTGTGTTATATTCGCTTCTAACAAACGTACAATTTGCATACTGCAATCCACTACCAGAACAATCTTTGAAAGTGTTGTCGCTAACAATAACATCATAACATCCTTCTAATAAAACCCCAGTTTGCATGTTTTTACCATTATTACCAATAATATTTACTTCCTTCATATTTTGAAGATGAATAGCATGTGTTTTCAAATTCTCGAATTTATTGTATAATATATTAATATTCTCATGCCACATTGAAGCTTTGGTCACGTGTGTTCCAATACCAGCACCATGATTTGCAAAATAACAATTTTGAACCGTTACACCATTACAAAGAGTATTATCCCAAGTACCAAAAGGAGGAAAATTCGCATCATTAAAAGCACCGTCAATTTGAATTGCCTCTGCAAAAGTTCTACCACCGTAAAATTTTAAGAAATTACAATTTTCAATTAAAACATTTTTGCTTGAGTTAATTTCAATGTGATGAACTTCATATACATTGTCAATCGTTACATTTCTAAATGTGATGTTTTCACCATGAGCAAACATAAATCCAGCACGTAAAGATTTGAAATTAGGATCATCACTTCCGCCACAATCCCAAAGACCACCCTCAATAGTGATATTACCATTACCATTATAACCACTAAAACAATCATTAGGTTTACCATTCTGTGCAATTGTATAATCATCACCATCCAACCATATTCTAGCATCAGGATGACAATAAATATGGGTATCATTAAAAATGTATAATCTTTTTGTTGTTCGATATACACCTTTAGGAATATATAAATAGCCTTTTTGATCTAAAGCCTTTTGTAAAGCATCATGATCGTCATCTATTCCATTTCCTTTAGTTCCAAACTGATATACATTTTTAAATCCAACTAAGGAATTGGCAACGATTTCAGCTAGTTTACCATCTTTTTCCCACTCGATTAAAACATCGCCAACTGTTCTATATAATTTTTCATCAAAAGTCCTAATAAATTCATTTAAATATTCAATTAAACTATTTGTTAATTTCGTTTGTTGATTTACATGTTCAATCAATCTAATAACCTGTTGATAAATGCTTGTAGAATTGTCATAAGCTGAAGGTAAATATCTACCATAAGACTGCATAGGAAATTGATTTAAATAAGGGAATTGATTCATAGTTTTTACCTCCATTTTTAATAAACAAGCATAAATAAATCTTTTCTACATTCTTCATAAATTTCACTTTCAATTCGTATGAATGTTTCTCTATATTTATTTAGCATTTCTGAATATGTTTCTACACCTATTTTACCTAAATAGTGTTCTTTCATATTTCCAGTTTCATTTGTTTTTTGATCTAATTTTTGATTTCCAGTAGTGTCTTCATTGTTTCTACCATCTTGGAAACCACTATTTTCGTTTGTTCCATTTGCTTTGCCAACATCTTTTGATGTTCCATCACTTGTTGTTTTAGAATTCGCTTCATCATGAGTAACAGATTTATCGGTTGTATTACCGTTTGTATTAGATGATGTGTTTTCATCAATACTGATATTTTCCTCGTTATGATTTTTTCCTGTATTCTCATTTATTTTTGATGCATAACGAATAATTCCTTTGCCATCTTCTGTTGTGATATCTAACCGACCGTCAGGTGTATCCTCTTCTAACACACGTGCAAAATCATTTCCATCACTTGTGTTTTTATTGTTACCTTTTTTCGTTCCTGTTGTGTCTGATTTAGATGTGCCGTTATTATCAATTGTTCCGTCACTTACAATATTACCAGTTGTTTCATTATGGGTTGTTCCATCATTTTGAGTATTTGTTTCAAAACTTCCATTATCTTTTGTGTCAATATGAAACGTACCATTTTTATTTCCAACTTTATCAATATTATCATTACGAGTTCCATCCGTTGTATGGTCTTTTGTTCGATCCATAACAGTATTCATAAGTGGATCAAATTGAATTAGTTCACTTCTAAAACGTTGATTGTAATAAGGCATTTTTTCATTCATCCAATTTTCTAAATGAAACTTGAATAACTCAATCGTTTCGAAACCTATTTCCGTCATATAGAAACGTCTAACCCATTTTCTTTCAAATTCTTTTCTTTTTGATTCGTCAAAGAAAGGATAATCAAAATCAAATAAATGAGGTGTACCAATCTCTATTTTTTCTTTAATAGATTTAGGAGGATAATCGTATTGTGAAAAGTGGTCTATATAATTATAAAGTTCATCACTATACAACGCCATGTTCTTCATCCTCCTCAAATTCACTATTTAAAATTTCAAACGGTAGATTATCAGTTCTCATTTTCACGTTCAAACCTTCTAATTCAGGATATAATTGGACAATCCTATCCCTAGCTTCTAAACGCGATTTCAACATAATGTTTTCAGATGCTTGTTCTTTTTCGTCTCCTGAAGTAGCTTCTGCACTTGTTAATCTTTCTTTCTTATCAATCGCAACATTACGAATACCAAGATAAGTAAGAAATTCAGACCAATACGCATTCTTTTGGTCATTAATTTTATCAACAACAAATGGAGCATCTGTTTTAAACACTTTAATAGAATTAGGATCAAAATGTTTATTTGCAACAATGACAGGAGCATTTCCTTCATATTGGTTATAGATATTCATAAGAGAAAATTTATTTGTGTCTTCAGCGCTTATCAATACTGGGGTTTTCTGTGCGTTTAAATTGATATCAATTAATTCCATTGCATTTGCTAATTTTTTAGCGAACATAATCACACTATCCATAGTAGGAATATGCAAATCATTGTTCCAAACAACTACACCTGTTTTATCTCTATCCATTAATTCAAGATTGTCTCCAAAATTATAAATTTCAAATTTACGATTTTCATAATCAGGTGTTGCCGTTGTAAACTTAGTTGGTTGTAAATATCGGTTAATATGTGTACCAGCTGTTCCATTTACCGCCATATATCCTAAATCTTTATCTTTATAAAAACCAACATAACCATGTGTATGAATCATCATTTCCATATAACGAGGATCAACTGTGTCAGGCAAGTTTTCCCACTCAAATAACTGGAATGTAAGTTGACTTAAATATTTAGCATAATGCCAATAATAGAAATTTCCAACATTCTCTTGTATCTGATTTGGATTCATATACATACTAATTTGATTAAACATCATATCACCTCATTGCTTAAAGAATAATTTCCAACATCATTTGTATGCCATAAAGTAATTCCTCTATCAAATACCGATTTCAACTCATTCATGTCTTCTGTATTAAAATCACCAACAATATTACAAGATTTTGTCTCAACATAATTCCAATTTTGTCTTGTATGAAAATTCGGTAGTTTAACTTCATTCTTTTTATAGCCAAACATTTTAAAGAAATCTTCTAGTTTTCTTCTGTATTCAGGTTTTAAAGTTTTCTTAATTAATGTTACACCATCATAACGATGCCCCATACTATAAGAGTTATTTGATCCCATTTTATTTAATTGTGGAGGAACATTTGAAATATCCTGTTGTTTCGCTTCTAATCCTTGTAAAGCTAATACAGTATTACCTGCACCTTTAACTGCGGAAACACCACTTTGTGCCGCTCCCATGATTCCACCTGCTCCACCTTGCATAACAGAACTTGCTCCACCTAAAATATTTTGACCAACACCAGCAACCCCATTAAAAATAATT
>Ga0256791_1000903_pt1 | contig 9821 bp, 8 predicted proteins | sample MC6MC0942MT_FD_190188 | JGI IMG/M metagenome (GOLD analysis project Ga0256791, IMG submission 190188) | Metatranscriptome of enriched soil aggregate microbial communities from Iowa State University, Ames, United States - MC6-MC0942-MT... | ecosystem: Environmental > Terrestrial > Soil >...
AGAAAACATGACATAACAAAAATCAGGGTAGGAGAATGAAATGCTATGAACGAATATCTTGCAGGACTGACGACGGAGGAGATCAACCGAGACACAGAGAGGATTGATGAAGGTACAACAGAGCAAATTTTGAGACTACTCAATCAAGAGGATGCCAAGGTGCCGGCTGCGGTCGCTGCGGAAATTCCGCAAATTATGAAAGCGGTTGATATCTTACATCATCTGCTTAAAAATGGCGGCAGGATGTTTTATATAGGGGCTGGTACTTCAGGAAGATTGGGTGTGCTTGATGCATCTGAATGTCCACCTACTTTCGGTGTTGATCCATTGCTTGTGCAAGGACATATTGCTGGAGGAGACCATGCTTTAAGATTTGCAGTTGAGGGGTTTGAAGACAATGCAGAGGAGGGGATCGCATTAATTGAGCGGTGTGGCGTGACGGAAAAAGATGCAGTTATTGGAATTTCTGCAAGCGGAAGCGCGAATTTCGTCATTGCTGGTTTAAGGAGAGCCGCTGAACTTGGTGCCGCAACAATCGGAGTAGTTAACAACAAAAATTCCAAATTAGAAGAGGTTTGTAAGGTATGTATCGCACCAGTCGTCGGGCCGGAAGCAATTACAGGCTCAACACGATTGAAGGCGGGAACAGCACAAAAGCTTGTTCTTAACATGCTAACAACGTGTACGATGGTGAAACTAGGAAAGACTTATAATAACCTTATGGTTGATCTAAAGGCTAGCAACAACAAGTTGAATGATCGTTCTATACGTATTATTCAAACGGCTACTGGTGTTGACTGGAATACGGCAGCTGAATATTTAGAAAAAGCTTCAATGAGCTGCAAGCTCGCCATTATGATGATCAAGACCAGCTTGAATGCAGAAGATGCTCAGCAGGCGCTCAATCATTGCGATGGCAACTTGAAGGCGGCAATACGTTCCTGTAGTAAAGTTGTTTAAACCGTATTTTTTCATTGTATTCAAATAATATAAGATCCTTGAGGGGGCATATTTTTATGAAAAGAAAATTACGTGTAATGGCATCTATATTGGCTGTAAGCTTGTCTTTAACAACAGTGGTAGCTTGTTCATCCAATAACAATAATGGCAATGCTGCAGGTCCAAGCAACACTACAAACACAGGCAACGCAGGGGCGAAGGATACAATTACGGCGCTGCTGCCGCCAGTATCTGCTGGTTTTCAAGACAACTTCGCACAAATGGAGAAGGATTTTAATGCACTATATCCTAATCTAACTTTGAAAGTAGAACCTGCAAGCTGGGAAGATATGACGCAAAAGCTAGACACACAGGTTAATGCGGGCAGTCCTCCAGACATCGCATTTATCGGTTCTGAAGGAATTTCCAAATATGTTCAACAGGGTATGTTGATGGACATTACAGATACTGCAACGCCAGAGATGATCGCTGATTATGATACTGCCCCATTAGAATACATGAAGAATGGCAATGGACTTTACGGCTTCCCAGGTTACATGGAGGTTCATGCATTAGGCGGCAACAAGAAGTTCCTTGAAGAAGCAGGGATTGATTGGAAAAGCGTACAGAAAAACGGTTGGACTTATGAAGAATTCCGTGAAGCAATCAAAAAAGGTGTTGTTAAAGAAGGAAACAATACAAGCCGCTATGGATTTGTATTCGCGACAGCTGGTGTTGCTTCTAAAGACTATCTGAATATTTTAATCAAAAATGCGGGTATGCCTGCTGCGTTTACAACCGATCTGAAATATGCATACACAAGTAAAAACTACTTGGAAGTACTAAAAGCAGTAAGACAGCTTATTGACGATGGTTCTATGCCGAAAGAGCTAAGCTCGGTTGATGCAGGTAAACGTTGGAATATGTTCCTAACTGGTCAAACGATGATTACTGGTAAAGGACTTGCAACATTTGAGAATTCTGCAAACAAGAACAATGAGAAAATTAAAGCTAATGACGGAAGTGCAGTTCAAGGAAGCATCGAAGCAGATTACATTGTGTTGCCTGTACCTACTTTCTTAGGTCAAGAACGCAAATCAAGCACTGTGGTTGACGGATATGTAACTTTCCGCGGCAAGAAAGAACCAACTGCTGAGCATAAAGCAAATGTTGTAAAAGCAGCTTACTTTCTAGCAAGCGGCAAGGTTTCTGCAACAACAAACAACGATCTATTCGCAGCACATATTACAAAGAGCGGTAGAGAAGCAGCTGAAGGTATGACGATTAACAGAAATGCTGACAATGTAGCGGCTGTTGAAACTATGCTAGAGCATGCAACACCTGCACGTCCTGATATCCCTGTTGAATTAGGCGCGAAAGCAATCAAGCTTGAGGATGAAGTCATTATTCCTAAACTGCAAGGCCTGCTAGCAGGTGAAATTACGCCTGAAGCAATGTTTGAAGCGGTAAAAGCTGCTGCAATCAAAGCGTTCGGTGAAGACAAAGTTGTTCAAGACTAATTGATTATATTCGGATAGTTGTGTGGTTGGATTTACATGCAGCTATCCGAATGTTTTATTCAAACTGATAGTTGAAATGAGGTGTAGCAAAATGATTCAAACGATGAAACCTGCAAAAAAGCGGAAAATTAGAGGTGACGGTGCTTGGGGATATACGTTTATCGCAGTTGCGTTAGTCGTATTTGCGCTTTTTACAGCGTACCCTGTTGCTAGTGCCTTCATTATCAGTTTTCAGGAATACAAGCCGCTTGGTTCTACTTATGTTGGATTTGATAATTATGTCAATACATTTAGTGATTCATTATTTTGGAAATCTGTGAAAAATACGATAGTCTACACGATTCTAACGGTGCCGGTAGCGTTATTCTTATCTTTTGCTGTGGCGATCTTGATTTTGCCGTTGAAGAAATGGATGCAGACGACGTTTAAGGCGGTCTTTTATCTTCCTGCAGTTGCGTCCGGTGTTGCCCTATCGGTTGTATGGCTGTGGATTTTTGATCCCATGTCATCGGGCATTCTGAATCAATTACTTGGTACAGTAGGGATCGAAAGCCAGAATTGGCTAGGATCCAGCTCAACGTCCATGTTCTCTTTAGTATTCATGTCTTGGTTATCGAGCCATGGAACAAGCATCATCATTTACTTGGCTGCTTTACTCGGTATAGATACAAGCTACTACGAAGCTGCTGAGCTGGATGGAGCAAACTTCTTACAAAAGCTATGGTATATCGTCATTCCTTGTTTGAAGCCAACGACTTTATTTCTTTTGGTTACCGGAGTTATTGGTTCGTTCCAAGTGTTCCAAAACGCTTACTTGATGACAGGCGGCGGTCCGGATAATTCGACCACGATGGTAGGCTTACTCATATTTAATAACGCGTTTAAGTACTTTGAATTCGGCGAAGCAGCTGCACAATCCTTGATTTTAGCACTTCTTATCGCTGGGATTGCAATGGTCCAATTCAAATTCCTTGGCAAAGAAGTTGAATATTAAGGAAAGGGTGGATCAAGTATGGCTTTGTTCAACAATCATTTAGCTAACAATAAAATGAAGTTTTTTAGAAATACAATCATTATCATTTTGCTTTTACTGTTTGCTCTAGCAACTTTATTTCCTATCTATTTCATGATTATTTCATCCTTAGGGGATCCAGTTGAAGCAGGAGCGATGAGCTACTCCTTGTTCCCGACTAAGATATCACTTGATTCCTACAAGTTTTTCTTTGACTACAGTGAATATTCCTTTCGTTGGTTGACTAACTCTCTAATAGTAGCTGGAGCGGTTACAATATCGAATGTGTTTTTTGCCAGTATGGCCGGGTATGCTTTTTCGAAAATTCAATTTAAAGGAAGAGCGTTCCTATTTACTTTGTTGCTTTGTGCAATGATGATTCCGTATCAAGTTACTCAGGTACCTCTGTATATTCTAATTGTGAATGTATTCCATATCCAGAATACGTACAGTGCTTTGATCATGCCTGGATTAGTTACGGTTTATAACATTTTCTTAGCTAAACAATTTATGACTACTATTCCTAAAGAGATTATTGAAAGCGGCAAGATGGAAGGCGCTAGTCAATTTCAAATTTATGTAAAAATCATTTTACCTTTATCCAAAACCGTAATGGCTGTAATGGCAATTCTAACCTTCATGGAAAACTGGAATACATTTTTCTGGCCATTCCTCGTTACGAACACGATGGATATGCAGACGATTCAAGTTGGTTTGAAAAACTTCCGTTTTGCAAATACAACGTATTTCGCACCGATGATGGCTGGCGCTACCATTTCTGCATTGCCGATGTTTATTCTTTTCTTCAGCCTGCAGAAGTATTTCTTGGAAGGCGTAACAGTGGGAGCGGTGAAGGGCTAAATGACCTCTGCAGCTATATTGCCAGTGCGTGATCGTCGCTATGTTGTTGGATTGATGTCCGGTACTTCAGTAGATGGTATTGATGCGGCTGTAATAGAGATAAGCGGTATTCCAGGTGCTCAGCCTCAAATTGAACTCATTGCATTTGAGAATTTGTCTTATCCGATTAAAGCAAGGGAAGAGATCTTTCACTTGTTCGATCCCCAAAAAGCTACGGTAGACCGGGTGGGACGCATGAACATATGGTTAGGTGAACTATATGCACAGGCAGCCCTCTCCGTTATAGCGAAAGCTAATCTTGATCCCAAAGATATTACGGCTATCGGTTCCCATGGCCAAACGATTTATCATGCACCGGAAGCTCAAATTGTGGATGGCTATGATCTGCATTATACCGTGCAAATTGGGGAAGGTGCAGTTATAGCTGCTCGTACAGGAATTACATGTGTTTCTGATTTTCGAGTAGCTGATATGGCAGTAGGTGGGCAAGGTGCGCCACTCGTCCCGTTTACGGAGTATCTGCTTTACAGAGAGAAAAATCGTACCTTATTGTTACAAAACATTGGTGGTATTGGCAACGTAACTGTAATTCCTGCAGGGAGCACACCAGAACAGGTTTATGCTTTTGATACAGGTCCAGGCAATATGCTGATCGATGGGATGGTATCAGCTCTATATCCCGGAGAGAAAACGATGGATACTGGCGGAGCCATTGCTGAGAAAGGCAATGTAAATGCTGAACTTCTTCTCCTACTTCAACAAGAAGCATATTACAGTCTTCCTTTGCCCAAATCTACGGGTAGAGAACTCTTTGGCTCTTCTTATATAGATGAGTTGTTAAGCTACCAGGATAAGCATAATTTATCTCCCGAGGATATCATCGCAACTGTCACCATGCTAACAGCTTGGTCGATAGGGGATGCTTATCGGCGCTATATACGACAGCACAATGCTGCGGATGCAATGATTGTGGGTGGCGGCGGCAGTTATAATCCTGTATTGATGAAATTTCTTCGGTATGAAATGGAGTCTATGGGTGTGCAGCTGCTTACACAGGAAGAGGTTGGCCATAACAGCGATGCTAAGGAGGCGATTGCTTTCGCTTTGCTCGCTGATTATACGTTGGCTAAACAATCAAACAATCTTCCTATTGTTACGGGAGCACAGCGAGCTGTAGTCATGGGAAAAATATCATACTAGAGTGGTCGATCTGGATGGAGGCAGCAAATCATGATTGTGACTTGGGATAGTAAGTATATTCATGATGTTATTGCTTTATGGAATAAGGAAGCCGTAATAGATGGATACAAAGAACATACTGAAGCAAGCTTTACAGACCTATTCTTGTCAAATCCTTACTTTGATAAGGAAACCGCATTTATTTTACTGGAATCCGATCAGGTGAAGGGTTTTGCCTGTGGATGTACGGGCGATGATATCCCTCTTGGAAAAGTGGCGGGTTATATCACTTGTATCGTTCTTTCCAGTGAACTTCATACAAATGAAAACTACAAGTTAATGTTAGACGCTTTAGAAAATCGCTTTCGGATTTTAGGTAAAACGCAAGCGGACATGCTATTTTTTAATCCGATGCTAGTGCCGTGGTATATACCGGATACTCCGAAGCATGAGCATAACAACGCACCAGGAGTGCCGGTGAATAGCTTCCTATACTCATTTCTGCTCAATGAAGGCTATATCGAGCGTGAGATTGAAGTTGCCATGTATTTGAATCTATCAAACTTCTCCATTCCTGATGATATAAAAGCCAAGGAAGCAAAAGCAGCACTCCAAGGCTATTCCGCCGAGCTATTCGATTCCGAAAGGCACAGTGGTATAGAAGAGATGCTGAATGGATTTGACAATCCCTTGTGGAAGACACAAATTCCGCAATATGTTAGCAACAACGTACCTATCGTAATCGCTGCGCTCGAAGGCAAGATAGTCGGATTCGCAGGACCAGTCATACGTCAGGACAATGGTCGAGCTTTTTTCGCTGGAATTGGCGTGCATCCTGATTACGAGGGACACGGTTTAGGCAGTATTCTGTTTTTTAAACTATGTGAAGCGTTTCAAAATATCCAAACCGAATATATGTCTTTATTTACGGGGCACAAAAACCCTGCAATCCGTATTTACGAGAAGGCTGGCTTTAAGAAGGTCAAACAATTTGCTGTCATGAGGAGGATATTATAATGAGTGATCAAAAACTAACCATACTGGCAATCGGTGGCCATGTAGGAGATATGGAATTAACTGCTGGCGGTGTGCTGGCAAGTCATTCTCTTAAGGGTGATCGTATTGTAACCCTAGCATTGACTGCAGGTGAACGCGGAGTTCCAGCAGGTAGAGATATGGCAGAATATCGCGAGCAGAAGGTTAATGAGGGCAAGCTTTTCGCTGAAATGCTTGGTGGCGAATCGATCGTATTCGAAACGCCAGACGGTGAGCTGCAGGATAGTGAAGAAATGCGCATGCGGGTTTGTGATGTAATCCGTGAGGTTAAGCCTAACATTATCATTACTCATTTCAAGAACAGCATGCACAAGGATCATATGACCACTCACCTTATCGTTAACGATGCACGTTTTTTTGCAGGGTTAGGTTCTTTTAAACGAGAATTGCCTGCTTTCTTTGCCTCAAAATTGTATTATGCAGAAAACTGGGAGGATGCAGTCGACTATAAACCGTATGTGTATGTGGATTTCGACCAAGAAGCATATGATCTGTGGATTAAGGCCGTTTCCCAACATTGGTTCGTAACCGGAAGCAAATCGTTTCCTTACTTAGAATACTATAAGCATTTATCGAGAGTTCGCGGTATTGAAGCGCGTAAACAATATGCGGAAACATTCATGGTTCCGGAAGAAACGAAGCGTGTTCTTCAAGGCGTGTTATGATCCGAAATGGTATTGATTGCATCTTGGAATATGCCCATTTGTTCAAAGGGAAACGACTAGGACTGATCACAGCACCTACCGGATTAAACAATGATTTTGTAACTACCATTCAAATTCTGCACGAACATTTCAACCTTGTTGCGTTGTTCTCACCTGAGCATGGTGTACGTGGTGATCAGGAAGCAGGAGCGCTGGTTGAAAATTATGAGGATCCCATTACGGGTATCCCGGTATATAGCTTGTATCGTAAGGATTCCAAGCGACTAACTTCGGATATGTTGGCCGAGGTTGATCTAGTTGTATACGATATTCAGGATGTGGGAGTACGGTATTATACTTTCATCTCAACGATGCTAAATGCAATGGAGGACTGTGCTGAAGCTGGCAAGGAATTTGTCGTTCTAGATAGAATCAATCCGCTCGACGGCTTGACTGTTGAAGGGAATATTTTGAAGGCTGGCTATCAATCCTTTGTTGGCAATTATCCTCTTCCTATACGTTATGGTCTGACTGCTGGTGAGGTAGCCACTATGGCGAACGAGCAGATGAATTGGAATTGTGCGCTTCAAGTGGTCCGCTGTGATGGCTGGGAGAGGGGAATGCATTTTCCTGATACCGGTCAGGTCTGGGTGCATCCATCGATGAATATTCCGCGGTATGAGACAGCATTGCTCTATTCGGGTACCTGTGTATTTGAAGGAACCAATATTTCGGAAGGTAGAGGAACGACCTTTCCTTTTGAAATGATAGGAGCGCCGTATATCAATGCGGAGGAGCTTGCGAGTGAAATGAATCAGAAGAGGCTGCCGGGTGTTCTTTTCCGTCCCGTATACTTTAAGCCTACTACATCAAAGTTTCAAGGTGAGTTATGCAGCGGAGTGCAGCTTTATTTAACCGATTCTCATGCTTATAGATCCGTGGAAACGGGTGTTACATTGCTGTATACGATTAAGCATCTCTATGATTCGTTTGCTTTCCTGCCGCCGCTGAGAGAAAACGCGAGACCATTCATTGATTTATTGTGTGGGGATAAGCTGTATCGCGACGATTCCGTTCAGCTATCCTTATTACTAGAACAGTTCCGTGAGGAAAGTCGAGAATTCGCAAGTCTCAAACAGCAGTATCATCTTTATAAGTGAAGAAGGTGCAATATGAATAAACTATCGCTGAGAGAAAAGATTGGTCAGTTGATCGTTACGGGATTTCCTGAGCTGCAAATAACCGATGATCTCAGGCATTTGATAACGGATTACAAAATCGGAAATATCATATTGTTCACTTACAATGTAGAAAATAAACGGCAGCTCCGTACATTATGTACGGAGCTGCAGCAGTCAATATTGGACAATACGGGCTATCCAGCCTTAATCTCCATCGACCAAGAGGGAGGCAGGGTTACACGACTTCCGAGTGATGCAACTAATATTCCAGGTGCAATGGCTATTGCGTCTACAGGCCGTTCGGAAAATGCTTACTCCGCAGGTCGTATAACAGCGCGTGAGATGCGTGCGCTTGGAATAAACTTCAATCTAGCTCCTGTTCTGGATATTAACAATAATAGAGAAAATCCAGTAATCAATGTACGTTCTTACGGAGATACAGTTGAGACGGTTGAAGAATACGGCATTCAAATGATGAATGGATTGAAGGATGGCGGGGTGCTCGCAGCGCTTAAGCATTTTCCAGGTCATGGAGATACCGCGGTAGACTCTCACTTGGGTCTTCCCGTTATCGATAAAACTTTAGAGGAGCTTATGGAATTGGAATTGAAGCCTTTCCGTACAGCGATTGAGAGTGGAGCGGAGTGCATTACCAGCGCTCATATTCTATTTCCATCTATTGAGACGGAACGGGTTCCTGCAACGATGTCCAAAACCATTATCACCGATCTATTGAAGAAACAAATGGGTTATGAGGGATTAATCATCTCCGACTGTCTGGAGATGAATGCCATCAAGAAATATTATGGTACAGCACAAGGCGCTGTAGGTGCGCTTAAAGCAGGGGTTCATATGGTATATGTTTGCCATACGCCAGCGCTTGTTATTGAAACGGTGGAAAGAATTGAGCAAGCAGTTCAATCAGGTGAGCTCTCCATGAAGGTCATCGATGAAGCCGTGGAAAAAGTACTCTTTTATAAGAGGAAATACGGGAATATCTCTGAGCTCGATTTATCTGTCGTGGGCAGCACCGCTCACCGGCAAGCAGTCGAGGCTATAAGTTTGGAAAGCATTTGTCTTGTACGCGGGAACCTTTCAGTTATTGCGAAGAACGACAAAGATACAATCTTTGTAGGGAGCTACCCTTATCGAACCGACCAGGCTTCTAGTCATGCAAGAACAGATGTATCTTTTCCATTAGCGTTGTCTGCCGCCTTATCTACAGATCATTTGATGACGAGTATCGATCCGGATCAGGATGAAATTAATCAGGTTATCAACCAAGTAGCTGGTTTTACCAGAGTGGTGATTGGACTATACAATGCGATTGATAATGCAGGCCAATTGGAGCTTGTGAACCGTTTATCCGCGAAAGGGCATCAAGTGACGGCTATAGCGCTTGGCAAACCTTATGATTTGGATGTGCTGG
>Ga0256791_1000909_pt1 | contig 9752 bp, 9 predicted proteins | sample MC6MC0942MT_FD_190188 | JGI IMG/M metagenome (GOLD analysis project Ga0256791, IMG submission 190188) | Metatranscriptome of enriched soil aggregate microbial communities from Iowa State University, Ames, United States - MC6-MC0942-MT... | ecosystem: Environmental > Terrestrial > Soil >...
ATTACCTCTAACATTTATAATTGTGCATGACAGTACTGATGTTGCTATTGCTGCATTGATACAATCTTCAGCCAATTTAATCGCTGGAATGATTGCGATTATTATATTAGTAAAGAAGAAATGGATTGGAAAATGTCAATTAAAATCAAAGTTGATAATTTCAAACTTGAGAAATGGATGGCATGTTTTTATTTCAACTTCTGCAATTACTCTATATACAACTGGGGTTGTGGTTGTGTTGGGGTTTATTTCTGGCCCAGTCGCAGTAGGTTATTTCAATGCAGCGAATACATTAAGAAATGCTATTCAGGGGCTGATTAATCCAATAACACAAGCATTATATCCTAGAGTTTCGGCAACGATTACTTCTGATAGGAAAGCAGGGATTATATTAATTAAGCGTTCAATGAATATTCTTTCATTAACCACAGCAATAATGTCAATTTTTTTGTTCTTTGCTGCTCCTATCCTAATCGAAATTAGCGCGGGTTCGGGGTATGAACATTCAATATTAATTTTAAGGATCTTATCCCCAATTCCTTTACTGGTAGCATTGAGTAATGTTTATGGGATTCAGGTTATGCTTACACATGGTTACAAAAAGGAATTTAGCCGAATACTCTTATCTGTAGGGCTGATAAGTTTTATTGTTGTGTTTCCCATGTCTTATTTATTTTCCGAAAAAGGAGCAGCTATAACTCTTTTGCTTGCTGAAATTTTAGTAACATTTATGATGTTTATCTTCGTAAATAAAAATAAGTTATTACTCCCTTGAGGTTAATATGTACGATTTTATTATCATTGGTTCTGGTTTTTTTGGTGCTGTTTGTGCTCATGAGTTGAATAAACAAGGTAAAAAAGTTCTTGTTATTGATAAAAGAAACCATATTGGCGGAAATGCATATACAGAAGATCATGATGGTATTCATGTGCATAAATATGGTGCACACATATTTCATACAAATGATAAAATAGTATGGGATTATGTAAATAGCTTCGTTGAGTTCAACCGCTTTACTAATTCACCATTAGCTAATTTTAAAGGTAAATTATATAATTTACCCTTTAATATGAATACATTTTATCAAATGTGGGGTGTTAAAAGTCCGGGCGAAGCTAAAAAAATAATCGATTTACAAAGGAATACTTTTAATGATAAGGAACCTTCTAACCTTGAAGAACAGGCTATTTCACTCGTGGGTTCAGACCTTTATGACACCTTGATTAAAGGATATACTGAGAAACAGTGGGGAAGAAAGGCTACAGATTTGCCAGCATTCATTATCAGGCGTCTGCCAGTCAGATTTACATTTGATAATAACTATTTCTCTGATCGCTTCCAAGGAATACCAATCGGGGGATATAGCAAATTAATAAGTAAAATGCTTGAAGGTATTGAAGTAAGATTAAATACCGACTATTTTGCAAACAAAGATGAGTTGGATTCTTTAGCAAAAAAGATAATCTATACTGGACCAATCGATGCATATTTTAATTATCAACATGGAACTTTAGAGTATCGCTCTCTTAAATTTGAAACAGAGCGTCTTGATACTGATAACTATCAAGGAAATGCGGTTGTAAATTATACAGAATCAGAAATACCGTATACACGTATTATTGAACATAAACACTTTGATCATGTGGATTGCGAACATACCGTTATAACTAAAGAATATCCATTAGAATGGAAGTTGGGGGATGAGCCATATTATCCTGTAAATGATGATAAAAATATGGGGCTTTACAAAAAATACCGAGATTTAGCGATTAAAGAGCCAAAAGTTTATTTTGGCGGCAGATTGGCTGAATATAAATACTATGATATGCATCAAGTCATTTCCGCAGCTTTATATTTTGTAAAGAACAAAATTGGTGCGGTCGAATGATTTTTTTATTTTTGATTTTGTTCTTTATGTCTGGTGTACTGTTTTTATTTCTAAAGAAAGATATTTTTCATCCAAGTGTTATCTCGAATTTTGTATTTGCGGCGGTGGTTTTCGGCTATATATTGAGTTCACATATATATGTATATTCATTGCATGCCAATACACTATTTTTTATCTTCTCAAGTGTCGCAACATTTTCGGTGGCTGCTTATTCATTCGATAGCTTAACCCAACTTATTAAGTTTAAAAGAGAGAAGAACGTTTGTTATTTTTCAATTGAAAAATCAAACAAAAAAACTTGCATTTGTAGTTTTATGCCTTTCTTTTCTATATCTAATTCTAAGGCTTAAAGGATATTCTTTTGGTTCAAGCATTATTGCATATCTTAACCAGATAAGAGCTGCAGATGTTGAAGATACAACACGTAATCCAGTATCTTATCTGCAGCCCTTCATGCTAGCCTCATTTGCAATGTATGTTCTTAGTAATAGTATCAGTGTAAACAGGCTAAGTAAGTTGGCTAATATACTTATAATTGCAATTTTTTCCTTCGCTATATTATTGAATACTGGGAAGCAAATTGTATTTATGGTGATTATGTCCTATTTTTATATTGTCGGCGTTAAAAAAGCTAAACATTTCGTTTATTTGTTATTAAGCGTTGCGGGATTATTTGCTGTATATATGGTCTTACTTCGTGGACTAAGTGGTAGCGTGATTTATTATTTGTCAATGTACCTTGTAAGTCCTCTAATAGCTTTTCAGCATTTTTATTTTGAGAACAACACAAGTTATGCGATATCACATGCGTTATGGTTTTTCGAAAGAATATGGGCCCTATTTTCTGGTGGTATACCCGAATCATTGCATAAAGAATTTGTATGGGTTGGCCTTCCTACCAACGTTTATACTGCATTCTCTGATTATTATACGGTATCACCTTTTTTGAACTTCTTTATGATGATTGTTCACGGAGCGATATCAGGTATTTTATGGAATATATCGAGATATAACAATGTCGTTAAGGTTTTTTACTCATATTTCATCTATACTTTTGCATTTATTTTTTATCACGAAAGTTTCATGGTCAATTTAAGTAGTTGGATGCAAATGATTATTGCAATTTTTATTTTGAACTTTTTAGTTAAAGAACGAGTTTATAAGTGAATAAATATTTTTTGAATGACCTCAATTTTGAAAGAAAAGATGCAGGTTTCAAGGCCCGTAGAGATGCTTTGGAAATTATTTCTCAAAGAAAAGATTTCGTCGTCAAATTTCTACCGCTTTGGGGAGGGCTTAAATCAAGAATAATAACGCTCCCATCGTTAATTAAATTTATAATGTCTCTAGGTGAGAGTGACGCTCTATTTATCAACTTTCCTGTTGCACGCCCTTTTTGGCAAGTCTTATTCTTTGCTAAGAAAATAAAAGGGTTCAAACTTATTCCTTTGATTCATGATATTGACTCATTACGTGGAGGGACAAATCATGACATTTATCGATTAGCTAAGTGTGACATGCTGATAAGTCATAATAAAAAAATGTCTGATTTCATGAGTAATCATATACAACGCGATAAAATCAAAGAGGTTAAAATATTTGACTACTTGGTTGAGAATATGCCAGATGTTCAGACTAATTCAATCCAAGATAAGCGCGGGATAATTTTTGCAGGGAATCTTACCCCAGAAAAATGTGGTTTTATATATGATAAGAATGAAGATCTTTTTTTGTTTGGTGTAAATTATAAAAAAACAGATAATCCTCGTTATATTGGAAGTTTTGATGCCAATCATCCTCATAAATTGATTACTGATGGCGTTTTTTTTGGATTGATTTGGGATGGTGATTCCTCTAGCACTTGTAGTGGTGATTTTGGTGCTTACCTGAGATATAACAATCCCCACAAAACATCATTATATCTCTCAATGGGCCTCCCTGTTTTTGTATGGAAAGAGGCAGCTATTGCTGATTTCATTGTTGATAATCGTATTGGATATTCGATAGCTAATTTAGATGAGGCAAGAAGAATTGTAAATGAGATCTCGAATGATGAATACGATGAAATAAAGATAAACTCTGAAAATATTGCAAAAAAATTAAAGGGAGGCTTTTATTTTAATAACGCAATTGATGAGGTTTTGAATGTTATTGAAAATAATTAAGTTATACGGGATTTATGGTTTTCTTCGATTAATCAGAGATGTTGTTGTAAGTAAGATGTTAATTAGCTTCAATTGCAAAGTGGTTAGGTCGCCGTTTTATATTCGCAAAGATGGCCAAATATCTTACGGAAGAGGTTTTACATCAGGAGTTGGATTGCGATTAGATGTTTTTCACGGTGGTAAAGTTATTATTGGTGATAATGTTCAAATTAATGATTATGTTCATATAGCTGCTATCGAAAAAATCACCATTGGTAAAGACACATTGATAGCAAGTAAGGTCTTTATTACAGATCATAATCATGGCGTATTTGCTGAATCTGATCATTTGAGTTCACCGGATATCGCTCCTTCAAGTCGTCCGCTCGAATCAAAGTCAGTAGCTATTGGCGATAGAGTTTGGTTGGGGGAGAATGTCACAATTTTGCCAGGTGCAAAAATTGGAAATGGTGTGATTGCTGCTGCCGGTAGTATCGTGCGTGGAACCGTACCTGACAACGTAATTATAGCCGGAGCTCCAGCAAAAATTATAAAGAAATACAATTACGAGATAATGGCATGGGAAAAAATATAGTTGTTGTGTCTGCTGTTAATTTTACCAATGGTGGTCCGCTCGCAATATTGCACGAATTTTTAGACAAAGCTCGATTATTCCCGGAGTCAAAGTTTATTGCTCTTGTTAATAATAAGGCTTTATTTCAAAATGATTATCCTAATGTCGAATTCATAGAGTTTCCCGAAGTAAAAAAATCGTGGGCTAGCAGGATTTTTTTTGAGTATTGGCATTGTCGAAAACTATCCAAAAATTTACAAGCAACTCATTGGCTGTGTTTGCATGATATGTCTGCAAAAGTATCTTGTTTAAATCAATATGTTTATTGCCATAATCCTTCCCCGTTTTATGATTTTTCTTCATTCAAAGAAATTTACATTGAACCAAAGTTTTTTTTGTTTAAACTCTTCTATGGTGTTCTTTATAGAATTAATATAAAAAATAATAAGGCTGTATTCGTACAGCAAAATTGGCTTAAGAAAAAGTTTGAAACAAGATACGGATTAAAAAATGTTGTTGTTAATCGGCCTGAAAGCTCATTCTATGTGAATAATAAGGGCTTCTCAAAAAAATCTTTTATCAAAAAAGATGATGTAAACATCTTCTACCCAGCTGTTCCTCGGGTTTTTAAAAACTTTGAAGTCATTATAAATGCTGCGAAATTATTGAAAGATTCGCATCCAGAAATAAAATTCCATTTTACTGTAAATGGATCTGAAAATAAGTATTCTAAGATGCTTAAAGAACAATGTTTGGGTATGAGTAATATTTTTTTTCATGGTTACCTTAGTCGTGAAAAAATTAATGCCTTATATTTAACATGTGACGTAGTTTGTTTTCCTTCAAAACTTGAAACCTGGGGGCTACCCTTAACTGAAGCAAAAAAATTTGATTCATGGATAGTAGCTTCAGACCTTCCATATGCCCATGAGACGGTAGGGGACTATTCAAAAATACTATTTTTTCCGCCTGATGATCCACAATCTCTCGTGATGAAGATTAATGATTTAATTTCCGACCCCGAAAAGCACCTTATTTATGACAACCCTGACAAGGTGTTTGAAAGTTTAAATGATGTGACATCTGGTTTTTCGGGTTTAATAAGCTATATGCTAAACGATAAATGACGCGATATGATATACATTATTATAGTTTCCCATGGTCATGATGAATACATAGAAAAGCTATTAGCTAATCTTGACGTAAACTGCTCTGCATATAAAGTTATAGTTCGGGATAATAAAAATAGTTGCTCTTTGAAAGAGCTTGTTTATAGTAAATCAGGTGTTCACTATATTTCTGGTGGGCAGTACGGGTTTGGTCATAATAACAACCTAGCTGCTAAATATGTTATTGGTAATTTCAATGTTTCGCCCGATGATTTTTTTCTGTTTTTAAATCCAGATATCATAATTCAACATCAGGATTTAATTAATTTTTTAAATTACGTTATACAAAAAAAATATCGATTTGCAACTATCTGCCTTTATCGTGATTTTAATAAAATCAATCATGATTACTCTGTTCGCAATTTCCCAAAATTTAGGGATTTCTTCCTTTCATACGCCTTTGGTGTTAATCGTACCAAATTGATTAAGGAAGAAATTAATAACGACTTAATGGTGGATTGGTGTGCGGGTTCATTTATGCTAATTGGTGTTAATGAGTTTGTCAATGTCAATGGATTTGACCAAAAGTATTTTATGTATTGTGAGGACATAGATCTTTGCTATCGTCTTGATTTATCTGGTGTGCGATTACACTATGTCCCTGGCTTTAGTGCGATACATTATGCACACCATGATAATCGAAGTTTTCTTTCAAAGGCTTTTCGTTGGCATTTAAAAAGTACACTTCGCTATCTTATTAGAAGAGGTGTTTTAAATATAAATAATTATTCGGCCGTGGAATCCGAACTAACTGATTGTAAGGTTAAATCTTGTTAATTATTACTTAACAAGATTATCATATTTGTTACTTTGAGTTGGCCGATAAATAGTGTAGTTTATCTCTCAATTTCAGAGCCGTGATTACGGCAGCTAAACTGACAGGAGTAAATAATGTCCAAGCAACAAATCGGTGTTGTAGGTATGGCTGTAATGGGCCGCAATTTGGCACTCAACATTGAGAGCCGTGGCTATACTGTCTCGATATTCAATCGCTCACGTGAAAAAACAGACGAAGTTATCTTAGAGAATCAAGGCAAAAATCTTGCTCCCTACTACTCAGTTGAAGAATTTGTTGACTCGCTTGAGAAACCACGTCGAATTTTGCTGATGGTCCAGGCTGGCGAAGCTACAGATAAGACGATCGCATCACTTACTCCTCATTTAGACAAAGGTGATATTCTGATTGATGGGGGTAATACATTCTACAAAGATACTATTCGTCGTAATAAAGAACTCTCCGATCAGGGCTTTAACTTCATTGGCACTGGTGTCTCTGGCGGCGAAGAGGGCGCACTTAAAGGCCCATCTATTATGCCTGGTGGTCAGAAAGAAGCTTACGAATTAGTTGCTCCTATTCTTGATAAAATTGCTGCTCGTGCCGAAGATGGTGAAGCTTGTGTTGCATATATTGGTCCAAATGGTGCTGGTCATTATGTGAAGATGGTTCACAATGGTATCGAATATGGAGATATGCAACTTATTGCCGAAGCTTACGCCTTACTTAAGGGGGCGCTCGGACTAAACAATGAACAGCTTGCTGAAACCTTTACTGATTGGAATAATGGCGAGCTGAGTAGCTATTTGATTGATATTACTAAAGATATCTTCACTAAAAAAGATGAAGATGGAAAATATTTGGTTGATGTGATTCTGGATGAAGCAGCTAATAAAGGCACGGGCAAATGGACGAGTCAAAGCTCACTTGACCTCGGTGAACCTTTATCTCTGATTACCGAGTCTGTTTTTGCCCGTTACCTCTCATCCTTAAAGACCCAGCGAGTTGCAGCTTCTAAAGTTCTAAGTGGGCCAAAAGCTCAAGCTTTCGTGGGTGACAAAATTGAGTTTGTTGAAAAAGTGCGCCGCGCATTGTATTTAGGAAAAATTGTATCTTACGCGCAAGGCTTCTCTCAGCTTCGTGCTGCGTCTGAAGAAAATGACTGGAATCTGCACTATGGCGAAATCGCGAAGATTTTCCGTGCTGGTTGCATCATCCGCGCTCAGTTTCTTCAGAAAATTACTGATGCTTACGCAACAGATGAAACTATCGCTAATCTGTTGCTGGATCCTTACTTTAAGAATATCGCTGATGAATATCAGCAAGCACTTCGCGATGTAGTATCTTATGCTATACAAAATGGCATACCGACACCGACATTCTCAGCTGCCATTGCCTATTACGATAGCTATCGTTCAGAAGTGCTTCCAGCTAACTTGATTCAAGCTCAGCGTGATTACTTCGGCGCTCATACTTATAAACGCACTGATAAAGATGGCGTATTCCATACTGAGTGGCTAGACTAAGAACTTAAACCTCCCACTATTGGGAGGTTTTCTTTTATGCTGTCAGTTAACTTACCTTTATTTTTATAATTTCATTAGTGTTGAGTTTTTACTTTATGACTGTAGATAATAAAATGAACGACGAGCCAACTCCATCTGGAAAGTTAGTCGATAATAATAAAGAAGTTAATCTTCTCGATCTTATCGCACAACTTTGGCATGGCAAGAAAATCATTCTAATTTCGGTTTTAATTACGTTGATTTTTGCTGTAATGTATCTTCAGTTTGCGAAAGAAAAATGGACATCAACCGCAACCGTTACGTTACCCTCTTCTGGGCAAGTTGCTAACTACAATGCTGCATTAGCTGTAGTATATGCTGATAATCTACAAGATAAACCATCATTGACTAATCTTCAGGCACAGCTTTTCAGTCGTTTTAGTGCTTCAATGGGAGCCCTTTCAAATGCTCTTAAAAATCTCGAAGATCCACTTACACTTCGCGTTGAGCCGGTAACGGGTAGTAACAACAATGATGCTTTGAATATTTCTTATGTTGCTTCAGAGGCTAAAAGTGCGCAAGGTCAGCTTTCACAATATATCGAACAAATAAATGATGAGGTTGTGAAAGATTATGGTGATGATATCAAACGTAACCTGAGTGTTAAAACTCGCGAGTTGAATAATACTCTTGACACAATGAAGCAGGTAGCTCTCGATAAGAAAGAACATCGTCTTTCAGTAATTAGACAAGCGTTAGTGATAGCGCAAAAATCAAGTGTGAATAAGTTACAAGTTAATCAGGCTGAATTTTTGTCGGATGATACGCTTTATTTATTAGGAAGTGATGCACTCAAGGCGATGGTTGAAAATGAATCAACTAAACCCCTGGAGCTTGGGAAAGATTATTATGATGCTCAGCAAGCATTGTTAGCAGTTACGCACTTAAAGATTGAAGTTGATAACTTACAGTCATTCCGTTTTATTTCTACCGCTGATTTACCTATTCGTCGCGATAGTCCAAAGAAACCGCTGGTCATTTTGTTATCGTTGATTTTGGGTGGTTTGATTGGTGCAGTAATCGTAATTGGTCGTAATGCGGTTGCAGGCTATAGAATGCACTCTTGATATATAAATCCGGCCAAAATAGGCCGGATATTTCAACCCACCAACAACTCCCCCCGCCTCCCAGCATTCTCCCCAGCCAACCGCACCACCAACATCCCCGCCGTCACAAACTTGGTCAAATTCCTCGCATACAATACGCCACCAAACTCAGCCACCAGCGGCATCACCTGGTCAGTAATCGGGTCAACAACCTCCGCCACCACTTCTCCAGCCTTAATCCACTCGCCCAAATTACGTCGATAAAACACCAATCCAGATTGCGCCGCATGGATATACTCACATCCCGCCAGCGCCGTCGCCGGATGAATCAGGGCAGGGGATTCACCCACTTGACCGGCAATATATCCGCCCTTAATCAGTGCATTGATTATCGCGTCGGCATCTTTCTCCGCCATCTCAGGCGATACATCCGCCACACCGCGCAGTTCCAGCGTCACCGGCAGCAAGCCGCGCGGCATCGGATACTGATCACCAAAGCGTTCTGCCAGCGTCAGCCACGGCTCACAGCAAGCCTCATCAAACGGTTCACCGCCAGATATCTGCGCCAACAACTGCACTTCACTGCCTAA
>Ga0256791_1000911_pt1 | contig 9746 bp, 6 predicted proteins | sample MC6MC0942MT_FD_190188 | JGI IMG/M metagenome (GOLD analysis project Ga0256791, IMG submission 190188) | Metatranscriptome of enriched soil aggregate microbial communities from Iowa State University, Ames, United States - MC6-MC0942-MT... | ecosystem: Environmental > Terrestrial > Soil >...
CCGAGAATGACCAGCAGCACCAGAACCGGAACCGGCACACCCTGATAGCTGTTGAGGATCAGGATAAAGCCAAGAATCAGAATACCCGTGCCCAGAAGACGCGCGGTTTCCATCGCTGGCGACAGCATTTGCAGATTGTGCTTTCGCTTGCTGGAACGGGTTCTGAGCGTGATCAGGATCAGCACTGTAAACAGCACCATGGCACAGACATTGCCGAGCCAGCCGGGCAAATAGCCCTGACCTATATATTTAAACCCAGGCGAAATCGGCGCGATGGTAACACCACCCATAATGCCCAGAACGATACCGCGAAACACCAATTGTCCGCCCAGTGTGACAATGAAGGACGGAATGCCGAGATAGGCGGTCAGCCAGCCGTTAAATCCGCCAAGGACGACCCCCAGCAACAGAACCGTACTGATCGTGGCCCACAGCGGCCAGCCATAGACCACATCGAGGACCGCCGCGACCCCGCCCAGCAGGCCCAGCAAAGCGCCCACCGAAAGGTCGATTTCACCCGCCACGATGACGAACACCATGGCTGAGGCCAACATGCCGGTGATTGCCATCTGGCGCAGAAGATTGGAGAAATTGCGCGCCGTCAGAAACTGCGACCGGCCCATTTCCGGATCGTAAGTCATGATAGCGAAGAATGCCCAGATCAAAGCGACGACAATCAGCAGTGCCACGATCTTATATTCTGCGAGAAATTTTCTAAGGCTTTTGCCTGTCAACGTCATGTCATGCACCAGTTAGATTAGCTGCGGATCAATGTTTAAAAACTAGGCCGCATTGGTTGCAGGCTTGCCAATCGCCGCGGCAAGAACCTTCTCCTGGGTGAGGTTTTCATTCGGGAAATCACCGCGCAATTTGCCCTCGCCAATGACGAGCACGCGATCGCTGATGCCAAGCACTTCCGGCATTTCTGACGAAACCATCAAAATCGATACGCCCTGTTTGGCGAGTGCGAAAATCAGCTTGTAAATTTCGTACTTCGCACCAACATCAACGCCGCGTGTCGGCTCATCCAGAATGAGCACTTTCGGGTCAGGCAACATCATTTTTGAAAGCACGGCTTTCTGCTGATTGCCGCCAGATAGTGAGGCAATAGCCAACATCGGATCAGCGGTCTTGACCTTGAGTCGCAAAATCTCACGCTGGATAGTCGCGAGTTCAGATTCCTTATCGATAAGGCCGCGCAGCGAAAAGCGATCAAGCACGGAAATCGTCATATTATGGCCAACTGGCATGATAGGCAGAATGCCATCGCGCTTGCGATCCTCCGGAACCATGCAAATGCCCTGCCGCACCGCATCGCGCGGCGTCCGGATTTTGATTTCCTTGCCTTCGAGGAAGACCTGCCCCTGATGGGCGCCCGGCCAGACACCAAACAGGCTCGATACGAGTTCCGTACGCCCCGCACCAACAAGGCCCGCGATGCCCAGTATCTCGCCGCGCCTTAGCGCGAACGAAACATTGTCAACTACTTTACGATCCGGATTGGTCACATCCCAGCAACTTACATTGCGGGCTTCAAACATCACCTCGCCAATGTCGTGTGGTTCGCGCGGGAAGAGGTTTTTCATCTCCCGCCCAACCATCATCGTGATGATATCGGGCGTTGTGAGTTCAGCCATAGGGCGTGTCGCGATATGTGCGCCATCACGAATGACTGTGACCGTGTCGGAGATCTCCGCCACTTCATCAAGCTTGTGAGAAATATAAACGCAAGCCATACCTTGCGCTTTGAAGTCCTTGATCAGGTCAAGCAGAACCCGCGTTTCTGAAGCAGTCAGCGCCGAGGTTGGCTCGTCAAGGATTAGAAGCTTGGCATTCTTGTTGATCGCCTTTGCGATCTCGATCAGCTGCTGCTTACCGCCTGAGTAATGATAAACCGGCAATGCAACATTGATATCATTTATCTTGAGACGAGCGAGTAATTCGGTCGCCCGTGCATTCATCTGGTCGTAGTCGATGAAACCGCCAGTCGTCGGCTCGGAACCAAGAAAGATATTCTCCGCGACCGAGAGGTGCGGCACCATCATCAGCTCCTGATGGATGATGACAATACCCGCAGCTTCAGTATCACGAATGCCACTCGCCCTAAGTTCACGGCCTTCCCAGAATATTTCGCCAGTCCATGTGCCGTAGGGATAAACACCCGAAAGCACTTTCATCAGGGTGGATTTTCCCGCCCCGTTTTCACCGCACAGCCCGACACATTCTCCCGCGCGCACTTTCAGGTAAATGCCATCCAGCGCCTTCACGCCGTTGAACTCTTTACCGATGTTTCGCATTTCCAAAAGATATTCGGACATCAATATCGACCTTGCAGTATTTTTCAAAATATCCGGCGTTTAAATCCGCATCCGACAGCGCTGTCAGAAAAAGGTTGCCAGATTTATGCGAGGCCAGATGCAAAAGCAGAGCTTACAACACCTGGCCCCACAACCTGTTTTCAGGTTCGCGAGACGGAAGGTTTACTTCCCTTCAATCTGTTCCTTGGTGTAGAAGCCGTCCTTTACATAGACGTCGATATTGTCCTTGGTCACGGCAGTCGGCGTCAGCAGAAGCGTATCGACTTCCTTCGAACCGTTGTCGATCTTGCCGTTGAACTCCGGCTTTTCGTCACGGACGAGCTGCACGGTAAGCTTTGCCGCTTCTTCAGCAATCAGCTTGAGTGGCTTGTAAACGGTCACGGTCTGCGTGCCGTCGACGAGACGCTTAACGGCTGCCAGATCGCTGTCCTGACCGGAAACTGCAGTCTTGCCTGCGAGACCCTGTGCTGCAAGCGCCTGAATTGCGCCGCCTGCGGTGCCGTCATTGGAAGCGACAACGGCATCAATCTTATTGGATGCAGCGGTCAAAGCATTTTCCATGATGGAGAGCGCTTCAGTCGGGCTCCATTCCTTGACCCACTGCGAACCAACGATCTTGACCTTACCGGAATCGACTGCTTCCTTCAGCGCCTTTTCCTGACCGGCACGCAGCAGCTTCGCGTTGTTGTCGGTTGGCGAACCGCCGAGCAGATAATAATTACCTTCCGGCTTAGCCTTCAGCACGGCTTCCGCCTGCATGAAACCAACGCGCTCATTGTCGAAGGAAATGTAAGCATCGATATCGGCATTCAGGATCAGGCGATCATAGGAAAGAACCTTAATGCCCGAAGCCTTAGCGTCGGCTACGACCGCATCAAAAACCTTCGAATTCATCGGGACGATCACGATGGCATCGACGCCCTGCGAGATCAGGTTTTCGACCTGCTTGACCTGCTTCTCTTCGTTTCCGTCAGCCGACTGAACATTGACCTTGGCACCCAGCTTTTCTGCTGCTGCGATGAAATAATCGCGGTCGCGTGCCCAGCGCTCTACGCGCAGATCGTCAATAGAAAAGCCGATAACCGGATTTTCCGGCGATGCAAAAGCAGGCACGGCACCCATTGACCCGATACCGAGAGCTGCTGCCACCAGCGCGCCTGTTAGAAAATTACGACGTTTCATGCACGTTTCCTCCAATCACCGCCGGCTTTGTGCCGGTTGATAAATGACCTCGCCCCGAACGAACCCGCCCCCGGAGTCTGGCACGACAAAGCCACCCCCAAAGAGGCGCTCACTCTTTATCTGGTTGATCCTCCCTGCGGTGCCTTGCACCAAGATCACTCCAGTAGAACCGTGCGCTCAGGCACACGATCCCATCCTCGGGTGCAATTGATACGTGAAGAAAAATGAATAGCAAGCATTTTTTGATTTACGTACCTCATTTTAGCTCCTATGTTCCGCCCCGAGGAGTGAGAATGAAACCCACAGTGCATGACATAGCCAGAACAGCGGGCGTCAGTCTCGCCACGGTTGACCGTGTGCTGAATGACCGTCCCGGCGTCAGAGCAAAGACTCGCGACCGCGTGACGGCCGCGATGGACACGCTCGGCTATGTTCGTGATGTGGGTGCCGCCAATCTCGCCCGGGGTAGACTCTACCAGTTCGATTTTATTTTGCCGGATAATGAAAACACCTTCATGCAGAGCCTGCGCGCAGAACTTGAAGCGGCGACAGAGCGGGGTTTATCCGAGCGTGTTCTGATCAATCTCGTGCTTGTACCGGCGTTCAATGAAGCGGCACTTGTTAAGGCTTTGGATGAAAGCGCAGAGCGCAAACCTGATGGTGTCGCCTTTGTTGCAGTCGATACTGATCCGGTGCGGGCGGCCTGCGAACGGCTTACCCAATTGGGCATCCACACTGTAACACTGGTTTCCGATCTCGACCGCTCATCGCGGGCACATTATGTGGGCATTGATAATGGCGCGGCGGGGCGGACAGCAGCGCATTTGCTGGGCCTGTTTGCCAACGGCACCGGCGGCGCCATCGCAGTTATCGCCGGTTCGCTGAAAGTCCATGACCATCTGGCGCGCTTTGAGGGCTTCAAAAGTGCAATGGAATCTGGCTTTTCAGGGCGCGAGATTCTGCCGGTTCTCGAAGGTTTTGATGAAGGTGCGCGTGTTGAAAAACTCGTGCTTGAGCTTCTTGAGAAACACAAAGACGTGGCAGGAATTTATAGCCTGGGTGCAGGCAATAGCGGTCTTGTCCGCGCGCTCGCAGCTTCCCGAAACGACAATCGACCCTTGGTCATCGCCCACGAACGCGATGGTGTCACATCGCAGGCTCTGAAAGATGGTCTTGTTCATGCTGTATTGGCACAGGATGCGGGACATGAAATTCGCAGTGCCATACGCGTTCTCAAAGCAACAGCGGACCGCCTCGCTATTGTGCAAGGACAGGAACATATCCGCATCGAAATCTTTCTTAAAGACAACCTGCCGCAGCTCGACTGAGGCGCGGAACACACGATAATTCGACTGGAGCAATTATGTATCTCGGACTTGATCTTGGAACATCCGGCGTAAAAGCGCTTCTGATCGACGGTGAACAGAAGCTTATTGGCTCGGCACATGGTGAACTTGATGTGTCCCGCCCACATCCAGGCTGGAGTGAACAGGACCCTGCACAATGGATCAAAGCTTGTGAAGCAGCCATTGATGGCCTGCGCGCAGCACATCCAAAGGAGTTTGCAGCCGTTGCAGGCATTGGCCTTTCTGGTCAGATGCACGGTGCAACGCTGCTAGATGAAAACGATCAGGTGCTTCGGCCCTGCATTCTCTGGAATGACACACGCAGCTATAAAGAGGCTGCCGAACTCGATGCCGATCCGGCCTTTCGTGCCATAACCGGCAACATCGTTTTCCCGGGCTTCACCGCACCCAAACTCGTCTGGGTGGCGCGCAACGAACCAGATATTTTCGCGCGCACCCGCAAGGTTCTGTTGCCAAAAGATTATCTGCGCTTCTGGCTCACCGGCGAGTATGTATCTGACATGTCGGATTCCGCTGGCACAAGCTGGCTTGATACCGGCGCACGCAAATGGTCATCCGATCTGCTTTCCAAGACTGGGCTGACCGAAAACCACATGCCCAAACTTGCCGAGGGAAGCGACGCCACCGGAACTTTGCGTGCTGAACTCAACGCGCGTTGGGGAATTTCCAACGCTCCTGTCGTTGCCGGTGGTGCGGGTGACAACGCTGCCTCGGCCTGCGGCATGGGAACCGTTCAGCCCGGCCATGCCTTCGTTTCGCTTGGCACATCAGGTGTTCTGTTTGCCGCCAATGGCGCTTATCAGCCAAAGCCAGAAAGTGCTGTCCACGCTTTCTGTCATGCGCTTCCCGGCACATGGCACCAGATGGGTGTCATTCTGTCGGCTGCGAGCGCTCTCGATTGGTTCTCGCGCATTACAGGCACCAGCCCGCACGCACTGGACGCCGAGCTTGGCGACACCCTCAAGGCACCCGGCAGCACAACATTCCTGCCATATCTTTCCGGCGAACGCACCCCATACAATGACGCCAAAATTCGTGGCAGCTTCAACGGCCTTGAGCACGAAACAGACCGCAAAGCGATGACGCAGGCAGTCCTTGAAGGTGTGGCTTTTGCTATCCGCGATAACCTTGTGGCACTGCAATCGGCAGGCACGGAGATCAAATCGCTCATCGCAGTTGGTGGTGGTTCGCGCTCTGCCTATTGGCTCAAATCTATTGCTACAGCATTGAATGTTCCAATTTCTCTTCCCGAAGAAGGCGATTTCGGTGCCGCATTTGGCGCAGCACGTCTTGGTCTGATCGCCGCCAGTAGCGCCGATCCTTTTGCAATCTGCACGCCGCCGCGCACAGCCCGCACGATTGAACCCGAACACACGCTGACCGCTTCATATGACGAAGCCTATCAGCGTTACCACGCACTTTATCCCGCGCTGCGACCTCTGGCTTAGTAAGCCCAGACGCAGCGTCATCCGCATCAACATTGGAGGAGCATGATGAGCACCGGATTTTTCGGCGACATCCAAAAAATACGTTATGAAGGTCCCGACAGCGATAATCCGCTGGCGTTCCGCCACTATAATCCGGACGAAATCGTCCTCGGCAAGCGTCTGGAAGACCACTTACGTTTTGCAGTCGCCTATTGGCACACCTTCGCATGGGAAGGTGGCGACCCTTTCGGCGGACGCACGTTTGACCGCCCCTGGTATAAGGATGGTCTTGAAGCTGCCAAACTGAAAGCTGATGTAGCCTTTGAATTCTTCTCGCTTCTCGGCGCACCTTTCTATTGCTTCCACGACGCCGACGTGCGCCCGGAAGGCAATAATTTTGCTGAAAACACGAAGAACCTCGAAGCCATTGTGGATATTTTCGAGCGTAAGCAAGCCGAAACCGGCATCAAGCTTTTGTGGGGCACAGCAAATCTTTTCTCACATCGCCGCTATATGTCAGGCGCTGCCACCAATCCCGATCCGGAAGTCTTTGCTTTTGCAGCGGCGACCGTGAAAACCTGCCTTGATGCAACCAAGCGTCTTGGCGGCGACAATTATGTGCTTTGGGGTGGCCGTGAGGGTTACGAAACCCTGCTCAACACCGATCTGACGCGCGAGCTCGACAATATGGGCCGCTTCCTCAATCTGGTGGTCGAGTACAAGCACAAGATTGGCTTTAAGGGTACAATTCTGATTGAGCCAAAGCCACAGGAACCAACCAAGCATCAGTATGATTACGATGTCGCAACGGTTTATGGCTTCCTCAAGCGCTATGGCCTCGAAAACGAGGTGAAGGTCAATATCGAACAGGGCCATGCAATTCTCGCAGGCCATTCATTTGAGCATGAGCTGGCATTGGCCCGCAGCCTTGGCATCCTCGGTTCCATCGACATGAACCGCAATGACTATCAGTCGGGCTGGGATACAGATCAATTCCCGAACAATGTGCCGGAAATGGCGCTCGCTTATTATCAGGTGCTGCTCAACGGCGGCTTGAAGAATGGCGGCACCAATTTCGATGCCAAGCTGCGTCGTCAATCGCTTGATCCGCAGGACTTGCTGATCGGCCATATCGGCGGCATGGATTGCTGCGCGCGCGGACTCAAGGCTGCAGCCGGTATGTTGCAGGACGGCGCGCTGAGCAAGCCGCTCGATGAGCGTTATGCTGGCTGGTCTGGCGATTTCGGCAAGACGCTTGCAACCGGCATGTCGCTGGAGCAGATTGCATCAGAAGTTGAAGCAAAAGACATCAATCCGCAGCCGCGATCCGGTCGTCAGGAATATCTGGAAAACGTGGTCAACCGCTACGTTTAATCTTACACAAAACAAAAATCCCGCTCATCGAGCGGGATTTTTGTTTTAGTTCAGCGCCACGTTATGTGGTGTTCGACAGGCGGCAAAACGGTCTAACTTCTGGTCGTAAGCAGATGTCTTGACCGCCATCATGCCGAGCACAGTATGAAACAGATTATCATGCGATGACGGCTCCGCTGTCGTCTTGCGCAAGCAATCAAGATCAAGACCGGTATCGGCCGCATATTCCGGTGCAAACCATGTGATAAACGGTATGTGTGTCTGTTGAGATGGGGCAATGAAATAGGGAGCTGCGTGAAGGTAAAGACCGTCCTCGCCAAGCGACTCGCCATGATCGGACATATAAATCATCGCGGATGCAAACTTATCCTCATGCGCTTTGAGAAGGTCGACAACCTCTGACAAAATATGGTCTGTATAGAGGATCGAGTTGTCATAGGCGTTGACGATCTCTTCTTGCGAGCATTTAGCGAAATCATTTGAACGACAGTCAGGTTTAAATCCCGCAAATTCAGCCGGATATCGGCGATAATAGGCCGGACCATGGCTACCCGTCATGTGCAGAACGATGGTCGTATTGCCGGAAACTTCACTGAGTTCTTTGGACAGGCTATCCACCAATATCTGATCGAAACATTCGCCGCCTTCACAATAGCGCTTGTCCTGCGCACCCTGCAAATCGATCAACTTGATGCGTTCGGCAACTCCCTTGCTGCCGGTATTATTCTCATACCAACTCGTCTGCACGCCTGCATGTTTGAGCACGTCCATCAGGTTTTCAGAACCGCGGAACTTCGTATTGGAATAGCCTTCACGGGTGAAAGGCGAAAACATGCAAGGCACTGAAACGGAAGTTTCTGTTCCGCAACTCGTTGTATCGGTGAAGGCAAAAACATCGCGTTTTTTCAATTCGGGATTGGTTTCACGCGCATAACCATTGAGGCTGAAATTCTGCGCACGCGCGGTTTCCCCCACGACAACGACCGTTACCAGCTTTTTGCCTGCCGGCAATTGCGTCAGTGTCTGTTTGGCATCAAGCCCAAGCGGCTCCATAACAATAGCGCGGTTCTTATAAACATGTGAGACATATTGGATTGTACTGGCAATGGGCGTGCTTGGCATCAGCTTCTGCATGATATCGGCACCGTGCTCACGAAACATCGATGAATACGCAGCATAATTCGCACCAAGTATGGCGACTGAAGCAAGCAGACAGGTGAAAATAATGCCTGTGTTTACCATCAGCTTGCCGAGAATAGGTCGATGTTTGATACGCACCCAGACAATCAATAATGACGGAACAACACCAAAAATTAGCATATGCCAGAGAAAGCTTGGCGTCAGGAGCGCACCGGATTCAGCCTGTGTGGTGGTAAGTGCGGCTTCAACGACATACTTGTCGATGATCGTTCCGAATGTATCTGTGAAATAAGAGCCGCCCGCCGCGATTAGCACAAACAGGATCAGCATCGGCTTAATAATATATTTCGCCGAAAACAGCACAAATAGCGCGACGTACAGAAGCAATAGCGCCACGGCTATGCCAGCCAGCCTTAATGGAGCATCAGCATAATAGGCGCCGATTGCACGCCAGAACGACGTGTTTGTGAATATAAGAACGTAAAGTGCCGTTAAAAGGCACAGTGGCCCGCTGGCAATCACAGGGCGGAACTTCTGCATGGAACACGCTTTCGAAAAGCTTTGAATTCGTACCCACAGAAACGTTCAATTATGTGATCGCTTTATCAGGCACGTTTCATTCAAACATAAAATCAAGATGGCTTTTCTACGGCGGCACAAAAGAAGCATTATAGATGCCAGATTGCCCCAACGAAAACGCCACCCAGAATGGCGACGCTTTCCAATTTTTTGCGTCAGAGACTTACCCATCCGCCATTTTTGTTTGACGATCGGACACAGGCATCGATGAATGCAACGCCTTTGACGCCGTCGTCGACAGTTGGATAGATGATTGCACTGTCAGGGTTCGTGTTGTCGCGTCTGGCCTGAATAGCGTTTGCGGCTTCACTGTAGATCGTTGCAAAGGCTTCGAGATAGCCTTCCGGATGGCCTCCCGG
>Ga0256791_1000965_pt1 | contig 9425 bp, 11 predicted proteins | sample MC6MC0942MT_FD_190188 | JGI IMG/M metagenome (GOLD analysis project Ga0256791, IMG submission 190188) | Metatranscriptome of enriched soil aggregate microbial communities from Iowa State University, Ames, United States - MC6-MC0942-MT... | ecosystem: Environmental > Terrestrial > Soil >...
CCGACAACGGCGCGGCCGCGCCCGTGGTCGCGAGCATCTACCAGCTCGATTCGATCGTGCGCCGCGCGCCGTCGCTGCAACTGACCGCCGACGCGCGCAACGCGGGCCATGGCATCGGTGCCGCGCCCGCCAGCGCTCAGGCCGAGGAGGTGTCGGCATGATCGACGCCATTCACGGCTTCGGCCAGGGTCTCGTCGCCGCCGGCTGGTGGACCGGCGTGGTCTGGCCCGTCATCTGGACGCTGATCAAGATCATCGTCGTGGTCATCCCGCTGATGCTGGCGGTGGCCTACCTCACGCTGTGGGAACGCAAGGCCATCGGCTTCACGCAGATCCGCGTGGGCCCGAACCGCATCGGGCCGCTGGGCCTGCTGCAGCCGATCGCCGACGCGCTCAAGCTGATGACCAAGGAAATCATTCTTCCGACGGTCGCCAACAAGGGCCTGTTCCTGCTCGGCCCGATCATGACCATCATGCCGGCGCTCGCCGCCTGGGCCGTGATCCCCTTCGGTCCCGACGTCGCGCTCGCCAACATCAACGCCGGCCTGCTGTTCGTGATGGCCATCACCTCGCTCGAGGTCTATGGCGTGATCATCGCGGGCTGGGCCTCGAACTCGAAGTACGCCTTCCTGGGCGCGCTGCGCGCATCGGCCCAGATGGTGAGCTACGAAATCGCGATGGGCTTCTGCTTCGTCGTGGTGCTGATGGTCACCGGCAGCCTGAACATGAGCGAGATCGTGAACGTGCAGGGCAAGGGCATGTTCGCCAACCTCGGCGTCGGCTTCCTGTCGTGGAACTGGCTGCCGCTGCTGCCGATCTTCGTCGTCTACTTCATCTCGGGCCTGGCCGAGACCAACCGCCACCCCTTCGACGTGGTGGAAGGCGAATCGGAAATCGTCGCGGGCCACATGATCGAGTACTCGGGCATGAGCTTCGCGATGTTCTTCCTGGCCGAGTACGCGAACATGTGGCTGGTCTCGATCCTGACCGTCATCCTGTTCCTCGGCGGCTGGCTGCCCCCGTTCGAGTTCCTGAGCTTCATCCCGGGCTGGATCTGGCTCGGCGCCAAGACCTTCTGCGTGGTCACCATGTTCCTGTGGGTGCGCTCGACGTTCCCGCGCTTCCGCTATGACCAGATCATGCGTCTGGGCTGGAAGATCTTCATTCCCGTCACCCTCGTGTGGCTGGTCGTGGTCGGTGGCTGGATGCAGACGCCGTTCAACATCTGGAAATAACTGGAAGCGCCAACACCATGTCTGCGCACACCGCAACCCCGTCCGCGCCGTTCTCGCTCAAGGACTTCCTCGGCAGCTTCATGCTGTTCGAGCTGTTCAAGGGCCTGGCCATCACGGGCAAGTACGCCTTCAGCCGCAAGATCACGGTGCAGTTCCCCGAAGAGAAGACGCCGCTGTCGCCGCGCTTCCGCGGCCTGCACGCGCTGCGCCGCTACGAGAACGGCGAGGAACGCTGCATCGCCTGCAAGCTCTGCGAGGCCGTGTGCCCCGCGCTCGCGATCACCATCGAATCCGATGTGCGCGACGACGGCTCGCGCCGTACCACGCGCTACGACATCGACCTGACGAAGTGCATCTTCTGCGGCTTCTGCGAAGAGAGCTGCCCGGTCGACTCGATCGTGGAAACCCACATCTTCGAATACCACGGCGAAAAGCGCGGCGACCTGTACTTCACCAAGGACATGCTGCTGGCCGTGGGCGACCGCTACGAAACAGAAATCGCGGCGAACAAGGCGGCTGACGCCAAGTACCGCTGAGCCGGCCTGGCCTGAACCCCTACGAATTCGAACTCATGGACGTCAAGACCGGTCTGTTCTATCTGTTTGCCGCGGTGCTGCTGTTCGCATCGTTCCGCGTCATCACCGCCCGCAACCCCGTGTACGCGGCGTTGTACCTCGTGCTGGCCTTCTTCCAGGCTTCGGCCATCTGGCTGCTGCTGCGCGCCGAATTCCTCGCGATCTCGCTCGTGCTGGTCTACGTGGGCGCGGTGATGGTGCTGTTCCTGTTCGTCGTGATGATGCTGGACATCAACGTCGACAGCCTGCGGCAGGGCTTCTGGAAGCACTTCCCGCTGGCGGCGGCCGTCGGCGCGCTGATCGCGCTCGAGATGGCGGCCGTGCTGATGGGCGGCTTCCGCCTGGGCGAGGCACCGCGCGCGGTGGCCGCGGCCAACAGCTCCAACACGCTCGAGCTGGGCAAGCTGCTGTATTCCGAATACCTCTATCCGCTGGAAATCGCGGCCGTCATCCTGCTGGTGGCCATCATCGCCGCCATCGCGCTGACCCTGCGCACCCGCAAGGACAGCAAGTACGTCGACCCGGCCGATCAGGTGCGCGTGAAGGCGCGCGACCGCGTGCGCGTGGTGCAGATGCCGGTCACCCGCGCGGCGGAGCCCGTGGTGGAAGCCCCGGCCGAAGCGGCGGCGCCGGCAGCAAAGGAGAACAAGGCATGACGCTCACCCTCGGACACTTCCTCTCGCTGGGCGCGATGCTGTTCGCGCTGTCGGTGATCGGTATCTTCCTGAATCGCAAGAACCTGATCGTGCTGCTGATGGCCATCGAGCTGATGCTGCTCGCGGTCAACATGAATTTCGTCGCCTTCTCGCACTTCCTGGGCGACATGCACGGCCAGATCTTCGTGTTCTTCATCCTGACGGTGGCCGCGGCCGAGTCGGCCATCGGCCTCGCGCTGCTGGTGCTGCTGTTCCGCAACAAGTCGAACATCAACGTCGACGAACTCAACTCGCTCAAGGGCTGATTCAAGGCTGACACCAGAATGAGCGCAACCCTTTCCGCATCCACGCTGCTGGCCGTTCCCATGGCCCCCCTGGTCGGGGCGGCCCTGGCCGGCATCTTCGGCACCAAGTTCGGCGGCAACCACATCGGCCGCAAGATCACGCACTCGCTGACCATCCTCGGCGTGTTCGTCGCCTTCGTCATCTCGGCGCTGACGCTCAAGTCGGTCATCGTCGACGGCGCCCGCTTCAACCAGACCCTCTACGAGTGGATGGTCGTCGGCGGCCTCAAGATGGAAGTCGGCTTCATGGTCGACGGCCTCACCGCGATGATGATGTGCGTCGTCACCTTCGTGTCGCTGATGGTCCACATCTACACCATCGGCTACATGGAAGAAGACGAGGGCTACAACCGCTTCTTCGCCTACATCTCGCTCTTCACCTTCTCCATGCTGATGCTCGTGATGAGCAACAACATGCTGCAGCTGTTCTTCGGCTGGGAAGCGGTGGGCCTGGTGTCGTACCTGCTGATCGGCTTCTGGTTCAACAAGCCGACCGCGATCTTCGCGAACATGAAGGCCTTCCTGGTCAACCGCGTGGGCGACTTCGGCTTCATCCTCGGCATCGGCCTGATCGCGGCCTACGCCGGCACCCTCAACTACACCGAAGCCTTCGCCAAGGCCGGCACGCTCGGCGGCATCACCTTCCCGGGCACCGACTGGATGCTGATCACCGTGATCTGCATCTGCCTGTTCATCGGCGCGATGGGCAAGAGCGCGCAGTTCCCGCTGCACGTGTGGCTGCCCGACTCGATGGAAGGCCCGACCCCGATCTCGGCGCTGATCCACGCGGCGACCATGGTGACGGCCGGCATCTTCATGGTGGCGCGCATGTCGCCGCTGTTCGAGCTGAGCGACACGGCCCTGAGCTTCATCCTCGTGATCGGTGCCATCACCGCGCTGTTCATGGGCTTCCTCGGCATCATCCAGAACGACATCAAGCGCGTGGTGGCGTACTCCACGCTCTCGCAGCTGGGCTACATGACGGTGGCGCTCGGTGCCTCGGCCTACTCGGTCGCGGTGTTCCACCTGATGACCCACGCCTTCTTCAAGGCGCTGCTGTTCCTCGGTGCGGGCTCGGTCATCATCGGCATGCACCACAACCAGGACATCCGCTGGATGGGCGGCGTGCGCAAGTACATGCCGATCACCTGGATCACCTCGCTGCTGGGCTCGCTGGCGCTGATCGGCACGCCGCTGTTCTCGGGCTTCTACTCGAAGGACAGCATCATCGAGGCGGTGAAGGAAAGCCACCTGTGGGGCGCGAACTTCGCCTACTACGCGGTGCTGATCGGCGTGTTCGTCACGGCCTTCTATTCGTTCCGCATGTACTTCCTGGTCTTCCACGGCAAGGAACGCTACGACCAGAACCCCGATGCGCACCACGACGACCATCACGCGCACGACGACCACGGCCATGGCCACGGTCACGACGACCACAAGCCGCACGAATCGCCCTGGGTGGTGTGGCTGCCGCTGGTGCTGCTCGCGATCCCCTCGGTGGTCATCGGTTTCCTGACGATCCACCCGATGCTCTACGGCGAGTTCTTCAAGGACGCGATCTTCGTCGACGCGACGAAGCACCACGCCATGAAGGAGCTCGAGGAGGCCTTCCACGGTGCCGGCGCGATGGCGCTGCACGGCCTGCAGACCATGCCGTTCTGGCTGGCGCTCGCGGGCGTGGCGCTCTCGTACTACATGTACATGGTCAACCCGGCGCTGCCGGCCGCGATCAAGCGCGCCTTCGGCCCCGTGTACCGCCTGCTCGAGAACAAGTACTACCTCGACTGGATCAACGAGAACATCATCGCGCGCGGTGCCCGCGCCCTCGGCATGGGCCTGTGGAAGGGCGGCGATCAGGCACTGATCGACGGCGCGGTCGTCAATGGCTCGTGGAAGCTGGTGGGCCGCATCTCGGGCGTGGTCCGCTGGCTGCAGTCGGGCTACATCTATCACTACGCCTTCGCGATGCTGCTCGGGATCTTCGTCCTGATGACGTACTTCGTCTGGTTCAAACGCTAAGCCGCAAAGCGCTGGAGTAAAAGAAAAATGGGTTTGTTGAGCCTTGCCATCTGGGTGCCGATCGCATTCGGTGCCGTGCTGCTGGCGTTCGGTCGCGACGAGCATGCCAAGGGCGTGCGCTGGGTGGCGCTCGTCGGGTCGATCGTGAGCTTCCTGGTCACGCTGCCGCTGATCACGCGGTTCCAGAACGGCACCGCCGCGATGCAGTTCGTGGAGAAGGCGCCCTGGATCGAGCGTTTCAACATCAACTACAACCTGGGCGTCGACGGCCTGTCGGTGTGGTTCGTGCTGCTGACCGCGTTCATCACGATCATCGTGGTGATCTCGGCCTGGGAAGTGATCACCGAGCGCGTCAACCAGTACATGGGCGCGTTCCTGATCCTGTCGGGCCTGATGATCGGCGTGTTCTCGGCCATCGACGGTCTGCTGTTCTACGTCTTCTTCGAAGCCACGCTGATCCCGATGTACCTGATCATCGGCATCTGGGGCGGCCCGAACAAGATCTACGCGGCCTTCAAGTTCTTCCTCTACACGCTGCTCGGCTCGCTCTTGATGCTGGTGGCGCTGATCTACCTGTACAACACCTCGGGCGGCAGCTTCGACATCCTCGCCTGGCACAAGCTGCCGCTGAGCGGCCACGCCCAGACGCTGCTGTTCTTCGCCTTCTTCGCGGCCTTCGCGGTCAAGGTGCCGATGTGGCCGGTCCATACCTGGCTGCCCGACGTGCACGTCGAGGCCCCGACCGGCGGTTCCGCCGTGCTGGCCGCGATCATGCTGAAGCTCGGTGCCTACGGCTTCCTGCGCTTCTCGATGCCGATCGCGCCCGATGCCGCGCACGAATGGGCCTGGCTCATGATCGCGCTGTCGCTGATCGCCGTGATCTACGTCGGCCTGGTCGCGATGGTGCAGCAGGACATGAAGAAGCTGGTGGCCTATTCGTCGGTCGCCCACATGGGCTTCGTGACGCTCGGCTTCTTCATCTTCAACGAACTCGGCGTGGCCGGCGGCATCGTGCAGATGATCGCCCACGGCTTCGTGTCGGGCGCCATGTTCCTCGGCATCGGCGTGCTCTACGACCGCGTGCATTCGCGCCAGATCGCGGACTACGGCGGCGTGGTCAACACCATGCCCAAGTTCGCCGCCTTCATGCTGCTGTTCGCGATGGCCAACTGCGGCCTGCCGGGCACCGCCGGTTTCGTCGGCGAATGGATGGTGATCCTGGGCGCGGTCAAGGCCAACTTCTGGATCGGCCTGGCCTCGGCCACCGCGCTGATCTTCGGCGCCGCCTACACCCTGTGGATGTACAAGCGCGTCTACCTCGGTCCGGTCGGCAACGACCACGTGAAGGAACTCAGCGACATCAATGCGCGCGAATTCCTGATGCTGGCGCTGCTGGCGATCGCGGTGCTGTGGATGGGCCTGTTCCCCAAGCCCTTCACCGACGTGATGGATGCCTCCGTGACCCAGCTGCTGCGTCATGTGGCGGTGTCGAAGATCCCCTCCTGATGGCTGGCTGAAGAAGAGAACGAGATGATTGACAAACTCAGCTGGGTCACGATCTACCCTGAAATCGTGTTGCTGGTCATGGCCTGCATCATCGCGCTGGTCGACCTGTCGGACACCAGCGCCCGCCGCACCCGCACCTACGTCCTGACCCTGATCACGCTGGCCGTGGTGGCCGCGATGACCGGCATGGCCGCGAGCGAGGGCAAGGCCATCTACGGCTTCGGCAACATGGTCGTGAGCGACCCGATGGGCAACTGGCTCAAGTGCTTCGCCTCGCTGGCGCTGATGGTCACGCTGGTCTACGGCCGTCCCTACGCGGCCGACCGCGACATGCTGCGCGGCGGCGAGATGTTCACGCTGGGCATGTTCGCGCTGCTGGGCATGTTCGTGATGATCTCGGGCAGCAACTTCCTGCTGATCTACCTCGGCCTCGAACTGCTGACGCTCTCGAGCTACGCGCTGGTGGCGCTGCGCCGCGACAACGCGGTCGCCAGCGAAGCCGCCATGAAGTACTTCGTGCTCGGCGCCATGGCCAGCGGCTTCCTGCTCTACGGCCTGTCGATGATGTACGGCGCCACCGGTTCGCTCGACGTGAACGAGGTGTTCAAGGCGATCGCGAGCGGCAAGGTCAACCACCAGGTGCTGGTGTTCGGCCTCGTGTTCATCGTGGCCGGCCTGGCATTCAAGGTCGGTGCAGCCCCGTTCCACATGTGGGTGCCCGACGTCTACCAGGGCGCGCCCACGGCGATCACGCTGATGATCGGCGCGGCGCCCGAACTCGCGGCCTTCGCGATCATCATCCGCCTGCTGGTCGAAGGCCTGCTGCCGCTGGCGATCGACTGGCAGCAGATGCTCGCGGTGCTGGCCATCGCCTCGCTGGTGGTCGGCAACCTGGCCGCCATCGCGCAGACCAACTCAAGCGCATGCTGGCCTACTCGACCATCTCGCAGATGGGCTTCGTGCTGCTCGGCCTGGTGGCGGGCGTGGTCAACGGCAATACCTACAACGCCCAGTTCGCCTACAGCGCCTCGATGTTCTACATCGTGACCTACGTGCTGACGACGCTGGCGAGCTTCGGCACCATCCTGCTGCTGGCGCGCGAAGGCTTCGAGAGCGAGGAGATCACCGATCTGGCCGGCCTCAACCAGCGCAGCCCGCTGTATGCCGGCGTGATGGCGATCACCATGTTCTCGCTCGCGGGCATCCCGCCGCTGGTCGGCTTCTATGCCAAGCTGGCTGTGCTGCAGGCGCTGATCGCCTCGGGCCAGGCCCTCTACATCGGCCTCGCCGTGTTCGCGGTGCTGATGTCGCTGGTCGGCGCCTTCTACTACCTGCGCGTGGTCAAGGTCATGTACTTCGACGCACCGGTCACGGCCAGCACCGTGTCGGCGCCGCGCGACGTGCGCACCGTGCTCACGATCAACGGCGCGCTGATCCTCATCCTCGGCATCGTGCCGGGCGGCCTGATGACGCTGTGCGCCAAGGCCATCGTCGCCACGCTGGCGAACTGACGCGCCGCGCGCCAGGGCCCGCACAAGGTGTCGCAGACGGCTTCGGTCTGGGTGGTGTTGCTGCTGGCCCTGCTGGCGGCCAACCTGCCGTTCGTCAACGAGCGGCTCTTCGGCGCCGTGGCGATCGGCGCGCGCAAGACGCTGGCCGTGCGCTTCGGCGAGCTGGTGGTGCTGTACTTCCTGGCCGGCGGCATCGGCCTGCTGTTCGAGCGCAGGGCAGGGCAGATCGCCGCGCAGGGCTGGGAGTTCTATGCGGTGACCGGCGCGCTGTTCATCGTGCTGGCCTTTCCGGGCTTCACGTGGCGCTACCTGATGAAGCACCGGCACTGAGGCCGCCATCCACCCGATCACGGAGCGCACCATGACCACCAGCATCCCCACGGACGCGCACCTGCGCGAAGAGCTCACCTCTCGCGAATCGCTCGCCAAGGGCAACTTCCTCGAAGTCCGCCGCGACACCGTGAGGCTGCCCGATGGCCACAGCGCCACGCGCGAATACGTCGTGCATCCGGGGGCCGTGGTGGTGATTCCGCTGCTCGACGATGGCCGCGTGGTGCTCGAGCGCCAGTTCCGCTACCCGGTGGGCCAGGTGATGATCGAATTCCCCGCGGGCAAGCTCGACGCGGGCGAGGATCCGCTGGTCTGCGGCCAGCGCGAACTGCTCGAGGAAACCGGCTACCGCGCGCGCGAATGGGCGCGTGCCGGCGCAATGCACCTGGCCGTGGGCTATTCGACCGAAATCATCCACATCTACTTCGCGCGCGGACTCTCGCTCGGCGAGCGGCAGCTCGACCACGGCGAGTTCCTCGACGTGTTCACCGCCACGCCCGACGAACTGCTGGGCTGGTGCCGCGACGGCTCGGTCACCGACGCCAAGACCCTGGCCTGCGCGCTGTGGCTGCAGAACACGGGTTCGGGTGCATGGGCTCTCGACTGGCAGGGCGACTCGGCCCGGGGATAATCGCGCGCATGAAGGTCCTCGATCTCCAATGCGCGCACGGCCACGGCTTCGAAGGCTGGTTCGGGTCCAATGAGGACTTCGAGAGCCAGCTCGCGCGCGGACTGGTCGAGTGCCCGGTCTGCGCCGACACCGCGATCGTCAAGCTGCTGAGCGCGCCGCGCCTGAACCTGGGCAACGCGAAGGCGCCCGAGTCCGAGCGTTCGAACGCCGGCGCTCCCGCACCGGCCTCCGCGAACCTGCCGGCCGAGATGTCGCCCGAGGCGCGCTGGATGCGTGCCGTGCGCGAGGTGCTGGCCAAGACCGAGGACGTCGGCGACCGCTTCGCCGACGAGGCCCGCAAGATGCACTATGGCGAGACCAAGGAGCGCGGCATCCGCGGCCAGGCGACGCCCGAGCAGACCGAGGCGCTGCTCGACGAGGGCATCGCGGTGATGCCGCTGCCGATCCCGGCGGGCCTCAAGGAAACCCTGCAATAGCCCCCGAAGGTCGGGCCACACCAGAAACAAGAAAGGAGAGCCCAGGCTCTCCTTTTCCTTTTCCGAATTCCTTCTGCGACTTCTGCGAAACCTTCGCGTCTTCTGCGTTCGGTCCCCGATCCCGATCAACTGGTGAACTGCAG
>Ga0256791_1000971_pt1 | contig 9392 bp, 10 predicted proteins | sample MC6MC0942MT_FD_190188 | JGI IMG/M metagenome (GOLD analysis project Ga0256791, IMG submission 190188) | Metatranscriptome of enriched soil aggregate microbial communities from Iowa State University, Ames, United States - MC6-MC0942-MT... | ecosystem: Environmental > Terrestrial > Soil >...
AAAGAACGCCAGAGCGACGATCGCTCCGATGGCGATGAACTTGTGTCCGTCCGGATGCACCGGCGAAAACGATTCAAAGATAGTATCGAGTATGCCCTGATGTTCGGACACGAATCCCTCCTGGCGTGCGTTTCAAACCGGAAACCGCACGAACTATGAAATCGGCACGGCGACGAAGCGAAGATCGCCCTTGCCGTCTTCTACACGAAGCAGCACGGCCTTGCGCCCCGATTTCTTGACCTTCTCGATTCCCGCCGCGACATCGCCCGGCTGCGAAACGGCTTCCTGCCCGGCTTCGACGATGACGTCGCCCGCCTTGATGCCCTTCTTGCCCGCTGGACTATCCGCATCGACGGCCTCGACGACCACGCCCTTGACCTTGTCGTCGAACCCGTATTTGCGCCGCAAATCGTCCGTCAAAGCCGAAAGTTTGAGCCCCATGAGATGAGCGCTCGGCGACGTGATGACACCGCCGTCGTCGTCCGGCTCGGTCACATCAACATCGGTATCGCCCTCGTCAGCGAGAAGCCCGACGGTCACCTGCACGTTCTTGTGCTGGCCCTTGCGCAAAATTTCGACGTCGACGGCTTTTCCGATCGGCGCCTGCGCTACGATCCGCGGCAGACCGCGCATCGTCGTCACGTCCTTGCTGTCGAACTTCAGGATGACGTCGCCGGCTTCGAGCCCGGCTTTCGAGGCAGGGCTGTCCGGCGTCACCGCCGCGACGAGCGCGCCGTCGCTCTCGGGCAAACCGAGCGTCTCGGCAATATCGTCCGTGATCGACTGGATTTTGACGCCGAGCCACCCGCGCCGCACTTCACCGTATTGCTTGAGCTGATCGATGACGTTCGCAACGGTATCCGACGGCACGGCGAAACCGATGCCGATGGAGCCGCCGGTCGGCGATATGATCGCCGTATTCACGCCGATGACGTCGCCGTCCATATTGAACAGAGGTCCGCCCGAGTTGCCCTTGTTGATGGCCGCGTCCGTCTGCAGATAATCGTCGTAGGGGCCGGAATTGATATCGCGGCTTTTCGCCGAGATGATGCCGAGCGACACCGAGCCGCCAAGGCCGAACGGATTGCCGATCGCCATCACCCAATCGCCGACGTCGATCTGCGCCGACGACCCGAATTTCACGTCGGTCAGCGGCTTCTTCGGCGTGACCTTGAGCAGCGCCAGATCGGATTTGGTGTCTCGCCCGATGACCTTGTCGACCTTCAGCGTCGAACCGTCGTGAAAGTTGATGTCGATTTCCTCGGCGCCGTCGATGACGTGGTTGTTGGTGACGATCAGACCTTCCTTGCCGTCGATGACAAAGCCGGAGCCGAGTGACGAGATCTTGCGGTCGTTATGAGGAACGCCGCCGCGCTTGTTGAAAAAATCGTCGAAGAAGTCTTCGAACGGAGCACCTTTCGGCACCTTGGGCAGCGGCACGCCGGACGGTCCCTTCACCGTCTGCGACGTCGCGATGTTGACAACGGCATCAACCAATTTCTTCGCCAGCGGCGCCACCGACTGAGGGCCGTTCTGGAAGGCCTGCGCCGGGCCGGGCAAAGCCGCGCAAGCCATGACCGCGCCAATTGCCAGCCGATACGAAAGCGCCGAAAGTTTTCCGGTCATTGCAGAACTCCAGTATCCAAGCCGCACGAAGCTCCCGCCCCGCGAAAGTCCATTGGCGTACGATCAAAGCGCCAGCATGACGATGCTAGCATATTGCCGACACGCGGGGACAAGTCCGCGCGTCCTTATCCTCGGCCCAGCCAGACCAGAAAAACCCCAGCCGCGACAGCGGCTAGGGCACAGGCCTGGATCGGTCCATTGTTTCGTGCGGCTATGTCCAGGACCATGCGCCGCGCCGCGTCCGGAGCGAGGGCCCAGAGAAGGCCCTCCAAAACGAGCGCGATCCCCAGTCCCGCGAACAGATCGCTCATTGCCCTGGCGTTGCCGAAGACGGCTCCCCGGAGGCTTTCTTCCCGCCAAGAGGATCTTCGAAGTAGCGGAAGAAGTCGCTCTTCGGCGACAGCAGCAAGCGCGTATCGTCGGGCTTGATGGCCGTCGTATAGGCCTGCATCGAGCGATAGAAGCGGAAGAAGTCGGGATCCTGGCCGAAGGCGTCTGCGAAGATGCGGCTGCGCTGCGCCTCGCCGTCGCCCCGGATTTCGTCGGACTTCTTGGTCGCTTCCGCCTTGATGATCGTCACGTCCTTGTCGGCGTTGGCACGAATGCGGTTGCCCTGCGCTTCGCCTTGGGCGCGAAGCTCGGTCGCCTCCCTGACGCGGTCGGCGCGCATCCGGTCATAGACCTTGGCGAGGTTCACCTTCGGCAGGTCGGCGCGTTTGATGCGCACGTCGACCACCTCGAGACCGTAATCACGGCCCTCCTTGTTCACCTGCTCCGCGATCTGATGCATCAGCGATTCGCGCTTGTCCTTGACGATTTCCTGCAACGTCGCAGAACCGAGCACGCGGCGAATTTCGGATTCGATCAACGGCCCGACGATATCGCGTACGCGCTGTTCATCCCGCACGTTCTGATAGAATTTCAGAGGATCGGTGATCCGGTAACGCGCGTAGGCATCGACAATGAGCCGCTGCTGATCGGACGCGGTGACTTCCTGCTCGGTCGTGTCGAGATCGAGAATTCGCTTATCGAACTTCTCGACCGTATCGATGAACGGCACCTTCCATTTGAGGCCTGGCGTCTCGATGATCTGCTGCGTCTTGCCGAAGCGCAGCACCATCGCCTGCTCGTTCTGGTGAACGATGAAGGCGGATGCGTAGAGGCCGGCCAAAGCCAGGATGAGGAGCGTAACGATGAATGCAAAAAACGCGCGCATGTTATTTCGATTCCTCAGCCGGTTCGCGTTTCTGAAGCTGATCTAGCGGAAGATAGGGCACGACGCCCTGGCTGCCGCTCTTCTGATCGATGATGATCTTGTCCGCGCCGGAGAGCACGCGCTCCTGCATTTCGAGATACAAGCGTTCCCGCGTCACGTCGGGAGCCTTCTTGTACTCGTCATAGACCTTGAGAAAGCGTGCGGCTTGGCCCGTCGCCTCGGCAACGGTCTGATCGCGGTAGCCTTCGGCGGCGGCGACGATGCGATCGGCATCGCCGCGGGCCACCGGAACAACCTGATCGGCGTATGTCTGCGCCTGCTTGATCAACGTTTCCTTTTCCTGGGCCGCAGCGGCGACCGCACGGAAGGAACCGATGACTTCCTCCGGCGGATCGACTTCCTTCAGCTGGATCTGGTCGATCTTGATGCCCGCCCGGTAATAATCGAGCGTCTTCTGCATCAGCTTTTGCACGGCTTCCTGCGTCTTCTGACGTCCGCCCGTCAGCAGCGGCTGCAGGTTCGACTGTCCGACGACTTCGCGCATCGCGCTTTCCGCGACTTCACGCACTGTGGTTTCGGGCTGCGCGATGTTGAACAGGAATTGTTCGACGCCGGTATCTCCGTTGTCCTTGTCTTTGTCCGGGCTGATGCGCCAGAACACGACAAAGCGCGCATCGACGACGCTGCCGTCGCCCGTCAGCATCAGGCCGCTGTCGCGCGCGCCGGGAGTGCTGCCCGCGCTTCCGACTTCGATGGTCCGCTGCTGCGTAACCTTCGGAAGGCGAACCTCCTCGATCGGATACGGCAATCGCCAGTGCAGTCCCGGACCTTCCCAGCGCTGGTACTTGCCGAAGCGCAAAACGATGCCCTGCTCGTCTGGATTGACGCGATAGAAGAAGCCGTAGAACGCCACGCCGGCGAGCAGCAAAAGTCCGATCAGAAACAGAAAAGCCTTCGGCACGCCGCCCGAGCCGCCGCCGAACCCGCCGCCGTTGCCCCGGCCACCGCCACCGATGACCTTGCGCATGCGGTCCTGGCCACGGCGCAAAATTTCATCGAGGTCCGGCGGCTCCTTGCCACCGCCGCTGCCGCCGCCGGATCCCCAGGGCCCCTGGCCCCACGGTCCGCCCTTGCGGCCGCCGTTGCCACCGCTTCCGCCACTGCCGCCTTGATTACTCCAGGGCATAAATCAGAGCCTCGTTCGTGTTAAATGCTGAAGGTGAAATCGAGACGGGACGTCGTCGGCCTCTTGTCACGGCAGCGGCCGAAGTCAAAACATGTACGTCCACAACAAAGCCTCGAAACGAAAAAACTGAAGGGCTGGCGCAGCTTATAAGGCAGGGGTCACCCGTTCGCAAATTCCGCCGGAATTGGCTAATCGCAATTTGGGGCGCCGCGCCCGGGCTTCAAGGGTGCTGGGCCGTCCCATCGCCACTCTCCGAGCGGCGTTCGTAGATATACAACGTCGACGCAAAGTCGTCGCGCGGCCTCTGCGGCAGGGCCTCCTTGCCAGCTTCCGCCCAGACGGCCTCGTCGAGGGGCGCAAAATACCGGTCGCCCTCGACGTCAGCGTGAACACGGGTCAGATAAATCCGGTCCGCGACCGGCAATGCCGCTTCGAAGACCCGCACGCCGCCGATAACCATGACTTCCTCGGCGCCCCGGGTCGTCGCCAGAACCCGAGCCAGCGTCAGCGCGTCCGTCACCGTCTCGCACGTCGAAACGCCCTCGACCGCAAAATTGAAATCGCGGGTGACGACGATGTTGTCCCGCCCGTCCAGCGCCTTGCCGATCGACTCGAAGGTCCGCCGTCCCATGATGATGGGCTTGCCCATCGTCAGACGGCGAAACGTTTTAAGATCGGACGACAGCCGCCAAGGCAGCCCGCCGTCACGGCCAATGACGCCATTTTCCGAAACAGCGACGATGAGGGATATCAGCAAATCGTTCATGCGGGACCGATAGCAACGCCGCGCGCCAGAAGCAAATCGCCCGCGCCTAGCACACCCCAAAGGTCACTAGAGGGCGCCTACACCACCGAAGGCAGGCCATCATCTCTACCACCGCCTTGCCGTCATCCCCGCGTAGGCGGGGATCCGTCCAAGCATCGAGCTATTTCCGAACAGCAAGCCTGGGCAGATCCCGGCCTTCGCCGGGATGACGGATGTTGCGATGTGCGATGTGCGATGTGCACTCTCACACGTCATGGCCGCCCTCCGAGGCGGCCATCCAGCGCAACACGATGAAATTCTCTGGGTGCCGCTGGATGGCCGGGTCAAGCCCGGCCATGACGTGGATCAAGCAAATCCGCACCCTCAACGTCATCCCGGCGAAGGCCGGGATCCAGGCAAACCGCAACACCACGACCGGTGCGAAGGACTCCAACAATGTGAAGGCTAAACCGCCACCGGCGCTTTGATGTGTGGCCAGGGATCGTAGCCGTCGAGGCTGAAATCATCGACCTTGAAGTTGAACATCGACTGGCCGCGCTGCTTGATGGTCATCACCGGCAACGCTCGCGGCTGCCGCGAAAGTTGTAAGTCCGCCTGCTCAAGATGATTGAGATAGAGATGCGCGTCGCCGAATGAGTGAACGAACTCGCCCGGCTTCAATCCCGTCACCTGCGCCATCATCATCGTTAGCAGCGCGTAGCTCGCGATATTGAATGGCACGCCAAGGAACACGTCGCCCGAGCGCTGATAAAGCTGGCACGAAAGTTTGCCGTCCGCGACGTAAAATTGAAAAAGGCAATGACACGGCGCCAGCGCCATTTCCGGAATATCGGCCGGATTCCACGCTGAAACGATAATGCGCCGGCTATCCGGATTGGTCTTGAGCGTTTCGACGACGTCCGCGATCTGATCGATGGACTGACCGCTGGGCGTGCTCCACGAGCGCCATTGCTTGCCATAGACCGGACCAAGCTCGCCCTCGGGATCGGCCCATTCATCCCAAATCGAAACGTTATGCGCCTTCAGATATTCGATGTTCGTCGCGCCGGCGAGAAACCACAGAAGCTCGACGACGATCGACTTGATATGCAGCTTCTTCGTCGTGATGAGCGGAAACCCCTGCGAGAGGTCGAACCGCATCTGATGACCGAACACGGACAGCGTGCCCGTCCCCGTACGGTCGGACTTCTTCACACCTTCGGTGCGCACGCGGCGCAAGAGATCGAGATATTGCTGCATGCAGGAAGACCTAGCGCGATTCTAGCGAGCCATCAGCTATCCGAAGAGTCATCCGCTACCCCGTGACCAGCGAACTGTTCGGGGCGAAGGCCAGAACGAGCACGATCAACGAGTTGTAAGCGCCGTGACAAACGATCGGCGTCAGCAGCGAGCCGGTTCGCTCCCGTACCAGCGCCAGATAGATGCCGATGAGCGTGATCGCCGTCACTCCGTAAATCGAATAATTGGCGTGGAGAAGGGCCCAAAGGATCGCGCTGACCGCCGCCGCGCCGCCGATCCCCAGCGGCGTTCGCCGGAGCGTCCCGTACAGCAGCCCGCGAAACAAGCATTCCTCCGCAATCGGCGCGCCGATACCAGCCGCGATCAGCACGAGCCACCACGTTCGTGCCTTCATCAACTCGGCGAACGGGCTCATGTCGTTGCGAAACGCTTCTCTGTCGAGCGCGAAAATCAAACTGCCGTAGAGGAACGCCAGCACCATCAGTCCGAGCGACGCCAGGATCAGCGTCTTCATACCGCCGCGCGGCATCGAGAAGGTGAGAAAGCGACCGCCGCCGCGCGCCAGCAGCGCGTTGACGGCAAACATCGCGAGGATCGTCACCGCTTGAAAAGCGAAGAAAGAGACGGAAACGCGCGCCGTCTGCAGGGACTGAATTTCCCCTGCGGCAAATGCGCGAGGCGCGTCGATCCGCGACCAGATATCGAACACGGCGGTCGCCGCATATCCCGCCAGCGTGCCCGCCGCCACCGTCGCAACGGCGATCGCCATCACCAGAACGATCGATTTCCACGATAAAAGTGTTTCCGCCCCGGACGCGCGATCCTCGATTGAAACGCTCACGCGGCTGCCTTTCTGCTCTCGTCAAACCCAGTATTTAGGCCATAGCGACGATATTTCCGCAGCATTCGCTTCGCCATTCGCAATGTTGAACCGCGGCCAACCGGTAACAGGTTTTTCACGCCCTTGCGAAGCCGCACGTCGAAATGCTTTTTTTCTTGTCCCGCAATCATTATATTCGTTGGGCTGGCTTGCCAGCTATGGCGATAAACGCGGTCGTAATAAGCCGATCGGACCCGGGGGCGGTACCCGGCGCCTCCACCATTTCTCTTCACCGCGCCCTGCGGCCGGCTCTCCGGAGGAGAGTCGCAGGGCGCCGGTAAAGACTTATGGGGGCGAAATAGGATCGACGAAGGTCTAAAGGACTTAGCTTTTGCCCGGCATGATACCACCGTTATCGGGTCATACAGAATAGTTGCCAATGACAACTATGCTGAGGCCGCTCTCGCTGCGTAATGCAGTGCGACTAGCCTGAACTTGAAGCCCTTACTCCTAGCAGTGTAAGGCGCGGTTCGGAGGGCACCGGGCAACAGAAGCCCTCCACTCTTACAGTCGAAACCTCAAACGGGCTTGACTGGGCGGCAAATCTGATTTCAGAGGTCGGTCAGAGTGCGGCATTCTTGAAGGCAGAGGCATGGCAACGGGGCCATCAATAGATTACGCGAAACTGCAGCAGGAAGCGATGCGCGGCGTCGTGCGCGCCGTCCTGCAGCAAATCGTCAAGACTGGCCTTCCCGGCGAGCACCATTTCTATGTCTCGTTCCTGACCCAGGCACCTGGCGTCATTCTCTCGAAGCGTCTCAAAGAGAAGTATCCGAGCGAAATGACAATCGTGCTTCAGCACCGCTTCTGGGACTTGATCGTCTCGGATGAGCGTTTCGAAGTGAAGCTGACATTCGACGGTATCCCAGAGCGCCTCGTCGTGCCGTTCTCGGCAATTAAAGTCTTCATCGATCCGAGCGTTCGCTACGGCCTGCAGTTCGACGAAGACGTGAGCGACAACGAACCCATGCACCATCCGCGTCAGGCGCTGCCTGCCGACGCCACCTACGATCAAATCGGCGAGGCGAGCGGCGAAGCACCGCGCGCAACCGCGCCGAAGAAGCCGCGCGCCTCGCGCCGCCGCACCGACAAGGACGCATCGGTGTCGACCTCTGGGCCTGAACGCTTGCAGCCCGTCGCTCCGACGCCGGAGCCAGCCTCGCGCGCCGGAGAAACCTCGGCCAAAGACGACGCCGCATCGGATGATGAGACAACGTCCCCCGAAGGCGGCGCCAAAATTCTCAGCCTCGACCAGTTCCGCAAGAAGTAGGCCGACGCCTCCGCGCCGCCCGGGGCGCTCAACACTTCGAAGAAAACGAAAAAGAACTCGAACCGCTAATCGCGATACGGGGCACTGATCGAATGGCAAAAGTCAAAGTTGCCGGATTTGGCGTATCGCTTGATGGCTTCTCCGCGGGGCTTGAGCAGAGTTTGAACCATCCCCTCGGCAAACGGGGAGAAGAACTCTTCCAGTGGTTCTTTCCGACGCACACGTTTCGCCAGATGCTAGGCCAGGATGGAGGCGATACCGGGCCGGACGATGCGTTTGCACGGCGCGCGATGGAAGGCTTCGGCGCATTCATCCTCGGACGGAACATGTTCGGACCAATTCGATCCGAATGGCCCGATGATGAATGGAAAGGTTGGTGGGGCGACACCCCGCCGTATCACGCGCCGACATTCGTGCTCACCCATTATGCGCGCGAGCCCATCGAAATGCTGGGAGGAACCACCTTCTATTTCGTGACGGATGGCATCGATGCCGCATTGGCACGCGCACGCGAAGCGGCAGGCAACAAAGATGTAAAAATTGGCGGCGGCGTTGAGACGGTCAGGCAGTATGTCCGCGCCGGACATGTCGACGAAATTCATCTCGCCGTCGCGCCCGTGGTGCTGGGTCAGGGCGAAGCGCTGTTCGCGGATTTGGATTTGCGCGCGCTCGACTATCGCCCCATCGAGCATGTCGCAACGGAGCGGGCCACGCACGTCGTATTGGCCCGCAGCCCGAGCTGAGAACGCCTGGGGCCGGTATCCTCAAGCCTCGACGCATTTCGCAAAACGGAGGAATAGCCGCCGAAGCGGCTATTCCTAACGCCTATTGATCAGTGCCAGCCGTGCCGCTGGAACTGCCTTCGCCTGACGCGGGCTGCGAAACCGACGCGGCATTGTCCCGTGGCGTGACGATATTGAACCAGAACTTGAAGGTGTCGAGGTAGGAGACCAGCTCGTTGAGCTTCTTCTGATCTCCGTCGATCTTCACGTCACCGGCGCTGATCGCATCCGCGAGTTTCGTTTGACCCAACATGATGTCGTTGAGGGTGTCGCGAGATAGTTTGATCGTCGCGTCGGCGCTGTCCAGTTGTTTGCCGAGCGTGTGGTTGAGCACGCCGTTTTCGAGTTCGACGGCAATCTTCCCGTCATCGCCTCCGACGTCGAAGTTGAGATTCATTTTGGCGTCGGCAGCTTTCTGGGGATCCAA